>Ga0224512_10000077_pt1 | contig 103437 bp, 98 predicted proteins | sample SF_May12_sed_USG_4_FD_169103 | JGI IMG/M metagenome (GOLD analysis project Ga0224512, IMG submission 169103) | Sediment microbial communities from San Francisco Bay, California, United States - SF_May12_sed_USGS_13 | ecosystem: Environmental > Aquatic > Marine > Sediment | place: USA... | reverse complement strand
TAAACAGATCATCGCACCGCGTGCGTTGTTCGCGACGCGCACGACATACAGTCGCCGACCGCCATGTTCAAAGAATTGATTTACGGCCGGACCGAGACTCGAGCGCGACCAGATATCGCCGAAGCGTCGGCGAAACTCACCAAAATTTTTGAGCAGCACCGGCGAATTGAGCGGACCACGGAGCGCGCGGCCGACAAAAGCCGCCGTCGTTTCTTTGGATAGGTCGATGGACTGGTCCATCGCCGCAATTTCTGTGACCGTGATGCCATGGTCAACTGCCTCTGACAAACCTGTCTCCGATCGGGTCAGAAAAGCGTGCCTGCATTCTAAAGCATTCGCGATACCCGATGCACTTCGGTAGTCTCTGTTCATGACTGACTCTCTGGCTGCTGCATACCCTTTGCTGGCAGATCGGCTGCAGAAAGTGCCAATCGCAGATCTGCCCACGCCGGTCTCGACGGTTCGTTTCGACACGGCTCAAGGGCTACGCACGATGTCGATAAAACACGATGATGTCAGCAGCGCGCATTATGGCGGCAACAAGATCCGCAAACTCGAGTACATTCTGCAACGGGCCGGAGAGCGAGGTGCGCGGCGCGTCGCGACCTTTGGTGCGGTCGGTTCGAATCACGCGCTCGCGACGGCTGTTTTTTCGGTGCAGCTGGGCTTCGAATGCACCTGCATTCTTACTGACCAGAAGAAGACGCCGAACATTTCCAAAACGCTGAACATGCATCGCCGGATAGGAACGGAAATTGTCCCTTACCCCGGCGACGCCGATCGGCTGGCGACGTTTCGTCGCTACCTGCAGGGGCGACGATCCTGGGTCGTCCCGTTCGGCGGGTCCTGTTGGCTCGGTGCCGTGGGTTTTGTCAACGCCGGGCTCGAACTCGCCGCTCAGATCGCGGCCAATGAGGTTCCTGTTCCACAGCGCATCTACATTGCCAATGGCACGATGGGCAGCGCCGCCGGTCTGCTACTGGGCCTCACACTGGCCGGACTGCCAGCCCAGGTGCATGCCGTCCGGGTCGTGGACAGACACATTACGAATACGGCGAGCTTTGTGCGCCTGCTGCGCAAGACGGCCTTGCTGCTGAACCGGCTGGATCCGTCGATCCCGCTAAGTGCCGCGGATTCCAGGCAGTTGCGCTGGCGCGACGACTTCTTTGCCGGTGGCTACGCGCATTGGGACGGCGTCACGGCCAGTGCCGTCTCAGTGGCACGCGACAAGCTTGGACTCGCACTGGAACCGACCTATACGGGTAAAGCCATGGCCGCGCTGTTGCATGACCTCGCAGTGGAAGACTATGCGGGGGAGAACTACCTCTTCTGGAATACCTATAATTCGCGGCCTCTTCCCGTGACGAGCGATCGACCTCTCGCGGCGGGCAATATCCCCGCGGAATTCATGCGCTACTTCGACTGAGCCGGGGCCGGTTTTGCCTGCCTTTCTTTTTCAGACTCTGCGCGTCGTCTGAGCTCATCTTCAGCTTCCCGAGATTCGCGTCGTTTACGCGCAATTTCGTCAAGCATGAGGTCGAGCCACTCGCTCACAACAATTCCTCTTCCTCGTCGTCGACTTCATCCATCATTTCGCGGATTTCAATCAAGGTCGGCGCATTCGGATCGGCCTCGACCGTGTTGCGCACAACGCGTGCCCGGGCAAGAAACTCATCGGCGTCGTACATTGCGATACTCACGGGCACGCCCGAAGCTAATTCCGCCAGCGACCTGACGTGATTCTGCAGATGATCGTTCAACGGCCGCCCGGAAGCATCGGCGTGCGCATCAAACAATGCCTGCAGTCGCTCTGCCGCGGGCACTGCATCGTCTTTCAGTGGCGCGTGCGCTTCAAAGTACAGGAACCCATCCCGCTGCCCCATCTGGTACGGCTCGTTGATAATCGTGACGGCCTCGCCGATATCCACGAGCGAATACAGGTTCTCGATGTTCTCCGGGTAAAGCCGCACGCAGCCGTGACTGACTCGCATACCAACCCCATAGGGCTGGTTGGTACCGTGTATCAGGTAGCCCGGCATCTCGAGTTTCAGCACATGGCTGCCGAGCGGATTGTCGGGCCCGGGCGGCACGATTGCGGGCAGCGGATTCCCCATCTCCGCATGCTCGCGCCGGACGGATGCAGGGACCCACCAGTGCGGATCCCGCGCCTTGGATACGACCTCTGTTGAGCCCAACGGCGTTTCCCACCCGACGCGCCCGATACCGATGGGATATGTCAGCACCTCCTGGGACTCACCAGCGGCCGGTTCCGGAAAATAGAACAGGCGCTTGGTTGCAATGTTCAGAACGAGGCCCTTTCTCGGCACGTTCGGCAACACGTATTGCGTGGGCAGCAGGATCGGCGTGTTGTCGCCGGGGGTCCACGGATCGATGCCGGGATTCGCGCTCACGATTTCGTCGTAACCCAGGCCGTATTCGCGCGCCAGGTCGGACAAGGTATCTTCTGCGCGTGTGAACACGACCTGTGGTTCGCCGACCACCGATTGCTCGGGGTGCGTCAGCAGGAACGCGTTGGGAGCGATCGGTTCCTCGATCGGACGGTCCTTGAACGCCACCGCCCCTCGACCGTGGCTCTTCTTGATGCCGGCCAAGAAATCATCCAGCGTCGCGCAGCCGCCCAAAGCCAGCAGCGGCAGCAGCAGCAGCGCGAGACGTCTTAGCACCCTATTCTCTACTCTTTTGAACAGCTTGGAACTCGGTTTTCCGCGACGGCCTCGTTATACAAGGGTAACGTCTTGGGCCATTCGGAGACCAGCGCTTCGATCCGAGTTTCACTGGCGGGGTGCGTGGAGACGAATTCTGCGGGCTTCTTGTCAGTGGTGGCATCCATGCGCTGCCAGAGTTTCACCGCCTCTCGCGGATCGAACCCGGCTTTGGCCATGTACTCGAGGCCAATGATGTCCGCCTCACTTTCCTGGCCACGCGTGTGCGGCAGGGATATACCGAGCGCTGCGCCTGCGCCGAGGGCTTGCTGGGCCGTATAGGTAGCACCTCTGTGCCCGCCGCCCAGGATAATCGCCGCCACGTTGATGCCCACACCCGTCAACGACGCTCTCGACGCGCGTTCGTTCGAATGCCGCGCGGTCACGTGGGCGATTTCATGGCCAATCACGGCCGCGAGCTGATCCTGATTCTCGGTCACTTCCAGGATGCCCGTAAAAACGCCGATCTTGCCGCCTGGCATCGCAAACGCGTTGATCGACTCGCTGTCGAATATCGCCAGCTCCCATTCGATATCACTGAGCGGAGGTTCGAGCGTTGTGACGACCGCTTCGGCAACACAGGCGACAAAGTCGATTTTCTGACGGTCGGTCGACAGCGGCAGCCCGGCGCGCATCTGGTTGAAAGCGCGCGCGCTTTCAGCCTCGAGCTCGGCGTCCGATTTCCAGATCATCTGGCTGCGGCCCGTCGGTGAAGTGGCGCACGACGCAACAATCAGCGCCGCAAAAACAAGAGTTATCAGTAAGTTAAGTCTGCGCATGCGATCAGGGACTCCTCGGGTTTTGCCGGATTATAGCGCCTCGATGCGCTCCGGACCCGCACGACATTCGACCCGAATCGGCCAAGCCAGTTCCTTGGCCCTAGCGCGGCAGGCGGGATTCAAATCGGCGTCGCCAGCCGGCCGCATCCGCTTTCTCGAGCAGGCTGTCGATGTGCGCCAGCACCCGCTTCTGCAGCGGCTGCTTGACCTTGTAGGAGACCAGGTACAGGTCGCGCTCCGATGCGCGCTCCTTAAGCAGCTCATCGCTCGTCCTGATCTCGTCGGCAAGGCCGTATTCGAGTGCCCTCGTGCCGTACCAGTGTTCGCCCGTGGCGACTTTGTCGAGGTCCAGCGCAGGGCGGTACTTCGCGACAGCATCTTTGAACAGCGCATGCACGTCTTCGAGCTCTTCCTTCAACTTTGCGCGATCTTCATCGGTGTTTTTGCCGAACATTGTCACCGTTCTCTTGTACTTACCCGCCGTGACCTGCTCGAAATCGACACCGTGACTATCGAGCATCCGATTGAAGTTCGGGATTTGCGCGAGGACTCCGATCGAGCCGAGAATAGCGAACGGCGCGGCATACACTTTCGATGCAACGCAAGCCATCAGGTACCCTCCGCTTGCTGCAACTTTGTCGACACAGACCAGCAGCGGAATCTCGTGGTCTCGGATTCTTGCCAGCTGAGACGCCGCAAGTCCGTGCTCGTGCACTACGCCACCATGATTCTCGAGCCGGACGATCACGTCGTCTCGCTCGGCCGCAACATCGAGGATTGCACTAACTTCTTCGCGCAGCGAGGCGACGGCGGTGGCCTTGAGGTCCCCTTTGAAATCGATGACGAAACTGCGCGGCCTTGCTGACGGGGCCTTGCTCTCGGCCTTTTCTTCTTTCTTTCGGGCCTTTGCCGCTTTTTTTCTTGCGCTCTTTGTCGATACCGCTGCGAGCAGCACATCGGCGAGCGTCTTGTACTTCTTGTTCAGGTTTTCGACTTCGAGACCTTCGTGGCTGGCCTTCCGCCCGGCCGATGCCGCAACCACGATGACCACGATAATCGCGGCCAGGATCGTAATGACTTTTAGAAGAAATAAACCGTATTCAGCGAGAAACTGGGTCATTGGAGTCCTGAAGCCCGGCCAGGATCGTTAGATCGCAATGCCGACGTTATTTTTTTGTAGCACCTGTTCGGCGCGGTAGCTCGAGCGCACCATGGGTCCGGCGACGACTTCGACAAATCCCATCTCGAGTCCTTCCGTCCGATACGCCTCGAATTCCTGCGGCGTAACATAGCGCTCGACGGGAAGGTGGTTCGGCGTCGGCCGCAAATACTGCCCCAGTGTGAGGATATCGACGTTCGCGCGGCTCAAGTCCTGCATGGTCTGCACAATTTCATTGTCGCGTTCGCCGAGGCCGAGCATCAGGCTGGTCTTGGTCAACACCGAGGGACGATGCGCCTTGGCGTGCCGCAACACCTCGATGGTCTGTTCGTAGCCGGCGCGCGGATCCCGCACGCGCCGGGTCAGGCGTCGAACCGTTTCGACGTTTTGAGCGAACACTTCGAGACCGGAGTCTACGACCAGCTCGACATGTTTCCTGACGCCATTGAAATCAGGCGTCAATGCCTCGACCGCGGTATTCGGATTGAGTTTCTTGATCTCACGTACGCACTCCGCATAGTGCGACGCGCCGCCGTCGGCGAGGTCGTCTCGATCCACCGACGTGATAACGACATACTGAAGGCCCATCAGCTTGACGGCACGCGCCGAATTCAGTGGTTCTTCCGGATCAAGCCAGCCCTTGGGGTTACCCGTGTCCACGGCACAAAACCGGCAGGCTCTGGTGCAAACCGACCCGAGCACCATGATCGTCGCGGTACCGGCGTTCCAGCATTCACCGATATTCGGGCACATCGATTCTTCACAGACCGTACTTAGTCTGTGCTCATGAACAATTTTCCGGGTGCCTGAAAAACCGGGTCCGGAGGGCATTTTTGCACGCAGCCAGTGCGGCTTGTCGCCACGAACCAGGGGTTCGCTGTTGCGGCGGTCCTTCATGCCGTTCTTGATTGCTACAAAGCCGGCGTCCGTCGTGTACTTCCGGCCGCTCTGAACGATCGGGATACCCTGGAATTGTTTGTCCTTGTTGCTCATTCGAACCGTGCACAGCCTGTGGTGTTTTGGGGAGCGCATTGTCGCACAAAAAACGCACAAAAAAAGATCCCGGCCGAAGCCGGGAGAGTCAGGGGGAAATCAAAAACGCCAGAGGTGTTAGTGCAGTCTCGACCAGCTGACCAGTTTTACAGCGCTCTGCTGCAGGTCAAAGTTGCGGGCCAGAATGGCTTCGATGTCGCGCTCGTCCGAGTCATGCCCCATCGGGCGATTCAGCTCGACAACACCACAGAATTCGTTGCCGTCACGATATTGCGCGTCGGTCAGGATGAACTGCGTGTAGTACTTCGCGGACATGGCTAAAGACTACCGGTGCCCGCAATCGGTATCTGTGAGCCACAGCACAAATTGCCGTTCCGCACGAACAGATCGTCGAAAAATTGACCTGAATCACACTTGGCCCCGGAAATACTGCACCGGCGACTTTTCAGAATTCGCGTGAAATCCGGCGCCGAAACAGCGTCAAATAGGGGATAAGCGCACGATTTTTCGGGCTTTTTGGCCCAGAGTGCGTAAAATTCGAGGGGATTTTGGACACGCTGCACAGATTTACTGTCACACCATATGTAATATCGCGCTGCACCTGCCACCGCTTGGGCAGACCTGGATCGCAAGAACGATGTGAGGACTGAATACATGATCGCGAAAGTCGATTTCGTCAAACTCGTGGCAATGAGCCTGCTGCTTTTTTCAGCCGCCAATGGCTACGCGCAAAACGAGTTACGCAAGACGTTTTTCAAGGAGGCCGATGCCGCCAAGGCGGCAGCGGATGCGGCCAATGCCGAGCTGCTCGCCCCAAGAAGCTACGAACAGGGCCTCAAAGAGTACGGCGACGCCGAGTCGGCCCTGGAACGCGGACGGAACATCGAATTCGTTCGCTCGAACGCGGCCAATGCCACGACGTATTTCAATACGGCGGCCGAAAAAGCCAGGCTCGCAAAGACCGCGCTGGCCCAGGTAATGAAGAGCCGCCAGGATGCTGCGAATGCAAGGGCGCCGGAACTGTCCACTGAAATCTGGCAGGAAGCACAGCGCAAGTTCTCTGATGCCATCCGGCTCCTGGAACGCGGCGATCTTAAGAACTCGAAACGTCGCGATATCGAGGCGACGAGCCTTTATCGCGACGCCGAACTCATTGCTATCAAAGCACAGTACCTGAGTGAAACCCGTCGTCTACTGGCAGACGCCGATCGGGCTCGCGTCGGGCGTTACGCGCCAATCACGCTTGGCAAAGCCAAACAGTTGCTCGCCGATGCCGAACGCGAACTGAGCGAGAACCGGTATGACACCGATCTGCCGCGCAGCCTCGCGCAGCAGGCGAACTACGAGGCCAAACACGCGCTGTATCTTTCCGAGGTTGTCCGCAACGTCCGTGACAAGAAGCTGGCGCCGGAGGAGCTGGTGCTGCAGTGGGAGCAGCCGCTGCAAGCGATTGCCGGCGTTGCGGATGCTATTCCGAATATGGCAGATGGTCCGGACAGGCTGACCCGGGAACTCGTCGCTTTCTTTGAAGATCAGCGCAATCAGCTGCAAAGCCTGCAGCAGGAAAAGGCTGAAAACGAAATTCGTATTGCTGATTTGGAAGAAGAACTCAGCGCGCTGGACGAGCGCCTCGGCGGCGCGACGGCCGAACGGGCCGCGCTGGTACAGCGACTCGAAGCGCAGGCCCGCGTTAAACAGCAGTTCGAGCAAATCGAAAAGATGTTTACAGCGGACGAGGCCCGTGTGTTCCGTGAGGGCAACAGCATCATTATGCGACTCGTCGGCCTGAGCTTCGACAGCGGCGAATCGCAGATCAAATCGGCAAACTTCGACCTTCTCGCGAAAGTTGAAAAAGCCATCGACGTCTTCCCCCGCAGCGAAATCACGATCGAGGGCCACACGGACTCGCACGGTGGCGATGATTTTAACCAGACGCTTTCACAGGCACGGGCCGAATCTGTCCAACAGTACATGATCAACGCAATGCGCATTCCGACGTATCGTTTGATCGCGACCGGTTACGGAGAAACACGGCCCGTAGCCAGCAACGAAACCGCCGCTGGCCGCGCGCGCAACCGCCGCATCGATATTGTTATCAAGCCGAATCTCGAAGCGAGTTAGCCGTCTGACAATGTTGAATCATGGCCGCGCCACCAGGCTGCAACGGTGCGCGCGGTCGTTTCATTGACGAGGTAGCCATACTCGGAGTGCACGTTAAGCACGCCGTCGAGACGAAAGTAGTTATGTATCTCGACGTCCTCGAAGCGCTCGACAAGCCCTAGCTCCAGCATTTCTCCGAAGTCATTTCTGAGCCCTGGATCAATGGCAGTGAGATCACCAACCGCCGAGAGGTTCTTCCACTTCCGGATGTTGTGCGGATAGCGACTCGCACCACGCACCGTGCCACCTTTGAGTCGTTTCTGAATATAGTGCTGACCTAAGGGACTGCCCATTGTCAACAGCAGATCGACCGCGGCGTGGTCACGTCTGTTGTGCGACATTTCCCACAAGGTGTCGTAGGCAATAACCGATCCCATGCTATGCCCGATCAGCAACACCGGGTGGTGCCCCTCTGTCGCGGCCCGCAGCGGCACTTTGAGCATGCGTCGCGTATGCTCCGCGATGCCGTTGTCATCCTGCGTGTAGCGACGCAGATCGCGCAGATGCATTTCCGTTCGCTCGCTTGCAATATGCGGAATCAGAAACGGCAGCCGGTCACCCAGCCTGTATATCCAGAGAGTCAGTCTTCGCCCCCATGACCTGGCTTCGGCAACGTCGCGTTCGCTCACACCGGGCTTGCTGATAACGTCCGCGATGGAGGCGCGGTCGATGCCGATATCCCTGTGCTCCCGATAAAAGTCGAACGTCCAGGAGACAATGTCGAAGCCGCCCGTCGTCGACGCCACGACCTCGGCAACCGATTCGTCGACGCGGCGTAAACCTGCGGACAGGCAGCGCAGCAGCGCGTCTCGATGCGCCGCCGGCTCGGGCTTGGGAAGCAGGCCCGGGACGTACAGGATGATTGGATGAGCGGCCACTGGTAAACGCTAGGTCTGCGTCAGCAGAGCGTGCAGCTCTCCGACATGCCGGACCTCGCCGTCCGGCGCGAGATACTCGTCGGGCCACTCGTCGCCGTTGCGGTTGACCCAGACGGCTTTCAGCCCCGCGTCGCGAGCGCCGTGAACATCATGCCAAGGGTGGTCGCCAACGTGGAGAGTCTGCGCCGCGCTTGCACCACCGGCCGCCACAGCCATCTCAAATATCTCGCTCGCAGGCTTGGCAGCGCCGGCCATGGCTGCCGAAACAGCGCCGTCGAACAAGTCGCGTATACCGATCCTCTCCAGGTCCGCGTTGCCGTTTGTAACGGCAATCAACACGAAGCGTTCGCGCAACGCGACGAGCGCCGGCCGCGCTTCGGGAAAGAGGGTGACATCATTGCGGACCCGGTTGAATACTTCGAACGCCTCATCAACATAGCTGTCGCCATAACCTGCGGCCTCACCCAGCCGCGCCAGTACCGTGCGACGCAGAAACGTCAGGTCATGCGACTGGTCCTCGAATTCGGCGATCACCTCCGAGCGCAGCTGCATCACGTCCGCCCGCTGAAACTGCTCAGTGATGCGCGGATAGTGTTTGGCGATCCAGGCCCACAGCTGTTCTTCGGCGCGCCGCAGGACCGGGTGAATTTCCCAGAGCGTATCGTCCAGATCCAGGGTAATGGTGCGGATGTCCTTCACGTATTGCCTGCGGCCCGATGATCAACGACCATTGTGGGGTCAAGACCCACCCGGAGCAAGATCATGAAATACCTGCATACCATGGTGCGTGTGACCGACGTCGAAAAGTCTCTGGATTTCTACTGCGGCAAGCTGGGGCTCACCGAGCTCAAACGCTACGACAGCGAAAAGGGACGATTCACGTTGATCTTTCTCGCGGCACCGGGCAATGAGGAAGCACAGGTCGAGCTGACCTACAATTGGGATCCGGAGGAATACGACGAGGGGCGCAATTTCGGTCACCTCGCTTACCAGGTCGATGACATTTACGCGATTTGCCAGAAGCTCATGGATGGCGGTGTCACCATTAACCGCCCTCCGCGCGACGGCCACATGGCGTTCGTTCGCTCGCCCGACAATATATCTATCGAGCTGCTGCAAAAAGGAGACGCCCTGCCGCCCGCTGAACCGTGGGCTTCAATGCCCAGCGTCGGGCACTGGTAGACCTCAGCTATCGTTTGCGTCGGCGGAACCCGTCCGCCCGTCGTCGGCCTGCGGCGGATCCCGATGCTGCGGTTTGACCATCGGTGTTCTGGCAACTCGCCGCCGCTCCTTCGGGCGTCGGGTCAGATAACGCCGCAGACGCAGTCCCATCGCGACGATGGCGTCTTCCACGTTATCGATAAACTGAAACAGCGTTTCCATATTAGTGCTTTTGTCGCGCCGGTTCGCTCGGCGAATTGCCCTTTTATTGTACTCCCATTCGCCTCGGGACCTTCTCAAATTTAACGTATTGAGACGTTGAATTGAGAATGTCCCCATGAGGATCAGGCGACGGGCGGCATCAGCGGCGGCAGAGGATCCTCGTGATCAAGCCGGGAATCCTTGCTTACGGCAGCAATGGACCTGAGCGATTTTGCCAGCGCCGCGCCGTCCCATTCACTGCCGCCGGGGCCGTAACTCGCCTTTGACAGTGCTCGCAATTCGTCCGAGAGTGGCGCTGCAACGCGTTGTGCCAGCTCGCCAACGCTGCACGGCGCCTCATCCGGCCACTGCAGGCGACCCCACTCGATCAGCGCTGAACGCACTGCCGTGCCGTCACCGGCCAGCGCGGCTTTGCAGGCCACCTTCACCAACTTCGCCTGCCGCTTGTACACCGGCGGGGGCTCGGGCTGTCGCGGTGGACGCTTGCGATCGCGCGAGGACCACCACCAGCCGAAGATCGTCAGCAGCCAGACTGCCGCCAGCAGCTGGCTCACTCGTTGCCAAAAACCGCCGGGCATGAACGGGGGCACGACCTTTTGCGCAACGTCCGCTTCCGGCGTTGTTTCGGCAACTGGCTCAACAGTGGCCGGCATGTCGACCGCCTTGACGTTGATCGTGCGCGCCGGCAGCTTCGCGACGCGCCAGGTCGCCGCATCGATATCCCACCAGGGCACCTCCAGCTCGGGCACTTCAATGGCACCTGCGTTGACGCCGATGATCGCGTACTGGTCTTTCCGAATGCCTCGGATTCCACCGCTTTCCACGCGGCGACTCAGTTCCGGTTTATCGGCGTAAATGTTGAGACCCTCTACCGTCGGTGGCGCGACCGCCGGGATTTGCGTTTCGATTTGTCCAAGCGCGCTTATCGTCACACGCCGCGTGACGGGCTCGCCTGCATTGATACGCTCCGGGTCACGCGACCATTCCTCACTCAGCTCTACATCGCGTGCCGGCAACCAGACTGCATCCGGAAATTCGTCAGGCGCTTCCGGTATCGGCAGCACCTTGACCGTGTGCGCATCCGACTGGAATACCTTGCGACCTGTGATACGACCGTTCCTCAGCACGCGCGCCTCGAACAGCGCCGGAGAAATCGCGATCTCGCCACTCTGCTGCGGATACAGTGCTATGACTCGTTCTACGACGTTGTACGCCTTGCCGCTGAGAATCGCTTCATAACTTTTTTCGTCCCCGGCCAATTCCACGAGAACTTCGGCGCCGCTGATCGTCGGCTCGCGCAACGTCGGTTGCCGGGTTGGCACCGCACGATACACCTTGATGCGATAAAGGATCTGCGCCTGCACGTAAGCTTCCGCCTGGTCTATCTCGCTCGAAATGAATACATCCGCCTCACCCGGCGGCTCCTGCGACGGTTCGTTGACAGTGATGCTCACCGGGGCACTCTGCTCATTGCCGACCGTGATGGCCGGGATTTCCTGCTCCCCGGTTGTTTTCGGCATCAGCGCGATCGTCCATGTCCGGCTGCGCCGGATTTCGCCGTTGTAAATTGATGTGTTGCTGAGCTGGCTGACCTGGCCCACGTAGAACCCTTCTTCCAGGACCGTGAGATCGGGTTCCATGTCGGTATTCGTATCGACGATGATTTCAAGCATGAACGACTCGTTCAGGTCCACGGTCAGACGGTCGACCTGCGCACGCACGGCCGCCGACGCGCTCGACATCAGAGCGACAGCAACGATCAGCGTCAGCGTCAGGCAGCGAAAAAGTCGGTCGTTCAGCGCTACCACGGCTGCGCCTCATTATCCGGCCAGACATCGTTGCCGTCCTGGTCCTTGCCGGAACGCTGATACTGGTGCCTGAATTTGCGCCGCAGCAGACCGCCCGGATCGTCGGGTATGCGGCGCAGCCATTGCTCCATCGCCTGCTCCTGCTCCTGCTGCTGGCGGAGCTCGGCCAGCTCGGCGGCCGACAGTTGTTCGGGCTTTTCGCCCGTTTGCGCCTCTTCGGCTGCGCGCTGCAGTTCCCGCTGCAGCGCTTCGAGATCCTCGTCGCTCATTTCCTCATTGCCCCGTTGCGATGCGTCGCTTTCGGCGGACTGGTCTTCCATAGCCGACGATCCCTCCGAACCTTCCTGGCCAGGCTGGCTCTCGGAGTCGGATGGCTCCCCCTCGCCTTCCTGCCCGTCGCCCTGCTGCTGCTGGTCGCCCTGGTTTTCCTGCTGCTGTTGCTGCTGATTCTTGAGATTCTTTATGAGTTCGAGGTTATAAGCCGCGTCTTCGTTGTCGGGCTCCATTTCGAGTACCTGCTCGTAGGCATCGATGGCCGAATCGAACTCACCCTGGTAAGCCATCGCGTTACCAAGATTGTAGAAACTTCTTGCGTCGCCGCGTTCGGCAAACTCGGCCGCACTGCCCGCATAATCTTTGGCGCGATAGCGGGCGACGGCGCGCCACTCGGGGTCCTCGAAGAGTGCGATCGCCGCTTCAGCATTGCCCGCTTCGAGCTGCTTTTGTGCCTGTTGATTCCTGTTTCGCCACAGATCGTCCCACAGCGATGCTTCTGCCGTCTGCGGCGCGATGAAGACCAAGAGGATCAGGACCCAGCCACGCCGAAATGCCAACGCCGCAAACGGCAGGAGCAGCAGCAATAGCCACGGTCCTTCTTCCCGCCATTGGTCCGTGGCCAGCGATTCGGCGGACGCGGCCGGCGTTATCACTTCGCCGGACAGCAGAATGTCGAGATCACGATTGTCGGCAGACAGCACCGCGAAGCGCCCGCCGCCCGCGGCGGCCAGCGCGCGCAGCGCGGTCTCTTCGAGTCTTGGTACGGCGATCCTGCCGCGATTGTCGGTCACGAACCCCCCGGACGCGCGCGGAATAGGCGCGCCCTCGCGCGTACCGACAGCCAGTACGGACAGGGTATAGCCTGCCGACTTCAGCTCACGCGCGACTTTCTCTGTAGCGGCCGATGAGCCGCCATCAGTAATCAGCAGCACTTCACCATAGCCGACACCAGCCTGATCGAGTAACTGCCGGCCCTTTTCGATCGCGACAACCGGGTTGCTGCCGCGACTCGGCATGATGTCGGTACTCAGGCTGTTGACGAGCGCCGCCACCGTATCGGTATCCGTTGTCAGCGGGGTGACCGTGAAAGCATTCGACGAATAAACAACGAGGGCCGTCTGCCCGCTCTTGCGGCGAGCGAGTATGTCAAGGATCTTCAGGCGCGCACGCGCCAGGCGACTCGGTGAAATGTCCTGCGCATCCATCGATCTGGAAAGGTCAAGCGCAACGACCAGCGCCTGTTCGGCACGAAAGACCGGTTGTTCGATGCGCTGCCAGGCCGGTCCGGCCAGCGCCAGTGCCGCGAGAACGCCGCCGATCGCCAGCAGCCACCAGCGATAGTCGGCGCCGCGACCCGGAGCGCGGGACAATACGTAAGGCATCAGCGCCGGGTCGATTACATTGCGCCAGTTGCCGGAGTCCAGGCGACCCCGCGCGAAAAGAACGGCCGCCAGGACGACGAGCGGAACGGCCAACAGCCATGCCGGACGCAGCCAGTGGAAGTCAGCCAGCATCGGTGCTTCCCCTGGCACGGAGCTCGGCTGCTCGACGACGAGTCAGTCGCTTAAGCAGGCTGACGGCACCGATCATCGCCACGAGGACAAAAGCTCCGCCCAGTGGCCAGAAGTACAGCGATTTCACGGGCCGAAAACCGGACTCCGGCTCCTCGACCGGCTCGAGCTCGTCAACCAGCCGATAGATGTCCTGCAAACTGGCGGTGTCGGTTGCCCTGAAATACCGGCCGCCGGTAAGTTCTGCGATGCGCGTCAACGTCTCCTCGTCGAGGTCGGCCGACGGGTTTATACGGCGCCGGCCGCCAATGAGAGACGCGACTTCCAGCTGCTCGGCACCGATGCCAATCGTGTAGATTCGCAGACCCACCTGCTGCGCCAGTTCAGCCGCCTTGAGCGGCTCAACTTCGCCGGCCGTGTTTGCGCCATCCGTCAGCAGCACCAGCACCTGGTCGCCTTGTTCTTTTTGCTTCTCGTGTACGCGGCGCACGGCCAGCGTAATCGCGTCGCCAATCGCCGTTTTCTCACCCGCGAGGCCAATGAAAGCTTCCATGAGCAGGACGTTGACGGTCTTGCGATCCAGCGTCAGCGGCACCTGCAGGTAAGCCCGTTCGCCGAACAGGATCAGTCCAATACGGTCTCCCTCGCGTCGCTCTATAAAGTCACTGGCAACCGCCTTGGTCGCGGTCAGGCGATCGACGCGGCGATTGCCGAGCTCGAAGTCCTTTTGATCCATGCTCCCGGACAGGTCGACAGCGAGCATGAGATTGCGTCCGGAGACAGGCACGTCGAGTTCGTCACCAATGCGTTCCGGGCGCGCCGCCGCCAAGACGAGCAGCAGCCAGGCAACCACCGCGACCCAGGCGCGCCAGTTGAACAGCTGCTCGGTCGCCGACCGGTCTCTGAGTGTTTCGAAGCTCGCGAGCGTCGGCACGCGGAGTCCGGCCTGCGACAAGCCACGTGCTTCCGGCAGCAGTGCGCGAACGATCAACGGCAGCGGCAGTGCCAGCAGCGCCCATGGCCAGGCCAGCGACCACATCAGGCCGCTCCTTCCAGCGGCACACGCAGGCGTATGCGCACGGCGGACAGCAGCGCATCCACATCTACGCTGGAAAAATCACTGGCCGGATCCCGATACGGCAGCTGCAGCAGGCTCTTGCCACCTTCAGTGTGGAAATACGGCAACGGCATGCCTTGATCCAGCCACTGCAGCCACGCCTCACCCGTAAGCCCGGCCACCTGGTCTCTTGGCGCGTACGCCAGCATGGCGCGTCGCAACAGCTCAGACAGCTGCTTCGCGAGCCTGACCGGGTTGCGATGCTCGCAATACTCCGTTTCGTAGCGCGCGAGCTCCTGCAGCGCAAATCGGCGCGCATGGTTGAACCGCCATTTCTTGTACGCCTGCCAGGTCAGGTAGCCGATCGCGATCGCGGCCAGCAGTACCAGGAACCACCAGGCAGGTGCCGGCGGCCACCAGCCGATCGGATCCGGCAGGTGCAGGTCGCGAAGCGGCAGCTGCGTCTCGTCCACGTCTAGCGTGACCTCCGCCTTAGCGCCGTTTGCAGGGTGCTGACCGGATCGTCGTCGGTGGACATTGGCATCAGGTGCACGCCGTAGCGCTGACAAAACGCCTCCAGTTCCCGGCTGCGTTGTTCAAACTCGTTGTGGTAGTCACGTCGTGCGGCCGTAGCAAACGTGTCGATTTCAAGTTCGTCGTCGGCGGATACGAGCCGATAACGCCCGGGCGGCGGCAGCTCTCTTTCCAGGGGATCGTTTATGAATACTGCGAGCACCTCGTTGTGGCGCGCCACGCTCGACAAATAGGACTGTGCACCGCGCACAAATCCCGTGAAGTCACTGATCACGATAACCAGGCTGCCGGGTCGCGCTACGCGTCGCAGCGAAGACATTGCCTGCGTTAGCAGTTCCGCCCCTTCGGACGCGGCGCCGTCACGCTGCGCCCAGTCGGCGTGACCAACGAGTTCGTGAACGAAGCGTAACGCGGCCATCCGGCCGAGCCGCGGCTTGAGCTCGCAGTGCGTCGTGTCGCCAAAGATCAGGCCGCCGAGACGATCGCCGCGGTGGTGCGCTGCCCATGCCAGCAGCGCAGCCGCCCGACTCGCGTTAACCGACTTGAAGCAGCCCTGCGTTGCAAAGTGCATCGTGGAACGAAGATCGACAACCACGAGCACCGGGCGTTCGCGCTCCTCGCGAAACAGTTTGGTATAGGCCGTCGCGCTGCGTGCCGTTACGCGCCAGTCAATGCTGCGGGGATCATCGCCCGGCTGATACGGACGCGATTCATCGAATTCCATGCCGCGCCCGCGAAAATGCGACACATAGGCACCGGTCTGCAGGGAGTTTACGCGCAGCACATCGAGCGCAATGGCCCTGGCAGGGCCACTGAGCCGGATCAGGTCCGCCTGGCTCACGCTGACCGGCGATGCGTCTGCGGGAATGTGGTCCAGCCGCGGCACTACGGCACTCCGACACCGTCCAGAACGCCCTTGATCACGGAGTCCGCGTCGACGCCGTCAGCCTCGGCTTCAAAACTCAAGACAAGCCGGTGACGCAGGACGTCCGGCGCAATCGCCTGGATATCTTCCGGCCCAACAAAGTCCCGGCCGGACAGCCACGCGTGCGCTCGCGCGCCGCGATCGATGCCCATGCAGGCACGCGGGCTTGCTCCGTACTGCACCTGGCCCTCGAGCGCCGGGTCGACCGTACCCGGGTTCCGCGTCGCGACAACGACATTGACGATGTACTCCTCGAGTTCAGGAGCAAGATGCAAATTCAGTATATCCTGGCGAGCCTGCATGATCGACTCGATCGACAGTAGTTCCGGTGGCTCGAACAAGTTTCGTCGAGCCTGCTTCGCTTCGTCGCGATTCAGCACGAGAATGCGGCGCTCGTCCGCAACGCTCGGATAGCCAACCTCGACGTGCAGCAAGAAGCGATCGAGCTGCGCCTCTGGCAGCGGATACGTGCCCTCCTGCTCGATCGGATTCTGGGTGGCCATCACCATGAACAGGCTTTCCAGCGGGTAGCTCCTGTCGCCTACCGAGATCTGCCGTTCCTCCATCGCCTCGAGCAACGCCGACTGCACTTTTGCCGGCGCACGATTGATCTCGTCGGCGAGAATCAGGTTATGGAACAACGGGCCTTTGCGGAATTCGAAAGTGCCCTCTTGCGGCCGATAAATGTCCGTACCCGTGAGGTCGGCAGGCAGCAGGTCGGGCGTGAACTGCAGGCGGTGAAAATCCCCTTCGATACTGTCGGCGAGCACCTTTATCGCACGCGTCTTGGCAAGGCCCGGGGCGCCCTCCACGAGCAGGTGGCCGTCGCAAAGCAACGCGATCAACATCCTGTTGATCAGGTGGGCCTGACCGATAATCAGCCCACTCGCGTGTGCTTCGAGTTTCTGAAACTGTTCTGCGACGCTCATTTATGGCTCCGAAGGATAAAGCGGCGTGCCATTCTGGTACTCCGCCTGTGTGATATCGGTGGACTGAGAGCTACCTCGATGATCCAAGGCAAGGCGCAGTCTGCAGGAAATGGTGAATCCTTTTCAAGGACTGCAACGCCGCACTGGATCATCCGGATAGCTCCCGACGGGCGAGTCGTGGAGCGATCGTCCGCGGCGTTGCGCCTCTTGGCAAGGACCCGCCATTGCCGACAAGGCGCGCCTGGCGGCCAACTGCTCCACGACTCGCTCAGCTGACCGATATCACCCAGCCGGAGTACAAATAGGATGCGTGGGCAGGCCAGCCGGTCACGGGCGTTTTTATTCAAAATTGCGCCCACTTCAGTAGTATTGTCTCCACTTCCGACCTTGCCAGAGCCGATACATTGCAATCAGACGGAAAAAAAGCGTGTCGAACGGCCAGGCCGACCGCAGCCGGCCTGGCACTGCTGGCGCTTCTCGGGGCCTGCGAAAGGACGCCTCAGCCTGACTCGTCGCCGCCGGAACCGGACAGCTCGGCCGCGACGAGTTGCGGCGACGACGGCCGCCTGGCGGCACAGCTCTACGGCAGTATCACACGAGAAATCAGCTGGTCTTCCGGGGAGCTGGAGTGCGAGAGCATGCTGCGACCGGACGGCAAGGGTATTCGACTACGTATGGTCGGTCGTGCCGCCGACAGCCGGCTCGCAATCATCCTGGCGATGCCCGAGCTCGAGCGCGGTAGTACCACCGTGGAATCGCCGACTGTCGTCACGTTGACCGTTGAAGGCAGCGGCCGGTTTTTCAGCACGCCGACGCTTGACTCCTGCTGGTCAGACATAGCGGCCCAGGAACCTGTCGACGACAGCAGCGACCGTTACACCATCAGCGGCATACTATTTTGCGTCGCACCACTCGGCGAGATAAACGGGGACGCGGCCATCTCGATTCCCGAGCTCGAATTCAGCGGCATCATCGAATGGAGCGCAACATGATCCGATCGCTCCTGCTGTCAGTCGTGACCGCTGCAGCCTTCGGCACTGTCGCGGCATGCAGCCCGCCACCCGCGCCCAGTACCGCCAATGACTCGAGCCTCGAATCGATGTTCGAACTCGACGAGCTCGTCATCGTCGCTAATGATGGTGCTCGTCACGTTCTTGATGTGTATCTCGCGATCAGCCCCGAGCAGCAGCGCCGTGGCCTGATGTTCGTTCGGAATCTTCCCGAACGCACGGGCATGTTGTTCGTGTATGACGACGCCGGCATACGCTCGATGTGGATGAAGAACACCTACATCTCGCTGGACATCGTGTTTGCCCGGGGCGATGGTACGATTTCATCGGTCATCCATGACGCCGAGCCGCTGTCGCTACGATCGTTGAGCGCCGTTGAACCCGTCCGATTTGTGCTGGAACTCAATGCCGGTGTTGCGAGGCGCCTGAACATCGGCGCCGGCAGTAAACTCATCTGGAAGCCGGATCAAAGCACGGCAGCAATGGCATCGGCCAGGTAGTTCACGTTGTGCGCGGTGATGCCGGCGATATTGATGCGGCTGGAATCGACCATGTACACGCCATAGTCTTTTTTCAGACGCGCAACCTGGTCGGCCGTTACACCCAGGAAACAAAACATGCCGACGGCACGCACCAGGTGTGAGAAGTCATGCTCCGGCGCCCTGGCCTGGAGCGCATCAGTCAGCAGCACGCGCATCTCACGCAACCGGGCCCGCATTGTCGCAAGCTCGACGCGCCATGCGGCTTTCAGTTCCGGGTCATTGAGGATGGTTGCGACGACCACGGCGCCGTGATCCGGCGGTACCGAGTAGATGGTCCTGACCACATTATTGACCTGGCTGTACACCGTATCTCTCGAAGCCTCGTCGGCGGCGAGTATCGACAGCGTGCCCACGCGATCACGATAGAGACCAAAGTTCTTCGAACAGGAATTTGTCACGATCATTTCCGATACGCGTTCGGCCATGTGCCGAACCGCAAATGCATCGGCGCCGAGACTTTCGGCAAAACCCTGGTAGGCCATGTCAACGAACGGCACGAGTTCACGCTCGACAATGACATCGGCAATCGCCCGCCACTCGTCCTCGGAAGGATCCAGGCCGGACGGGTTATGGCAGCAGGCGTGTAGCAACACGAGGTCGCCCGCCGGAACCTGGCTCAGCGTTTCGAGCATCTCGTCGATGCGGATGACGTGATTCTCGGTGTCGTAATACGGGTAGGGTTTGAGCGTCAGGCCGGCGCCGCCTAACAGGGGAATGTGATTGGCCCAGGTCGGATCGCTGACCCAAACGGTCGCCTCAGGACGTGCGCGCAGAATCAGGCTGGCGGCAACGCGCAATGAGCCCGAGCCACCCGGCGCTTGTATGGTCAACAGTCGATCCTTGTCAGAAGCCTCGGCAAACGTCAGCGCCTGCATCGCCGCATTGAATGACGGGTCACCTGCCGTCCCGATATAGGCTTTGCTGTTCTGGGTCTCCACGAGCCGTTGCTCGGCGATTTTCACAACGTCGAGTACGGGTGTCTCGCCCTCGGCGGTGCGAAACACGCCGACGCCCAGATCGACCTTTTGAGGACGCGGGTCGTTCCTGTGTTCGGTAATCAGACCGAGAATGGCGTCGGCCGGGGCCGGCTTGAGCGTTTCAAACAAGTGAGTTCTCCCAAAAAACGCCGGCTAAAGAGCCGGCGTCCCTGGGAGTATTGTAACGATATTGTCAGGCTTTGGGGGCCCAAACCGAACACCACCCTGCCGCGGCAACGACCTTGCCCGGGAAAATCTGGCAGGGACGCCACGCGTCGCCATCATTGCCCTGCACCAGCGCGCAGTTGGCGCAGTCCTGCACCTCCGCCGGGTTGTTGCGGGTTGCTGGATCGACTGTCGATGCATCTTCGGTGTATTTCATGGCGGCAGCCATGGCGTCGTCTGGCGACAGGCGCGGCAATTCGCCGGCCTGTGACTGGCGAGCGGGTGCTACGAAGCAGCCGGCAGCGGCTACGGCTGACAGCTGGATAAACTTGCGGCGTGCGATCTTGCTCAAGGGAGTCTCCTTAATGCGGTTCCGGGCCGGCACTACCGGCCGGAGATAGTCTAAACCAGATTTGTTCGTCGACGCGCATTCTAGTGCATGTACCTGAACAGCAGCAAAACGGGATAGGCACATGATTTTCATGAACATTTGAGAACGATTCTCATTACGGCCTGCAGGCCCCGGCGCTGCGATATACTACCTTCCCATCATCCTGCAGCAGCGACACATGCCAGGCAACAGTGCCCCCATCACCGTCATCGAAGTCCTTGGCAACTCGCGGCGCTCGCGGGACGATCGGGTTGCGGTCGAGGAGCCCCTGGAAATTCGGCTCGGGTATGAAACGCCGGCAGGCCGCAGCGAAACGAGCATCTCGATCACGATGCGGACGCCCGGCAATGACGAGGAGCTTGCAACGGGCTTTCTGTACTCGGAGTCGATCATTCGCGGGCTGTCGGACATCGCGCTCGTGAAGCCGTGCGGCCCGCCCGCACCGGACAGCGGCTATCACAATGTAACGCGCGTCGAGCTCGAGCCGGACGTGCGCTTTGATCTCGATCGCCTGCAGAGACACTTCTATACAACCTCGAGCTGCGGTGTGTGCGGTAAAACATCGCTCGATGCGCTGCGCGTTTCCGGCGCCAGCAAAAGGCCTTTCGACGACACGACATTCAGCAGGAAAATGCTGACGTCGCTTTCCGACAAGCTTCGCGCGGCGCAAAAGACCTTTGAGGAAACCGGCGGACTACACGCCGCCGCAGCGTTCGGTTCGAACGGCGATTTGCTTGTCACGCACGAGGATGTCGGCCGTCATAACGCTGTCGACAAAGTCATCGGCACGTTATTATCGCGTAAGCTGCTGCCGGCGAATGAGCTCGGACTGATGGTTTCCGGACGAGCCAGCTTCGAGCTCATGCAAAAGGCGCTGATGGCGGGTATGCCGATCCTGGCGGCGGTCGGCGCGCCGTCGAGCCTTGCGGTCGACCTCGCGCGCGAGTTCAACATCACGCTGGTGGGGTTTCTGAGCGGCGACAGGTTCAATATTTATACGGCAGAGGAACGCGTAGTCTGATGGTGGCACCACGCATCGACAGGGAAACCACGAATGAGATCGTCAGGCAGTTCGGTAGCAAACCCGAAATGCTCGTGCAAATTCTCCAGGCGATCGTCATGCGCAGCGGCTGGGTGTCCGAAGAGACCATCCGGCAGCTTGCAGACGAGTTAAACCTCTCGCGCGCCGACGTTTTTGGCGTGGTGACTTACTACCACGACTTTCGAAGAGAGCCGCCCGGCGAACACATCGTGAAGATCTGTCAGGCCGAAGCCTGCCAGGCGATGGGCGGCCGCGAACTGACGGATCACGCGCGCAGGTCACTCGGGGCCGGCCTGCACGAAACGAAAGACGACGTCACGCTCGAACCGGTGTACTGCCTCGGCAACTGCGCCTGCGCTCCGGCCGTGATGATTGACGGTAAAACTCATGGCCGCGTCACCCAGCTTCGATTCGACGAACTTGTCGGCGCGATCAAGGAAAGGCGATGACATCGGTTCGCAGAATATACGTACCGCGCGAGACCTCTTCGGTTTCGGTAGGCGCCGACGACGTGGCCCTTGAAATTGCGCGTGAAGCAAAGCGTAGCGGTACGAGCATCGAACTGATTCGTAACGGTTCCTGGGGTGCGACGTGGCTGGAGCCGCTGGTCGAAGTCGACGTGGACGGTACTCGAATCGCTTACGGCAATGTAGCCGCCTCCGACGTGCCCACACTGTTTGCCGCCGGCTTTGTCGAAGGCGGCGAACACGAGCGACGACTCGGTCCGATCATGGAAGTCGACTACCTGATCAGCCAGGACCGCTGGACTTTCTGGCGCTGCGGACTGATCGATCCGCTCTCGATCGAGGATTTTCGCGCACACCAGGGCTTCACGGCCCTCGAAAAGGCGTTTGCCGACGGTGCCGACGCCGTGCTCGATGCCGTCAGCGAATCCGGACTGCGTGGACGCGGCGGCGCCGGCTTTCCGACCGGCATCAAGTGGCGTACGGTCGCCGAAACCCCGGCCGGTCAGAAATACATCGCATGTAATGCCGACGAAGGTGACAGTGGCACGTTCTCCGACCGCATGCTCATGGAGGGCGATCCACTCGGCCTCATCGAAAGTATGGCCATTGCCGGTTTCGCTGTCGGCGCGAACAAAGGCTACATCTACCTGCGTTCGGAGTACCCGCTGACGCATGCCATTCTGTCACGTGCGCTAGACGTAGCGCGGGAAAGCGGATGGCTCGGCGCGAACATCCAGGACAGCGGTTTTGATTTCGACGTCGAACTGCACCTCGGCGCCGGCTCTTACGTGTGCGGCGAGGAAACCGCGATGCTGGAGAGTCTCGAGGGCAAGAAAGGCATCGTCCGCTACAAGCCGCCACTGCCTGCCCACGAGGGGTTGTTCGGCAAACCGACGGTCGTGAACAACGTCGTTACGCTCGCATCCGTTCCGAACATCGTGAATCTCGGCGGCGAGCGCTATTCGCAGATGGGCGTCAACCGCTCCAAAGGTACGCTCGCGTTCCAGCTGGCCGGCAATATCAAGCGCGGCGGCCTCGTCGAAAAATCATTCGGCATCAGCTTGCGGGAACTCATCGAAGACTGGGGCGGCGGTACCGCGAGCGGCCGGCCCGTCAAGGCCGTGCAGGTGGGTGGTCCACTGGGCGCTTACCTGAGCGCCGCGCAGCTCGACACACCGCTCGACTACGAGGCGTTTGCCGACATCGGTGCAATGATCGGGCACGGCGGCATCGTGGTCTTCGACGACACGGTGAATATGGCCCAGCAGGCGCGTTTTGCGATGGAGTTTTGTGCAATCGAGTCCTGCGGCAAGTGCACACCCTGTAGAATCGGCTCTACGCGAGGCGTAGAGGTCATCGATCGGATCATTGCCGGCGAAAACCGGGAAGAAAACTATGATTTACTGGTCGAACTTTGTGACACCATGGAAGGCGCCTCCCTCTGCGCGATGGGGGGAATGACGCCCTATCCCGTCAGGAGCGTGCTCAAGCACTTCGCCGAGGACTTCGCGTCCTCTGGAGACAGGCCATGAACAAGACCCGACAAATTGACCGTGGTACTCCGGCGAGCCGCCGCAGCGAGACCGTCACGATCGAGATTGATGGCCTTCCGGCGACCGTCCGGGAAGGAACCAGCATCCTGCGCGCGGCCCGTGAGTCGGGCGTCGACATCCCCAAACTCTGCGCGACCGACAGCGTGAAGCCCTTCGGCTCCTGCCGTCTTTGCCTTGTGGAAATCGAAGGCCGCAAGGGCTATCCGGCCTCGTGCACGACGCCTGCCGAAGACGGTATGAAAATCCGCACGCAAACCGACGCACTGGCGAAGATGCGCCGCAACGTCATGGAGCTGTATATCTCCGACCATCCGCTCGACTGCCTGACCTGTTCGGCAAACGGCGACTGCGAGCTGCAGGACATGGCCGGCGCTGTTGGCCTTCGCGACGTACGATACGGCTTCGACGGTGAAAATCATCTCGATGCGACCGTCGATGCCAGCAATCCCTATTTTCAATTCGATGCGAGCAAGTGCATCGTCTGCTCACGCTGTGTGCGCGCCTGTGACGAGGTCCAGGGTACATTCGCGCTGACGATCGAGGGCCGAGGCTTCAAATCGAAAGTATCGGCCGGCATCAGCGAGAGTTTTCTCGATTCCGAATGCGTGTCTTGCGGCGCCTGTGTACAGGCTTGCCCGACGGCCACACTCATGGAAAAAAGTATCGTCGATCACGGCATGCCCGATCATAAGGTCGTCACGACCTGCGCTTACTGCGGCGTCGGCTGCTCGTTCCAGGCCGAGATGAAGGGCGACCAGGTCGTACGCATGACGCCATACAAGGATGGCCAGGCCAATCACGGCCACAGCTGTGTCAAGGGCCGTTTTGCCTGGGGATATGCGTCGCATCGCGATCGCGTCATGCAGCCGATGATTCGCGACAACACGAGTGACCCCTGGCGGAAAGTCAGCTGGGAAGAGGCAATCTCGTATGCGGCGCGGCGCTTCAGGGAAATACAGAAAGAGCACGGACGAAAGTCGATCGGCGGCATCACATCATCTCGCTGCACGAACGAAGAAGTGTTTGTCGTGCAAAAACTCGTTCGCGCGGCGTTCGGTAATAACAACGTCGATACCTGCGCGCGGGTCTGCCACTCGCCGACCGGCTACGGACTCAAGACCACGCTCGGCACCTCGGCTGGAACGCAGCCGTTCGACAGCGTCATGGATGCAGACGTCATCATGGTAATTGGCGCCAACCCGACCGTCGCTCATCCCGTATTCGCCTCGCAAATGAAGCGGCGACTGCGCGAGGGTGCAAAACTCATCATCGTGGATCCGCGTGAAATCGGCCTGGTTCGCTCGCCGCATATCGAAGCGAGCTATCACCTGCCCTTGCAGCCTGGCACCAACGTGCCCGTCATCAATGCCCTCGCACATGTCATCGTTGCAGAGGGGCTGGTCGACGACGAGTACGTACGCGAACGTTGCGAAGTCGACTCTTTCGAGTCATGGAAGGCCATGATTCTCAGACCGGAGAATTCCCCCGAAGAAGTGGCCAAAATCTCCGGGGTCGATGCAGAGACTATTCGGGCCGCGGCGCGACTGTACGGCGGTGCCGGGAACGCGGCGATCTACTACGGCCTCGGTGTTACCGAGCACAGCCAGGGTTCGACCATGGTCATGGGCATGGCGAATCTGGCGATGGCGACGGGCAACCTTGGTCGTTCCGGGGTTGGCGTGAACCCGCTGCGCGGCCAGAACAATGTCCAGGGTTCGTGCGACATGGGGTCGTTTCCGCACGAGCTTGCCGGCTACCGGCCCGTTGCCGACGATGCGGTACGCAACCAGTTCGAGCAGCACTGGGGCGTCACGATCGACCCCGAACCGGGCTTGCGCATACCGAACATGTTTGACGCCGCCTGCGCCGGTCAATTCAAGGGTATGTACATCCAGGGCGAAGATCTCGCCCAGTCTGATCCGAATACGCATCACGTCGAGGCCGCATTGAGCAACATGGAGTGCATTGTCGTTCAGGACCTGTTCCTCAATGAAACGGCAAAATTCGCGCACGTGTTCCTGCCGGGCACTTCGTTTCTCGAAAAAGACGGTACGTTCATCAACGCCGAGCGCCGCATTAACCGTGTACGTCCGGTCATGGAAGCTCAGCAAGGCAAGGATGAGTGGCGGATCACGCAGGAACTTTGCATTGCGATGGGCTACCCGATGCACTACGACAATGCGGCCGGAATCATGGACGAGATCGCCGAACTGACGCCGACATTCAGCAACGTCAGTTTCCGGTTCCTCGATGAAGTCGGTAGCGTGCAGTGGCCCTGTAATGACGAGGCGCCAATGGGCACGCCGATCATGCATATCGACCATTTCGTGCGCGGCAAAGGCCTGTTCGTAGAAACGGACTACGTGCCAACAGAAGAGCGCACCAACCGCAGGTTCCCGCTACTGCTGACTACCGGACGAATCCTGTCGCAATACAATGTTGGCGCGCAGACCCGGCGGACGGCGAACAACGTCTGGTACGAAGAAGATTTGCTGGAGGTCCATCCACACGATGCCGAGACACGCGGCATTCGCGACGGCGAACTGGTCGCGCTCGCGAGCCGCAAGGGCGACATTACCTTGCGCGCCAAGATAACGACGCGCGTAAAACCGGGAGTCGTGTACACCACGTTTCACAACCCGGAAACCGGCGCCAATGTCGTGACGACGGAATACAGCGACTGGGCAACCAATTGCCCCGAGTACAAGGTCACTGCGGTCCAGATTGCGCCGGCATCGCATCGTTCGGGCTGGCAGGAAGACTTTGCAGCCCGCGCGCGCCAACAGGGCAAGATCGTCGAAACGAACTGATTCGATCGGCGGCGAACGCGAGTGACCCGCACAGAAATAAGTACAAGGGGGAAGACTCTGAATCGCCTAACGACCGCAAGCCTGGCGGGCATTCTCGCGTCCCTCGTGTTCCTTTTCATCGGCCCGACAGCCCTGGCCGCCGACGCCACGCTCGACGCGCCCAAAGTGCTGCTGACCAACGTCGCTTTCGACATCAGGGTCGATGACCTGCCGGCCGGCAGTCGCATCGAGCTGTTGCTGAACGGAAAAAAAGTCGCTGCCGGTACGGGAACGGGCCTTTCTGCTACCGGCATTACGGTCGCGGAGACCGGCACTACCCGCGTCGAGGTTCTGCGCAACGGCACGGAGATCCTGCAAACAGAAATCCCGATAATCCCGGCCGCGGTGTCGATATTGCCTCCGCTCGTCGCGATTCTGCTGGCTTTTGTGCTGCGCTCGGTGATTCCCGCCCTGTTCATCGGCCTCGTGGTCGGCGCGTGGGCCATCAATGGCATGACCTGGTCCGGTGCATTTCGCGGTTTTTTTGAAACCGGCACGATTTACATCCTCAATACCGCAGTCGACCCAGACCACATGGCCATCATGATTTTCACGTTCCTGATCGGCGGAATGGTGGGCGTGATCTCGCGCAACGGCGGCATGGTCGGCATTGTTGATCGCATCATGCCGTTCGCCAGCAGCCCACGGCGCGGGCAAGGCGTGGTCGCAACGCTCGGTTTGGCGATCTTCTTCGACGATTACGCCAACACGATGATCGTCGGCAACGCGACGCGTCCCATGAGCGACAAGCTGCATATCTCGCGCGAAAAACTGGCGTACCTCGTAGACTCCACAGCCGCACCGGTTTCAACGATTGCCGTCATTACTACCTGGATCGGCTTCCAGGTTGGGTTGATCGATTCTGCCATCAAGGGGCTGGACGGCATCGACCAAACGCCGTACATGCTGTTCCTGAATTCGATTCCCTACAGCTTTTACCCTTTCCTTGCGATTTTCTTCGTCTTCCTGGTTGTCTACACGGGCAAGGATTTTGGTCCGATGTACAAGGCCGAGACGCGTGCGCGCCACAGTGGCGAGGTGGTGCGCAAGGCGTCGGCGAAAAGCACCGATAAGTCGGGCGACGAGTTTTATCACAAGGAAATAATCCCGTGCCGGGCAATCAACGCCGTGCTGCCGATCGTAACCATGGTCTCGACCGTGATTATCGGCCTGTTCATCAGCGGCGAAGGCGAAACGATGACGGATATCATCGGCAGCGCCAACGCGTACTCGGTTCTTATATGGGCATCGCTGCTGGGCAGCTTCATGGCTGCCCTGCTGTCGCTGGGACAGCGCCTGCTGACGCTGGATGAAACCATCAATGCGTGGTTGGCCGGCGCCCGCTTCATGATGACCGGTCTCGTATTGCTGATTCTGGCGTGGGCGATCGCCGACGTTGCCGCCGTTTTGCAGACCGCACCGTACCTCATTAGCGTATTGGGCGACTCGCTGTCGCCGTACAGTCTGCCGGCGGTTATTTTCCTGTTAGCCGGCGCCACGGCCTTTGCCTCAGGTTCGAGCTGGGGCGTGATGGCCATTCTTATGCCCCTGGTCATCCCGCTGTGCTGGGCGGTCCTGCAAACCAAAGGAATCGCAGATGCGGAGCACATGCACATTCTGTATTCCTGCATAGCCTGTGTTCTCACAGGCGCCGTCTGGGCCGATCATTGCTCGCCAATTTCCGACACTACGGTTCTTTCTTCAATTGCAACCGGCTGCGACCACATGGATCACGTGCGTACGCAGTTGCCGTATGCGATGTTAGGCGGTACGGCGGCGCTACTCATCGGTGTTCTCCCGGCCGGGTTCGGACTGCCGTGGTACCTGTTGCTGCCTGCTGCCGCGATCGCTCTTGTCGCCGCGCATCGACTGTTGGGCAAAACCGTTGGTTAACTGCGGCTTTCCATTACAGAATCCCGACTGAATCCCTGTTATTGTTGCTGTCGCGACACCGTGTTTTTAGGGAGGCAATACCGTGACCAAAGCACTGAGCGAACTCGAAAAGAACCTGCAGAAGACCAAGAAGCAATTCCTAGCCACGGCGAAAAGCGCCACCAAAGAGCTGGATCGGCGGCGCAAGGCTTTGCGCAGAGAAATCACTCGCGCCAACACTCGCGCCAAGCGAGCCCGCGCTCAACTCCAGAAGAAGAGCGAAAGACTGGCAAACACCACGGCCAACAAAGCGAAACGGGAGCTGAGAAAACAGATCCGCAATCTCGAAAAAATGCTCGACGGGGCGAAGAGTGATGCGGCTCAATTTCGCAAAGACCTTGCACCCGTAATGGACGACCTGGGGAAAGCCCGTGCTCACCTGTCGCACGCGCTGCATGTCGACCGGGCGCTCGCAAAGGTTCGCCGCCAATTCGCCGGTAAGCCCGCTGCGAAGAAAAAAGCCAAGAAGAAAAAGACCGCCAAGAAAAAGAAAGCGACCAGGAAAAAAGCGGCCAAGAAAAAAGTGACGAAGAAGAAGGCGACCAGGGAAAAGGCACCGGCACGACGAAAGACGGCCAGGAAAAAAGCGCCGGCTCGTAAAAAAACCGCGAGGAAAAAAGCGCCGGCCCGCAGAAAAACGGCCCGCAGAGCTTAAGCAGGAGCCCGGTGCATGAGCCGCCGGGATGCCGCCACCGAAACCGGGGCACGCGGCCGAAGAAGCCGCGTGCCCGTGAGCGCTAATGACCTCTGGCGCTTCGCGGCGGCTTTCGTCTAAAGTAGTCTGTTCCCCGTCACCGGAAATGGGTTCAACGACCGGCCGTTAGCGGCCGGAAACGGACACGCTAGCCGCAGGATCTCGCCCCAAATTTGACGGTTTTTGACTCGATGACAGGGTCACCGGACAGCGTGACCTGGGAGGATGTCGTGGACTGGGATGTTGTCGATTTCACCATCTTCGGTGCCATGCTGGCAGGCGCCGCCGTCATTTATACGCTAGCGAAGCGGGCGGCTAGCAGTGCAGCGTACCGGCTCGCCGTTTGCGTTGCGCTTGCGGCGGCATTCATCCTCATCTGGGTGAACGGCGCAGTCGGCATCATCGGGAATGAGAGCAACGATGCCAACCTGATTTTTTTCGGAGTGCTCGCCGTTGGAATCATCGGTGCCATCATCGCACGCTTCCAACCACGTGGAATGGCACGCGCTTTGTTCGCGACGGCAATCGCTCAGGTAGCGGTCGCCGTGGTCGCACTGATCTTCGGGTTGGGTTCCACCGCGCCGATATGGCCCGAAGACATCCTGATGCTGACGGGCTTCTTCGTCGCACTGTGGTTATTAGCTGCCTGGCTGTTTCGGAATGCGGCGCGGCAGCAAACTTGCACAAGTTCGAAGCCAGAGGCCTGACACACGTCAACGGAAATTCTTAGCCTGTCGAATCTTCAGGAAACAACCATCGATCGATGGGCGGTTTCAGAAACTTGCTGAAACCCAGATACGCGAGCCCTAAGCCTAGCGCCCCCCACGGCGGGGCGGCCTGCACAACATAAACGGGCCACACGAACGCTTTGATGGTGTTCGTCAGCGAGTCGATGAAGAACTGAATGACAAAATCGACAGCCTGGCCGTTAAACAGGCTGCCGATACCCAGAATGTCGTCGCCCAGCGAGCCCACTTCAAAAATAATAAAAGACACGGCGAAGCCGAGCGCATAAAGGCCGCCACCGCGAACTTTCCAGACCTTGCGAAACCAGTCGCGAAACCAGCCATGTGACTTCTCCGGCAGGACACGCGCGCCGTCGCCGATGAGCTGGCTCATGGAGCGATTACGACTTGCCTTTGGTGCAGGTTCGTCAGCCAAGCGATCAGGACTTATCGAGTTTCGTAAACTTGGATCCTTCGAGCGTGAGGTTGTACATCAGCCCCTTGGAGCCAAAGATAAAGCCAACTACCGGATCCCTGACGTTGTCCGTATCGATGGTTTTGCCGACACCGAGGTCGATCAGCGCGACCGATCCGTCTACGCCCACTTTCCAGCCGCTTGAGCTACGAAACTTGTCGAGTGACTCGCGCGTCATGAACGCGATGACAATCGATTTCGCTTGCGCGCCAAGCTGAAACCCGATCGATCCGCTGGTCGTACGATAGTAAGCCACCGTGGAGCCGCCAACACGCAGCACGCCCTCGCCTGTCTCCGCGCCCACGCCCACGCCAACTTTAATAACGCGCGGAAACACGAGGTAGCCGGCCGCCTGGCTGAGGAATGCATCCGCACCACTGATATCTTCCTTGAATACCTGCAGTGCTTTACTAGCCTCCCGGTTTATCTTGTCCGCCGACGCGGCCAGAACCGATGTGGCACACAGCAGCGCCACAACCAGCGCCCACGGGCGCAGAACTTTACTTGTCTTGATCATTACTCAGATTCCCGTAAATACTGCAATCGGGCCGCTGGGCCCGCCGATGGAGGGCAATAATAGCCCAAACTGTCACAGGCAGCGTATTTCCCTGCCCCTGAACCACCGCTGAATTCTTCACGCCTCATGCCAGCTCGCGGGCGGCATCGACGTACGCCTCGAGTATCCGGCGCAGCGTTTCCCGGAGGCGCCCCGCCTTTTCTGCATCGAAAACGGTCGTCGCCTCGTCCATATAAGCTCGCTGAGCGATCTCCAGCTGAATGGCGTGAACACCGTCGTCCGGACGGCCGTAATGGCGCGTGATGTAGCCTCCTTTAAAGCGCCCATTGACAGCGACGCTGTATGGACTGGCGCTGGCAATGTCCGCGACGGCCGCTTGCATCGCGGCGGCGCAGCTCTTGCCGTCGTTGGTCCCGATATTGAGTTCGGGCAGCTCGCCGTCAAAAAGGCGCGGCACCAGACTTGGAATCGAGTGTGCATCCCAAAGCAGCGCGTAGCCGTGCTCGGCCCGCATTGCCGCAAGCGCTGCATCAATGTACGTATGATAGGGCCGCCAGTATTTCGACAAACGATCGGCTTTCTCTTGCTCCGTGACACCACGCGACGAGTAGATATCCTCGCCGGAAAACGTCTGCTCCGGGCAAAGGCCCGTAACAAGCTGGCCCGGATAAAGCTCCTCATCCGAGGCCGAGCGATTGAGGTCAACGACGTAGCGCGAGAAGTTTGCCACCAGCATCGACGCACCGAGATCGCGCGCAAAGTCATAGAGCTCGGCAACGTGCCAGTCGGTATCCGGAAGCGTGAGCCCGATTTTGCTCATGCGACCCTGCAGTTCTCCCGGCAGGTGCCAACCGTCGTGCGGCACGCTGATCAGGAGCGGCAGTTCGCCCTCGTAGCTGTTAAAGACGTCAATCACTTCCTCAGGCTCGGCAGTATCGACTCCGCGTACTGACAGTAGTTGCCGTCGTCAATCGTGGCCGCGATGCGCCGAATATCGGACGACAGCGAGCGATCCTCGACGTAGCGCGGCGAAATCTTGCGCAACGCCGTAATGACGTTTTCAATCGCTGGCGAACTCTTTTGCGGATGATGGAAGTCGATTCCCTGCGCAGCAGCGAGCAACTCGATTGCCACGATGTCTGCCGTATTGTCGAGCATCGTGTGTAATCGCCGCGCGGCGAACGTCGCCATGCTGACGTGGTCCTCCTGATTGGCAGAGGTCGGCAAGCTGTCCACGCTCGCCGGGTGTGCGTGCGACTTGTTCTCGGAGGCCAGCGCCGCGGCCGTCACCTGGGCCATCATGAAACCGCTGTTGAGACCGCTCTCGGCGACCAGAAACGGCGGCAAACCGCTAAGGTGGGAATCGATCAGCAGCGCAATACGGCGCTCCGACAAAGCGCCGATCTCCGCGATGGCCAGGGCCAGGTAATCGGCCGCCATCGCAACCGGCTCGGCGTGAAAGTTCCCGCCGGACAACACGGCGTTTGATTCGGCGAACACCAGTGGATTGTCGGTAACGGCATTTGCCTCGGTTCGCAGCACTCCACAAACGTGCTTCAGGACATCGAGACAGGCGCCGACCACCTGCGGCTGACAGCGAATCGAATACGGGTCCTGGACGCGGTCACACTCGAGATGCGATTTGCGAATTTCACTGCCGTCCATCAGGTCCCGCAGCACGCCCGCTACGGCGATCTGGCCGCCGTGGCCGCGCACGCTCTGGATGCGCCTGTCGAACGGCGTGTCACTGCCCTTGATGGCATCGGACGACATGGCGCCCGCCATCAGCGACGCGGACAGGACGTTCTCCGTGCGAAATACCGCCGCCAGCGCCAGTGCCGTCGAGACCTGCGTACCGTTCAGCAACGCCAGCCCTTCCTTGGGCGCGAGCGTGATTGGCTCTATACCTGCGGCCTTGAGGGCAATCGCGGCCGGCACAAGATTGCCTTTGACGCGGACCTCGCCGATGCCGATCAGCGCGCCGGCCATGTGTGCCAGCGGCGCAAGGTCCCCGGATGCACCGACCGAACCACGCGACGGTATCCGCGGATAGATCTCGCTGTTGATGAGCGCGCACAGCGTTTCGACGAGCTCGAGGCGCACGCCCGAGAAACCTGCCGCGAGCGCAATGACTTTTATGAGCATGATCAGGCGAACGATCTCGTCATCCAGATCTTCACCAACGCCGACAGCGTGCGAACGCACGAGGTTTTCCTGCAGATGCACGAGCTCCCTGTCGCTGATACGGACCTGGGCCATCTGGCCAAAACCGGTATTCACGCCGTAGACCGTGTCGTCGTGCGCGACGACGTCGTCGATGAATTCGTGCGCTTCCGCGATGCGAACCCTGGCGTCGCTACCGAGCGAGACCGTCACGCCGTCGTGCCAGACGGCGCGCAGATCGGCCAGCGTTACGAGCTGGTTATCGATCGTCAGTTTCATGATGCATTCCCGGTATCGACCATTGGCAGGTTGAGACCGTTTTCGCGGGCGCAATCGATGGCGATCTGATAGCCCGCGTCGGCATGCCGCATGACACCGCTCGCCGGATCGTTCCACAGCACGCGCCCGATTCGCCGGTCGGCATCGACACTGCCGTCGCAGACAATGACCAGCCCTGCGTGCTGCGAGTAGCCCATGCCGACCCCACCGCCGTGGTGCAACGATACCCAGGTGGCGCCGCTCGCGGTGTTCAGGAGTGCGTTCAGCATCGCCCAGTCCGAAACGGCGTCGCTACCATCCAGCATCGATTCGGTTTCCCGATTTGGGCTGGCCACGGAGCCGCTGTCGAGATGGTCGCGCCCGATCACGACCGGCGCCTTGAGTTCGCCGTTTCGAACCATCTCGTTAAATGCAAGCCCCAACCGGTCGCGCTGCCCGAGCCCGACCCAGCAAATCCTCGCAGGCAGTCCCTGGAAGTGAATGCGCTCACGCGCCGCATCGAGCCAGTTGTGCAGATGACGATCGTCCGGTATCAGCTCTTTCACCTTTGCATCCGTCTTGTAAATGTCGTCCGGGTCGCCGGATAGTGCGGCCCAGCGAAACGGGCCAATTCCGCGGCAAAACAGTGGGCGCACGTAGGCAGGCACAAATCCCGGGAAGTCGAATGCGTTTTCGACGCCCTCGTCGAACGCCACCTGCCGAATATTGTTGCCGTAGTCGAAGGTCGGTATGCCGCGGCTCTGAAAATCGAGCATCGCGCGCACGTGCACCGCCATCGATTTGACCGCGGCTGCGACGACGGCGTCGGGATTATTCTCGCGCTGCTCGAACCACTGCGGGATGGTCCAGCCGATTGGCAGGTAGCCGTTGGCCGGATCGTGTGCCGAGGTTTGATCGGTGACCGCATCCGGATGGATACCGCGCTGGACCATTTCGGGCAGAATTTCCGCCGCGTTGCCGAGCAAGCCGACTGAAACCGGGGTCTTGTCGCGAAGTGATTTCTCGATGCGTTCGATGGCCTCATCGAGCGTCTCCGCCCGCGCATCGAGATAACCTGTTTTCAGCCGCATGTCGATACGGTCGGACTGACACTCGATCGCCAGCATCGACGCGCCGGCCATCGTTGCCGCCAGAGGCTGCGCGCCACCCATGCCGCCGAGGCCCGCCGTCAGGATCCATCGCCCGGCGAGATCACCGTCGTAATGCTGCCGGCCCATCTCGACGAAAGTCTCGTAGGTGCCCTGCACGATGCCCTGGCTGCCGATGTAAATCCAGGAGCCCGCCGTCATCTGCCCGAACATCATCAGGCCTTTCTTGTCCAGCTCGCGAAAGTGCGCCCAGGTTGCCCAGGCGGGCACCAGGTTGGAGTTGGCGATCAATACGCGTGGCGCATCGGCATGGGTCTTGAACACACCGACCGGTTTGCCTGACTGCACCAGCAGTGTCTCATCGCTCTCGAGCCCCTTGAGTGACGTGACGATGGCATCGAAACACTCCCAGTTGCGCGCCGCCTTGCCGATGCCGCCGTAAACCACGAGATCCTGCGGCCGCTCGGCAACCTCGGGATCCAGGTTGTTCATGAGCATTCGCAGTGGCGCCTCGGTCAGCCAGCTTTTGGCCTGCAGTTCTGTGCCCGTGGGCGCCCTGATGATTCGTTTCATTGTCTCAGCTCCTCCAGCTGCACGACGTCCGACGATGTCGAGCGGCTTGTCCCGGGCGGCGTGTAGTGTCCGGTCAGCTCATAGCGGCTGCCGGGGTGATGTAAGCGCGCAAAGGTCACCGGACGTCCGTTTGACCAGGTGCGCCGGATTACGACGAGGCTCGCCTCGCCGTCCTTCATATCGAGATGCTCTTGCACGGCACGGTTCGGCAGGCTCGCGCGCACCACCTGTTCGGCTTCCTGCAGCGGTGATATCGATGTCAGGTAAGCGCTCGGTGTTACCGTTTCAAAGTCCTGCTGCAAACAGTCCGGCGCAAAACTCGCCAGCACGTGGCGATCTTCGAGCTGGATCGGGATGCCGTTTTCGGCGTGCACCAGCAGCAGATGGAAAACGTCGGTGCCTTGCTGCACGTGCAGCGCTTTCGCAACTTCGCCTCGCGCGTGCTGTGGCGACCGGCGAATGACACAGCTCGTATGCGTATGCCCGCGCCGCGCGATCTCGTCTGCGATGTTGTGTACTTCGAGCAGATGCGACTGCGATCGGTAGTCCGACACGAACGTACCGCGCCCTGCGACGCGCTCGACATAACCTTCATCATTCAGCTCCCGCAGCGCACGATTCGCCGTCATGCGGGATACGCGCATCGACTCGACGAGTTCGTTCTCGGAGGGCACGCGATCGGCCGGCTGCAGCTCGCCCGATGAAATACGCCCGATGATCAGATCCTTGAGCTGCTGATAGCGCGGCTTGGCCTGGTTCATCGCGCCTCTCCGAGTTTCTTCAGAGCCGTCGCGTACTCGGCCCGGGCTCGCGCCCGGTCTACGTGCACGGCATCCACCACGCGCCAGTCGCCGTTGACCATGACGCGTTCGACCGGCAGCGGGTACCCGGAGAATACGAGCGCATCGAGCCGCGACGCATCCCCGTGGCCTGCAAGCATCGGGTCGTCGTCACTGAGAACGACGAGATCGGCGGGCGCTCCTTTCGCAAGGCCGACCATGCTCCGGCCGCTGGCCGCCGCGCCACCTTCGAGAACGCGGGAAAACAGTTCGCTGCCGACGTGGCTGTGCCGCAGCGATACGACATTGCGCGATTGGGTCGCCAGCCGCTGTCCGTACTCGAGCCACCGCAGTTCCTCGAACGGGTTGATCGAAACGTGGCTGTCGGATCCGATGGCGATGCGGCCCCCTTCCTCCAGGAAATGGTGCAACGGGAACAAGCCGTCCCCCAGGTTTGCCTCGGTGCTTGGACACAGCACTGCGACGGCACCGGAGCCCGCCAGGGCCGCCGTTTCGTCGAAGTCGATGTGGGTGGCATGCACCAGGGACCAACGTTCGCCGACATCGAGATTTTCGAGCAGCCAGCGAACCGGCCGGCGGCCGTAAGCCGCCATGCACTGGTCGACTTCGCGATACTGCTCGGCGATGTGCAGGTGCATCGGTGCATCATTTTCGGCAGCGACACGCGCGATTTCCGTGAGTGACTCGCGGCTGACCGCGCGCAAGCTGTGCGCCCCGATGCCGATAGTGACCGACTCGCTGCCATAGTTTACTGCTCGCCTGCGATGTGCCAGGAATTCGTCGAGCGACATGGCGAAGTTGCGTTGATGCTCCGCGGGCTCGGGGTCGTCAAAACCGGCACGCTCATAAAGAACAGGTACGTAGGCCAGGCGGATGCCGCTGTCGGTCGCGGCCTGCATGATAGCCTCGAGCATCGCATCCTGCTTTTCCGGGTCTCGGGGGTCACGGTGCAGGTAGTGAAACTCGGCAACCGACGTGTAGCCGCTGGTCAGCATTTCGCAGTAGACCTGCCGCGCGATCGCCGCAAGCGCCACGGCATCCACCAGCCCGGCGAGTTCGTACATGCGCTCGCGCCAGGTCCAGAAGCTGTCCCGCCCGGTTGGCGAACGCTGCTCGGTATGCCCGGCCAGCGCGCGCTGGAAGGCATGGCTGTGTGCATTGCAGATACCCGGGATGACGCAGCCGGCGATCGCATCGCCCGAAGACGGTTTGGCCGCGACCTCGACGCTCTGGATACGGCCCCCATCGATACCGAAACGAACGTCGTCTGACCAACCGTCAGGCAACAGCGCTTTGCTCGCGAATACGCAGCTCATGGAACCCTCTTCAAGTTGTATATACAGGCTAGTACATGGTAATTTCGAATGCAATTTCCCGGAGACAATCCATGGCCGATTGGGACCTGCTGCTGACGGACGCACGCGTCGCGACGCTCGCCGCCAGTGCGCCGGAATACGGCGAGATCGGCGACGGCGCCATCGCCATCGCCGATGGCTCGATCGCCTGGGTTGGGCCGCAAAAGGACCGGCCTGCCGGAAAATCCCGCAAGACGCGATCGTTGGGCGGTCGCTGGATAACGCCTGCGCTGATCGACTGCCACACTCACCTGGTATTTGCCGGCGACCGATCGCAGGAATTCGAGCAGCGCCTGAACGGCGTCAGCTATGAGGAGATCGCCAAAACCGGTGGCGGAATTCTCTCGACCGTGCGTGCGACGCGAGCGGCATCGGCGAAAGAGCTGTTCGATACTGCCCTGCCGCGTGTCCGGGCACTCGCGGCCGAAGGCGTTGCAACCCTGGAAATAAAATCCGGCTACGGACTCGACGTCAAGAACGAGCTGAAAATGCTCGAAGTGGCGAGACGACTCGGCGAATCGACAGACCTCACGATTCGCTCCACGCTGCTCGCGGCGCACACCGTGCCGCCCGAGTTTGACGGCAAAGCCGACGATTACATCGACTTGATCGGCGATGAGCTCCTGCCTGAAGTTTCCAAACGCGGTCTCGCGGACGCCGTCGATGCTTACTGCGAGTCAATCGCTTTCAGCGCCCCGCAAATCGCGAAGCTGTTTCGCCAGGCCATAGATTTTGACCTGCCCGTCAAACTGCACGCCGACCAGCTCAGCGATGGCGGCGGCGCTGAACTCGCGGCCTACTTCAACGCGCTCTCTGCCGACCATCTCGAATACACATCAGCCGCTGGGGTCGAGGCCATGGCCGCGGCGGGCGCCGTCGCGGTTCTGCTGCCGGGCGCGTTCCTGACGCTTGGCGAAACTCGGCGCCCGCCGATCGAGGCGCTACGGGCGAACGGTGTGCCCATCGCCGTGGCCAGTGACTGCAACCCGGGCACGTCTCCTATTTGCTCCCTGCGAAATGCCATGATGCTCGCGAGCCGCTTGTTCGGCCTGACGCCGCTCGAATGTCTTGCCGGCACCACGCGCGAGGCGGCTCGTGCGCTCGGCTTGTCGCACGATCGCGGCACGCTCGAAGTCGGTAAACGCGCCGACGTCGCCATCTGGGACATCAGTCATCCGCGAGAACTGGCGTACTGGATCGGCACGCCGCAGCTGGCGGAGCTGATCATAGGTGGGCACACTACAGGCCCTTGAACGCCCACCTCCTCCACTCCCGCAGCTTTGTCCTGACCCTCGGCGTGCTTACGGCCATGGCGGCATTGACTGTGGATCTCAGCCTGCCCGCCATTCCTTCCATGGTCGACGCGCTCGGCTCGACCCTGACACGCGGCCAGCAGATTGTTGGCGTTTTCATGGCCGGCATGGCCATCGGACAAATTCCCGCCGGCCTGTTCTCCGATCGCCTGGGTCGGCTGCCCACCTTGTATGTCGGGATGACCCTGTTCGCCGTCGCCGCAACCGTGGCTGCATCGGCGAGCGACATGGAGTGGCTGCTCGTTGCCCGTTTTATCCAGGGCGTTGGCGCCGCGTCCGCTGTCGTCCTGTCGAGAGCCATCGTGCGAGATATCGCGTCGGGCCAGGACGCGGCGCGCCTGATGTCACTGATGACGATGATATTCACGGCTGCCCCTGTCATCGCGCCGACCTTCGGCGCACTGCTCGTTGCGCAATGGGGTTGGCGGGCACCGTTCATTGCGATCGCCGTGTGCGCGTACCTGATGATCATAGCGATCAGGAAAAACCTCGTCGAGACACACCGGCCCGAGATCAGCGAGCACCCGGTGCGGCAGCTCGTCTCCAGTTTTGGCGAGTTCTTCTCTCATCGCCAGAGTATTTTCGGTTTGCTGCTGCTGCTGCTGCCGCCGGCAGGTTTTCTGTCGGTCATCGCTGTATCGGCGGCACTCACCGTCGAGATCTACGGCTATTCGGTGCGGGCATACGGGCTGATCTTTGCCTGTGCCGGACTGTCGATCCTGGCCGGTTCGGCGCTCAATCGTCTGCTCGTGATGCACTTCGACCAGCTGCAGCTCATCGGCATTAGCGTCGGCATCATTTTCGCGGCCAGCGCGCAGCTGGCCCTCATCGCCTGGCTGGACACCGCGCCCTTCTGGTGGGTATGGCTATGCGTTTGCCTGTTCATGTTTACGATCGCAATCCTGATGTCGAATACGATGGTCGTCGCGCTCGATCCCTTGCCGAAAATCGCGGGCGTCGCCTCATCCATTGTCGGCACGCTGCAGAACCTTGCCGGTGCAGGCGGTGCGCTGCTAGCGGCGCTGATTTATGACGGCTCGGTGCGCAACGCGGTGATCATTATGACGGTCGTTGGACTACTCACGACCCTGGTTTTCCTGATGCGGCCACTGATCGCCCCGGGGCCGTTCGTGCATCACCCCGAGGAACTGGCGCGCGACTGACCGGGCGGTTGCTATACTCCGCGCAACCCGGAAAATGACTCCAATCCCATTCTGATAATGCGCAGCGGACTGTGGTATGAAAAGCCGCAGCGCCGCCACGGCTAAAGAGAGTTGATCATGCAAAAAAGTCCGTCACTGCCGGCGACCCTCGTGTCGTTTGTTCTACTGGTTTTCGCGCCTGTCGCGACGGCCGCCGATATCGAAATTCCCTACACGGAGTACACGCTCGATAACGGTCTCCGGCTGATCGTCCATGAGGACAACAAAGCCCCGATCGTGGCCGTCAATATCTGGTACCACGTCGGTTCGAAAAACGAGAAGCCCGGTAAGACCGGCTTCGCGCACCTGTTTGAACACCTGATGTTCCAGGGCACCGAGAATTATGACGACGAGTACTTCAAGCCCTTCGAGCGCGTAGGGGCTACCGATATGAACGGTACGACAAACTTTGATCGCACCAACTACTTCCAGAACGTTCCAAAGACAGCACTCGACATGGCGCTCTGGATGGAGTCCGACCGCATGGGACATTTGTTGGGCGCCGTGACACAGGAAAAACTCGACGAACAGCGCGGCGTCGTGCAAAACGAAAAGCGCCAGGGCGACAACCAGCCTTACGGCAAGGTCTTTTATCACCTCCTCGAGGGCGCGTTTCCGGAAGGACACCCGTACTCGTGGTCCGTCATTGGTTCGATGGAAGACCTGAACGCGGCCAGTCTCGAGGACGTGCAGGAATGGTTCAAAACCTACTACGGTCCCAGTAATGCCGTGCTGGTCGTCGCCGGTGACGTCGTCGCCAACGAAGTGTTCGAAAAGGTCAAACTGTATTTCGGCGACATTCCGCCGGGGCCACCGATATCCAGGTACGACGTTTGGGAGGCTCAACTGGAAAGCGACAAATTCGAAGTCCTGCAGGATCGCGTGCCGCAGGCGCGGTATTACAAGATCTGGGGCGGCCCGCACCTGACGTCGGAGGATACCGATTTGCTTGACCTCGCCGGCGACGTGCTCGCCGGTGGCAAAAACTCGCGGCTGTATGAGCGCCTGGTATACAACGAGCAGATCGCCACGAGCGCCCAGGCCGGCATGTTCGCGAACGAGATCGCCGGCATTTTCTGGGTCGTCGTCACGGCGCAGCCTGGCGGCGACATGGAAACGCTCAAGCGCGCCGTAGACGAAGAAGTCGATCGACTCATGCAGGAAGGAATTTCCAAAGACGAGCTCGAGCGCGTCAAGGCCGCGCGACGCGGCGGCTTCGTTCGTGGCATCGAACGTATCGGTGGTTTCGGCGGCAAGTCCGACGTACTCGCCAGGAATGCCGTCTACGCCGGCCGCCCGGATTTCTACAAGGTGCAGCTGCAGCGATTCGAAAACGCGTCGATCGACTCGATCGAGGCCGCCATTGATCGCTGGCTTAAGGCCGGCGCCTATCACCTCGAGGTTCGGCCCTTTCCGGTGCTCAGTGCCGCGAGCGAGAGCGCTGATCGTTCCGGTATTCCCGACACAACGTCGTTCCCCGAAGTTGCTTTCAGCGACTTTGAGCGTGACACGCTATCGAACGGTCTTGAGCTGATCGTTGCAACGCGCAGGTCAATTCCGACGATCAACATGAGCCTGCGCTTCGACGCCGGCTTTGCCTCCGATCAGTTCGGTGAGCCCGGCACGTCGAGCCTCGCGATGGCAATGCTGGACGAGGGTACGAAACGGCGCACGGCGCTCCAGATCAGCGACGAACTCGATCGTATCAGCGCTATGATCGGCGCGGGCTCCAACCTCGATTCCTCAACCGTCACGCTGGACACGCTATCGGAAAACCTGGACAAGGCGCTCGACATCTATGCTGACGTCATACTCAACCCGGTATTTCCCGAAACCGATCTCGAGCGGCTGCGCAAACAGCGAATCGCGCAGATTCAGCAGGAGAAGAACCAGCCTGTCCAGATGGCGCTGCGCACCTTCCCAAAACTGCTGTTCGGAGACGGTCACGCCTACGCGCAGCCTTTAACGGGGTCCGGCACCGAAGCATCGGTGGCACGCATAACGCGCGACTCCCTGGTCGACTATCACAGGACCTGGTTCAAGCCCAACAACGGCACGTTAATTGTAGTCGGCGACACCACGCTGGCGGAGATCAAGCCCAGGCTCGAAAAGCAGTTCGCGAAGTGGAAGCCGGGCGACATACCGACGAAGAACATCGGCATCGTTGAAGTCAGCAACGAGGAACGAGTTTTCATGATCGACCGCCCGAACTCGGAGCAGTCCATCATTTTCGCAGGCAACATCGCGCCGCCGGCTGGCAAGGTCAACGAAATTGCCCTCGAGACGATGAACGAGATCATCGGCGGGAGCTTTACGTCGCGCATTAACATGAACCTGCGTGAGGACAAGAGCTGGGCCTATGGCGCGTTGACGTTCATCCCGGATGCCGCGGGTCAGCGCCCGTTTATCGCCTACGCGCCGGTGCAGACGGACAAGACCATGGAGTCCATGGCCGAAATCAAGCGTGAGCTGGGCGAATACCTGTCATCCAATCCGGCGACCGACGCCGAGATGGCAAAGGTCAAAGACAACAACACGCTGAGCCTGCCGGGCCGATGGGAGACCAACGCCGCGGTACTACGCGACATCGGCGAGATCGTTAGCTATGGCCTGCCGGATGACTACTGGGATACTTATGCGGAGTCTGTTCGCGGGCTGTCGCTGGAACAGATCAACGAAGTTGCCGGGCAGGCCATCAGGCCCGACAACCTGACCTGGGTCGTCGTCGGTGATCGCGAGAAGATCGAATCGCGCATCCGCCAGCTCGAGCTTGGCGAGATCACGCAGATCGACGCCGACGGCAACATCATCACGACGACGTCGGCGCACTGAGCTGCACGCCGGGCGCCCGCTCCAGGGCGCCCGGCATCGAGGGCTGGCGCGATCGCATGAACCGATCACGTCCGTCCAACCATCAGAAAATAAACCGGCTTTCATAAGGTTTTCCCAAGCCACGGGGCGTATCTTTCATTATGAGAGGCGTGCACTGCGCTTCTCGCAAGAGAGGAACCCATGATTATCTCGACCCCCGTACTACGCCCCGCAATCGCCTTGTTGTTGCTTGCCTGCCTGCTCGCCGGATGCGGTGGCACCAAGATGCTGAAAGAACCGCAGCCCATACAAACCACCAGGCCGCTCGCGGCGGCTGCCGACCAGCGAGTCAGCTCTACGCTCGACTGGGTCATCGTGCGCGATGGTCCCGGAACCTGGGCCAGGAATGCCGACTGGGATGAATACCTCTTGAGAATCAGCAATCAGTCTGGCCAGCCGATACAGGTCACCCGGCTGACCGTCGTTGACTCGCTAGACACACGCATCGGGTCGCAGCCCGGGCGGAAGCAACTGGTCAAGGGCAGCAAGAAAACCGCTAAACGTTACAAGAAATCCGGAATGAGAGTAAGGGCGGGCCGGGGTGCCGGCGTATTGATGGCCGGCGGTGCGGCCGTGACCGTGGCGGGGTATGGAGTCGCCGCTGCGTCAATTGGGCTTGGCGGCGTATCGACGGGAGCCGCTACCGCAGCCGGCGGCTTGTTATTGCTGGGTCCGGCACTCGCTGTCGGTGGTGTTGTCCGTGGCGTTAACAACAGCAAGGTCAACACCCAGATCGAGCAGCGTCAGACTGAATTGCCGCTCGAGATTCCGGCAAGCGAAGAGCTCGGCCTCGATGTCTTTTTCCCGCTGGCACCGTCGCCGAAAAGGGTCGAGCTGGTCTACACCGACGCGACGGGCGAGCACCGGCTTGTCATCGACACGAGCACGGCGCTCGATGGCCTGCATATCGACGCGCCCGCAGATTGAAGCAAACTCATATCCGTAGTCGGTTATCCTTGCAGGCGGATACGACTACGATATGAGCTGATGACAACAAAAACAGTAATCGACCGAATCATGTCTGGCAGCCTGGTGCTGCAGATCGCGATTGGCATCATTGCCGGCGTCGGCTTGTCACTGAGCTGGCCGGACGCGGCGAAAGCGTCGATGCTGCTCGGCGATTTGTTCGTCCAGGCGCTCAAAGCGGTAGCCCCGGTGCTGGTCCTGGTGCTGGTTGCCTCGGCGATAGCGAATCGCCGAATCAGCCACACCTCGCAGATCCGGCCCATCGTCATTCTGTATCTCATCGGAACCGGCGCGGCCGCTCTGCTTGCGGTCACGATGAGCACGCTGTTTCCCACCACGCTTGCGCTGCAGGTCCCGGAAATCAGTGCGAGCGCTCCACAGGGAATCACCGAGGTTCTCGGCGGTCTGCTGCAGAAACTCGTGGACAACCCGGTCAACGCCATACTGACCGGAAACTTCATCGGCATCCTGGTCTGGGGCGTACTGTTAGGCGTTTTCCTGCACTACGCGGCGGACTCTACACGGCAGTTGCTTAAAGATATTGCCGATGCCGTGACGCATATCGTTCGGCTGGTCATTCGCTTGGCACCAGTCGGGATCTTCGGTCTCGTGGCCGGCAACCTTGCCGAATCGGGCCTTTCCGTGCTCGGTGGCTACGCGCGCATCCTGACCGTGCTGCTGGGCAGCATGCTCATCATGGCGTTGCTGATCAATCCGCTGATTGTCTGGATAAAAACGCGCGACAACCCCTACCCGATCGTACTGGCTGCGCTCAGGGAAAGCGGCGTCACGGCGTTTTTTACGCGCAGTTCGGCAGCCAATATTCCGGTCAACCTGGCGCTGTGCGAGAAACTCGATCTGGAAAAAGACACCTACGCTGTGTCTATTCCGCTCGGGGCGACGATCAACATGGGTGGTGCCGCAATCACGATCACCGTTCTGACACTTGCTGCGGCACACACCCTTGGAATCAGTGTCGACCTGCCTACGGCGCTGCTGCTGAGCGTCGTTGCAGCACTGTCTGCCTGCGGGGCGTCGGGCGTTGCCGGAGGGTCGTTGCTGCTGATTCCGCTGAGCTGCGGCTTGTTCGGCATTTCGAACGACGTTGCAATGCAGGTCGTTGCTGTCGGATTCGTCATCAGCATCCTTCAGGATTCGGCCGAGACCGCATTGAACAGTTCGACCGACGTGGTCTTCACCGCGGCAGTGGCGGCCAAAGAACCGCAGTTACCGCCTTAAGGCAGCCGACGCAATACGCTGGAGAGTTCTTTTCGCGCCTGGCCCGGCGTCAGCTTCGGGTAGCCGAACCAGAATAGACCGACGACGAATGCCTGCGACTGATCGACCCCAATAATGTCGAAGAAGCGCAAATCTCGCGTAATAGCGCCCGTTGTCCACTTGGATCCGACGCCGGCTTTCCAGAGATACAGCATGAAGTTCTGCGCGGCAGCACAGCACGCCGCATAGTCCTCCTGCTGCCGCAGCTCGTCCACGCTGCGTTCGCAGGTTACGACCAGCCAGCCCGGCTTCTCCGCCCAGCTCTCACGTTTGTGCAGCGCCAGTTCATCGCCTTTCTTCTCGGCCGCAATCACCTGGCAAAGGTCGAGAATCTTCTGCACCGTTTGCTCGCCCGGAAGAATGAAGCGCCAGGGTTCCGTTACGTGGTGATTCGGTGCCCACGTGGCCACCTCCAGCGCATCGTGCACGAGCTTGTCCGGCACCGGCGTTTGCAAGAAAAGGTTGATCGTACGCCGGCCGCGCAGGACTTCCTCGAACTCTCTCAGCTCCTGCGTTTCGTAGCTGGGCGGGCGTTTTTTCATCAGACCCGTTCAATGATCATCGCGATGCCCTGCCCTACACCGATGCACATCGTGCACAGCGCCAAGCGTCCGCCGCTCCGCCGCAGCTGGTACGCCGCCGTCGTGACGAGTCGCGCGCCGGACATGCCGAGCGGGTGCCCCAGGGCAATCGCGCCACCGTTGGGATTGACGTGCGGAGCGTCATCCTCGATGCCCAGCTGCCGCAGGGCAGCCAGCCCCTGGGCCGCGAATGCCTCGTTGAGTTCGATCACATCCATCTGTTCGACGGTCATTCCGCATTGCTCGAGCACTTTTTGTGACGCCGGAGCGGGACCGATGCCCATGATTCGCGGTTCGACCCCTGCAACTGCCCAGCCCACCACGCGGGCCAACGGTTCGAGCCCGTGCGACGTGGCCGATTTCTCCGAAGCGACGAGCATCGCACAAGCGCCATCGTTTATTCCCGATGCGTTGCCGGCTGTAACCGTCCCGCCTTCGCGAACAATCGGCTTGAGCCTGGCCAGTCCCTCGATCGTTGATCCGTGCCGCGGGTGTTCATCCTTGTCCACAATTACTGCATCGCCGCGCCGCTGCGGCACTGACACAGGAATGATCTCATCGTTGAAGTTACCGGCTGCACTTGCGGCCTCGGCGCGCTGCTGGCTGCGCAACGCAAACTGATCCTGGTCCTCGCGCGAAATCAGGAAACCGTCGGCGACGTTCTCGGCCGTTTCGGACATCGAATCGATGCCGTATTGTGTCTCCAGCTTCCTGTTGACGAAGCGCCAGCCCAGCGTCGTATCGTAAAGTTCAGCGTTTCTGCCAAACGCTGCCGTTTGCTTGGCCATGACAAAGGGCGCGCGTGACATGGACTCGACGCCGCCGGCCAGACCCAGCTCGATCGCGCCGGTACGAATGCCGTCGGCGATGTTGCCGATCGCGTTCATGCCGGATCCGCAAAGACGATTTACCGTGACGGCCGGGACCGTAACGGGGAGGCCTGCCAGCAGCAGTGACATGCGGGCGACATTGCGATTATCCTCGCCCGCCTGGTTTGCACAGCCATAAGCGAGGTCTTCGATCGCGACGGGATTCAAGTTTTCGTTGCGCTCGAGCAGCGCCGCCATCGGGATTGCGCCCAGATCGTCTGCGCGAATCGAAGACAACGCTCCGCCGTAACGACCGATGGGCGTTCGCACGGCATCACAAATAAACGCCTCGGCCATTTTCTTTTCTATTTCACACCGACCGTCATCCGACGCAGTACGTCGTTTCTTGCGATGAAATGGTTGTAAATCGCGCCCAGCACATGAATGACGATCAGCACCGCGATCATCTTCCACGCGAATTCATGAATTTCTTCCCAGAATTCGTGGTTGTCACGATTCTCCGCCACGGGCAACGGTATCGAGAACAATCCAAAAAACGGCAGTGGCTTGCCGCCGGTTGCAACTGTCATGCCACCCGACGCCAGCTGCAGGAATACCACCGCGTACAGTCCCCAATGGACAACAGTCGCGCTTATCCGCTGCCAGACGGCCATGCCGTCCGGATGTGCCGGTACCTCGTTCATGAAGCGCCAAATTATCCTGATGGTCATCAGGACGAACACGGTCAGCGCAATCGAGGCATGAATGAAGCGGATCTCGGTTTTTTCGGGACCCTGCTCCATACCGGATTGCTCGAGACCGAGAAAAATCAGCATGAAAATGCCAACAGCCACCAGCCAGTGCAGGGACCTGGCCAATGCGCCGAACTCTGTTCTCGAGTTTCTCAGACCCATCAGTCCAGTCCCAGTTCGAAGCCGGCCTCGAGCTCCTGCCGCGAGTATGCGCGGAACGCGATCATCGTCTCGGTTTCGACGATGCCCTCCTGCAGACGCATCTTGTCGCTGATCACGTCGGCAAGATCCTCGTTTTTCGCTACCCTGACTATCGCGACGAGATCGTAGCGGCCGGCAACGGAAAAAACCTCGGAAACACCCGCCATGTCCGCGATTTTGTTGGCCAGGTCCGGAATACGGTTCGTCTCCGCCTTTATCAGAACGATCGCTGTAACCATGGGACTCTCCGTGCCCTTCTGCTGAGCACGAAGCCTATCATTAGCCGACGCCACGATGCATCAGCAGCACCTGTCATTCGGGTGTGGCGATGCCGCCGGACGCGGCCGGTAGATTGTCGGCGGAGAAGCGAATCTTGTAGTGATATGGAAGACAAAGCCGACGGGACAATACCCCGCTAGATCGCTTTTTCAAGCAGGTCGTCGCCACCTATATTGCTGACACCACGGCAGCGCGCTTTGGCACGGTACATTGCCTGGTCGGCCTCGCGCAGCAGCCCGGTCAAAGTATTGGCGTTGTCCGGGTACAGGGCGAGACCGATACTGGCTGCGCAGCGAAGGGTCTTGTCGCCGATGACGTATGGCTTTTCCAGGCCGTTGGCCAGGCGCACTGCGAGTTGGTCGGCGATGGCAGCATCAACGTCTGGTACCAGTGCAACGAACTCATCGCCACCCGGGCGTCCGATGATGTCCTGCGACCTCAGGCTCTTCTTTAGCCGTTCGGCGGCAATGCGCAGCAACTGGTCACCAATTTCGTGCCCGCACTGGTCGTTGATCTGCTTGAATTCGTTCAAGTCGATAAAGAGCAACGCGCCGGTCGCGTCATCGTCGCTGGCGGTCAGCCGCTCGGTTGCATTGCGCTCGAAGCCACGTCGATTCAGGACGCCGGTCAAGGGGTCCGATGTCGCGATCGACTCCATCTGGCGCTCTTTTGCCTTGTCGTCGGTGATGTCGACAAAAGTCGCGGCAATGTCGTCGCCCATTGGCTCGCAAATCATGCGCAGCCAGCGATCTTCTCCGCGGTTACACTGGTGTACCTCGATTTCCAGGCTGTCGCCGCGATTAACGGCTGTCTCGAAGCGACGCACGATATCTTCGGCAGAGTTAGCGTCCATTCCACTTGTAGCGAGCCGGACAAGGTCTGGTCCAATTCGATCGACGAGATCATTGACGTCAGCACCGAGGAAACGGCCGGCTGCCGGATTGGCGAAAATACTGCGCAGCATTCTCTTGCCGTCCTCATCTTCCTCCCAACGGAATCGAATAATGCCGTTGACCGAATGATCGATGATCGTACGCAGCAGTTGCTCGCTCTTGCGGACTTCATTTTGTGCTTTTTCGACGTCACTTACATCGCGGAACATCAACACTTTGCCACCACGGGCTGCCGCGCGGTTTGAATCGATCGGCGAGACCTGAACGTGCAGAAAGCGACCGGTCGAAGTCATCATTTTCTGCGGCATGCCGGATTCAAGCGCCTCGAACACTTCGGGGGAGTCTTCGCCAAAAAGCAATTCCAGCGGTTCACGCAGCGCCGCCGATTCCGCGATGCTCAGGAGATTCTCGGCGCCACGGTTCAAACCGATAACGCGACATTTATCATCAAGGACGACAACAGGATCCTGCATGTGTTGAAACACAGCTTCATATGCGAGCGGCGTGAATTCCACGATTTTTTCGCCGTAAATGAGCCACGCATAAATGGGCAGCATCGCGAAAAACACGAGCGGCACATAGGAAATTGTGTGTGGCCCAAAACCAAGATCGTAAGCCATGGTCGCCGACAGTGGCGCAATGCACGCAGCGGTTAGCTGAAACAGTCCACGCCGATGTGCCGGCGCAACGGCCGAAATATGGGTCAGCAGCGAAATGATCGCAGCACCAATTACAGTGTAACTGTATGGAAGATGCACAAACAGGAACCATGGGCCCCATCGTTCCGGCCGCGTAAGGAATTCACCGGCCTCGTTTGCAATGGGCAAATACCACATGGACTCGTGATAAATGTTCGTGGCTGCCAGCAGCACCGACACGAACGGAATGATGCTCATCAACGCGAGCCGACGCGATGGTGTCTGCAATCCGGTGTACTCACGAAAATAGACATACGCGACGATGGGTACTAATGCCGTACCAATGAAATGCGCGGTGCGGCCTATAGAGAATACGGTGAAGCTCTCCGCCAGCAGTTCGACCGCGCCGCCCGCAACCCAGATACTGATCACGACGAACAGTACGCCGATCGGCATACTGCCAATCTCCCGCTTGGCCGCCACGAGGCTGGAACCCATCACCAGGAAGCAGGCCGCAGTGAAGACCAGCAGTACGGACAGCGCCAGGTCCATGTTCATCAGTACCGTGCCCAAATAGCGATACAGGGAACCTCATCCTACGGCTCGTAAGCCGCTGATTTAAGGAACTGTTTCTCAATTGGACGGAGATACTGCCGCGGCCTGTCGGAATGCGGGCTGATTATTGTTAAATCGCGGGACCTAGGCGCCTGTCGCGCGCTGCAGCCGGTGCAAGAACGCGGCTCTTCCCAGGTCGTCCAGCGCGGCCAGGAAATCCACCGCATCGCTTTCCCGGGCCAGTGTTTTCTGGCGGTAAAGATCGTCGTCATCGCGCGCATCCAGGCGCCAGTAAAGCAGGGTTATCGTCGTTGCAAGACGCGCGCGCACGAGATCGAACAGCAGCGCCAGCTCCGCGTGAAAGAGCGGCCGGAGGGCATGATAGCCGGCAACGAACGGCGCAATCAGCCCGAGTGCGTCCGCCTTTGAAGCACGCAGGTATGCCGCGGCAATGGCGACGTCGAAGACCAGCGGTGCCCGAATCATGTCGCCGAAATCGATGAACCCCGATACACGGCGGCTAACCGGATTCACGAGGACGTTTTCCGGGTTCGCATCGCCGTGTATCACCTGTTTACGCAGCGTGTTCAGCTCGGGCCGAACGCGCTGATCAAAGTCGTCAATGACGCGCAATACCTCGCCGCGAATGGCAGGACTGTCGATACCGTCAAGCAGGTCGCGCAGTTCACCGGCTCGCTGCAGGTCCCACAGCAATACCGGGCGCTCGCCCTCATGCGAAAAGCCGTCGAGCCCCAGGTCCAGACGCGCGAGGCTGGCGCCGAGATCCCGCGACATATCCGTATCCAGCGGTACCGACGCAAGCGTCTCTCCCGCCAGATAGCTCACCAGGCGAAGCCTGTAAACCTGGCCCGCATTCTCGATGCTTCCTGCGTGCCGTCCGTCGAGCGTCGCCATGACCTTGGGCACAGGTACGGTCCCGGCCGTCTCCAGGTGGCGTAGCGCGGCAAGCTGGAAGTCGGTCACCCGCCCGGGCTCGGCCGAACTCGCTACTTTGACAACGTACTCGGCGCCGCTGCTCGTCCGTAGCCGGAAGTTCTGGTCGCGCTCGCTGACCAGCGGCATATAGCTGCCGTGGACACCGAACTGCTGTGTCACAGCAAGCTCGACCTCAGCGACAGGAATGTGCGGCGGCTCGGCCGATACGACCGTGTGCGCTGTTACGGGCGGGGACATCCACGCAGTTTGGCCAATGCGCGTCACGCTGTAAATCGCCCATCGATTACCCGAAATGTCGATTGGTTCCCGTTCTTTTGAACATAAGCTGACCAAATTGGCCGATTCATGAAGCATTTGGCGAACATAGCCCGGTCTGGCACCCCGGGCGACGGAGTGCAGGTTCGAAAGAAAATTCAATGACCCGATCCCGGTACAGACCGGGTCTCGTCGGTCGGCGTTTCGGAATTCGCCACGCTTTACACGGCCAGAATCTGAGATCGCCAGCCACGCGAACACTGCGGCTGAACTTCAGGAACGCGCCCGACTAGCGGATCCACTTTTCGACATGTGGTGCCGTGTATTGCTCGAACTTCTGGATCAATCCGGTCGCACTCCTGTCGCACAGCAGCATCTGACGGTTTTCGGGTCGCAGGAATCCTTCCCTCTGTGCATGATCCAGGTAGCCGAGCAGGTGATCGAAATAGCCGCCGACATTGAGCAGTCCACACGGCTTGTCGTGGAAACGAAGCTGTCCCCAGGTGATGATTTCAATGATCTCCTCGAGCGTCCCGAAACCGCCCGGCATCGCTATGAAGCCGTCGGACAACGCCGCCATCATCGACTTGCGCGCGTGCATTGACGACACAACGTGCAATTCGGTCAAGCCCTCGTGCGCAATCTCCTTTTCGCAGAGCAATTTCGGAATGACGCCGTGCACCTTTCCGCCACGCTCGAGGACGGTGTTCGCAAGAACCCCCATGAGGCCTTTATCAGCGCCGCCATAGACGAGGTCGAGATCATGCCGGACAAGGACTTCGGCCAATTCGCGCGCAGCGTCTGCATACAGCTGGCGGGCGCCCACGTTGGAACCACAGTAGACACAGACGCGCCGCATCGCCCAATCAGGCCGAAAGCGCGGCCGACTTCGCATTTTGCACGATCCTCGCGATTTCCGGCCGGTGCTTGCGCAGTTCCTCAGGTGTCAATGCGTCCAGTTCGTGGGGAAACACGAGCCATTCAGCCGTCTCGTGGAGGAAATAATCGGGGATGAGATCCGTCTCGTTACGGCTGGGTTTGAACCACGGCACGGCGATGCGGATGTCTTCCGGCGTGTTGCCACGGGCACGCCTGGACAGCTCGTCGATCACGGCTGCAATCGTATTGCCGGTGTCGAATACGTCATCAACGATCAGCAGGCGGTCGTCATGACAAATCTTCTTGATAATGTAATTGAGTCCGTGAACCGCAACGGCGCCTCGCTCGTCGACCCCGACATAGGACGAGGTGCGAATGGCGATGTGGTCCGACTCTATGCCGCAGTAGCTCAGGACTTCCTGCACGGCCATGCCGACGGGGGTTCCACCTCGCCAGATTGCAATAATCAAGGTCGGCTCGAATCCGCTCTCGAGAATTCTGATGCCGAGTTCGATGGAATCCTCGAGGAGCTCCTGGGCGGAGAGAACGGTTTTTTCCATTATTTTTCTCTTGAATGCGGACCGGTGGCTGCCGGTATAATGCGCAGCCTAATTCTACTCAGTGCAGCCCGGATACAACAACAATGAATGAGCGATTCATAGCCGCCGATGATTTGCTCCGGGACTCGTTTCAGCTCGCGGCGAATATCTACCAGTCCGGCTTCAAACCGGACTTTCTCGTCGGTCTCTGGCGGGGTGGAAGTGCGGTCGGTATCGCGGTACAGGAGGGACTCGATTTCTTTGGGGTCAAGACCGACCACATTGCGATTCGCACATCCTATTCGGGCGCACCGCGCTACTCGCAAATGGTCAGCAAGGCGGACTCGATCCGCGTACACGGCATGCAGTACCTTCTCGAGACTCTATGCTCGCATCACTCCATGCTCATCGTCGATGATGTCTACAGTACCGGATCGAGCGTGACTGCCGTCATCAACCAGCTCGCAACGAGAACGCGCCGCAATCTGCCGCATGAAATCCGCACGGCGTCAGTCTGGTACCGGCCGATGGATAAGACGCTGAGCGCGCCCGACTACTATATCCATGAGACGGATGACTGGCTGGTTCTGCCTTACGAGCTATCGGGTTTTTCCGTCGACGAATTGCGCGCCAACCGACCCGAAATGGCCGGCCTGCTGGACCGGCTTGCCCCTCACGTAAAAACCGACGGCGAGCCCGCAGCCCGATAAGCCATGCAATTACGGCCGCAATCTTCAGACATCGACGGTTGCGGTGCGACGCCCGACGTCGTCGAGGCGCTTGATCAACACGCTGTGTTCATGCTCACCATGGCCGCTTCGAACGTAGAGTTCCGCCGCTTTGCAAACCTGCCGTAGAAGCCGGTTGTCTTCCATAAGGTCTGACAGGCTGTGCGCCGGTGCTTCGATAATGCTGCCATCGCCGACAGGCAATGACCTCAGCAATGCGTCGACGAGGTCAACCGACGTCACGATACCGACGAGACTACGATCGGCATCGACAACAGGGAGCGCATGAAAACCACCGTTCATGAGCTTCTCCGCGGCATCGCGCAGCGTCGCCGCCGAGCTAAGAACCACCGGGTCCAGTTCCATAATCTGGCTGACGGTTGCGAGCGTAGCCAATGCCACATCTTCGTCAAGCACGTAGAGCTTCAGGAGATCCGCCGATGACACCATGCCCACCAACCTGCCGTTGTCAACGACGGGCAGATGATGGATATTGGACGTTTCCAATAGCTTTCTCGCCTTTGCCGCACTATCACCCGGCCCGATAATCACGGGATCTGTCGTCATGATCCTGTCTATAGGCGTGTCGCGCATCGGCTTACCGGGTCGTCACGTTCACTGCACTGTTTGAATTATGCAAAATCCGGACGGCAGATCCTGTGACCTAATTCCTTTTTTCGACAATTCGCGCATTTCGGTTTTCCGATACTTGCTATTCCGCGTCGCTACCCAAAAACTGGGTTTCCGTTAGCCATAATCGAAAGAAACATGCAGGAACTGCCGCATCATTACGCCGTCTCCGCGAGCGCCGGCGCAGACAGCCAGGTCGTACTGTCGAGCCCGGGGCTCGCGCCCCTCGAGACCGCAGCCCCCCCGGAGTTTGGTGGCCCCGGCGATCTCTGGTCGCCCGAGACCCTCCTGGTTGGCTCAGTGGCGGACTGCTTCATACTCTCTTTTCGCGCGATCGCACGGGCCTCGAGATTCGAATGGGTGTCGCTGAGCTGTAACGTTTCAGGCACGCTCGACAAAATCGAGCGGGTTACTCGGTTCACGAGCTTTGATCTCACCGTGCAACTCGGCGTGCCCCCCGGTACGGACGAAAAAAAAGCGCTTCGTCTCCTGGAAAAGGCAGAACATCACTGCCTGATCACCAATTCCCTGAAAGCGGGGACGCGCCTCAGCGCGAAGGTTCAATTCGCCGAATGATGTCCACGTTCAGCGGATTCGAACGGCCTGCAGTCGTTGCCATTCTGCTCCGCGGCATATTGAGCCAGCGCAACCAGGACTTCATAGGGTCCAGCCCGCAGCTTGCGTGCCAATTCTGCCTCTGCTTCGTCAATGCCCGGCCTCTTCGGACACAGCTCAATGGCGTCGTCGGAAATGTAGGCTGCGCCGATGCGCTGCAGCTCTTTACGCATGGCGCCCTCGGGAATGTCGCCGGCGAATTGCCTGACGAGCGACTGGAACGAACCGCGCTTACCCGTTAGCGGGAGTACCGCCGCTTCGCCGTTCTCGCCACGAAACTCGTCGGACATTCGCCACGCCGAGATGACCTCCTGCAGCGGCGTTCCGCGGTCGGTGACCACAGCTTTACGTTCCTCAATCCGATTGCGGATTCGGCTGACTTCCTTGCGCGTGAGCCCGGTCATTGCGGCAATGCGCGACACGTTGGTCGGCCGGCCGTGCACGCCATAGTCTTCGGCGGCAACGGCAACAAAGGCCGCTTTCGAGAGCTCCGAGAATTCCCGGTAGCCCCTGCCAAAGCGCAGGAAAATGCGTGCAAGGGGCTGCAGCAACGCGAAGAAAACGATATTGAGTTTATTAGGATGATCTTGCACGACGTTGGGAATATAGGCGCACTTTTGAACGTCCGCCATGAAAAAAGACCATCTGGGAAAAATAGACCGTTTGGCCGGTCACCGATCCGAGAGATGCGCGGCCGCGGCGCCGTAATACTCTGTTTTTAATTATTTTTTGGCGCCGACCCTTTGATGTATGTCGCCGCGACATGCCGCTCGTCCCCGAGCGTCAGCAGCGCGAAAAACGCCTCCTCGATCGTCTCTGCCGACGACATGCGGCGAGCCGTCAGCTTCGAACCCTTCGGGTCGAGTACGACAAAGTCCGCTTCTTTGCCGGCCCGGAAATTGCCGATGGCGTCATCCAGGTACAGCGCCTCGGCCGCGCCAAGCGTTGCCAGGTAAAGTGCCCGCGTTGCCGGCAGCGCGTGACCCTGCAGATGCAGCACCTTGTAGGCCTCGCTGGCCGTCTTTAGCAGGGACAGGCTCGTGCCACCACCGACGTCCGTGCCCAGCCCGCAGCGCACGTTGGCGGCACGCATCGCGGGCAGATCGAACAAGCCGCTGCCCAGGAACAGATTGGATGTCGGACAAAACGCAGCCGCGCCGCCGGTGCCCGCCATGCGCGCGCGGTCCTGGTCATCCAGGTGCAGGCAGTGCGCAAAAACAGAGCGCTCGCGCAGCAGACCGAATTGATCGTACACGTCGAGGTAGCTTCTCGAGGACGGGAACTGTCTCGCAATTTGTTCCACCTCGTCGTGATTCTCGGCGAGATGCGTGTGAACCCACACCTCGGGATACTCACGCGCAAGCCTTCCGGCCGCGGCGAGCTGCTCTTCAGTTGATGTCAGCGCAAAGCGCGGCGTGATCGCATAGCCGAGACGGCCCTGGCCGTGCCAGCGCTCGATCAGTGCTTTGCTATCGGCATATGCCGAGTCGGCATTGTCCCTGAGTTCGTCGGGGCAGTTGCAGTCCATGAGAACTTTGCCGGCAATCAGGCGCATATCGCGCGCCGCCGCCGCTTCAAATATCGCGTCGGCGGAATGCGGATGCACGGTGCCGAACACCAGCGCTGTAGTCGTGCCATTGTTCAACAGTTCGTCGACAAAGACCTTTGCGGACTCGCGCGCGTATTCCGGGTCGCTGAAGCGCGCTTCAGCCGGATAAGCATAGCGGTGCAGCCAGTCGAGCAGCTGTTCGCCGTAGGACGCAATGATGTCGAGCTGCGGATAATGAACGTGACAATCGATAAATCCCGGCACAATCAGCTTGCCGGGAAACTCGGTAAGCAACACATCTTCCGCCAGCCCGTCAAGCAAGGTCGCGGCGTTGCCTGCCTCCAGAACAGCACCGCCTTCAATAATCAGCAGACCGTCTTCGAAGTACTCGAAGGCGGATGCGCGCGACGCTTCGCCCGGATCCGCAAGGCAGTGCAAAATGGAAGAACGAAAAGCTTGTCGCATCGTATTCAGACCGCCTCCAGCATGACCACGTCATCGAGCGCGTGTTCCTCGCAGTTTGGCTCCGGACCACCTCGATCTACGACAAGAAACTCCTGCCCCGCCTCAAATGCAATCAGCGGCATATGCCAGGTACCGCGATGGTAGTTAAAGCCTTGCTTGCCGTTGGTCACGAATGCCCGCAGGTCGCCTGCCTCGACCGACTCGCCCGGAGGTGCAACGACTATTACCATCCGGCATCGCTGCAGCGGGACAAAAGCCTGGCTGCCGAGCGGATGCCGCTCCACAATATCGACCCGCAACGGCAGTGCCGTTGGCGTACGGCATCGCGCGACACTCATTGCAAGATGGCCGCCGTCCGCCATGTCAATCTTACAGAGATCGTCAAAACGCTCGAACCGCGCCGCATTCATTGCCGTCGCTCGGCCGAGCGCCGCTTCGATGACGTCGCCATAAGGCGCGAAGCGCTCGCGCGTGAGGGGCTCCGGCGTCAGCGAGATTGCCGTGCCCTCAGCCATGAACCTGGCCAAACAAACGGACACGGCTGACGCCGCCATCGGGATAGATCGACACGCGCACGTGACTCACCGCGCCGATAGCCTGCAGAGTCTCGTCGAAGTAATGCTGCTGATCCATCTTCAGTTTTGTCTCGGGCAACAGCGTTTGCCATTCCTTGTCGCCGTCGACCGCCTGCTCGTCACTTTCGAAGATGGCTCCTTCAAGCGATACACGATCGGGATAATTGCCCTTGAAGTGCGCGGTGTCGATTTCGGCCCTCTCGATGACGCCCGGCTGGCCGAGCGCGATAATCACCCAGTCGTTGCCGGGCCCGCGGCGACGCGCCGTTTCCCAGCCGTCGCCCATGTTGATTCCGCGGCCGGGCGCCGTCAGGTTGTGCATGCTGCCGTAGTGCTCGTCGCTGCAGGCGATCGCGCGACCGCCGTGCTCTACGGCCACCAAATCGACATAGCCGTCGACGTCGGTGAAATCGGCCCGAATCTCGCCAAATATCCGCAGGCGGGCAACGCCGCCGTCCGGGTAGATGTGCAGGCGAACGTGGCTTCGGACCTCGTTGTCTCGCGCATCCAGGAAATTGTGCGAATCGCCCGAAACATCCGTCTTGGGTACAAGTTCCACCCAGCCTTCTTCGGGTGTCTCCAGGTCGCTCGTGCAGGCTTCGATCGAGACCTGCGGTGGGTAATTACCGGTGAAGTGGCTCGTATCGACATCGAAGCCGTGTATGACGCCGGGTACGCCCAGTCGGATGACGCAGTGGTCGTGTCCAGAGCCTCTGCGGCGGCGGCTCTCCCAGCCATCCATCCACTTGCCGTGATTATCGAACTTGTCGGCGATGAAGACCGGCTCAGCAGGATCGATGAGCCGCTCCTTGGCGCCAAAAAACTCGTCGCTTGCAAACGTCACGCGCGTTCCAAGCCGAGGCTGTTCAAGCTGTACCCATTTGCGGATTGAACGCGTCATTCATTGGCTCCCATGGCATCCAGGCGAAGGCGGGCTATCTTGTGAATCTCGACAAGCGCTGTTTCGAATTCGAGGTCGTAGTCATTTTGCAGGCGCGCTGCAAATGTATCGAGAATTTCGGCGCGATCACTGCCGCGTACGGCCATCACGAACGGGAACCCGAACTTTTCCCGGTAGGCCGCGTTTAGCGATTGAAACCGTTCGAACTCTTCGGGAGTGCACTGATCCAGTCCTGCGCTGGCCTGCTCGAGCGCGGAGTCGGCCGTGAGTTCGCCCGCAACCTGCGCCCGGCCCGCAAGATCGGGATGCGCCCGGATCAGCTCGAGCTGCAGTTCGGTCGACGCATTGTCAACGCAGTCGGCCATCAGCGCTGCCAGCCGTTCGGTGTCAGCGTCGTCAGCTGCAATCGCTGCCACGCGCTCAGCAACCCACGGCGAATGCTCGTAGACGCCGGCGTACCGGGCAATGAAATCGCGCGCTTCCATCAATCGCCGACCTTTGCCGGATGGGCCTTACGCCAGTGCTTCGCGATTTCCAGTCGGGTTGCCACCCAGGCGTCGTCGTGCGACGCGACGTAATCGACGAACCGCGCCACCGCAGCGGCCCTGCCCGGGCGACCCGCAATCCGGCAGTGCAGGCCAACCGACATCATGCGGCCGCCCTCGGCATGCAGCACATCGAAGGTATCCTTCAGGTAGTCGAAAAACTGCGTTCCTGAATTGAATCCCTGGGGTGTCGCAAAACGCATGTCGTTCGCATCGAGGGTATAGGGCACCATCAGCTGGGGCGTTCCGAACGAATAATCCCAGTACGGCAGGTCGTCGGCATAGCTGTCCGCGCTGTAAACAAAGTCACCCTCCTCGGCTGCGATTCGATGGCTGTTCGGACTGCAGCGGCCGAGGTACCAGCCACCCGGCCGGGCGCCGACCACGCGCTCGTGCGTTTCAATCGCACGGCGCAGGTGCCGGCGCTCGGTCGCCTCGTCGATGAACTGGTAGTCGATCCACCGGTAACCATGGCTTGCAATCTCCCAGCCCGCCGCTTTCATCGCTGCGACGACCGCGGGGTTGCGCTCGAGAGCCATCGCAACGGCGAAGACCGTTACCGGCATCCTGCGTTCGGTAAAAAGCCGGTGCAGGCGCCAGAACCCGGCGCGCGACCCGTATTCGTAGAGCGATTCCATGTTCATGTGCCGCTGGCCGGGAATCGCCTGTGCACCGACAATCTCGGAGAGAAAAGCCTCGGAAGCGGCGTCCCCGTGCAGGACGCAGTTCTCGCCGCCTTCCTCGTAATTGACGACAAACTGGACGGCCGTGCGCGCCTCGTACGGCCACCCGGCATCCGGAGGACGCTGGCCGTAGCCACTCATGTCCCTGGGATAGCCGCCGTCCGACATCTATTGGTCCTGCAACCCTTGGTACCACCGGTCGATGACCTGCCGCTCTTCCGCGGTCATCGACGTCAGATTACCGATAGGCATGACGCGGGTCACGACCGTCTGTTGATGGATGCGCGCCGCTTCCGCCATGATCCGCTCGTCCGTGTCCAGCATGACGCCGAGCGGCGGTGCCGGGAATGCGGGGTGCACCGGAGCCTCGGCGTGGCAGGTCGCGCATCGTGCGTTTATGACATTGCGCACCTGGTCGAAGTTTACGGCCGCGGCATCTCTCGCCTGTGAGCGCGGCGCTATGGCCACGACGATCGCCGCGAGCACTGCAAACGATAAGGCTACGGGCGCCATCGAGGCCCGGCCTTTGTGCCGTTCAACGAAGTAAATACGAATCAGCGCGCCGATCAATGAGATGCCGATGAGTATGGCCCAGTTGTATTCGTGGCCGTAGGTCATCGCGTAGTGATTGCTGGTCATGACAAACAGCACGGGCAGCGTGAAGTAGGTGTTGTGTACGGAGCGTTGCTTCGCTTGAATGCCCGGCTCCGGATCGGCAGCCTCGCCGCGCACTGCCGCTTCCACCATTTTCTTCTGGCCCGGAATGATAACGAAGAAAACATTGGCAACCATGATCGTACCGAGCACGGAGCCGAACTGGATGTAAGCGCCGCGGCCGCTATAAAGCTGGCACACGCTCCAGGCCAGTGCGCTGCAAAGCAGCATCAATACCAGCGCAAATACGCGCGCATCACGTGCCAGCGGTGACTTGCACAACAGGTCGTATACGATCCACCCGCCGACGATATAGGCGATCGAAATACCGACTGCCTGAGCTGCCGACAGGTCCGCAACGGCAGGGTTGATCAGGTAAAGCTCGGCGCCGTACCAGTAGACAAGAGCCAGCATGGCCATGCCGGACATCCAGGTCGTGTAAGCCTCCCACTTGAACCAGTGCAGAGTCTCCGGAATCGACGACGGTGCAACCCGGTATTTCTGGGCGTGGTAAAAGCCGCCGCCATGTACGGACCAGACCTCACCGCCGACGCCTTTGGCAGCATCTGGCGGGTCCCTGGGTGCTTCCAGGTGGTCGTCGAGCCAAATGAAATAGAAAGACGCGCCGATCCAGGCGATACCGGTGATTACGTGCAGCCAGCGCACGAGGAGGTTCAACCAGTCGGCGATGTATGCTTCCACGCTAGGCCCTGTTCAGGGGGTGAACATTATCGGCAAACGACGGCACCGAAAACGAGGTCGCCTGACCCCTGAGCTTCAGTATTTCCGCGGCAACGGCGACGGCTATTTCAGCCGGCTTCTTTCCGCTGATGCCGTCCACCCCGATCGGGCAGACCAGCGCATCGATCAGCGCGTGCGAAAGCCCCTGCTGACGAAAGCGTTTCTCGAATCGACGCCGTTTGGACACCGATCCGATGAGTCCGCAGTAGCGCGCATCATTGCGCCGCAGGATGCGGTCGCAGATATCGAAATCCAGCGCATGGCTATGGGTCATTACGAGGAAATAACTGCCCGCGGGCATGGCTGCAGCTTCGAGCGCGGGTTCCGCGGTCTCGATCGCGCGCACGTTTCGAGGCACGTGCCGGAATATATTGCGCCGGCTGTCGACCCAGCGAATATTGCAGTCCAGGCTGCACAAAGCGCTGACGACGGCCGTGCCGACGTGCCCCGCTCCGAACACCGCGATGTTCAGGTCGGGGGCGACAACCGGCTCGAAAAAATCTTGCACGTCCCGCTGCGGCATTCTGTCACCGTCGAGGATCGACCGGGCCGCAGACACGAGACCCGAAAGTGCGTCCTGCTCGTCGCTGCCAAAAACACGATCGGCTGTCACGACGAATTTGGACGGCGAGCTCCTGGAAATGCGCGTTACGATGACAGCCGGTTCACGCTGCCCGTGCAGAGCTTTGAGGTCCCGCAGCCAGGCCGGGATGTCGCTACCGGTCGGTTCGAAGAGTATTTCCACGACTCCGCCACAGCACTGTCCCATCGAAGATCCCAGTGGGAAGCTCCGCAATGACGGGGCCGCCTCCTCAACCATGTCCACGGCGAGTTTCGTGCACTGATACTCGAGCTGGCCCCCGCCGATCGTACCAATGGTTTCTCTTGCCGTGACGATCATCTTGGCACCGATCTCGCGCGGAGCGGAGCCGCGAATGCCTGCGACCGTAACGACAACCGCAGGTTCGTCTGCGGCGCAGAGGTCCGTTAACTCATCGATCCACTCATTCATCGGCGCGTCCCTGGATTGCGCGCAGGACGGCTTCCGGTGTCGCCGGCGCCCGCAGGTCCGGCGCCAGCCCGTCGCTCTCCCCGATCGCATCGCGAATCGCATGGAACGCCGACAGGCTCAACATCAAGGGTGGCTCGCCGACGGCCTTGGAACGATAAACGGTGTCTTCCCGATTGGCGGTGCCCTGCATCAGTTCCACGCGAAAATCCGGTGCGAGATCCGAACAGGTCGGAATCTTGTAGGTCGACGGCGAGTGCGTTCCGAGTTCCCCGGCGTCGTTCCACCAAAGTTCTTCGGTCGTCAGCCAGCCCACGCCCTGGATGTAACCGCCCTCGACCTGGCCAAGATCGACCGCCGGGTTCAGGGAGTCGCCGCAGTCATGCAGGATGTCGACCCGCAGCACGCGATGTTCACCCGTCAGCCTGTCCACGACGACCTCGGTGACCGCCGCGCCGTATGCGAAATAGAAAAACGGCCTGCCCGAGAATGATTTGCGGTCATAGTTGATCTTCGGCGTCTTGTAGAAGCCCGCGGCTGAAAGCGAGACGCGATCGGCCCATGCCAACCGCACGAGCTCCGCAAACTCCAGCGAGTGATCTCCGGCGTAAACCCTGCCCGCCGAAAACTCGACGCTGGCCTCGGACACCGAAAAGTGCCGCGCGGCAAATTCCGTCAGTCTCCGCCGGATTTTGGCGGCGGCCATTTGCGCGGCTTTGCCGTTCATGTCCGATCCGCTCGATGCTGCCGTTGCCGACGCATTCGGCACTTTGCTCGTGTCCGCCGCCATGCTGCGAATGCGGTCCACGCCGATCTGAAACTCGTCGGCGACGATCTGCGCGACTTTGACATAGAGTCCCTGGCCCATTTCCGTGCCGCCATGATTGAGCTGCACGGTGCCATCTTTGTAGACGTGTACAAGCGCCCCGGCCTGGTTCAGCAAAGTATTTGTAAACGAGATCCCGAACTTGACGGGCGTAATCGAAATACCGCGTCGCAGGATCTTGCTCTCGGCGTTGAACGTCCGGATTTCGGCGCGCCGTTTTTCATAGTCGCTGTCGACAACCAGTTTGTCGAAAATCTCGCCAATAATGTTGTCATCCACGGTCTGCTGATACTGCGTGACATTGCGCTCGCTTTTCCCGTAGAAGTTACGGCGGCGAATTTCCAGCGGATCCTTGCCGAGAGCGCTCGCAATGTCTTCAATAACGTATTCGGCGGCAAACATGCCCTGCGGTCCGCCGAATCCGCGAAATGCCGTGTTCGACACCGTATTGGTTTTGCACCGATGTGAAACGATGCGAACGTTTTCCAGGTAATAGGCATTGTCGCAGTGGAACATTGCCCGATCATTAACGGGGCCGGACAGGTCTGCCGACATGCCGCAGCGAGACGCGAACTCGAAATCGATGCCGAGTATTCTCCCGGTATCGTCGAAACCGACCTCATAGTCGATAACGAAATCGTGCCGCTTGCCGGTCATTATCATGTCGTCGTCGCGATCGAGCCGCAGTTTGCACGGCCTCCCGGTCTTGTCCGCCGCAATTGCGGCAATCACTGCGATCAGCGCCGCCTGGCTTTCCTTGCCGCCAAAAGCGCCGCCCATGCGACGGCAAATGACGACGATGTCTTTCGCTGGCCGATTGCTTGCCTGCGCGATCATGGACTGCACTTCGTCCGGGTGTTGAGTGGAGCTGTACACAAGCAGTCCGCCGGCTTCCTGCGGAATGGCCATCGCGATGTGGCCTTCGAGGTAAAACTGGTCCTGGCCGCCCAGACGGACACGGCGCCGCACGCGATGCGCTGCGTTTTCCAGCGCGCTGTCGGGGTCGCCGCGCACCAGCGTCTCGCTCGGCAGAACAAACGACCGCTTCTCGACGGCGGTCAGCGGATCGAGAATCGCCTCGAGCTCTTCGTATTCGACAATTGCCTTGCGCGCCGCTTTGCGCGCTTCGTCCACGGTCGTCGCCGCCACCGCAAATACCGGCTGGCCAACGTATTGCACGAGCCCATCGGCAAAAACCGGGTCATCGGCAACAATCGCGCCGTAGTTATTCCTGCCGGGGATATCGCCGGCGAGGCAAACATCAACGACACCCGGTGAATCGAGAACGTCGGCCAGGTCGACTGCAATAACTTTTGCATGCGGCTTCTGGCTCATGCCGACTGCGAGGTGCAGCAAGTCTCTCGGCTCGGGCAGATCGTCGGTGTACGCCGCCGAACCCGTTACATGCAGGTGCGCGCTGTCGTGTGGTAATGCTTGTCCCACAGCAGGCAAGCGCTTTGCGCCCCTGTTAACGCTGGCGTCCATACGTGTACACCGTCGAGTCGACGTTCCCCTGGGTCTCATGAAAGAAACGTCGCAACAAGTTCTGGACCGCACGTAATCGAATGTCTGCTGATGCGCGCATGTCGCTTATCGGCGTGAAGTCCTGTTGTAACGCGCGGCAGGCTTTTTCGATGCTCTCGTCGTTCCAGGTTTTCCCGGCGAGCGCAGCTTCGCAGTGCGTGGCACGCTTGACAACGGCAGCGAGGCCGCCACAAGCCATGCGAAAGCTGCTGACCGTGTCGCCGTCGAGCTTCAGGCGATAAGCCGTGCAAACCGCGGAAATATCCTGATCGAATCGCTTGGACCACTTCTGGCTGCGAACGATTGCGTCCGGATCGGCAGCCGGAATTCGTACGCTCACCAGGAATTCGCCCGGCGCGAGATCGTTGACCTGGTAGTCATGATAGAACTCGTCGAGCGGCAGCTCTCGCATTGCGTCTCCGCATCGCAAGACGAGTGACGCACCAAGCACCATCAGGGCCGGCATCGTATCGCCGATCGGCGAGCCATTCGCGATATTGCCGCCAAGCGTGCCGGCATTGCGGATAGGCGGTGACGCAAAGCGGCGAAACAGCTCGTCGAGGCCCGGATACTGGTCGACGATGACCGGCATGGCGTCCGACAATGTGACGGCTGCACCAACCTCGATGTGTGTCGACGCAACGGAGAGATCCGCAAGTTCCGCGACGCGCCCGGTGTAAATTACTTTCTCAAGTTCACGATGTTGCTTGGTGACCCAAAGTCCTACATCGGTGCCCCCGGCAAGAATCGTCGCATCCGGATTGCGAGAGTAAATGGTCGCGAAGGAATCGATATCGAGTGGCGCAAAAAACCGGCGCCCGGCGTGCCCGATGTCGAGTCCTTCGCTACGCGTCAGGGCAGCGAGCCTGGCGACCCGCGCTTCGGGTTTCTGCAGGGCACCGAAGGGCTGCTGCAGCCAGTCCGATCGGCGCTCCTCATCGCCCTGTTCATACATGGCCTCTGCCGCCGCAATAATCGGGCGGTAGCCCGTGCAGCGGCAGAGATTGCCGGCCAGCGCGTCGTCGATTTCCTGTCGTGACGGCCTCGCACTCGTTTTATATAGTGCGAACAACGACATGACGAACCCCGGCGTGCAGAATCCGCACTGCGATCCGTGATTTTGCACCATCGCCCGCTGCACCGGGTGCAGCTGCGATGCGGCCGGCGCGAGGCTCTCCACAGTAATAAGTTCCTTGCCGTCAATCGTCGGCAGGAACTGTATGCACGAGTTGATGGCCTTGAGCGAAAGGTCGTCGCCATCGCGATTGATTTCGGCAACAACCACAGTGCAGGCCCCGCAATCGCCCTCGGCGCAGCCTTCTTTCGTGCCGGTGCGGCGCAGGTCTTCGCGCAGAAACTGCAGCACTGTCCTTGTCGGGTCCACATCGTGGACTTCGATGACTTCACCATCGAGCACGAATCGTATGGACGAACCGGACATGCGAGTTAGCTACCCCGGTAGGTCGAGTACGACCAGGGCGACACCAGTAAAGGCACGTGGTAATTCTCGTCTGAGCTGATCGAAAAACGAATGACGACGGTATCGAGAAAGGGCGGATCAGCCGCGGCGGCGGCACGTTTTGCAAAATAAGCGCCGATATCGAACTCGAGCTCGTAGGTGCCGGTTTGCATGGCCTTGTCCTCGAGCAGCGGCTTGTCGGTACGACCGTCGCTGTTCGAGGTCGCGCCAGTGAGCAACTTTCTCGCCTCTCCGAGGCCAAAAAGGCGAATACTGACGCCGGCCGCCGGAGTGCCGTGTGTCGTGTCGAGAATATGTGTAGTCAGTCGTCCCATTGGCCTTCCCGCCCGCAGCGATGCCGGGTCTGCATGGTGTCGATTATACGTCGCCGGGCACGCTGCGCACGTTCGGCGCCCGGAGGATCGGCGGAGATCGAGTGCACTGCCGTCGTTGATTGACGGGTCGTACGCCTTTTTTCCTTACTGTGCCTGAGATGCTGCCAGTAGTTCGTTCCGCCGCGCTGCCAGAGCTTTCAGACGGCGCCTGTCCAGCACGTCGCCGATATTTTCGGCAAGCACTTCGTCGGTCAATCCGGCCAGCCCGTGCCGCCAGCCGTCAGAGACCTCGAGCGGTATACCTTTCAGGTGCCTTGGCCGACCTTTCTTGCTGGCGAACGCCAGGTCGTGCTCAATCAGCATCAGACGCCAGCTTGCCGTGTTGTACAGCATCCGCTGCAGGCTGCGACCTTCGTTGTAGATCAGGACATCGAAGACATACATGGCGCTCCACTGATCCATCACGGGACACGCAGCGCCGCCGCCTTGCCCGGACGCGGACCGCTGCGACTCGTCGTAATACTTGGGAGCCAGGTACTGCAGTGAACCGCTAGCGCCGCGCACTTCGCGCAGTACGGTCGCCGGTACCATATCCAGCTCGAGCAGGCGGTCGAGCCGATAAGCAGCCACGTCAGGATAGAAGCCACGCCCTGATCGTGCCTTGAAAATCGCCGATACGGTACTGCTCCCGTTGCTGATTTCCACAATCAGCCGTCCGGCGAGATCCTCCTGCTGCGACAGGATTTCACCGGTTTCGAGCAACGTTAGCAGCTCCTCCGATGACATATTGTCCGGCCGCAGGCCGATTCCACGTGGGTGCGCGACTGGTGAGTAAAGATCGGCTCCCGACTGGCTTACGACCGACACGCTGTCGCCGTCCAGGATGAGCGCGTTACCGCTGCCCTCGTAATAGAAGTTGAGCATGCCCGTATCGACCTCGATCAGGCGACCGTCAAACCGCTGCAACACGCGTCGGTCGGGCGTGGGCGTGTGGCCGACCACGACCCGGTCCGCCCCCAAGGCCGCGAGAACCGCGAGAATTCGATGCTCCTCGATCAGTTCGCCGCACGATACGCTGCCTCGGTACCAGAGCGGTCCATCCAAATCAAACAGGTCCGAAAGGCTCAGCTTCTGGGCCGTCGCAATCGCGTCCAGCACTACGGCTTCCTCGTCCAATGAGGGCAGGTATGCGTTTAGAATCGCTCCGGTGTCATAGTGGCTGTCGGTCGGAAGCAGCACCCCGGCTTTGGTCAACACCTGCAGCGCATCCGCATAGTCGACCAGCTCGTTTTTCAGCCCGCGATTGACGCCATCGAGCCCTAGTTTTTCGACCATGGGCGACAAACCGCCGTGCACAAACGCTGTGCCGTTTACAATGACAATGACCGGCTTGGCCAGCAGCCACTTGCCGTACTTGCCGTCGGGTCTGAATGCGCGCCTCAGCGCAAAAAAACCGACCGGATACAGCTCGTCAAATTTCTTTCGCAAAACTTCGGGCGTTGACCCTGCCGAATGCCGTTCCTGGTAAGCCAGGAACCATCGCTCGCGCTCCTCGGCCGTTTCGTCACCGGCGAACGCCGCGTACTCCGCTTTGCTGACATAGCGCAGATCGCCGATGATATTCATAGACTCGTGATTGCCAATCAGCACGTGCACAGCGCCGCCGACGGCGCGCGCCTCTTCCTCGAGTCGCATGAGCAGATCCATCGCGGCGCGCGATTTCGGTCCGCGATCAAGTATGTCGCCGACGATCACCAGATGAGCTTGCCCGCCTGACCAGCTCGTTCGCTCATCGATAACATCAGCTTGCTGCAGCGTCTCGACCATCGCGCTAAAAGCGCCGTGTATGTCGGAAATGGCGACAATGCGTTCCGCGCCTTCAACCCGCCACTCGCCGGCGTATGCCGATGGGAGCAGAGCGAAAGCGATCGGGACAAGTAAGGTCAGTATGCGCAACAAGATTTCCGGATCCTTAGTTTCCTTGCTGGCAGCACAGTTTAGTGCCAACGCCGGGTATCAGCAATTCACGACAGGGACAGTAAATGGCGTTATGGTAGACTTTGACTCATCCGAAAGCCGATCGATCCAGCTAATGTCAGATCTCCGAACAGCCGTATTTTGTTCTTTTGCCCTGATGTGCAGTCTGTCTGCGGCAATCGCCGACGAACACAAGCCCGCGAAATCGAATCCTCTGTTTGCGGATGATTCAATTCTCGAGGTCACGATTACGGCGCCAATTTCGAAGCTGATGCGCGACCGATCCAGCGAAGACGAGATGTCGGGCCAGCTGAGCTATCACGACGAAGAATCAGGTCCCGTAGTGCTCGACGTCGGCATCCGCGCGAGGGGCCGATTCCGGCGGGAAAAAGATGTTTGCTCATTTGCGCCGCTGCGGCTGAATTTCAAGAAGCAGACAACCAAGAAAACATTGTTCACACGGACGGACAAGATAAAGCTCGTCACGCATTGCCGCGACAAGTCGGTACGATATTCACAGGGCGTGCTCAAGGAATATCTTGCTTATCGCATCCTGAATACAGTGACCGACAAGAGTTTTCGCGTGCGGCTCCTGCAAGTAACGTACGTCGACACCGAGGACAAGAAAGGGAATCGCGTCGATTTTGGCTTCCTGATAGAGCCCGACGAAGATCTTGCGAAGCGCCTGGGGATGAAAGTCCTGGATATTGCAGGCACGACGACCAGCGCGCTCGACAGCCATCACACCAACGTAACCTCAGTCTTTCAATACCTGATTGGCAATACCGATTTTTCGCCAATCCAGGGCGCCGAGGGCACAACCTGCTGCCACAACCACGTGCTTCTCGGTCCGGAGCAAGGGCCCCTCCTGTCCGTACCCTACGACTTCGACATGTCGGGTTTCGTGAATGCCACCTACGCCGTACCGAATCCGCGGTTTCGCATCCGCAACGTTAAAATTCGTCTGTACCGGGGACGCTGTGTTAACAACGAATACCTCGACACCACCGTGCAGGTATACCGGGAACGCAAACAGGATATCTATCAACTCGTGAACGGCCTCACACAGCTCAAGCCAAATACGAGAAAGCAGTTGATCCGGTACATCGACGACTTCTACGCGACGCTCGACGATCCAGAAAAACGAGATTCCCGCCTTAGGGAACGCTGCATCTAGATCCGGCGGGTTTCTTACTCCAACCAGTCTGAAATGATCTTCGACGTGCGCGGGTGAATATAATACCCGATTGAGCTGTGCGGATTCGACTTGCCGTAACGTACTGCGAGATTGAATATCCGGTAGTCATGAACTGCACTGACAAGATGTTGCTTGAGCATCTTCTTGAAGTCATCGGCCAGCGTATTGTCGTGGCAGGTGTAATCATCCTCGGCGGCCACGTTGTGCCAGGAAATTACGTTGGCCGGGAATCGTTCTCCCGTCTTTTCTTTTGTGCCAAGCAGGCGCTTTTGCACATTGCTGTCACCCAGCGGCGACCCGAGTGTTACCCAGCATTCCACTTTCTTGTTGCCGTACTGGTCGCTAAGGGAAGGATCATGCGACAGCTGCCACAACACGTCGTAAGCGATGACGCTGCCGGTGCCATGCGTCATCAGCATGATGCGCTCGTCCCGGTCCATGAGTTCGCAGAGTTTTGTGCGAACGCGCTCACGCGCTTTATCCGCAAAGTCCAGCTTCGCATCGAAATAGGCAGCGAAATCCTTCGCTACGGAGCCCAGCAAAGGCATGGCGAGTCCGACGGAGCCGAGTACCGGCGCCGTCAGGTTGACGACAAACTCCGGGATCGCCGACTTGCCGGGCAGGCAGTCGTACTGGCGGATGCCAAAACGCTTGCGCTCCTTGATCTCGCGAAGCGCATTGAGCGCATTGCGCCGATCGCCGATATCGAGGTCTACGTCGTATTTTCTGCCGTGGCCCAGGAGAATCTTCTCACTGAGGTCGCCGTACCAGGCAATGTGCTTTTGCAGTGCATCGAAGCCGCCAACATGGCCCGGGTAATCGCGCTCTATGCCAGCGCGCAGGGCCGCGATGGACAGGTCCATATAGTTGTCGGATCCGGGTTTGAAGTCCCTGCCGTGTACCAGGAGCAGGCTGCGGTTCGACGGCCCGCTCAGCTCATCCAGTGTCATCATTTCAGGCGCGCCACCTAGTAATCATCTTCGCCCCCGCCACGGCGGGTCAGCATCGTTAGAAACGGCCCCGAAAGCGTCTTGCCGTACTCGAGCTTCCAGATTACGAGGGTTGCCAGCACAAACATCAGCGAAATGATGCCGGATACACCGAGCGCGCCAATACCGGAACCCAGTCCAATGCCAATCGCAACAAATATATACATCGCATCGGAAGGTTGATCGAGCGTGAAACGAAAACGTACGGCGGCGACAACGCCGGCCAGGCTGAATGCCAGGGCCAGGCTGTTGACCACGATCATCGCAATGCCGGTAACGACGACCGGCAAAATCATGATGGTTTGCAGAAACGACTGGTCGATGCGCCGCGCGCGGCTGGTGATGAAGTACACCCAGGAGACAGGCACCGTAAGAATCAACGATCCGATACTTGCCATCGTCAGGCGCAGCGGTCCTTTGGGCGAGAGCACGGTCCGTTCGACGCTCGAATAGACCGGTTCGAACGAATCGACGTTGGCTGCCTCGAGTTCACCGATGCCGCCCAACGGCAGGTATTCGTGCAGTGCGGGGAAACGTGCCACCAGGAAAATTACGATCCCGAACCAGAATGCGTAGTACGCCAGTATGAGGGTGAGTGGAATCAGCAGACTTGCAGATCTTCTCATCGCATTGCTCCGGCATTCTGGGTGTCGGTTGGGGGATACGGACCCGTATGCCGCCAACCATAACAAATGACGCACATCGGGCGCCATGTGATGGTAGTCTATGCCGCGTTTTTGGCCAGCAGCTAGTAGCATGACACATTCGGTTCAACTCCTAGGCATCAGCAATGCCATTGTCGACGTCCTCGCTCACGTCGACGACGATTTTCTGAAAGACATCGGCGCTGTACCGGGATCGATGACGCTCATTGACCGGGATCAGGCCCGCGAGCTTTACGGGAAAATGGGGCCGGCAACCGAAATGTCCGGCGGCTCGGTGGCAAACACCGTAGCCGGTTTTGCCAATCTCGGTGGCACGGCCGCCTATATCGGTAAGGTCAAAGCCGACCAGCTCGGCACCATTTTCAATCACGACATGCGCTCGCTGGGTGTCGATATCCGGCTGAAAGCCGCGGCCAGCAGCGCGCCGACAGCCAGAAGCCATGTACTCATTACCGATGACGGCCAGCGCACGATGCAGACTTATCTCGGCGCCTGTCTCGAACTCGGCGTCGCCGACATCACGACTGACACGGTCGATTCGCCGAAAATCATGCTGCTCGAAGGCTATGTATGGGATATCGCCGAAGGCCCGGCGTTGGCAAAGAAAGCCGCCGAAATCGCAAGAAGCAACGCAACGGCGGTCGCCTTGTCGTTATCCGACTCATTCTGCGTCGATCGCCATCGCGATTCCTTCGCGGATTTCGTCCGTGACGATGCCGACATCATCGTCGCCGACGAGGAAGAAGTCTTCGCGCTGCTGGGCACGGACTCAATCGATGAAACGCTCGAAGCGTTGAAGGGCTACAACAACCTGTTCGCCATTACGCGCTCGGAACACGGCTCGGTGATCGTACAGAAGGACGTCAGAATCGTGCAGGCCGCATCGAAGGTCGACAAAATCATCGACACAACCGGTGCAGGCGATGCGTACAGCGCGGGGTTCCTGTTCGGGTGGGCAAACGACCGTCCCCTTGAAGAATGCGCGAAACTGGGGACCTACTGTGCGACGATGGTCATTCAGCAGCTGGGAGCCCGTATCGAGCCTGGCCTGCTCGACGACTTCGAATCTCTTTAGCCCGCCTCAAGTTCCACCGCGTCGACGATGCCAACGACCATCGAACGCACCGGTGCATTGGCGTCGCCGAGTATCTGTCTGGCGCCATTGCCCTCGTCGAGAATCAGGACCGTCTCACCGAATCCGGCGCCGATCGCGTCGATTGCGATGACATAGCCGCCGGTTGGCCGCCCGCCTGCATCGAGTCGCTCGGCGAGCAGCAGCTTGCGGCCGTCGACGATTGGATGATGGATCGTCGACACGACGCTGCCCGCGATGCGACCGAGGATCACTCGGCAGAATCCTGCGGCGAATAAAGCCGCACCTCATCGACAAGACCGACGATGGCATCGTCGACCGGAACGAACCACGGATCGAGTGCCAGCGCGGCTTCACGACTGGCCACCCAGTAAATAACCTGGCCGGGCCCCGCCATGCGCGTGCCGTCGGCGCAGACGAGCGGATCGCCCTCGGGCCGGCCATTGCGGTCGAGTGGCTGGACCCACAGGAGCGGCGTTGCCGCCAGCTCGGCAACCTGTGTCGCAGGCACCACGGTGCCGATTACGCGTCCCAGGAGCATGCGATCTCCTCGGGGTATTCGGCGCCGCGCGGCTCGAATGCCGGGCACTGCTCGAACTTCGTGCCCTGGTCGAGCAGTGCGCGCAGGTCCGGGTCGAGCCTTGGCAGCAGTGTCCGGGCGAGCAGCTGATCGCCGGCGCGGTCAGCGCAGATTCCCAACGCCGTCTCGGCGTCAGTCAGGTCACCGCTCATCATGGCCACGGCATGACCGCCAAGATCATCGGCGAGGCGAACTTCGGCCAGAACAACGGGCGTGCTCTTCACGGCGGCATCCACGGCCGCCAGCAGTGCGGGTGAAGAGCGGGTTTCGATCACCGCCAGGGCGTCGCCCAGCAGGCCTTTTTTTATGCCCAGAACCGCGTCATGAAGACTCGGGTGAACGTCGCCGAGAAATACGCTGCCTGCCAGCGCGCTCTCGCGCCTGCCGAGCTCGACACCGGCTGCGAAAGCCTCCTCCGTGCTCGCAACGCTGCCTCCAACGAGGATCAGGAAACGACCCGGGTGAATCGTGCCGCAGCGTAGGAGCGCAATGGGCGCGCGTTTGACCATGAAGTCGCTTGCCAGGACACCGGCGGCGATGGTTTTGAATTCCAGTAGCGCCATCGCCCCGTGCCGCTGTTTCGTTTTCGCCATGCGTTTCAAACAATGCGGAAGTGATCGACGAGGACGCAGCGCCGCAGCCGGCTGAACGCAACCGGCCCGGTGAGGCCTTCGCCGGTCGGGCTTGCGATGGTGAAACTCGTATGGCCTTCCCCGCCTTCCCCGAGCCCGGCAAAGAAGGGCCCGTTCTTGGTGAAAATACTGGTATTGATGGTCCGCGCCATGCGGCTGAGCGCATCGATGTCGCGCGAGTACATGCCGGCCGAATGGCCGAAGCCGTGCTCGGCCTCCTTCGCCAGTTCGATGCCCTGGTCGACGTCGGCTACGGACGTGACCGGCAGTACCGGCATCATTTGCTCGGTCCAGACCAGGGGATGATCGTTCGGGACGCGCGCAACCAGCAGCGGCGGATCGCCGCTGCACGATATACCCGCGCGCGCGAGTATCTCGTTCGCGTTCTTGCCGATGAGTTCTTTTTCGACCACCGCTCGCCGCCGCGGTCCGCGCTGCTCGGCGAAAATCACCCCTTCAACACGGTGGAGCTCGCCTTCGTTCAGCAGGTACGCACCCTGCAGACTCATGTTGCGCAACAGCTCATCAACGATGCTTTCTACGGCGATGACTTCCTTTTCGTCGGTGCATACGATGTTGTTGTCGAAAGAGGCGCCGGCGACGATGCTGCGCGCGGCATGTGCGAGATCCGCCGTCGCGTCGACCACGACCGGTGGATTGCCCGGGCCGGCGCAGATGGCGCGCTTGCCGCTCGTCATCGCCTGGCGCACCACGCCGCTGCCGCCGGTCACGGCCAGCAGGCGGACGCCATCGTGGGTCATCAGTGCCTGGGCAGAATCGATCGTCGGCTCCGCCACGGCGGTGACGAGGTTGGCCGGGCCGCCTGCGCTCACGATCGCCTGGTGCAGCAAGCGAACATTGGCCATGGAACATTCGCGCGCATTCGGGTGAACGTTGAAGACGATGCTGTTGCCCGCCGAGAGCATTGCAATCGTGTTGCAGATGATCGTGGACGTTGGATTGGTCGTCGGTGTGATGGCACCGATCACGCCGTAGGGCGCGTATTCGGTGAGCGTCATGCCGTTGTCTCCCGTGACAACCTGGGGCGTCAGCACCTCGGTCCCGGACGTCTTGCGCGTCACCAGCCTGTTCTTTATCAGCTTGTGCTCGACGCGACCCAGACCGGTCTCGTGCTGCGCAAGGCGCGCGAGCTCTTCAGCATGCTCGAGCATCGATTCGCGAATCGCCGCGATGATCTTCTGCCGGCGCCCGAGCGTCATGCCGTCCAGTTCGCGAAACGCAACGCCTGCCGCCGCGACGGCATCGTCGACCGTGGCGAATATGCCTTCCCCGGGAACTTCGCGAGAAGCGCGTGCGGGAGCGCTGCGGACCGGCGGCGTTTGCGGCTTTGCAGCTGGCGGGGCCGACAGTCGCTCGGCGAGGCGGGTGGCAATGATGTCCACCTGCGCATCGCTAAGAAGGCCCGCGCTCCCGCCCGGTAGACTCATGCGTCAGTCTCCCCTTTGCGGTATTTCTCGTCGCCCTCTATCTCCCAGCTGTCGACGATCGCCATGACGACGGCATCAACGGGTTTCCTGTCGGTGCGTTCGGTCTGCCGGGCGGATGAACCGCTGGCATACAGCACCATTTCTCCGACGCCGGCGCCCACGGCGTCGACGGCCACAACCGAACCGCCTGCCGGTTTGTTGTCGTGCCGCCAGTCGCCCAGCATCAGGAACCTCAAACCACTTAGCTTGGCATCTTTCTCCGTGGCAACGACGGTGCCGAGTACTTTCGCGAGCTTCACGTCAGCACCCCTCCCCCGGCCACTACTTCTTGGCCGATTCGGTGCGACCCAGCGGTATCGTCATGTCGACGCCGCTGTGCGGGCGTGCAATGACATGCACGGCAACAACGTCACCGACGCGGGCGCCCGCGGTTCGTCCGGCGTCACAGGCCGCTCTTACGGCCGCAACGTCGCCGCGCACGACAGCGGTGGTGTAACCGCCGCCGGTTTTTTCGTAGCTCACGAGCTCGACCTTGGCCGCTTTGACCATTGCATCGGCCGCCTCCACCATGGCCGGAAAACTCCGGCATTCGATCATTCCTAATGCTTCTGACATCGACTTGCTCCTCGCAATCGGGCCTAAATGGCCGGGTTAATTCATGCAAAACTACTTTACTGTCTTTCCGGTAACCGACTTGATCGCCTGCGTGGCCGCTTCATGCGCAACCACGACATCCCGTTCCTCGCCACCGATGTACACCCGTCCGAAGCTGCCGACCGCGCGCACTTCGAGGATGTTGATATCCGCCGCTTTTTCAGCCTCGTTGGCCGCCAGCGCCGCATACGCCGCGGGCTCCACTTCGAGAACGAACAGGGTCTGTCCGGCCAGGATCATGTTGCCGTGGCGAAAGCGGTTGATCAGCATCGTCTGGGTGTCTTCGAGGTGCCGGACGACCTCGTTGGCCACGACACGCGGCTTGTGTCGATCCTTTTCCTTGAGGCCCAGGGAATCGAGAATTGCCTGGCCGGCCTGGCGGACGTCGGCCTGGCTTTCCGAATGTATCTCCAGCATGCCGTAGTGACGCTCGACGATCTGCATACCCGCCGTGACGTCCGTCGACTTGAGCGCGACATCGAGCACATGGTTGATCGCCATGCCCGGGGCAATCTCCACGAAAAGACTCGCCTGGCCCACTTTGGGAAGGTAACCCTGCGAGATCGTCGCCTGAAACGAGGCGAACTGCGGCTGCAGTGAATCAAGGAATACGTAGGCTCTCAGATCGACCATAGAATTAACTCCTCAAGCGCTCATGCTTGTCGATTTCGCTTCCCGGACGATGCCAATACTGGCGCTCGCGCCCAGGCGGGTCGCTCCCGCCTCGATCATCGCTTTGGCGTCACGGTAAGAACTGATACCACCGGAAGCCTTGACCTCCATGCCGGCGCCGCGAACCACTTCTGCCATCAGCGCCACGTCACTGACCGTGGCGCCGCCGGTTGAAAATCCGGTTGACGTTTTAACGAAGTGTGCGCGAGCCTGCCGTGCAAGTTCCGAGGCACGACGCTTCTCGGCGTCGGTCAACAGTGCTGTTTCCAGGATGACCTTGCACACGGCATTACCGTCGACACAGTCCTCGACGACGGCCCTGATATCGCGAAGCACCAGCGCATCGTCGCCGCTCTTCAGGGCGCCGATATTGATGACCATGTCGATCTCGCGCGCGCCATTGCGAATGGCACGGCGCGCCTCCATGGCCTTGATAGCGGGCTCATTGGCACCGAGCGGGAAACCGACGACGGTGCACGTCAGCACCTCGCTGCCATTGAGAAGCCCGGCCGCCAGCGGCACCCAGGTCGGATTCACGCACACCGAACGGAAGTTGAATTCGAGCGCCTCGGCGCAGAGGGCTCGAATACGCTCCTCCGTCGCGTCGGGTTTTAGCAGCGTGTGGTCGATGTAGCGCGCCAGGTCGCCAGGGATACTGCCCGGCTGCTCGGCCGGGGCGACGCTGGTTAATCCGGTCGCACCGAGCCGCACGAATTCCCGCGCCGTCTCCGGATCGTCGCCGACGCAGGGACCGCCGGGTTCGGAAATGGGCATCGGCCCCATGATCTGGTGCAGCCGGGCCACGATCCGCTCGATGTCCTCTTCGGACATGTTTATGTCGGCCTGCTCGTCGGCGAACATCGCGACGCGTTTCAGGTGACGTTGTTCCGTGCAGTCGGTTGCCAGCCAGACGTCGACGATCTGTTTCGCCAGGCTGGCGCCGATTAGACCGGCACCCAGGGTCAGCACGTTGGCGCCGTTATGCTCGCGGCTGTTGCGCGCGCTCGACAGATCGTAGGCCAGCGCCGCCCGCACGTTCGGGATCTTGTTGGCAACCATGCACGAGCCGATCCCGGCGCCGTCGATCATGATGCCGACGTCGGCCCTGCCCTGGGAAACCGCTTCTGCGACCGCCCGCGCGAAGACCGGGTAGTCGACAGCTTCACGAGATGAAGTACCGACGTCCTCGACCTGGTACCCCGCGTTCTGCAGATGCACGGCGAGGATCGATTTCAGGTCGTAGCCGCCGTGATCGGCGCCGAGGGCGATTCTTCTAGGCGTCGTCACGACCAGACCGCCGAGTCATCGGCGCGCGCGCGGCGCGGGGTGGCTCGTTTCGCGCCGGCTTCGGCATCGAGGACCTTCTGTAACTTCATGACATGAAGTCGAAGACGTTCGAGCCCGAGTTCGGTAAGCCGGAATTCGGTCACCGAGCGCCGGCCCCTCCTGACCTTGTTGATTTCGATATAGCCTACGTCGGCAAGCTTGCGGGTCTGCACGTGCAGGTTGCCGTCGGACAGGCTGGTGGCCGCCTTCATGTCGGTGAACGAGACAGCTTCGCCTGGCACGAGGGTGGCCAGGATGCCGAGGCGACAGGGGGCGCTGATCATTTCGTCGAAGTGATGAGTCACGGTCTGATTAACTTTATTTCACGAAGTATCAGGCCTGAAACGACCCCGTGTCAAGCGTTACGGGGGAGTGGGAAGCGGATTTACTTTATAAAATAAAGCTAGGTGAAACGCAGCATGCAGACGCCGTCAGTCGGGAGCCACAACCGTTTCCAGCGCGACCAGGATCATCTCGTCAAAGGTCGTGGCACGCTCGTCCGGCGTCAGGTGTGCGCCACTGCGCAGGTCATCGCTGACCGTGCAGATCGCGAGGGCTTCGGCGTCGTTTTCGGCCGCGATGGGGAAGATTCCGGCCGCCTCCATCTCGAGACCGTATACGTTGTATTTCGCCATGGTCTCGAACATGTCGGGATCCGGCGTGTAGAAAAGGTCGGCCGAGAACATATTGCCGACGTGGTAGCGGACCTTCTGCGCTTTGGCCGCGGCGACCGCTTTCGCGACCAGGTCAAAGCTGGCCAGTGCGGCCAGGTCGTAGCCGCCGAAGCGCATGCGATTGCAGTTGGAGTCTGTCGAGGCACCCATCGCGATGACGATGTCGCGCAGCCTCACATCCGGGTGCGACGTCCCGCAGCTGCCGACGCGGATCACGCGCTTTACGTCGTACTCGGTGATCAGTTCGGTGGTATAGATCGAGGCGGACGGAATGCCCATACCGTGCGCCATGACCGAGACCGCCCGCCCTTTGTACTCGCCGGTGAACCCCCACATGTTGCGCACATCGTTGACCTGACGCGCATCGTCCAGATAGGTATCGGCGATGTATCGGGCCCGCAGCGGATCGCCCGGCATCAGCACGGTGTCCGCGAAATCACCGGGCGCTGCATTCATGTGTTTCGTCGCCATAAGCTTCTTTATCGCCGCATTAGGTTTACCGTCAAGAAATCACCACCTGCTCTGGGCCGACATGCCGCCATCGACGACCAGGTTGGCACCGCTGATCCAGCGGGCAGCGGGACTGAGCAGAAACAATACCGCGTCGGCAACATCAATGGCAGCCCCGATCCGTCCCAGCGGCACGCGATCGTGCCAGCGCGCGACACCGTCCGGCCAGTCCCGCGCCAGCCCTTCGCGATCGATCAGTCCCGGAGAGACGCTGTTGATGCGAATGCCGGCCGAGCCGAATTCCAGTGCGGCAGCACGTGTCAGCATGATGAGGCCGCCTTTACTGGTCGCATAGTGGCTGTGCCCGGCGGCCGGATCCAGGCCTTCGATGGACGCGATATTAACGATCGCACCGGGCTGGCGCCCGGCGATCCAGGCCAGCGCGGCACGCTGCGTGACCAGGAACGCGCTGTCGAGATTCGCGCTCATGACGGCCCGCCATTCTGCAAACCTCATGTCCCCCAGCCCGGTCACCGGCTGAACCGCCGCGTTGTTGACGACGAGCGTGGGCCTGATCGAGGCGAACAGGCGCTCGACGGCCGACGCATCGGACAAGTCCGCCTGCACGATGTCGCCGCCGCCGAGCCGGTCGATGAGCCCGGCGGCCGCCGACTCATTCTCAAAGTAATGCGCAATCACGGCGGCACCGGCTTCTGCGAGCCGTTCGGCAATTGCGCTGCCGATGTTGCCGCTGGCACCCGTCACGAGGACGGTCTGGCCCGAGAGGTCCAGCAGATCTTCGGTTGCTGGAATTTCTGGTCGGTTCACTCTGTTCCCCTGTGCGGCAGTCGCGCTATTGTCTTTTAATGGACAGTAAAGCGAAACCACAGGAAGAACGATGGACCGCCGAGCGTTGCTACATCACGGAGCTCCTGAACAGCGACAGTCAGCCGGAGGTTTCGCTGGCGCGGACCCGGGTCGAGCCGGGCGTCACGACGCAGCTGCACCGGCTGTCGGTGTTCGAATGGTACGTCATCGAGGCGGGTCAAGGCCTGATGCGCGTGGGCGACGAGACGCCGTTCGCCGTCGGCCCCGGTGACACCGTCGCCATAGCGAAGAACGTCGCCCAGCAGATCAGCAACACCGGCGATGAGGACCTCTGTTTCCTGTGCGTCTGTACCCCGAAATTTTCGCAAAAATGCTACACATCACTGGAATAGCGGCGGTATACTTCGCGCAACATCAAGCAGGAGACCTCCGATGTGTTGTGAAAAGACAACAGCTAATTCTCGATCCTCGTTACGGCTGGTGATCAGCGGCGCCGCCGCCCTGGCATTGACCGGCCTGTTTTCGGCTACAGCCGGGGCGCAAGAGCCCGGCGTGCTCGAAGAAATCATCGTAACTTCTCAAAAGCGCGAGCAGAGCCTCGAAGACGTGCCGGCATCGGTTTCGACGATATCCGGCGACAGCGTTCGCGACTACCTCGGCTCAGCCGAAAACATTCGCGCATTGGCCGGCCGTGTTCCGAGCCTGCAGATCGAATCATCGAACGGCCGCACGCAGCCACGCTTTTACATTCGCGGTCTCGGCAACATCGACTTCGACAACAACGCGAACCAGCCCGTGTCGATGGTGTTCGACGAGGTTGCGCTGGAAAATAACGTACTGCGCAGCTTGCCCCTGTTCGATATCGAACGCGTCGAAGTATTGAAAGGTCCTCAGGGTTCGCTCTTTGGACGCAACACCAACGCCGGACTCGTCAAGATCGATTCGGTCAAGCCGAGCTTCGAAACAAACGGATACGCGAGTCTTAGCTACGGCAGTCGCGAAACCACGGGTTTCGAATTTGCATCCGGAACCGCGCTGACCGACACGCTCGCGGCTCGAGCGTCGTTCAAATACCAGACGCGCGACAACTGGATCTGGAACCGCGCCGACAGTGACCCCGAGGATGACTTCGGGGCCTTCGATGAGACCGCCCTGCGCGTGCAGCTGCTCTGGCAGCCCTCAGACGACTTCCGGGGCCTCCTGAAAGTGCACGGCTTTAACCAGAACGGCACACACCCGCAGATTTTCTACGCCAACGCCATTGAGCTCGGTTCACCGGGCCTGCGCAGCGATTTCAATATTACGGTCGCGAATCATGACGGCAGCGCCGGCATGGACCTGCAGCACGCTGGCGGCTCGCTGAACCTGCAGTGGGACCTGGGCGATGACGCGACGTTGACGTCGATTTCTGCCTACGACACTGTCACCAACTTCCAGAGTGCGGATGTTGACGGCGGTTTGCTGTCATTCAACCCTGCGGACATAGGCTCATTGGGCCGCCAGGTGTTTTTCAGCGTTGCGACCGGCGACGGCCTCGACAACCACCACCAGGTCACGCAGGAGTTTCGCTTCACGACCGAGTCCGACAATTTATTCTCGCAGATCGGCCTCTACTATTTCGAAGAAGAGATCGACGTCCTGTCCCGTGATTTCGTGCAGAACTACTCGGACATCGTCAACCAGGAAACCCGGTCTTACGCAATCTTCGGTCAGCTCGACTTCTCGCTCAGCGACAGGGTCAACCTGGTCGTAGGTGCGCGCTACACCGATGACGACAAGAAGCTCACCGTCGTTCCCGGTGTGAGCTCTCCGTCGCCAGCTGACACGATCGATATCGGCGATTCCTACGTCAACTGGGACGTGGCGCTGAATTTCAATGCCACTGACGACCTGAGTGTTTATGGCCGCATCGCGAACGCGTCGCGTGGGCCGGTGACGCTCGGTCGCTTCGGTTTCACGAGCTCGGCGGACACCGAGACCAGCAATGCCGCGGAACTGGGATTCAAGAGCACGTTGTTTGACGGCAGGGCGCGCTGGAACGCCGCCGTTTACGCGTTCCGCAACGATGACCATCAGCTGACGGCAACCGGCGGCGCATTCAACGTCAACCAGCTGCTCAACGCCGACAGGGTCAACGGTTTCGGTGTCGAGACGGATTTCGAAGTACTGCTAACCGACAACCTGCGCGTGATCGCCAACGTCAGCTACAACGACACCGAAATAGACGATCCAAACCTGCGCGACGATCTGTGCGGATCGAATCCGACCTGTACGGGCCTCGACCCGGTCGTCGGCAGTCGCGTAGGGCCGTTCGGACCGGTAACGGAAGTGTCTATCGACGGCAACCCGCTGCCGCGTACGCCGGAATGGATCGGCAACCTGATCGCGCAGTTCAATATTCCGCTGCAGGCCGGGGGTAATATCTACTTCCACACGGACTGGAACTACCGCAGCGATTCCGACATCTTCCTGCACCGCTCCGTCGAGTTTGTCGCGGAAGAACGTTGGCTCGGCGGGCTGCGTGCTGGTTACCGCAGCGCGAACGGCAGCTGGGATTTTGCAGCCGTCGGCCGCAACGTCACTGACGAGATCGTCGTCGACGGGGCACTCAACTTCCTCAACCTGACGGCATTCGTCAACGAGCCAAGGTACTGGGGAGTCGAAGTCCGCTACGACTTCGGTAACTAGCTTCGATTTACGACGCAATAAGAAAAGCCCGGCTTCTCGCCGGGCTTTTTTTTACAATAGGTTCATGCGGCGATTCTTCCTGATACTCATCGCGATCAGCGCCTGCTCGGATGCCGAACAAGCGCCGAGCCGGCAACTGCCGACCCTCGCAGCGGTCGTCATCGGCAGGCTCGAGGACCCCAACATTCGCGAGGCCAGCGGCCTTGCGCGCTCCCAGCGACAGGACGATCTTTTCTGGATCATCAACGACAACGGCGCCAAAGAGTGGGTTCACGCCGTCAATCCCCGCGGCAAACGCATCGGCGAGTTCGACCTTAAGAAGTCCGACAACGTTGACTGGGAAGACCTGGCTTCTTTCAGCATCGACGGCACGCCCTATCTCCTCGTCGCCGATATCGGCGACAACGATGCAAAGTACAAGACCCGGACCCTTTACGTCGTGGAAGAGCCGGTCGCCGCCAAGAACAAAAAGAAAAAGATCGCCTGGCAGATCGACTTCAGGTACCCGGACGGGCCGCGCGACGCCGAGTCCGTCGCGGTCGACGTCGAAAACCAGCGCGCGCTCGTGCTGACAAAACGCAACACGCCACCGGTACTTTATGAAGTGCCGCTGCAGCCCGTCGATGACAAGAAGGTCACGGCAAAATGGCTGGGCACGATCCGGAGCCTGCCGCCGCCGTCCCGGCTGGACGTCGAGTTTGCGCCGAAAACCAACGACTGGCACTGGCAGCCGGTGGGCATGGATATTTCGGCGGATAATCTTGCCGCCGTCATACTGACGTACCGCGCCGTCTACTACTATACGCGGCAGCCCGGCCAGGACTGGTTCGATGCACTGAACACGCGGCCCAGGCGAGTAAGCCTCGGCAATTTCAGGAACGCCGAAGCGATCGCTTTCGGCAACGACACACGAATGGTCGTGGTCACGGGCGAGAATAAACATTCGCGGCTGCTGCTCATCGATTTCAACGAGGCGCCAACACCATGAACGAGAAAAACACGCACCCGCTTCCCGCGATGCTATCGCTAATGCTGCTACTGACCGGCTGCACGGGCGTTGTCGAACAGGCGCCCGTCGCCGCGACCACAGCCTCTCCGCTCGAGGTCACGGTGATGACGTTCAACGTCGAGAACCTGTTCGACAACCAGGACGATCCGCGCAAGGACGACAAAGCGTATCTGCCGATCGCGGCCAAGCAGAACGACGCGCACATAGCCGCATGCAGTGAGATCGAAGTCTCACGCTGGCGGGACGAGTGCCTCAACCTCGACTGGAGCGACGCAACGATCGACCACAAGCTGACGGTGCTGGCCGATACGATCCGCCAGGTCAATGGTGGACGCGGTGCCGACATCATCGCGCTGCAGGAGGTCGAGAACGTGGACATCCTGGAACGGCTGCGCACCGGGTACCTCAACGACCTTGCTTACGAGCCGGCGATCCTGGTTGAAGGCGCGGACAGTCGCGGCATAGACGTGGCCTTCCTGTCGCGTATCCCGCTCGCGCATCCGCCGATCCTGCATCCGCTGACGTTGTCCCAATTCGAGGAACGCGAACGGGACACGCGAGGCGTGCTGCAGGCCGACTTCCAGCTGCCGGACGGCTCCCTATTGACGGCTTTCAGCGTGCATTTCCCGGCGCCCTACCACCCGACCGGGATGCGCATCGCCGCCTACCAGCACCTGACCGAACTTCTCATGTCGCTTCCGGACGAGCGCCCGGCTTTTGCCGCCGGCGACTTCAACACGACCGGCACGGAGGACCGTACACAGGGAATGCTCGATACCTATGCCCGGCCCTACTGGACGCTGGCCCACGACGTCGGCTGCGGGGACTGCAAAGGCAGCCACTACTACGCCCGCGACGACAGCTGGTCGTTCCTCGACATGATCCTGTTCGCCGATGCCCGTGGCGGAAATACAACAGCTCGCATTCGCGCTGATTCAGTGCATATTGCCAATCGAAATCCCGCCCAGGTGTCGAGACTCGGCACACCGCTACGCTATAACGCGGCAGAGCGAACGGGTGTTTCCGACCACTGGCCGATAATCGCGACGATCGAACTGACACAAAAACAATAGCTTGTAACGGTTTCGTAAATTGTTTTCTTGGCTGCGGTATCTACGTATTTTTTTTTCCTGTGCAATCTCTGCGATTGCGCTCCCAAGCCCTTATTGCACAAGCATTTTCCCTGCGATAGATTAGCCGCACCAAGACAAAGAATTGTCCCGATTCCGGTTCCAGAAACGGGTTGCGGGACGGAAAGCACACCAGCGAAATCGTATGGTCACCTTCCTGGCTTAGATTTTCGCACTTTTCCAAAAACGGGGTTCCAACATGAAATACAAAGCTCGGTTCATCGGATCGACCTTCGCGACCTTACAGCAAGCGGCGATTCTACTTTTTGCGGCAGCGATGCTGCTTGCCGTGCCTGTTGCAGGAAACGCACAGGAAACAACGACGGCTATTCGCGGCATTGTGACGGCCCCGGATGGCTCTCCCGCAGCCGGCGAGACGGTGACGGTGACCGATACGCGAACCAGCGCCACCCGCAGGGTCACGACGAACGCCAGCGGCGCATTCGACGTTCGCGGCCTGCCCGTAGGCGGTCCCTACACGATCCGCGTCCAGTCCAGCCGATACCAGGGCACCCTCGTCACGGATGTTTATACGAATCTGTCCGCGGCCGTATCGTTCAACCTCAAACTCGGCGCGCTGGACGAAGCCATCGAGGAGATCGTGACGACGGCCAAGATGGTGGCGACTGCCGACCTGGCCATCGGGCCCGGCACAGCGTTCACCGTGGACGAAATCGAAGCGATGCCGAGCATCGCGCGGCAGATCCGCGACGTCATTCGCATCGACCCGCGCGTCAGTCTCGGCCGCGCAGACAACGGCGCCGGTTCCGGCATCAACTGCCTCGGCGGCTCCAGCCGTTCGAACGCGTTTACGATCGACGGCAGTCTCGCCAATGACGGCTTCGGCCTGAACGAGGGAACAGGTACATCGGCACGATTTGCGTTCCCCATTCCTTACGACACGGTCGCTTCGGCCTCGGTCGAGTTCGCACCGCTTGACGTCCAGTACAGCCAGTTCACGGGCTGCGCCATCAATGTTGTTACCAAGCCGGGGTCCAACGAGTTTCACGGCTCCGCGTTTTACCTGTTCAACGACGAGGGCCTGACGGGCGACACGCTCGAAGGAGAAAAGGTTATTTTCGAGCCCTTCGAGGACAAGAACTACGGCTTCGACCTGAGCGGCCCGATCATCAAGGACAGGTTGTTTTTCACGGTTGCTTACGAAGAGACGGATGAAGTCAGCGTGCAAAACACCGGCCCGATCGGCGGCGGATTCGCCAACGAGGACTGGCTCACGGTGGCTGAGGCCCAAAACATTGCCAGCATCCTTCTGAGCCAGTACGGGCGAGACGTTGGCCCAATCGTCAGGTCCCTGCCGCAGACGAGCGAGCGCACGTTCGGGCGACTCGACTGGAACATCAATGACCAGCATCGCGCCGAGCTGACGTACACCAAACTTGATGAGCTCAATCTCGATCCCGACGATCTCGGCTTCGGCGGATTCACATTTCGCGACAACTTCGAGTTTGAAGGCATCGAGTCAGAGACGATTTCAGCGCGCCTGTTCTCCAACTGGACCGACAATTTCTCGACCGAATTCCGCTATTCGACGGTCGACGTAGTCGATATCCAGGGACCGGCAGGTGGCGGCGAAGCGCAGGACCCGAACCCGATTCCGCGCATCGAGGTCGGCGATATTTTCACCAGCGGCCCGGGTTTCTTCCGCTCCGCGAACGACCTGCAGTACACGATCGATCAATTAAAGCTGTCCGCCGACTGGGTTGTCGGCAACCATACGCTGACCGTCGGCGTCGAGCAGGAGACGCGCGACATCTTCAACCTGTTCATACCGGACGCAACCGGCACGATCGTGTTCGACGATGTCGCGGCGCTGCAGGCGGGTACGGCCGACGAGATCGTCATCAACGGTTCCTTTACTCAGGATCCGGTGGACGCGGCAGCGGCATTCGAACGCGATATCAACAGCGTCTACCTGCAGGATGAGTGGCAGATCAACGACGCGCTGACGTTCATTGCCGGCCTGCGATATGACCGGTACGAATCGGACGATCTGCCGATTTCGAATCCAGTATTCCAGACACGCTATGGGTTCAGTAACCGGCAGACCTTCGACGGACTGGAGCTCGTGCAGCCACGCATCGGCTTTACCTGGGATCTGCCGACGGGCAGGTGGGGTGAGACCCAGCTGAGCGCCGGTTACGGCGTATTCGGCGGCGGCGACCCGACCGTTCACTTCGCCAACGCCTACCAGAACTTTGGCGGTGCGATTGGTTTCGGCGCAAGTTTCTTCCCGCCGTGCACAGCGGCCGACCTGCAGGTGACCGACGGCAGCGGGCAGTTCACGGGCCTTCCGGACTGCGTCCGCATAGCGGCCGCGAACAGCGCCAATGCCAATACGGGCGCGGTCGCGGCGGTCGACCCGAACTTCGATCTGCCGGCAAATCACCGCTGGAGCCTGGGCCTTAGTCACCAGATGGAGTCGGACATCGACTTCTTCAATGACTGGACCATCCGCGCCGACTTTATCTACACGGATCACAAGAACGCCGTCGACTGGGTCGACCTGCGGCTGACGCCCAACGGCGTTACGCTGCCGGACGGTCGCCCGCAGTTCTTCGAGGTCGATCCGACGCTGCCCGGCTGTAACGCGACGTTCAACGGCATACGCCAGGGCTTCAGCAACGCCGGCACCAACGGTGGTCCTTGTGACGATACAAGAAACCAGAACCAGGATGTGCTGATGACGAATGGCGTCGAAGGATCGACATCCTCGTTTGCATTCCAGTTGGCGAAGGAATTTGCATTTTCCGACAGGACGTCGCTCGACCTGAACTTCGGTTATGCCTACCTGGACGCCGAAGTCGGCAACCCGGTCAACAGTTCGACGGCAGGTTCGAGCTACGAAGAAGTCGCCAAGATCACCTTGAACAACAACACGCTGGGCCCCGCGCTGTGGGCCAACAAGCACAACATCGTGCTGCGGGCGAGGTTCAAGCATTACTTCTTCGACGACCATGCGACCTCGGTCGGCCTGTTCTTCCAGCGTCGTTCCGGACGTCCGTTCAGCTATGCCTATGAAGACGATACGGTCGAAGAATACTTCGGCGACTCGGACGATGAATCGAGCGTACTCATCTACGTGCCCAGCGGACCCAGCGACCCGCTGTTCGATTTCTCGAACCTCAGCGCCTCCCAGGTTAGCGATTTGTTCGCGTTCTTGGACGAATCGGGCCTGAGCGCGTACGCAGGAAGAATCGCGCCGAAGAACGGCTTCAACGAAAACTGGAGCACGGACCTCGATATTCGCATCCAGCAGGATTTACCCATGTGGCGGGATCACTCGCTGCAGGTGTTCCTCGATATCGAGAACTTCCTGAACTTGTTGTCGGACAGCGAGAACATCAAGCGCTATGCCGACACCGATGACATCCAGGAAGCAGTTCGGGTGTTTGAAATCAACGAGAGGGACGCCGCTGCCATCTCCAACACCGATCAGTTTGTCATCACGCGTTGGTATAACGATGGCACCAATCGCGACGTTGACGATTCGGTCTATCGCATCCAGCTCGGAATCCGGTACAAGTTCTAATATACCGGTGCCTGAAAAAGCGAGGGCGGCCCTTGAAAGGGCCGCCCTTTTTTTGCGGACATTCGTGATTCTGCGTAGCAGTACGTCGAATCAGGAATGACCCGTCAGCTCAGGTGTGAAGTGAAGCTTCGATCTGCTTGATCGCATCATCGTCGGGATCGTCTTCGATGCGAAAGCCGAGCGAGGCAACCGGTTCCAGCATTTTCTTGCTGCTGCTCAACACCTGGCCCTCCATGCTATTGAGGCCCCGGTTCCGGGCGATCTCCATCAGATTCCGCACTAGCTGATGGCCCATACCAAAGCAATGCTCTCGGGTGTAAACAAAGAGGTCAGGTAGTGCGTGGTCATTGTCAGATTTTTCCCGGGTTCCTGTTGCTGCCGCGACCTTATAAACTATCTCATGGCCCGCTCACAATAAGGGAAAACAACCTTGGCTATTGCCTACATCAGTCACGCGGAATGTCTTCGGCATGATACCGGCGAGGGCCATCCGGAAAACGCACGACGTATTTCGGCGATCGAAGATCAGCTCATTGCAACAGGCCTGCTGGATGTGCTCCGGTATTTCGGTGCACCGGAGGTCACGTCGGATCAGCTTTTGCGCGCGCATGCACGCGCCTATCTCGATGCCATAGCGGCAATGGAACCGGAGAGTGGCTACAAGCGCGTTGATCCCGATACGATCATCAGCGCGGGCTCCCTTCAGGCGGCGCGGCGAGCCGCCGGTGCGGTCGTTGCCGCGACCGACCTGGTGTTGAACGGCGAGATGGAATCAGCTTTTTGCAGCGTGCGCCCTCCGGGCCATCATGCGGAAATCAATCGTGCCATGGGTTTTTGCCTCTACAACAATATCGCCGTGGGAGCGGCACACGCGCTTGAACAATACGGCGTGAAAAAGCTGGCCATTCTCGATTTCGACGTTCACCATGGCAACGGTACCGAAGATATCTTCAAGGACGACCATCGGGTCTTGTTCTGTTCGACGTTTCAGCATCCGTTCTATCCTTACACTGCGCTCCTCGAACCCGCCGACAATCGCGTCAATGTTCCGCTGCAGGCGGGTGCCGGGAGCAAGGAGTTTCGTGCCGCCGTCACCGATCGCTGGCTGCCCGCACTCGACAAATTTTCGCCGGAAATGGTCTTTGTCTCGGCGGGTTTCGACGCGCACAGGGACGATGAAATGTCCCAGGTCAACCTCACGGACGCCGACTTCACATGGGTAACGGAACGGATCGTCGAAGTTGCTTCGAAGTCGGCATCGGGTCGCATAGTGTCGACCCTCGAAGGTGGCTACGAATTGCGCAGCCTGGCGAGGTGCGTGGAGTCGCACATTCGTGTGCTCATGGGATAGCGACGTTATTCGAAGCAGCGCTGCTCGCCTTCCTTGAGCTCATCAAAACGCGGGTTTTCCGGATCGACCGCGGCTCCGACTTTCCGGCCCTCGGCCTGCGCTCGCAGCACGCCGTCAAGAACCAGATACTTGAGTCTCGAGCCGGGCGGTGATGCCGGCCGATCCTTCGGAATCTTGTAGCCATCGCCGCCGCCATAGAGATAGTCCGGAACCACGACGCTGTATGCCTTGTCTGCCACGATTTCCTGCCATCCGTCGTCCGTCGGGACCTGCAGGCTGACGATGCGGTCGCGGCTGGGGCGGCTGCGATCGATGCAGACGCGAGAACCGGAAACGTGGGGGAAATAGCCTTTGCTCGGACCCTCACCTCGATAACCCGCTTCAAGGACTTTGCGAAACTCGGCGCCGGTCATGCTCGTAAGGCGCAGGAACGACGTGAAGCCGAACGTCCGGCCGATATCCTCGAACAGGATGTCTCCGTCGACGTAGTCGTCCAGCCGAAGCGTGCCGCCATTGAGAAATGCCAGATCCGCGGTTTCGCCGAATGCCGTTCGCATCTGGTCAACAATGAAGTTGGCCCAGCTGCTTTCTTCATTCCTGACCGTCACCTCGCGGCCGTCCAGCGGCAGCGCCGCCGTGCCGATGCGTGCTTCGAGGAACGGATACTTCGCGAGCAGGCGCCCGCGCCATTTAGCGGCGAGAATTTCGTACTCGGGATCGAAAGCTACGCGGCGATCAAGCTCGACCTGCCGCTCACGTATCGTCGCCTGCCCGGCGTCATCAAAATCGACGTCGATGGCCCAGACGACGCGAGCATTGGATGCCCCTTTCATGACGACGGCCGATGTGTCGCTGCCCGGACTGTACTCCGGCTCGTGTTCGTGCCCGCCCACAATGAAAGCGAGTCTGGGGTGCTCATTCTTCAGGCCGGCGAGTTCAACGTCCGTCCACATGTGCAGGTGCGTGATACCGATGATGAGATCGACGCCCTTGGATTCGAGCGCCGCAATCGTCTGCCTGGCAACCCCCATGTAGTCGCCGTTCATTTCGAGATAGTCGCGACTGTTGCCGCCGTCTGTCGCGTTGAGTGTTAGCGAAAAAACGCCTATGGTCCTGCCGGCCGCCTGAAAGGTGAATGCCTTTTTCAGTGCGCCATCGACGCCGGCATCGCCGGTTTTGAACGTGTAATTATCACCCAGCCAGTCAAATTGCGACGCTTTGACGGCGGCGATCAGCTGTTCGGGTCCGCGACGATCGAACTCGTGGTTTCCGGCAACCGCGTACATCGGCGCGACGGCATCCATGAAATTGAACGCGTCCACTATTTGCAGGCCGTTCCACAGCTGGCTTTCGAGCGACGGGTAAAGGAAGTCGCCGCCGTGCAGAATTCGTACCTCCCTGCCCTCGCTCTGCAGTTCGCGAACGAGCGTAACGACACGACTGAATCCACCGGCATTGCCGTCTTCGACGGCCCCGACGCGATAGGTGTCATTGAGATGCACGAATGTCAGTCCCGGTGATGCGATTGGCGGGCCTGTCGCACACGCAGAAAGGACTGATACGAGCGCAAAAAGTAGCGGTGAGAATCGCTTCATGCGAGCATGCTAACCTGATTTTGCACAGCTCACATCAGGATAAACCATGACTCGATTGCACCTCGCGTTGGCTATCGTAGCGTTATCGATGCTCGCCGCTTGTGCCTCCGCACCGGCACCGGGCCGGGCGGCAGCGTCGGCAGGCTACGATCCACAGCAGGATCTCGGGCTCCTGTGGGTCAAGCACTCCGCTGAATACACGGCAATTACGAGGCAGACCTACCGCTTCGCCGAAGCTGCGTTACCGCGCTTCATTGCCGACACGTCCTGGAGCGCGATGCCCGGGCAAAGCGATGCCGAAAAATTGCCGCCCGCGGTCATTCTCGATGTCGATGAAACTGTCGTAAGCAATGTCGATTTTCAGCTCACTTTCGAGCGCCCTTTTACGAATCGCAAGCTGTACGATTTCTATCGTGAGCACGCCGCGATACCTGTGGCCGGCGTCGTCGATTTCGTCGCCGCCGCGAGGAAAGCCGGTGTCGACATCTTCTTCGTCACCAATCGGCCGTGCGAGACTATCGACGAAGAGCCGGATCCCTGTCCACAAAGACATGGGGTAATCGACGAGCTCGAATCGATTGGCATCAGCACTGACGATGAGCACGTGCTGTTGGCCGATGAAAACGACTGGGATCGCGCCAAGATCCGTCGCCGGGAACATGTTGCCAATACGCACCGGGTAATCATGTTATTCGGCGATGATCTCGGCGATTTCGTGCCGTGCGTGCGCACGAAACTGTATGGGCCCTGCACTGAACCAGCGACCAAAGCCAGTCGGGCACAGTTAGTCGAGAAGTATACAAATTATTGGGGCAATGGCTGGTATATCCTGCCGGGGCCGATGCACGGCTCGTGGACGTCCTTCAAGTGATGCCAAGCGAGGGATAACTCGCTACACTCGGGCAGTAGTCTCAAAGGGGGAAAATCATGGCGAAAGTCAAGTGTGGGCTGATCCAGATGGCGCTCAAGGGTGACGGCTCGATGGAGCCCGAGGCCATTCGGGATCGCATGATCGAAGCCCATATTCCGTTTATCGAAGACGCCGCAAAACAGCGTGTACGGGTCCTGTGTTTCCAGGAAGTATTTACGCAGCCGTATTTTTGTCCCAGCCAGGACCGTAAATGGTACGCGGCGGCAGAAAAAATTCCCGACGGCTACACGACCAGACTCATGCAGGAGTATGCGAAAAAGCACAGCATGGTCATTGTCGTGCCGATATACGAAGAACACATGACCGGCGTTTACTACAATACGGCCGCCGTCATCGACGCTGACGGCAAGTACCTCGGCAAGTATCGAAAAACGCATATTCCGCAGGTCGATCCCGGGTTCTTCGAGAAGTTCTTCTTCAAGCCCGGCGACAGCGGCTACCCGGTTTTCGACACGGCCTACCTCAAGCTCGGGGTATACATTTGCTACGACCGGCATTTTCCGGAAGGCTGGCGTGCGCTCGCGCTCAATGGCGCCGAATACATCGTCAATCCGTCCGCCACCGTCGCAGGACTCAGCAAATACTTGTGGGAGCTCGAACAACCGGCCTCGGCTGCCGCCAACGGCGTTTTTATCGGCGCGATCAACCGAATTGGCACCGAAGAACCGTGGGCAAAGAAAATGGGCGAGTTTTACGGCTCCAGCTACATCGTCAACCCGCGCGGCACCATCGAAGCCCAGGCCAGCTATGACAAGGACGAACTGCTGGTGCACGAAATCGACCTCGACATGATTCGCGAAGTCCGCAACACCTGGCAATTCTTCCGCGACCGCAGGCCTGAAACCTACGGTCCCCTGACGGACAACTAGCAAACCGTCGACCGGCACTTCCCGGACGGAGGAAACCCATGCCCCAGCGCTTACCAGTCAGTGAGTTGCGTACAGTTGGCGAACACATCGAACTCGATGTCGGTGACGACATCGCCAACAGCCCACGCTACAACGATGACATCGCGCCAACGCGGGCGTCGCAGCGAACCTGGACGCACTGGAACGTCGCATCGCTGTGGGTGGGCATGGCCATCTGCGTGCCGACCTATACGCTGGGCGGCGTCCTTACGGCCTACTTCGGCCTGTCGGTCGCGGAAGCACTGTGGACTATTCTCATCGCGAATATCATCGTGCTGATTCCGCTCACGCTCAATGCGTACCCGGGGACTCGTTACGGCATTCCCTGCCCGGTCGTCATGCGCGCCTCGTTCGGCATCATCGGGTCGAACGTGCCCTCGCTCATCCGCGCCGTCGTCGCCTGCGGCTGGTTCGGCATTCAGACCCTGTTCGGCGGCATTGCGATACACCTGATGCTCTCGGCAATGTTCGACGCCTGGGCGGCACTGGGCGGCGTGGGTGAAGTCCTCGGTTTCTTCATATTCTGGGTCGCCAACCTGGCGGTCGTCATCCGCGGCTCGGAGTCCATCAAGCACCTTGAAGCACTCGCCGCACCTCTGCTGCTCATCGTCGCAATCGGCCTGGTGGTCTGGGCGCTGCCGAAGATATCCCTCAACGACGTACTGTCCACGCCGGCTACGCGGCCGGCCGGCGCGCCGTTTTTCGGCTATTTCATGGCAGGCCTTACGGCCATGGTCGGCTTCTGGGCGACGCTGTCGCTCAACATCCCTGATTTCAGCCGCTATGCGAGAACGCAGCGCAGCCAGGTGCTGGGACAGATCATCGGCCTGCCGCTGACGATGCTGCTGTTCGCCGGACTCGGTGTTGTACTCACGGCCGCGTCGGTCGAACTCACGGGCGAAGCCATTTCGGACCCGATCAACCTGATCGGCCACATCGACAACGACTTCATGGTCGTGATTGCAATGCTGATGATCATCCTCGCAACGATCTCGACCAACACCGCCGCGAATATCGTTTCGCCCACCAACGTATTCCAGAACGTCGCACCGAAGATCATCGATGAAGATCGGGGTGTGCTGATCACAGGAATCATCGGTGTTTTGCTCATGAGCTGGGAACTCCTGAAAAAAATGGGCTGGCTCGATACGGACGTGAGCGTCGAGAGCCTCTACTCGAACTGGCTGCTGGGATACTCCAGCCTGCTCGGCCCCATTGCAGGTATCATGATCGTCGACTATTTTCTCATCAAGAAGCAGGCCTACAATCTGCTGGCGCTGTACCAGGACGACGCGGGATACCCGGCCTGGAACAGGTCGGGCTTTATTGCGTTCCTGGTGCCGGTTGCTCTGACATTGATCGCCGTTACGACGGGTAAGCTGGCCTGGTTCTATGACTATGGCTGGTTTACGGGCTCAATTCTCGGCGGCCTCATTTATTACTTCGTCGCTCGCGGCGAAAGCGGGAGTTCATCATGACGGTACTCATCAAAGGCGGCACTGTCGTCAATGCAGAACAATCTTTCCGGGCAGACGTGCTTTGCCGGAACGGTGCCATTGCTGCGGTTGGCCAGGACCTCGACGCGCCGAAGAGCGCGACCGTGATCGATGCGGGCGGCCAGTACGTGATGCCGGGCGGCATCGACCCGCACACGCACATGCAGCTGCCGTTCATGGGCACGGTAACGAGCGAAGACTTCTATACGGGCACAGCGGCAGGCCTTGCCGGCGGCACGACAATGATCATCGACTTCGCAATCCCCAACCCGCAGCAGAACGTCATGGAGACCTACATGCAGTGGCGTGACTGGGCCGAAAAGTCCGTTGCGGATTATTCCTTTCATGTTGCGATCACGTGGTGGGATGACACCGTCTACGACGATATGGGCAAGCTCGTGCGCGATCACGGCGTCAACAGCTTCAAGCACTTCATGGCGTACAAGGGCGCCATCATGGCTGACGACGAAGTCCTCGTGAACAGTTTTTCGCGCGCACTGGAGCTCGGTGCGATTCCCACAGTACATGCCGAGAACGGTGAGCTGGTTTTTCGGCTGCAAAAAGAACTGTTCGAAAAGGGCATCACGGGCCCGGAAGCTCACCCGCTGTCGCGCCCCCCGGAGGTCGAAGGAGAAGCGGCCAATCGGGCGATACGTATCGCAGAGGTACTGCACGTGCCGCTGTACATCGTCCACAACTCCTGCCGGCAGTCGCTCGAGGCCATAACGCGTGCCCGCAATGAGGGCCAGCGGGTCTTCGGCGAAGTTCTCGCCGGGCACCTGCTTATCGATGATTCGGTCTACCGGGATCCGGACTTCGAAGTGGCCGCCGCGCACGTCATGAGTCCGCCGTTTCGGTCCAAGGACAACCAGGAAGCACTGTGGCGTGGCCTGCAGTCGGGCAACCTGCAGACGACCGCCACCGATCACTGCTGTTTCTGCGCCGATCAAAAAGCCGCCGGCAAAGACGATTTCCGCCTCATTCCGAACGGTACCGCCGGCATCGAAAACCGCATGGAAGTGCTGTGGCACCATGGTGTCGGCACCGGTCGGCTCACGATGAACGAGTTCGTCAAAGTCACATCGACCAATGCCGCACAGATATTCAATATCTACCCAAAGAAAGGCAGTGTTTCGGTCGGCGCTGACGCGGATATCGTCGTGTGGGACCCCGCCGCAAGCAAGACGATCTCGGCGAAAACGCACCATCAGAAGATCGACTACAACATATTTGAAGGCATGACTGTCACAGGATGCGCTTCGCACACGATCAGCCACGGCCGTGTCGTCTATGCCGACGGCGAGCTCGACGTTGAACGCGGTGCAGGCCGTTACGTTGATCGCCCGCCGTTCGCGCCGTACTACGACGCGCTCAGAATCCAGGCGAAACAGGCGGAACCGGTACCGGTACGTCGCTGATTTTGATACGCCGATGAGCAAAAGCGAACAGCAGGCCGATATCCGCAGCCATCGTCTCGACAAAGACGAGCTCGCCCGCAATTTCGCCGATCTGCATCCGCCCCTGTCTCGCTCCGAAGCTCTGATTGCGGCTGATCGCTGTTATTTTTGTTATGACGCGCCCTGCACGACGGCGTGCCCAACCGGGATCGACATACCGGGATTTATCCAGAAGATTCGCAGCGACAACATCCGCGGTTCCGCGCACACTATCCTCGCGGAAAACATCATGGGCGGCATGTGCGCGCGCGTCTGCCCGACCGAAGTGCTTTGCGAAGAAGCCTGCGTCAGAAATACTCATGAAGAAAAACCCGTGGAAATCGGGTTGTTGCAACGTTATGCAACGGATCCGATCTTCGACCAGCAAACTCCGCTTTTTTCGCGGGCCCCCGCCACCGGCAAAAAAATCGCCGTGGTTGGCGGCGGCCCGGCCGGCCTGTCCTGCGCGCATCGACTCGCTATGCTTGGCCATGACGTCGTCGTGTTCAATCGTGACGACAAGGCGGGCGGGCTGAACGAATACGGCATCGCCGCCTACAAAACGATCGATGATTTTGCACAGAAAGAGATCGAATACATTCTCTCGATAGGCGGTATCGAACTTCGCAACGGCGAAATGCTGGGCAAGGACTTCACGCTGCAGGAGCTGCGTATATCCTACGATGCCGTGTTCATCGGTATTGGTCTTGGGTCGACGAATTCCCTGGACCTGGACCACGAGTCACTGCCCGGCGTCGGCAGCGCCATCGAGTACATCGCTGAAATCCGGCAAGCCGACGATCTCGGCAAGCTGCCGGTTGGACGTCGCGTCGTCGTAATCGGCGGCGGCATGACAGCCATCGACATTGCCGTGCAGAGCAAGCGCCTGGGCGCCGAGGTCGTCGATATAGTCTACCGCCGCGGGCCCGAGCAGATGGGCGCAAGCCGGTACGAGCAGGACCTGGCCCAGATCAACGGTGTAACGATTCGACACTGGGCGCGGCCGGTCGAGCTCCTTGGTGATGACCACGTAACAAACATCCGCTTCGAGCGGACCGCACTCGACAGCGACGGCCGACTGCGCTCGACTGGTGAGCATTTCGAGCTGAGCGCGGACATCGTCTTCAAGGCAATCGGTCAAATACTCGACGTCGGCATGTTCGGTACGGATACCGTTGGCCTCGAGATACGACACGATCGTATTGTCGTCAACGAAGCAGGCAGGACGACGCTTCGTGACGTATGGGCGGGTGGCGACTGCGTTGCGGATGGCGACGATCTCACCGTTACGGCCGTCCAGCAGGGCAAGGTCGCGGCAGTCGACATCGACCGCTGCCTAAGGGGGGAATAGACATGGCCGATATCAGTACGACGTTTCTCGGAATCTCTTCACCAAACCCGTTCTGGCTCGCGTCTGCACCGCCGACCGACAAAGCTTATAACGTTAATCGTGCGTTCGAGGCCGGATGGGGGGGTGCCGTCTGGAAAACGCTGGGCGAGGACCCGCCCATCGTCAACGTCAGTGGCCCGCGGTACAGCGCGATCCACAGCAACGAGCGGCGCGTAATAGGCTTCAACAACATCGAGCTGATTACCGATCGCCCGCTGCAGACCAATCTCGACGAAATGCGGCAGATCAAGAAGGACTGGCCCGATCGCGCTTTGGTCGCATCGATCATGCTACCGATGAACGAAGCTACCTGGGCCAGGTACCTGCCCATGGTCGAAGAAACGGGCATTGATGCTTTCGAACTCAATTTCGGTTGCCCGCACGGCATGTCCGAGCGCGGCATGGGTGCCGCGGTCGGCCAGGTACCTGACTACATACAAATGGCTACAGAGTGGGCAAAGAAAGCCGCGTCGGTGCCCGTCATTGTAAAGCTCACGCCCAACGTCACGAATATCCTGCCGCCGGCCAAGGCGGCGCTCGACGGTGGCGCCGACGCCGTGTCGTTGATCAACACGATTAACTCCATCATGCGTGTCGACTACGACTCGCTGACGATGTACCCGACGACCGATGGAATGGGCACGCACGGCGGCTACTGCGGCGAAGCGGTGAAACCGATCGCGCTGAACATGGTGGCGGAAATCGCCCGCACAAAGGAAACCCGATCGATCCCGATCTCGGGCATAGGTGGCATCACGGACTGGCGCGACGCCGTCGATTTCCTGGCTCTCGGCGCGAGCAACGTGCAGGTGTGCACGGCCGCGATGGTGTACGGATTCAAGATCATCGACGACCTCGTGGACGGCCTGAGCCGTTTCCTCGATGACAAACGGCTGGCCCTCGACGAGCTGATCGGCAAAGCCGTGCCCAGCGTCACCGACTGGCAGTACCTGAACCTGAACTACGTCGAGAAGGCGGTCATCGACCAGGAGCTGTGCATCAAGTGCGGCCGCTGCCACGTCGTATGCGAGGACACGTCGCACCAGGCGATCACGCATACGGTCAACGGCGAGCGGCGCTTCGAGGTAATCGATGCCGAGTGCGTCGGCTGCAACTTGTGTGTCAGCGTGTGTCCCGTGGACGGCTGCATTTCCATGCAGCGGCTGACCGACGGCGTCGACCCGAGAACCGGAGAGCCGATCTCGCTTGAAAAAGCCGACTGGACGACTCATCGCAACAACCCGATGCGGAAGACGAAATGACATGACCATACGGAACGACGACCTGATCAAGGCTGCCAGGGAAGCTCGCAAGAACGCCTACAGCCGCTATTCGAACTACAGCGTCGGGGCGGCAATTGTCGATGATCAGGGGCACCTGCACGTCGGCTGTAACGTCGAGAATGCCGCCTACAATCTCGGCAACTGCGCCGAGGCCGCGGCGATCGCCGCGATGATCCAGGAAGGCGGCAAACGCATCGTTCGAATCGCGGTAGCGGGTGGCTACTCCGAGATCGGCCCCTGCACGCCCTGCGGCGGGTGCCGCCAGCGCATCAACGAATTCGCCGACGTAGACACGGTCGTGATCGTCATCGACGACAGCAGGGAATGGCGGGAATACACGATCGCGGAGCTGCTGCCGGAATCCTTTCACCTCGACTAGACGCGCGACACCGTTCGCGGCGCGATCAGAAAAGGCTGCCGACGCCACCGCAATTGAGATTCTCTATTCTTTCGGCGGCTCCGGAAAGCCGCGATCGCGCATCAGGGCACCAATCTCGGCATCGCGACCTCTGAAAGCGCGATACGCCTCCGCCGGATCGACGGCATTGCGAACGGAAAAAAGATTATCGACGAGTCGTTTCGCAAGATCCTTGTCGTAGAAGCCACCGGGCGCTTTTTTGAAGGCTTCGGCGGCGTCCGACGTCAGCACGTCCGCCCACATGTAGCCGTAGTATCCCGCCGAATAGCCTTCGCCCGAGAAAATGTGGCCGAAGTGCGGACTTCGGTGGCGCATGACGATTTCTTTGGGCATGCCTAGGTCTGCAAGCGTCGCCTTTTCAAAAGCATGCGGGTCGATTCCTTCGGGGTCGACCATGTGGTAGCGCATGTCGACAAGAGCGGACGCAAGGTACTCCGTCGTACCGAAGCCCTGCATGAAAGTCGCGGCATCCTTGATTTTCTGCACGAGTTCGGCAGGCATCGGCGCACCGGTCCTGTAGTGCAGCAGGTAGCTGTCGATAACTTCGTCGGTCATCAGCCAGCGCTCGAGCAGCTGCGATTGGAATTCTGTGTAGTCCCTCACGCCGCTATTGAGCGTCGGATAGGCCACTTTTGATGACAGGCCGTGCAGTGCGTGCCCGAACTCGTGGAAGAACGTCGTGGCGTCGTCCCACGAAACGAGCACGGGCTTACCTGCCTCGCCCTTTACGAAATTGGAGTTGTTGGAAACAAGCGGTGTCTGCTTGCCGTTATAGGTTTCGTGGCTGCGATAGCCGGTTGCCCAGGCGCCCGATCGCTTGCCCGGCCGGGCGAATGGATCGAGATACCATAAGCCGACATGTTCACCCGAGGTCTTGTCCGTGACTTCCCAGACATTTACGTCCGGATGCCAGACCGGTACCGAGCCTGCGGCGACCGGCGTAAATCTGAAATTGAAGAGCTCGCCCGCGACGAAGAACATTGCATCGCGCAGCTTGTCGAGCTGCAGATACTGCTTCACTTCGTCGGAATCGAGCGCATAGCGTTCCTTGCGCAGCTTCTCCATGTAATAGCGGTAGTCCCAGGGCTCGATCGTGATGCCGGCGCCTTCCGCGTCGGCGATTTTCTGCATATCGGCGACTTCCTCGCGCACGCGGCCAACGGCCGCGGGCCATACCGCTTCCATCAGCGCCAGCGCCCGCTCCGGCGTCTTAGCCATGCGATTCTGCAGGCGCCAGGCCGCATAGTTGTCGTAGTCAAGCAGCGCGACGCGTTCGTCGCGCAGTTTCACGATTTCAGCGATGATCGCGTTGTTGTCGTGCTCATCGCCGTTGTCGGCGCGACTGTAATAGATGCGCCAGACCTTTTCGCGAAGCTCGCGCTCGTCGGAGAAGGTCAGGAACGGATCCATCGATGAGCGCGTATTCGTGATCGCGTATTCGCCTGGGCGCCCGCGTTCCTCGGCCGCGGCTTTGGCAGCGGCGACAAAGGAATCAGGCAGCCCGCCGAGCTGTTTTGCGCTTATGTAGCTTACATAGCCTTCCTCGTCGGCGAGAACGTTATTTGCAAACCGGGTGTACAGCTCAGCCAGCCGCTGGTTTATGGCCGCGTAGCGCAGCTTTGCGTCGCCCTCAAGCGTTGCGCCGTCGCTGGCGAAGCCGTCATAGACAAGCCAGACGAGACGCTTTTCATGTGGCGGCAGCGACTTGTTTTCATCGCTTTCATAAACGCTTTTGACGCGCTGGAAAAGAGCGTCATTTTGCGTGATCTTCGACCTGAACTCTGAGAGTTTTGGCGCCATGTCCTGCTGAATATCGCGAAACTCCGGCGTCGACATATTCGAGCTCCAGATGCCCCAGTAGCTGAACACGCGGCCCAGACCCTCGCCGCTACGTTCGAGCGCGATGATCGTATTGGCGAAATCGGGCGGCTCGGGGTTATTCGCAATCGCGTCGATCTCGGCAAGCGTGCGGGCCATGCCGGCTTCCAGTGCGGACCTGACGCCAGCGACGTTCATGCCGTCGAAATGCGGCACTCCGCCATAGGGACCCGAGTACTCGGACAACAGCAGATCGCCTGCATCGTTAGCCGCATCCGCGGCCGGAATCGCTGCAAACAGCGCATCGACCGTCCTGCCGATTTCGGCAGGAACGGTAACCGTCGATGTTTTCGCTGGTGCCGCCGGCATAGCTGTTTCCTCTGATTTCCCGCAGGCATAAAGCGCTGTCGTCAAGACAAGTGAAAATGCGACGGTGGTTACGCGCATGTATTAACTCCTGGATTCATGTACGCCCGAACTGGCGGAATCATACCGCAGTTGGTGCTGCTGCGGCTGTATCTGAGCCAGGAGCCCGCGAGATTTTTGCAGGCGCCGGCCACGCCAGCTTGGCGCCTGCCCTAGGACTCGGACCCGAGTTTTTCGGGCAGCGTCATTCGCAAAACGAGGTAACCGCCGATGCCGGAAAGCAGCGACCCCGTGATGATCCCGAGCCGCTCGTCGAAGAGCAGGTTCACGCCGGTGCCTTCGAAGGCCAGCGACCCGATGAACAGGCTCATGGTAAAACCGACGCCGCACAACAGTGCCGTGCCGTAGATGTGCGTCCAGCGCAGGTCGTCGGGCAAACGAGCAATTCCGAGGACAACACCGAGGGCACAAAACGCGAAGACGCCAACCTGCTTGCCGACGAAAAGCCCGGCAATTATGCCAAGTGGAACAGGGTGAATAAATGATTCGAACGACACGCCGCTCAGCGATATCCCGGCGTTGGCAAAAGCAAAAACTGGCAGGATGCCGAAGGCTACGGCTGTATGCAGATCATGCTCGATTTCGTGCAAAGGCGAGCTTTCCTTGTCCGGATCCCGCAGCGGAATAAACACGGCCAAAACAACACCGGCCAGGGTTGCGTGGACACCCGATTTGAGCACGGCGACCCACATGATGAGCCCAACGAAGAAGTACGGCGTAATCTCCGACACGCCGCGCCGATTGAGAGCGTAGAGGACCGGCAGGCAGCAGGCTGCCGTAACCAGCGCTGCGACCGAGAGATCGCTCGTGTAAAACAACGCAATGATGACAATTGCGCCAACGTCATCGAATATTGCCACCGAAACCAGAAAGATCTTTAGCGAGAGGGGCACACGGCTTCCGAGCAACGCGAGAATGGCAAGCGCGAAGGCAATATCGGTCGCGGCCGGAATGGCCCAGCCCTGCAAAGCAATGTCGTTCCCCTGGTTAACCCAGACGTAGATCGCCGCAGGTAGCGCCATGCCACCGAACGCTCCAAGTGCGGGCAAGACGATCTCCCTGGCGTCAGACAGCTGGCCCTCGAGAACTTCACGCTTCAATTCCAGGCCAACCAGGAAAAAGAAGATGGCCATCAGGCCGTCGTTGATCCAGAGCAACAGCGGTTTTTCGATTTCCAGTGCGCCGACCCGGAGGCCAACGGGAAGATCGATCAGCGAGTCGTAGATGGGTGCCAACGGCGAGTTGGCAACGACCATTGCTAAGACGGCGGCAATGACAAGAAGAATACCGCTGGACGATTCGAGGTCCAGGAAGTCAGTCAACGAGTCAACGATTACTTTGGGTACCAGTGGTTTTAACACGATCTTTCCGGGCTTTTTCAAACGGTGAATGTCTGCGCGCGCTTATTCTGCCATGCCCCTGCTTTACATAACACCGGGCAGATATTTATTTGATTTCGTGATGCAGTCAAACAAATTTCAACGCGCTTTCTGCCAGATTGTAGCAACGCCTATCGGTACCGACCGCATTAACCGCACGGTGCTGCATATGACGCCATGACTGGCGGGAGTAAAGTCATGCTGAAAGCCAACTGGATGGTGCTATTGATCGTCGGCACGCTGCTTCCGGCAGCAGGTCTGGCTGATGATGCGGCATTCTTCGGTAGCAGCAAACCGCTACCATTGTCCGCCCACTTCCTTGACTCGCAGCCCGCAGAACCCGCCAATGCGCTCCGCTGGCGGCCGGCTCTTCCGGCCGAGACTATCAGCCATACAGATCACTGGTCCCGATCAATGCAGGATTTCGATTTTCAGGACTCCGGCATCCTGGGACGTATGAGCAAACTACGCGGCCTGTCATTCCTGACCATTGCAGAAGCCGGGAAGTCACGACTGTTTCTCGGCGTTAATAGAGAGGGCCTGGTCGGTTTGCACTTTCACGCTTTTCCGCGCCAGAGCAATGGGCGCTACCTGGAAATAGCTCGCATGCCGTACCTGAAAAGAAGCGGGCCGGATATCCAGACCGACTAGTCGCACCCGCACAAGTCGTTACAGCCATTTAACTACCGATTCACGATCCGGCAGTGACGGCTGCGCGCCCATTTTCAGGGTTGCAACGGCACCCGCCGCGCAGGCGAATCGCAATGCCTGTTCCGGCCCCTGCCCTTCCGCCAGAGAGACCGTGAGCGCCGCCGTAAACGTATCGCCCGCGCCCGTTGTATCGACCGCCCGGACGCCTGGAGGCCTGGCTTCGGCAACAAGCTCGCCGTCTCGCTCGAGCGTTGCAACCCCGGCGCCGCGCGTGGTCGCGACCAGTCCGACGCAGGCCTGAAGGGAGACGCCATACCAGCGGGCCTCCGTTTCGTTGACAACGACCAGGTCAGCGCGCTGCAAGACCTGAACGTCGATTTCTGCGGCGGGCGCCAGGTTGACACAAAAGAAGCCCGGGAAAGTCCTTGCCGCCTCGACGACGACGGCTGCGGGCACCTCGAGCTGGCAGATCATCGCGTCTGCGTCGATGGCCTGGACGTCATCCGGCGTGAGCAGTCTGTTTGCGCCGGGCGCGACAATGATCTGGTTTTCTCCGGACGGCGCGACCGCGATAAGGGCGGTGCCGGTGGCTGCGCCTGCGATACGGCGGCATTCGCTGAGATCGACGTCGCCTTGCCGAAGCAGTTCGAGAGCCTCGTCGGCAGCTGCGTCATCCCCGACGCGCGCGACCAGGCTCACGTCCGCACCAAGGCGCCGCGCCGCGAGCGCCTGGTTGGCGCCCTTCCCGCCAGGGAATCGATTCAGCTCTGCACCGGTAACGGTTTCCCCCGGAACCGGCAATCGCAAAACGCTGGCGACGATGTCAACGTTTGCGGACCCAACAACAACGATAGATGGCATGGTCACCGCCCAAACCGGGCGAGCCGGTCATTTAATAGTTCGTAAAAGCCGTTCGCATCCACTGCGTATGTCCAGTGCACGTTCCGCGGCCGGTCCGTGACGTGCCAGAAATCAACGGCGGTATGTCCCATCGTCAGCTCCGATTCGGTTTCGACGGAGAGATTGCACGCCCGAGTCTGAAAAAGTCCGGGGTCAAGCAGCCAGGCAATCGTACATGGATCATGCAGTGGCGCACCTTCCGAACCGTATTTCCCGGTGTCATAGCGATGAAAAAAGCTGAGCATTCCCGCGGTCGCCTCGGCAACGGCGTTGCCGAGTGCGCGAATCCGCGCAACGCGTTCGCGAGTCGAAAGAACCTGGTGTGTTACATCGAGCCCCATGACCGTGATGGGCCTGCCGCAGGAAAACACGATGTCTGCAGCCTGCGGATCAGCCAGTACGTTGAATTCCGCCGAAGGCGAGCGATTGCCTCCTTCACGCATCGCGCCGCCCATGACGACGATTTCCCTGACGTGCTGCAGGATCGCCGGCTCCTTCTCGATAGCCGTAGCGATATTCGACAACGGCCCTGTCGGCACCAGCGTTACCGAATGTTCATCGGCCGTAAGCAGCGTCTCCACGATGAATTCGACAGCATGTTTTTCCTGCAGCGGCGTCTCCGGTTCAAAGACATCCACTCCATCGATTCCCGTGTTGCCGTGAATGTATTCCGCAGTTATCGCCTCCCGAACGATCGGTCTCTCGCAGCCGGCAAACACGGGAATAGCCGTGCGCCCGGCGATGTCGCACATCATTCTTGCGTTGCGCTGCGTCAGCGCAAGCGGCACATTGCCGGCCACCGTGGTGATGCCGAGAATGTCGAGTTCGTCGGGCGACGACATGGCCAGAAACAGCGCCACGGCGTCGTCCTGGCCCGGATCGCAGTCGATAATGATTGGACGTGGGGCCATCGCGTCAGAACGTCAGCAGCAGCCCTGCCAATGCCGCGCTCATGAGATTCGATAGCGACGCC
>Ga0224512_10000075_pt1 | contig 104671 bp, 75 predicted proteins | sample SF_May12_sed_USG_4_FD_169103 | JGI IMG/M metagenome (GOLD analysis project Ga0224512, IMG submission 169103) | Sediment microbial communities from San Francisco Bay, California, United States - SF_May12_sed_USGS_13 | ecosystem: Environmental > Aquatic > Marine > Sediment | place: USA... | reverse complement strand
CCGCACAGCAACCGCCCCTGATTGACCGCGAGCTGTTCTTCGGCGATCCCGAGATTTCGGGTGCCCAGATCTCGCCGGACGGCCGGTTCATCTCCTTCCGCAAGCCGTACCGCACGGTCATGAACATCTGGGTCAAGCGCACACCGGAGCCGTTCGACGCGGCGAAGCCGGTAACGGCCGATACGACGCGGCCGGTCTCGGGTTACTTCTGGTCACAGGACAGCCGGTACCTGCTGTACGTGCAGGACAAGGGCGGCAACGAGAATTACCACATCTACGCGGTGGATCCCGCGGCGCCGCCGGAGGCCGCGACCGGCGTGCCGCCCGCGCGTGACCTCACGCCGTACGGCGCCATTCAGGCCCGGATCAACGCGGTCCCGCGCGAGACGCCCAACACGATCGTCGTGAGCCTCAACGACCGCGATCCGCAGTGGCACGACGTGCACACGGTCGACCTCACGACCGGCGAGCGCACGCTGGTGCTCGAGAACCGGGACCGCGTGGCTGGCTTCTTCGCGGATCGGGCCGGCAACCTCCGCCTCGGCGTGCGCGTCACGGACGACGGCGGCACCGAGATCCTGCGGGTGGACGGTGACGCGCTCACCCCGGTCTACGAGTGCAGCAACGAAGAGAGCTGCGGGCCGATGCGGGTACACAAGGACGGGCGCCGCGTATACATGATCACCAACAAAGGCCCCGACGTGGACCTCGCGCGGCTCGCCTTGTTCGATCCAGTGACCGAAGCGCTCGAAGTGGTGGAGTCGGACCCCGAGGGACAGGTGGACTTCGGCGGGGCCGCCTTCTCGGACGTCACCGGTGACCTGCTCGCTACGGTGTACGTGGGCGACCGCGTGCGCATCTATCCCAAGACGGAACAGTTCGCTCGCGACCTGGCGCGGATCCGCGCGGCGCTGCCGGACGGCGAGCTCGGCGTTGGCTCGCAGACGTCGGACGAGCGCTACTGGATCATCTCGGTCTCGCGTGACGTGGATCCGGGCGCGGCGTACCTGTTCGACAGCGAGACCGGGACCGCCACGCTGCTCTACCGGTCCCGACCCAGCCTGCCGAGCGAACATTTGGCCTTCTCCAAGCCGGTACGCTACCCGGCACGGGATGGACTCACTATTCCCGCGTATCTCACGCTGCCCCGCGGGGTCGAGGCCACGAACCTGCCGACGGTGATTCTGCCGCACGGCGGCCCGTGGGCGCGCGACTCGTGGGGCTACGACCCGTACGCCCAGTTTCTCGCCAACCGCGGCTACGCCGTGCTCCAGCCCAACTTCCGCGGCTCCACCGGGTACGGGAAGAAGTTCCTCAACGCCGGCAACAAGGAGTGGGGCATTGGGGACATGCAGCACGACATCAGCGACGGGGTGGCGTATCTCGTGAGGGAAGGGATCGCGAATCCCGCGCGCGTCGGCATCTTCGGCGGCTCCTACGGCGGTTATGCCACGCTCGCCGGTCTCACGTTCACGCCGGACCTCTACGCGGCCGGTGTCTCGTACGTCGGTCCGTCGAACCTGCTGACGCTGCTCGCGTCCATTCCGCCGTACTGGGCGCCCATCAAGAAGATCTTCAACGTGCGCCTCGGCAATCCGGACGATCCGGAGGATCTGGAGCTGTTGCAGAAGATGTCCCCCATCCACTCGGCCGATCAGATCCGGGTTCCGTTGCTCGTGATCCAGGGCGCCAACGATCCGCGCGTCAACAAGGCCGAGTCCGAGCAGATCGTGGTCTCGCTACGGGACCGCGGCATGCCGGTCGAGTACCTGCTGGCCCCGGACGAGGGCCACGGGTTCGCGGGCCGCGGGAATCGGCTCGCCTTCGCGGTGGCGATGGAGAAGTTCTTCGCCACGCATCTGGGCGGGCGCTACCAGGAGTCCATGCCGGTGGACATCGCCGCGAAGCTCGCGTCCCTGACCGTGGACCCGAGGACCGTCACGGTCACCAAGGCGCCACCGGGTGGCGCGGCCATGGCGGGGGCGATGATCGCGGCGGGCAACGGTGATGCGCTGGCGCCGATGACGCTCACCTACGCGACGACGATCAAGACGATGGGTCGGGAGCAGCAGTACAGCTCCACGCGCACCGTCACCGCGGCCGCGTTCGACGATCGGCCGGTGTGGCGGATCGTGGATGAAAGCCAGGTCCAGGGCGTCACGGTGGCGGACACGCTCGATGTGGACCGGGCAACGCTCGTGCCCGTGCGGCGCGACGCCACCGGCGGGGCAACGGTCACGCTCCGGTTCACGGAGACGAAGGTGACCGGTACGCTCGAGATCGGCCCACAGTCCATACCGGTGGACATGGCACTCGCGGGCGCGGTGTTCGGCGAGGGTGCCAGCCGCGACGTGCTCCTCGCGGGGCTGCCACTCGGCGAGAACTACGTGGGCAGCATGCAGATGCTCGCACTGCTCACGCAGAAGATCCGGCCGTTCAGCATCACCGTCACGGGAAGCGAGACCGTCACGACGGGCGCCGGCACGTTCGAGACTTGGATCGTGACACTGTCGCCGCTCGACGGCGATGAGTCCGGCACGGCGACCCTCAACGTGACGCGGGACGCGCCGCACCTGGCCGTGCGCGGCACGCTCAAGCTGCCGGCCATGATGGGCAGCGGCACGCAGCAGACGGAGCTGACCGCGCGGCGGTAGCGGCGATACGCGGGGCCAGCGACCCGGCCGGCCGTCGCAAGCTCCGACACGGCGTGCGCGCTGAATGGGGTTTGGTTGGAGGCCAGGGCGCCTTCTGGCCGATCCGCGCCCCGTCCGTGGTGTGTGATCGTCGGGGGTTGGGGGTCTAACACCAAACGCCCAACGCCTAACGTCTGTGGTCTGTGGCCGTCGTGGATGACGGATCAAGATGTGGGAGGCAAGATGAGCACGGTGTCCAACACGACGAATGTCGCGGTGGCGGCCGCCATGATCCTGGTCGCCTGCACCGACCCGCCCGGCCAACCCCCAGTGACCGTAACCACGCGCGACAGCGCCGGGATCGTGATCGTGGAGAATCGGATCGACACCCTCGGTATCCGAGCCGGGTGGGTCTTGAGTGGCACGCCGACGCTCACGATCGGTGGTGTCGATGTGCCGGACTCACAGCAGGTCTTTCGTGTGGGCGGGGCGCGGCGTCTTCCCGACGGACGGATCGCGGTCGTGGATGGTGGCGACGCCGAGCTTCGGATCTACGGCGCGCGGGGACAGCTGGAGCATACGATTGGTGGCAAAGGCGAAGGCCCCGGGGAGTTCGAGTCCCCGCAGTTGGCCGGTCTGCTGGGGTCCGACAGCGTCATCGTGCACGACAGCCAGTTGCGGAGGGTGTCGATACTCCACGTCGATGCCGGTTACGCGCGGTCCTATCCGATTGGCGAGGAGGGCGGGGGATACCCCGTGGCCATTGGCATCACTGCGGATGGTGGCCTCGCGATGGGCGGCGGGATGTTCTTCTCGAGCGAGGCAGGATTCCCGACGGGCGCGGTGCGACCGAACTCGCGGTACGTGGTGCTGACGCCCAACGGGAGCGTGCGTGGCGACTTCGGCGACGTGCCTGCGGCCGAGATGTTCGCCCGCAGCAGTGGTGGCATGTTCCAGGCGTCGACGCTCCCCTTTGGCCGGGTCACGGCGGCCGCGGCCGCGGCCGACCGGATTTGGCTCGGTACGGGAGACGCGTGGGAGATCCGTGCCTACACGCTGGATGCCGTGCTCATGCGCATCGTGCGGTTTGACCGAGCCCGACTTCCAGTGACGGCGGAACTCCGTGAAGCGTACGTGGACGAGCGTATCGCGAACGCGCGCAACGAGGCGGTTGCGCGAGATATCCGCGTGCAGATGGCCGAGGTTCCGATTCCGGAGTGGGTTCCACCGTACAACCACGTCGTGGTGGACGCGTTGCAGCATCTGTGGATCGGTGAGTACCTCCTGCCCGGTCAGCTCAGCCGTACCTACACGATCGTGAATGCCGATGGCTGGGCGGTCGGGCGGCTCACGATGCCTCCGCGGACGCGTCCGTTGGACATCGGGCCGGACTATGTGCTTGGGGTGACGTTGGATGAACTCGACGTTGAGCAGCTCACATTGTGGAGTCTGGAGCGCCCGTCGATTCACTCCCGAGGTTCAGGCATGTAGGGCCGCGCGAGTGTGGTGGAGAACGACTGACACTCCTGCTTGACACCGCTCCCCTCACAGCACCCACGCGTATCCCAGCTTCACGAGCACGGTCCGATCGGACTGCGTGCATCACGGCGGTGCCGGCACCACCGCGGCAGGACTCCGGGCTGGCGTGCCGTCAATTCTCACGCCGTTCTTTGCGGACCAACCGTTCTGGGCACACCGAGTGGCACGCTGCGCGTGGGCCCGTCGCCCGTCCCGCAGAAGAGGATCACCGCCCAGCGACCGGCACGTGCGATCCAAGCCACCACCGGCGGCGACGCCATGAGGGCGCGATCGGGATCGTTGGGCGAGCGCATTCGGGCCCAAGACGGTGTGCGCGCTGCGGTAGAGCTGCTAGTACACGCGGCTTGCCGGCCACCGGAGAATCACGGGGAACTCGTGACGGAGCTACAGACGGGCGAGACCACCTCGGCGAGGCATACCTGCCGGCATTCAAACACACTCTCATGTCACTGTTGCACTGGCTGGGTGAGAACGCGTGGGGTCTGCCGACGCTGGCGTTTCCTGGTGATGCTGTTCTGACGAGTGCGCAGCTCAGCGACTGATCCGCTCGAAGAAGTCCATCATCACCTCGCTCGCCGCGAAGTCTACGGAGCTGGGCCACGCGTGGCCGCCGCCCTCGATCGCGTACAGCGATATGCGATCGCTCCGGGCACAAACGGCGTAATCGTGGCGCCGCACGGTGGTGCTTTGGCTCACCACATCGGTGACGGTCGGTCCCGAGCTACAACCACTCAGATCCGCCCACAGCCGCCACATTTCTTCGACCGCCATGAAGTCCGGTGTCCCGTTCCACGGGAAGGCCTCATCCGCCGTGCCGTGGACGAACACGGCGGGGATCACCGTCTCCGAGGTACACAGCTGCCGGGTCACCAGGCTCAGGGACGCGGCGACGCTGGCGACCGCAGCCAGCCGGCCCCTGAGCTGGCAGCCAAGCTGAAGCGTGAAGAGTCCGCCGTTGGAGAAACCGGCGGCGTAGACGCGGTCCCGGTCGATGGTGAATGTCGCGGCCATGGCGTCGATCACGTCCACCACGAACTGGACGTCGTCGAAGCCGTTGGATCCCGGAAAGCCGTAGTAGGTCCAGGTCGGGGTGTTGTCCTTTGCCTTGTCCAAGTACACGACCAACACACCGCGTTCATCGGCCACGGTGTCGAAGCCCGAGAGCACGCGGATGTCGTTGGCGTCCTGGCCCGCCCCGTGCAGCACGATCACCAGCGGTACCACCTGTTCCGGCGTGATGGTGGGCGGCACGTGAATGCGATAGGTACGCACCCTTCCGCTGGACGTGAGACTGGTCGCAAAGTCACCGCCGCCGTACCCCGGCTCGGTGGTGCTGCCGCAGGCGGCAGCTGCGAGGGCCGCCGACACGAAGAGCATTCCGACGGTGCACAACCTCATGATTCGTGATCCGCTGACCGTCGGGCGCCGCGCAGGCCGCGCCAGCCCAGCCCGGAAACTCCGGCGTCACTCATTGCGGCTCGCCGGGTGCGCGATCCGCAGCTTCGGCTTGTCCCCGAGTCAGCAGGCGCTCCGCGAACTCGACCCGCTCGTACATTTCGGCGAAGTCCTGCCGCAGGAGACGGACCTCGTCGTGCAGGGTCGCAACATCCTCGGTGAGGTGCTCCATCTCCTCCTGCCCGCCCTGGCCAAGGCGCGTCTGCCGCAGGTGGGTGTAGCGGATCTTCATCCCAATCAAGATCATGCTGCCGACACCGAAGATCGCGAGAACTGGGCCGATGGCTTCGGCGAGTCCTGGGGGCATACGCTTCCCTCTGTCGTGTTGAGTGCCGCCTGCGTCCGCATCCGACCCTACGGATGCACCGTTCTCCTGGTTTTGGGTCCGTAGGGTCAAGGTACTGAGCCCAACGGCGGCTGGCGACCATGAGCAGTGGCCTCAGAGAGCTCCCAAGCGCGGTTCGTCACGCAATCCGACCAACACGCTTCGCATGGCGGTGCGCATTCGTCTGGCCATTCCAGGCGTCGGGCCTTATCGTAGTCCGAGCAGCTCATGCAACGGAGAGACACCGTCGTGGACCATCGCCCGCAGTGGCCCAACGTAGTCGGCACGATCGGTATCGTCCTCGGTATCGTCCTCCTGCTCGACTCGGTCGACGACCTGATAACGGCACGGTGGACGGCAGCGGAGTGGCGATGGATCTTCCCACCGGACCTGGCCGATCTGATCGCGCGCTCCATGCCGCCGGCCGCTTGGCGCGCGGTCTCCGCCGCCGTTGAGATCGGACTCGCGGCACTCCTCATCGTCGGGTCCGTGGCGCTGAGACGTCGCACCCGTCACGGGGTGTCGCTGTGCAGGCTCTGGGCGTGGCTCGCGATCGTATGGGTGGTGGTGGTCATCGGACGGGGAACCCTGTGGCTCGCGCAGCACGGTGGGGAGCTGCCAGGAATTGGGGCGGTCCGGTGGGAAGTGTATGTGCCGTTTGCGCTCGGCCTCGCGGCCGCGCTCCTCCTCGCGTTTCCCGTGTTCCTGCTCGTCTGGTTGTCGGGAACGGCGGCGCGATCGGAGTACGAGGCCTGGCCTCGCTGACGCCGAGCTGAGAACCCCGCCCGCACCGCGTCAAATCCCGCCGTGCTCGTTCTTGGGGTGTGTCGTAAATCGAATCGTTTGAAGCGGTTACGAAATGAGCGGGCAGTGAGTGGCCGCTCGTCTTTCGTGGGTGTGTCCACTGGTGTACCGAATCCCGGTTGAGGATTGCCGCCGACTTCCACATGATGGCGGTATATGTCCGAACCAAGCCCCGAACTGGTCGACATGCTGGTGGAGAATCATCGGCGATTCCGCGCCTTCCTGGAGCAGCGTGTGGAGAACGCCGCTGATGCCGAGGACATTCTCCAAACGGCATTCCTGAAGGGCGTGGAGAAGGGGAGCGCGGTCCGCGAGCACGAGAGTGTCGTGGCGTGGTTCTACCGCCTGCTGCGCAATGCGATCACGGACTACTACCGCCACCGCGGGGCTGAGGCCCGGGCGCTGGAGCGTGCCGCGGGGTTCGCCCAGGAGGCGGACGAACTCGTGCTTGAGGTGGAACGGGCCATCTGCCAATGCATGCACGATCTTCTTCCCACACTCCCTGAGGACTACGCGATTTTGCTGAGACGCGTGGACTTGGAGGACGCGAGCATCACCGAGGTCGTCGCCGAGACCGGCTGGACGCCGAACAACGTGCGCGTCAAGCTCCACCGCGCGCGTGCCGCCCTCCGCAAGCAGCTCGAGCTGAGTTGCGGCAGCTGTACCGAGCACGGCTGCCTCGATTGTACCTGCGGCCCCTCTCCCCACCACGACGACTGATGTCTCTGCGGGACCGATCGCTGGTGTAATGAAGATGGCCCTCGCCCGTCTGCCTGGGTGAGCCGGCCCGCTGGCCGCGAGATGTGTGACCACGCCCGCGAAGTGAGTGCCACTGTGTCACAAGGCAAGGCCAGTTTCTCGACGACGACGATAGGGGAGAACCCGAGATGATGCATGACGCGCGACACACACATCACACCGAGAGCACGCACGGCGAGGCACGCGTGAAACAGCGGGATCCAGTGTGCGGCATGACCGTGCCGCCGGACGGTGCGGTGCGGGAGGTGCACGACGGAACGACGTACGTGTTCTGCAGCGAGCACTGCCTGCGGAAGTTCCGAGACAATCCTGCCCGGTACGTCTCCGGGGCGCCTCTCCGAGGCGGGGTGGAGTCCGCACCAGATTTGGCGCAAGGAACCGCCTACATCTGCCCCATGCACCCGGAGATCGTGCGGACAGCGCCGGGCTCATGCCCCATCTGCGGCATGGCGCTCGAGCCGCGCACGGCGACGCTGGAAGAGCCGGAGAACCCCGAGCTCGTGGACATGCGGCGGCGGTTCTGGGTGAGCGCGGCACTCACCCTTCCTGTCTTTGCCATCGCCATGTCCGAGATGCTGCCCGGCGGGGGCCCGCGCGCCGGGTGGCTCCCGCAGGGGGCGCTGACCTGGATCCAGTTGGCCCTGGCCACCCCCGTGGTCCTGTGGGGAGGGGCACCCTTCTTCGTGCGCGGCTGGCAATCGGTGGTCACGCGCCACCTGAACATGTTCACCCTGATCGGTCTCGGCGTCGCGGTTGCCTACGCCTACAGTGTGGTGGCGGCCGTGTTCCCGGGCCTCTTCCCAGACTCGTTTCGCAACCATGCCGGCGGCGTGGCTGTCTACTTCGAGGCCGCGGCCGTCATCGTGACGTTGGTCCTGTTGGGTCAGGTGCTCGAGTTGAATGCGCGCAGCCGGACGGGTGCCGCGATCAAGGCGCTGCTCCGCCTCGCGCCCAACACGGCCCGGCGGATCGGGCACGACGGAACGGAAACGGATGTGCCTCTGGAGCAAGTCCGACCGGGCGACCGACTGCGCGTGCGTCCCGGTGAGAAGGTGCCGGTCGACGGCGTGGTGCTGGACGGCGCGAGTGCGGTGGACGAATCGATGATCTCGGGCGAGCCGATTCCCGTTGAAAAGGCCCAGGGAGACCGGCTGATCGGTGCGACCGTGAACGGCACCGGCTCGCTTGTGATGCAGGCCGAGCGTGTTGGGGCCGACACGGTGTTGGCCCAGATCGTTCGGATGGTGGCCGAGGCACAGCGCAGCCGCGCTCCGATTCAGAAGCTGGCCGATGTCGCCGCGGCCTACTTCGTACCAGCGGTGGTGCTGATCGCCGCTGCCACGTTCCTCGTCTGGGCGTTGGTCGGACCGGAGCCGGCGATGGCATTCGCGCTGATCAACGCGGTTGCCGTGCTCATCGTCGCCTGCCCCTGTGCACTGGGACTTGCGACGCCGATGTCGATCATGGTAGCGACCGGCAAGGGGGCCACCGTCGGCGTGTTGTTCAAGAACGCCGAGGCGATCGAGGTGCTCCGCAAGGTGAACACCCTGGTGGTGGACAAGACGGGTACGTTGACCGTCGGGAAACCAGCGCTGATCGGCGTCGTGCTGGCAGAGGACTGGAGCGAGGGGGAATTGCTCTCCTATGCGGCGAGTCTCGAACGCGCCAGCGAGCACCCTCTGGCCGACGCCATCGTCCGGGGAGCGTCGCAGCGGGGCGCACAACTGGTGGATGTCAGCGCCTTCGAGTCGGTGACGGGTCAGGGGGTCACCGGCACCGTCGGTGGTCGTCGTGTGGCACTCGGCAATATCACGCTGATGCGCGCGATCGGCGTCGACGTCGCGCAGCTCGCGAACCAAGCCGAAACGCTCCGTGCAGACGGCCACACCGTGATGTTTGTGGCGGTCGACGGTCGTCTGGCCGGCATCCTGAGTGTTGCGGACCCGACAAAGGAGACGACGGCGGCGGCGATCGAGCAGCTGCATCGCGAGGGTGTGCGCATCACGATGCTCACCGGCGACAGTCGCACGACGGCCGAAGCGGTCGCTCGCAGCTTGGGTATCGACGATGTCGTTGCCGAGGTGCTCCCCGACCAGAAAGCCGAGGTGGTGAAGCGGTTGCAGCGCGACGGGCACATCGTGGCCATGGCCGGCGACGGCATCAACGACGCGCCGGCGCTGGCACAGGCGCACGTGGGGATCGCCATGGGCACCGGCACGGATGTCGCGATGGAAAGTGCTGGCGTCACGCTCGTACAGGGCGACCTCCGCGGCATCGTCCGGGCACGTCGCTTGAGCCGGGCCACGATGCGCAATATTCGGCAGAACCTGTTCTTCGCGTTCGTCTACAACAGCCTCGGCGTCCCGATTGCTGCGGGTGTGCTGTACCCGTTTTTCGGCGTCCTACTGAGCCCGATGATCGCGGCAGCCGCCATGAGTTTCAGTTCGGTGTCGGTGATCGGCAATGCGCTGCGGTTGCGAGCGGTGCATGTCTGACGCCTGACGCCAAGGGGTGAGAGTCCGGATCCCACCGGGCCAAGCGGTTGAGCGCACGGGCCGATGCATCCGCATTGATGCTCGCACTCGTGCTCGCCGTCGCTCACGCCGCCTCAGGGTCGCACCGCGTAATATCCCGCCGTCCCGACCGATGTAAGCCCCACAACTACAAGCCGGTACGAAACGAGCGGCTGGCACACGGCCGATGATGGCTTGCGCCTGTGGGCCAACGGCGTGCCAACTGCACCGTGCGTTCTCGCATATTCGCTCGGCCCCGTCTATCTTCAGCGCCTATGCCCGACATTACCTCCCGCCTCTCGGCCGCCCTGGAAGGCCGCTACGTGATCGAGCGCGAGCTCGGGCAGGGTGGCATGGCGACCGTGTACCTCGCGCATGATGTCAAGCACGACCGCAAGGTGGCCTTGAAGGTCCTGCGGCCCGAGCTGGCCGCCGTGATCGGCGCCGAACGGTTCCTGCAAGAGATCAAGGTCACCGCGAATCTCCAGCACAGCCACATCCTGCCGCTGTACGACTCGGGGGCCGCCGAAGGGTTCCTCTACTACGTGATGCCCTATGTGGAAGGGGAGACGCTGCGGACCAAGCTGGACAAGGAAAAGCAGCTCGGCGTGGACGATGCGATCGCCATCGCACGCGGCATCGCCGGGGCGCTGGAACACGCGCACAAGCAGGGCGTGATCCATCGCGACATCAAGCCCGAGAACATCCTGCTGCGGGACAGTGACCCGCTGATCGCCGATTTCGGGATCGCGCTGGCGCTCGCCCACGCGGGTGGCAACCGGCTGACGGAGACCGGCCTGTCGATCGGCACGCCGCATTACATGAGTCCCGAGCAGGCGATGGGCGACCGCGAGACGGATGCGCGGAGTGACGTCTACTCCTTGGGCGCCGTGCTCTACGAGATGTTGGTGGGCGACCCGCCGTACACGGGCAGTACGGCCCAGGCGATCGTCGCCAAGGTGATCACCGAGAAGGCGCCGCCTGTCACCGCGCTCCGGGATACGGTGCCCGAGCACGTGAGCGCGGCCATTGCCAAAGCGCTCGCCAAGCTGCCGGCGGATCGGTTCGCGAGTGCCGCGAGCTTCGCCGAGGCGCTGGCGCGTCCGGGCATGGTGGACACTCCCATGCACCGCACAGCGCCACTCGCCGTGACGAGGTCCGCCCGGCATCGGGTGGGGCGCGCCGCCGCCGTCGCCGCCTTTGCGGCGTTGGGGGCGGTGGCGCTCTGGGGTTGGCTCACCGCCCGCACCGCATCCCGCCAGCCGGTGACGAGGCAGTACATCTCGCTGGGCGACAGCGTCCGGCTGAGCATGCTGTTTCCCGCCCTGGCGCTGTCGCCCGACGGGAACACGCTGGTCTTCAAGGACAACGCCGTCAACGGTCTGCTCTGGGTCAAGCAGCGGGGGCAACTCCGTCCCACGGCGATTCCCGGCACGGAGCGGGCGAATATCCCCGTGTTCTCGCCCGATGGCGAGTGGGTGGCGTTCGTCGCGGACGGGCGGCTCCGGAAGGTGCGCGCGTCCGGAGGGGCGGCCGTCACGCTGGCCGATACCGTGGCAGGGGTGTTTGGCGGCGCGACCTGGCTCGATGACGGCACGCTGGTCTACGTCGTGCCGGCGCTGAATGAGCTCCGCCGGGTGAGCGCGTCGGGTGGCGAGAGCACGGTCGCCTTGCGCGACACGGCGCTGGTGGGAGGCGGGATGGGCTATCCCGTGGCTTTGCCAGGCGCCCGCGGGGTCCTGTTCCAGTACTGCGGGTCCTCGTGTGTGACGATGCGCATCCACGTGCTGGACCTGCGCACCGGCCGGCAGAAACTGCTGCTCGAGGACGTTCTTCAGGCGTGGTACATGCCGAGCGGGCACCTAATGTATGCGCGGCGGGATGGGGTGGTCCTGGCGGCGCCCTTTGACCTCGACGCGCTCGAGATCACGGGTGAGGCAGTGCCGGTCCTCGAGGAGGTGGATGCGCAGGCCCAGCAGGGATTCGTTCCGCTGGCGTGGTCGGCTTCGGGGACTCTGGTCTACGTCCAGCGTCGGGGCCCGGCGATCGGCAACGTGATCGTGCGGGTGACACGGGACGGCGTCGCCGTGCCCATCGACACCACCTGGGTGGGCGCATTCAACTCCCTGGCCCTGTCGCCGGACGGGCGGCGTCTGGCGGTGGGCTCGGGTATCGGCACGGGACTCAACATCTGGATCAAGCAGCTCGATCGTGGGCCGTTCACGCGACTGTCGTTCGGCAACGCGGATCGTCGTCCCGTGTGGTCGCCGGACGGACGGTCCGTCGCGTTCATCCGGGACACCGTGGGCACCAGCGCCGTGTATGCTCGGCCCGTGGACGGGAGCGGGCCGGACCGCTTCATGGCATCGCTCGACCGTCAGATCCAAGAGGTCTTCTGGTCGGCGGATGGCCGGTGGCTGCTGCTCCGCACGGACAACGGCGCCGCGGGTGCCGGCGACCTCGTGGGTGTCCGCACGACCGGCGATACCACTCCGGTGCCACTGGTCGCCAGCGAGTTTTCCGAGCTGCACCCGGCGCTCTCACCTGACGGACGCTGGCTCGCGTATTCGTCCAACGAGTCGGGGATCCTGGAGGTCTACGTCCGCCCGTTCCCCAACACGAGCGCGGGTCGCTGGCAGGTGTCGAATGGGGGCGGGACGGAGCCCGTCTGGTCGGCCAACGGGCGCGAGATCTTCTACGCCGCGCCGACTGGCCAGCTGATGGCGGCACAGGTGAATGCCGATGGCAACTTCTTCGTCAGCGAGCTGCGTCCGCTGTTCGATGCGTCCGCGCTCACGTTCGACGGCTTTCACCAATCGTACGCCGTCACCGCCGACGGCCGGCACTTCATCTTCAACAGTCCACGCTTCGCGGGGCACGTCCAGTCGGGGCCGCAGCTCGTGTGGGTGGACCACTGGTTCACCGCACTCCGGAGTCAACTCGCCCGATGAGCGACATCACCGACAAGCTCGAGGTCGCGATCGCCGACGGTAGGTGATCGAGCGATCAGTCTCGAGCTGACACTACCCGGCCCCCGGTCCGGCACGATGCCTGTCGGCTCCCGCACCCCAGGATGCAGTGGTTGGTGGCGTGCGCGCGTCTATCCCGCAGACGCGCGGCCCGCGGCCCCGCTCGTGAAACGCCGCAGCCGGCGGGTCTCGAACAGCAGGGCCGACCCGGCCGTCACCAGCGTGACCACGATCAGGATCACCGCCATCCGCGCCCACGGCTCGCCGGCATCCATCCGCTGCCCCGTGAGCACCACGGTGGTGCGGACCCACTCCAGCGCGCCCCCGATGAGCGTCACCTGGAGCAGCCGGGCCACCCACCGCCGCCGCACGAAGAGGAGTAAGGGCAACGCGAGAAACACCCATGGGAGGATCGGCACGTCGTGCCGAGAAAAGTGCGCGGCGAGGACCACCAGGCTCAGCACGATCGGTGTCAGTAACACTCCCGTCACGGTCGCTCCCTGGTGTTCGCGCCACGCCCGGACCACAGGGGTCCGTGAGTGTCAGCTTGGTACGGTGCGTTGGGGAGCGCAATATATACCAACGCTCCGACACCGGAGGCTCCATGAAACCAGCACACGCACTTTTTACGTCGATCGCCCTGCTGGCGATCGTCGCGACGCTCCCCGGCTGCACGGCAGACGGTCCCGCTCCCGGATCCGTCATGACCGTGAACGGCCCGATCGCGCCGGACCGGATGGGAACCACGTTGCCGCACGAGCACGTGCTGGTCGACTTCGCCGGCGCGGAGGTGGTGAGCCCCGACCGCTACGATCGGGACGCTGTTTTCCAGACGGTGCTGCCGTACCTGCACCAAGCGCGCACACTCGGCGCACAGTCCCTGGTCGAAGCCACGCCGGCGTACCTGGGACGCGATCCGCTCCTGCTCAAGCAGCTCGCCGACGCCAGCGGCATGCACGTGCTCGTGAGCACCGGCTACTACGGCGCCCGGGACGACCAGCACCTACCGCGTCACGCCTTTACCGACTCGGCCGACTCGCTGGCCGCGCGCTGGATTCGCGAGTGGACCACGGGCATCGACGGCACCGGCATCCGGCCCGGCTTCATCAAGATCGGCGTGGACCCCGGCCCGCTGTCCGACATCGACCGCACACTGATTCAGGCCGCGGCGCGCACCCACCTGCGCACCGGCCTCACGATCGCCGCCCACACGGGGCCGGCCGCCGGCGCCCTGGAGCAGCTGGCCGTGCTGGAGGCGGAAGGCGTCGATCCGAGCGCCTGGATCTGGGTTCACGCCCAGGCCGAAGACGACTCTACGATCCACGTGCGCGCGGCGCGGAGCGGCGCCTGGATTTCGTTCGATGGACTGGCCCCCGACAACGTCGAGCGCTACGTGGCGCGGGTGGGGTTCATGAAAGCGGAGGGCCTGCTCCATCGCGTGCTCGTCTCGCACGACGCCGGTTGGTACCACGTGGGCGAACCTGGTGGAGGCACGTTCCGCCCGTTGGACACGCTGTTTACGAAATTCCTGCCCGCCCTGACGGCCGCAGGCTTCACGGACCAGGAGATCCACCAGTTGACGGCCGCCAACCCCGCCGACGCCTTTGCCGTCCGCGTTCGAGCGCGCGTGCGGTAGCACGGTGTCAGGGCGTTGCTGCTCGAAGGTCCGGCCGGTGGACGACACCGTTCCACACGGCACATACTCGCGTAGGGGATATTGAGGTTTGTTTCAGTCATCAACTCGCCCGATGAGCGAAACACCGATCCAAACCGCCCAACCGCCCAACCGCCCAACCGCCTAACCGCCTAACCGTCAATCCGCCCAGCATTACATTGCGGCCACATGACCGCGTCCTCCGCTCCGCCGAACCCGGAGCACCACGATCCCGAGGGTGGATTCCGCAATCCCTGGGCATCCGCCGAGTCGCACGGTCTGGGTGAGTTCCTGCGCTGGATGGCCACCTACGATCGGCGACCCGATCCGACCAAACGCGGCAGTTTGCCGACGGCGGCGCCGGCCCCGATCTGCCCGCGGGCCCCGGCAGACGCGCTGACGCTCACCTGGGTGGGGCACTCCACGTTCCTGATCCAGATCGGCGGCGTGAACGTGCTCACCGATCCGATGTGGAGCGAGTTCGCCTCACCGGTACGCGTGGTGGGCCCACGGCGGTTCATGCCGCCGGGGATCGCGCTGTCCGATCTGCCGCCGATCGACATCGTCGTGCAGTCGCACGACCACTACGACCATCTGGACCTGCCGACGGTGCGCGCGCTCGCGGCTCGGTTTCCCAAGGCCGAATGGATGGTCCCGCTCGGTCTGTCGGGCTGGATCGCGCGCCGAGGGGTGCGGCGGGTCCGGGAGCTGGACTGGTGGGAGGAGGTGGAGGTGGCGGGGGTACGGGTGGGCGCAGTGCCGGCCCAGCACTTCTCCGGTCGGGGCCCCAGGCGCAACCGGAGCTTGTGGTGCGGCTGGACGCTCCGCGCGGCCGCGTCGGACCGTGCGGTGTACTTCGTGGGAGACACGGGGGACTTTCCCGGTTTCGGCGAGATTGCCGAGCGGTGCGGGCCGTTCGATGCCGTGCTGATGCCGATCGGCGCGTACGATCCGCGCTGGTTCATGCGGCCGGCGCATCTCGATCCCGAGGAGGCCGTGCGCGCGTACGCGACCGTCGCGAGCCGGCAGCCGGGACGCCCGCTCCAACTGGTAGCGATGCATTGGGGCACGTTCAAGCTCACTGAGGAGCCGCTGCTCGAGCCGCCCGAGCGGCTCCGGCGCGCGTGGCGCGACGCCGCACTCCAAGAGCCGCTGCTGCACGTGCCGCGACACGGAGAGACTCGGCGGATCGTGCCCACCGCCCAACCGCCCAACCGCCTAACCGCCTAACCGCCCAACGGAACCGGCCGCTCCGGCTGGGGGTATGGGAGACTGTTCACAGCGGTCTTCAACGGCGGTGACACCATGTCTTCCCGGCGACGGCAGTATTGCGATCGCGCTGTTCAGCGCCAGCGTCGCTGGATCCACGCGTTGGCCCGCTCGACCGCCATCGCGATCGTCGCTCCACTCGTACTCGCCTCGTGCGCTCGGCCCGGATCGATCGTTCCACCGAACTCCACCTTACCCCGACATATGTGGAGCCCACCGCTCGCCTATCCACCAGCCATGGTCGCGGCGCGCATCGAGGGCTCCGTGCTGCTCGAGGCGACGGTCGATACCGCTGGCAACGTCGTCACAGGCACGATCCGCGTGATCGGCTCGTCGGACGAAGCGTTCGAGGCTCCCGCCGTAGTCATGCTACGGGAATCCCGGTTCGAGCCTGGTCGCGTCGGCGGCCAGCTTGCCCCGATCCTCGTTCGGGTTCCTGTGAAGTTCGAGCTTCGGCACGACGAGGCCGTGACCGCCGCGGACAGTGCTGCGGCCGCCAGCCAGATGATGCAAGCAGAGCGTCTGGCAAGAGACGGCCACATTGCCGAGGCGATGTCGGCATACCGCATCGCACAAGCCCTCGACCCGCGGCCTGCGCGCGCTGCGTCCTTCTGGCTTCCGCTGTGCTGGTACGGAAGCCTCTGGGAGCAAGCGGCCGAGGTGCTGTGGACCTGCGACCAGGTGGTCGCCATTGCTCCCACTCAGGCGTGGGCCAGGGAGGCGCGCGGCATCGCCAGAGCCCTGACCGGCGATACCCGGGGCGCCATTGACGATTTGTCGGCGGTTGCCACCTGGACCATGAGCGAGCAGGAACGGTCGGAACGTCTTGCCTGGGTTGCATCACTGCGGGCGGGGCAGAATCCGTTCACCGCCGGCGTGTTGGCCGCGCTCCGCAGCAGAGAAAGGAAGGTCTTCCCCTAGGCGATCGCTGTAAGCGAATTCCGACTCACATCAGCTTCGAGCCGAGCAGGGTCGGGCAATCGCCGCGGTCGGCTAACCGCCCAACCGCCTAACCGCCTAACCGCCTATCGCGGCACTTTGGCGTTCAGCTCCTCGAACCAATTGGCCACGAGCACCAGCTCGGAGACGAGTCCCTGCCGACGCACCATGATGAAGCGGTCGCCGCGCGGCGTGATGTCGTAGGCGCGGTGGTAGTGATCCGCCCGGAACCCGCGCGCATCGAAGAGCTTCTCCACCGGCCCGAGGCCGAAGCTCGGAGTGTCGGTCACGGTGCGACGCACCAGGTCTCCAGCCGTCTGGCGGTAGAACAGCTCGCGGCCGTTCCGAGCCCACAGGGGCTCCGTGCCGCCACCCACCGAGACCGCCCAGCGTGCGCGGCCCGGATTCTCGAAGGGACGCACGTACACTTCCTCCTGGCCGGATTCGTTGGAGGTGTACGCGATCCACCGGCCGTTGGGGGAGACGATCGGGCTGTACTCCTCCTGCGCGGTGGCGATGAGTTCCCGTGGCACCGTGTCCGTGCCGGGACGCAGCACGAGGATGTCACGCATCGTCCCCGGGCGCTGGCCACGGATCACGAGCGTCGTGCCGTCCGGCGACCAGACGGCCTCATCCGCATAGAAGCCCTCCGGAAGCGCAGCCGTGCGTTCGGCGGGCTGACTGGCGTCGGCCCGGCGGGTCCAGATGCCACGCTCCGAGGCACTCCCGCCCCGGTACGTCACCGACGTGCCATCCGGGGTCCAGGTCGGTCGGTCGAACGTGCCGGCGCCGAGGGCCAGGCGCAGCAGGCCCCCGCCCTCCAGGTTCTTCACCCACACGTGCGTGCCATCCGTGCCGCTCAGGGTCAGTGCCAACGACCTCCCGTCCGGGGAAAGTGCGACGTATCCGAACGCTCCCCACCAGTCGGGATCGACGGGGGTGGCTTCACCCTGGCGGGTCACCCAATGCAGCTGGGCGACACCGGTTGCGGAGCCGGCCTCGTAGATCAGGTTCCCGGTCTCGGACACGGCAAACTGCCCCGCGCCGGCATCGGGATCGACCGCGATTCCCTGCTCGATCAACACGGAGGAACCGGTGAACGTCATCCCGTCGATGTCGAACGGAGCGGCCAGCAGCATGCCATCCGACGTGACCCAGACCAGATGCCCCGTCGGCAGGTACCGGGCGTTCACGCCCTGCGCGAGCGTCGTGACGGCGCCAGTCGCGAGCGCCACTACGGCGATGGTGGCGTCGTCCACCGAGGAGTGCCAGATCTCCACGATCGCGCCTTTGCCGTTCGGGAGGACGTGTGCGAAGTCGTACTCGAGCTCGCCTTTCGTACGGTCGGGGGTTGCCACCGTGTCGATCGTCGTCCCGCCGGGCGAGATGCGCAGCAGGTGACCATCCGGGCCGGTGAAGTAGATCCGACCGTCCGGGCCCCAGTCGCCGCCCCAGGGATCGGCTCCGCCCGTCACGATGGTCCGGACCGGTCCACCGTCGGTCGGCACCACGCGGAGGTCGCCGGGCTCGCCGGTGAAGAACCCGATCGCGCTTCCGTCGCGGGAGAAGAACGGCGACATGGCGCCTTCGGTGCCGAGGACGGGCCTGGCACTGAGTGCATCCAACTCTCGCAGCCAGAGTTGGCGGTTGAGCGGCGAGCTCGCCGCCGGTCCGACGTAGACGATCCGCCGCCCGTCGGGAGACATCGCGATCCGGAGCGTGGACTGCTCGGTCAGCGCCGCATCCTCGTGGATGGCCATGGAGACGCGGAAGACCTGCTTGGGCGTGGTGCGCAGCCAGCCCGCGACGGCGGCACCGATGGCGAGCACGGCGACCGCGGCAAGAGCGATCGCAATGGCGGGTTGGCGGGCCCGCGGGCCGGCGGGCGCAGCCGGGGTGGCCGCCGTGTGTGACAGCGTGAAGGCCGGGTTGCCGAGCGCCTCGGCAAACTTCGCTGCGGTCGGGAACCGGTCGGCCGGCGTCTTGTCGAGGGCCTTCCGGACGGCGGCGTCCACGTGAGCGGGGACGGCCGGTCGTTGCCGCGAGACGGGCGGTGGGTCCTCGGACAGAATCCGGGCGATGATGGCCTGCACGGTATTGCCGTGGTGCGGCGGCTCACCCGAGAGCATCTCGTAGACCATCGCACCCAGGGAATACACGTCGGAGCGCGCGTCCAGCTCGCGGTCGCCCGTGGCCTGCTCGGGCGACATGTAGTGCGGCGTGCCCAGCGAGAGACCGGTCTCGGTGAGGCGCGTGCCGCCCGCGTGCGACACCGCCAGCGCGATCCCGAAGTCCGCCACCAGGGGCTTCCCCTGCTGGAGCAGGATGTTTTCCGGCTTGATGTCGCGGTGGACCACGCTGCGCTGGTGGGCAAAGTGCAGGGCATCCGCCACGTCCTTGGCAATGGCGATGGTCTCGTCCACCCCGAGCTGCTTCTCGCGGGTCATCTTGTCCCGCAGCGTTTCACCCTCCACGTAGGGCATGACATAATAGAGGAACTCACTGCCCGCCTCGCCCGCCGGCCCGGCCGCCCGCCCGCTGTCATACAGCGGCAGAATGTTCGGGTGCTGAAGGTTGGCGGTGACCTCGATCTCCTTGAGGAACCGCTCGGCGCCGAGGATGGCGGCCAGCTCTGGCCGCAGGACCTTGAGCGCCACCTTGCGGTGGTGCTTCACGTCTTCGGCGAGATAGACCGTGGCCATGCCGCCGGCCCCAAGCTCGCGCTCAACGGTGTAGCGGCCGGCAAGGGCCGTAGTCAGGCGGTCCACGGGATTGGTCATTCGCATCGCTGGGAGAAGGACCGCGTAGGATACCGGGGAAGGGCCGGTAGGGCCAGGTGCGGCGGAGATTCGCCGCGAGCGTCCTCACCGCTCTCCGATCCCGCCCAACCGCCTAACCGCCTAACCGCCTAACCGCTCAACCGCCTAACCGCCCAACCGCCTAACCGCCTGACTCAGCGACGATCGCTGCGATGCGATCGCCGAGCTCCTCCAAGTCGCTGCGTTTCTTCTGGGCGACGCCGCGATAGATCGCCCGCGTGAGCGCGTACATCCCGGGGAACCACACCGCGGAGAGCAGTCCGGCCTCGAGGGGGACGCCCAGCCATCCGAGGCCCATGCCCAGGATCGTGGCGACGCCACCGATGCCACCGCCCACCAGGATGCTGCTGTAGAGGGTGACGGCCATCTCACCGAGCCGTTCCTGGACGTGGATGCGCGTCTGTCCGCCGCGCGACGTGACGTGCACCTGCACCGCTCGCCGTTTGCCAAGAACGGGCTTCGTCGTCCGCCACGTGAGCGACCGACCGAGCGTGTCGATCTCTCCCGGCGTCGAGAGCGACGCCTGGATTTCGGCGACGATGTCGTCGTACACGGCCTCGGTCAGCTCGCCGGCCACGACGCGCTCGTATGCGATCACCGTCGGACTGCCGAGCCAAAAGGCGCCCGGGCCGGATTCGGCTGGAGGCGAGACGGATTTGCGCGCCTCGAGCTTGCGCGCCGCTCGTTCGACGCGCTCCGGCGAGATACCGACGTCGTCGGCTATCTGCTGCACGGTCTTGAGCGACATCCCCTCTTCGGTCGGGTGTGCCACCTGCTCCTCGGCTGCCTGCCGCACGATCTCCTCGACTTCACTGTCACTGTAGCGCCGCACCGCGCCCTCTTCAGCGCGGAGTGCGAGGAGAAACGCGTCTACGGTTTCGAATCGATTGCGCGCGCGCAGGGCGAGGGCGCCGACGAGCGCCCGCTCGATGGTCCTGCCGATCTCGCGGATGCGGGCACGGTGTCGTTCGGGCGAGTCGGTGAGCATGCCGAGCCTGAGGGATTCATCCGTCTGCCACATGCCCGGGGGCTCGCCAAGCAGCATCTCGTACAACACGCAGCCCAGGCTGTACACGTCGCTCCGGGCGTCGAGATCACGATCACCCGCTGCTTGCTCGGGGCTCATGTATCCCGGGGTGCCGATGGCCAAGCCGGTCCGAGTGATATTCGCACCGCCGGCCGTGCTCACGGCCCGCGCGATGCCGAAGTCCGCGACCATGGGATGGCCTTCGGAGAACAAGATGTTCTCCGGCTTGATGTCGCGGTGGAGGATGCCTTGCCGATGGGCGTAACTCAGCGCGTCTCCCACATCGTCCATGATGCCGAGGGCCGCCGCCGTGTCGAGGCGTTTCTCGCGACGGAGTCGCGTGCGGAGCGATTCACCATCGATGAACGGCATGACGTAGTACAGGAATCCGGCAGCCTGCCCCGAATCATGGAGCGGGATGACGTGGGGGTGCGTCAGGCGAGCGGCGATCTTGATTTCCTTGAGGAACCGCTCCGCACCCAACGACGCGGCGAGTTCCGGCTTGAGCACCTTGACCGCGACGTGGCGGTTGTGCCGCACATCCAGGGCCAGGTGTACGGTGGCCATGCCACCCGCACCGATTTCCCGCTCCACCACATAGCGGTCGCGGATGGCGTCGGTGAAGGCTGTGGGAAGATCGGGCATCGGCGAAAGATAGATGCGGAGGCGCTCGACCGTTACCGCCGCTTCGCCTAACCGCCTAACCGCCTAACCGCCAAACCGTCTACTGGACATCTCCGCTTTCGACCGGCATTCTCGCGGGAACTGAGTTAGGGGTGCCCGGTGAGCGATCCCATCCAGAATACCGCCTCTCGCGAATCGTCTCGTCCGCTGCTGCGAACCAGCGATCGCGTTTGGGTGAGACGCATCGGGCTCCTTCTGGTCGCGTCTGGTCTCGTTCTGCACTGCGAGACGGCGCACGAGGTCGTACCGGCGGAACTGGAAGAGCTTGCCCCCGCATTTCCCTATGCGTCCTGGTTTGCCGAACACACCGGCTTCGACCCAGTTCCCGACGATTTCGGCGCGTACGCGATGCTCCCGGTGTCGGACACGCTGTATCTGGGGTTCGGTGCGGGTTTACCGGCGGCCGCCGACGGTGCGCTCCTGGGCGCGTTCGACGACGCAGGCATCCGGGCGGTGGCGCCGCTGGATGAGCAAGGCATGCTCGACATGGCAACTGGTGGAGGGATGCTGCTCATACCCGGTGTCGATCCATGCTGCCCGGATGGGTGGGAAGCCGGCAACTTCTATACGTACGCGCCCTCCGCCGGACTGACGAAATGGCGCAACCTTCCCAATGTGTTCCACGCCTGGGGTGTGTGGTACGACGGCGCGGATGATGTGGTCTATGTCGCCGCCAGCTCGCACCGCGGCGACTCCGTATCAGTCGGCGGGATCTGGCGCACCGCGGACCTGGGTGTGCACTGGGCACGAATAGCCACCAACGATGACGGTGTCGGCGACTATCGCACGTACGATGTATTGGGGCATCGGGGGCGCCTCTATGCCACGAGCGCCGAGAGTCGAAACTCGTGTGCGCTCGTGGCACAACCGGAGGTCGGAACTGCCTGGATGCCCGTGCTACCCGACAAGCGACTTGCCTGTTATCACCGCTTGGTACCATTTGGTGACGCGCTCATCGCCGTGGACTCCACTCGCCGCAGGCTCCACGTCGTGACAGGGCAGGGGGATGCGCTGCAGCGCGAGCTACCGTTCACCATAGGCGAACTGAGCCTCAACTGGGCCACGGTGGCGGGCGGCTATCTGTATGCACTTTCTAGCGACGGGCGGATCCTGCTCACCCGGGATCTGGCGGTGTGGAAAACCGTAGCCGAGGCGGATCAAGAGTTCGTGACCATCCAATACTGGCCGCAGAGGAACTGGCTCGTGCTCGCCAGTCGCGGTATGAACGGCGCGTTGTGGAAGCTCGAGCTGTGCGATGCGGCCCCGTGTTGAGACTCGACAGCCCCGGGCCACGTGGTCCAACGATCCTAACCGCCTAACCGCTCAACCGCCTAACCGCTAGTGAGGTGTCCCGGGCTGAAGCCCGGGCTCGGTTGTGTAGGGCAGGGAAGTGCGTCCTCTAAGGACGCGCAGGCGGGCCGAGCCCGCCCTCTCAGGGCGGGACCCACCACGAAGAGCCGCTCCGGTCCCCGTAACCGCCTAACCCCTCAACCGACTAACCGTCAAAAGAACACAGCCCATCAGTGTTATGTTGACAATGCCCGCGTTGCGCATGGTGGGTGTAGCCTGATATTCAACAATGGGTCGACATCGACCAGCCCCGGACGTGTCCGAAACCAAAGGAAGATCATCATGACCATCCCATTCCGTCTCCGCTCTGTCGCCGTGTCGGTGCCGGCGTTCGCCGCAGCGTTGCTCCTCGCCCAACCAGCCTCCGCGCAAGGCGGAGCCGGCGCGGCCGGCCCGATGCGGCAGGCGGCGCAGCTCGACACCCGGGGCGCCACGGCTGAAGCCCGCGCGATCTTTCAGACCATGATCGATTCGGCGGCGGATCCGGCAGCCGAGGCCAGTGCCCGCCGCGCCATGGCGATGTCGTACGCGTTCGACGGCGACTGCGCGAATACCGCGAAATACGAGATGATGGTCATCGCCTACTGGATGACGCGCGAAGCGGAGGAGCCGCAGAACGCCTTCTATCAGCAGGGTGAAATGGCGAATGAGGGTGGGCGCGTATGCCTCGATGCCGGCGACCTCGATGCGGCCGAGCGGTTGTACCGCTTGGGCTATGAGCTGGGCGTGAAGGAGCCGGCGCCGCCGACCCACCCCCGGAGCCTCTGGGACTATCGCCTCACGCACGCGTTGGGCCGCATCGCCGCACGACGCGGCAACGCGGTCGAGGCCCAGCGGCAGATCGGCAACGCGCGGCGGATTCTGGACAGCGATCCGACCATGGCCGAGCAGCAGGAGCGGTACTTCCCGTATCTCGTGGGCTATGTGGCGCTCTACACCGGCAACCTCGTCACCGCCGAAGCGGCGCTGACGGAGGCCATCACGGCGCCCGGCAACCAGCGCGATGCGTTCATGCGGTGCCTGCTGGCCATGACCCTCGAGCGCATGGGCCGGCAGAACGAGGCCGAAGCGATGTATCGAGAGGCGTACGACCGGGCGACGTCGCACAATCCACCAGCGGCATTCGTGCGGCCGTTCGTGCGGCGGAAGCTCGGGTTATCCGAGTCCCCGTGACGGCGCAGGCTCGCCCTACGTTTCCGCGGTTCCCTCTGATGGAGGTCGTCGTGCGCCACATAATGCTCCCGCTGATGTTGTGCGTGGTCGCAGCGTGCCAAACCCCTTCGGCTTCACGCTACGCCATCGTCGGGGCAACCTTGGTGGACGGCACGGGTGCCGCACCGGTCGAGGACGCGGTGGTGGTGGTGGGCGATGGGCGGATCCTCTGCGCGGGACCGCGTGCCGACTGCACGGTCCCTGGCGATGCCGAGACGATCGACGCTGCCGGAGCGTGGCTCACACCCGGACTGATTGACGCGCACGTGCACTTCAGTCAGACAGGGTGGTACGACGGCCGTCCCGACGCCGTGGATTTTCGCGACCAGTATCCGTACCCCGAAGTGATCGCCGATCTCGAAGCGCACCCGGAACGGTTCTTTGACGCCTATCTCTGCGCGGGAGTCACATCGGTGTTCGATGTCGGCGGCTACCCGTGGACCTGGTCGCTGCGTCGCCGGTTCCAAGACGACCACCGCGCACCGCGGATCGCCGCTGCCGGGCCCTTGCTCTCCACCGTCGACTTCTGGCTCAACCTGCCCGGCCAACAGCAGTTCATCTACATGGCGGACGACGAGACGGTGCGCCGAGCGGTGCAGAGCCACGCCGCGTTCGAGACCGATGCGGTGAAGATCTGGTACATCATGCCGCCCCAACCCCCTGACACGGCTCGCGTGCAACGCCTGGTGCGGGCGGCGGCCGACGAGGCGACGGCACAGGGGCTGCAATTGATCGTACATGCGACGGGGTTGTGGGAGGCGAAGGATGCCATCCGCGCGGGCGCCGACCTGCTGGTCCACAGCGTGTGGTCGGAACCGGTAGACGACGAGTTCATCGACCTGGCACGGGAGAGCGGCGTGGTGTACACGCCCACCCTCACGGTGCTGGAAGGGTATGAACACGCCGCCCGCGGCACGGTGGATGGCTCGCTCTATCCCCTCGAGTGCGCCGACCAGCGATCTCGCGCTCTCGTGGCGTCGCCACCAGCGGCCGATCGCCTTCCCCAAAACCGTTTGACTCCCGAGAGCGCTCGGGCCACGCAGCGACGGACGGAGATTGGCCAGCAGAACGCCAAGCGGTTGCACGACGCCGGCGTCGCCATCACCGTGGGCACCGACGCCGGCAATCCGGGCACCCTGCACGGGCCCTCCATCTATCGTGAGATGGAGTTGCTGCAGCAAGCGGGACTCGCCCCGATGGACGTGCTCGTGGCGGCCACCAAGATCGGCGCTCGCGCCATGGGCCGCGAGCAGGAGCTGGGCACGGTGGAGGAGGGAAAGCTTGCCGATCTCGTTCTTCTCGACGCCGACCCCACCGAGGACATCGCCAACGCGCGCCGAGTGCGTTGGGTCATGAAGGGCGGCGTCCCGCGCGAATAAACCGTCTTCCGCCTTACCATCCTACCGCCTTAAGTGGAGCCGACGCCAATGGACTTCAAGCAGCGAGTTCCCCTCGGCAGGACGGGACTGATGGTGAGTCGGTTGGGGCTGGCGTCGGGCTACGGCGTCCCCGCGGCCGCCATCGAGAAGGCCGTTCACGAGCACGGGATCAACTATCTCTACGTCTCCCCCTTACTCCACCTCGGCAACATGGTGCAGGCCATCCGCAACCTGGCACCCGGCCACCGCGACGACCTGTGTATCGTGTTGGCTCGGCCAATCCTCCGGGGATTCCGTCTGGAGCGGTATGTCGAGCGCTGGCTGAAGAAGCTCCGGCTCGAGTGGGTCGACCTGCTGTTCCAGGGCATGGGCAAAGCTCCGAGCGAGACGCTCACTGACCGAGTACAGCGCCTCAAGGACAGCGGCACAGTGCGCTTCCTGGGGATCTCGAGCCACAAGCGGCCCCTCCTCGGCAGTATCGCGAGCGGGGCAGTGGAGGCGCCGGTGGACTTCCTTCACGCCCGCTACAACGCCGTGCACACGGGAGCCGAACAGGACGTGTTCCCGCACTTGCGGCCTGACAACCGTCCGGGCATCGTGATCTACACCGCCACCTGCTGGCGCAAGCTCATGAAGCCCAAGCTCATGCCGCAGAACGAGCGCCCGCTGACCGCCGCCGAGTGCTACCGCTTCGTGCTCTCCCATACCGATGTGAACGTCTGTCTCACGGCTCCCTCCACCGCAGCGCAGATGGAGGACAACCTCACGGCCCTGGACGCCGGGCCCCTCGACGAGGAGGAGATGGCCCGCGTCCGGCGGATCGGCAGTTACATCTACGGGACCAAAGGCGCGCCCCCACTCCTCGCCCGATGATTCCAGTGATGTCGTGGATAACCCGGTTCGGCAGTCCGGGCAGGCCTAACCGCTCAACCGCCTAACCGCCTAACCGCTCAACCCCTAAGCCGAACTCGGGCCCCACCAACCACTCCCCCGACCTCCTCCACCCCAGTAACTAACGCCCGTCCGCACACCCCTTCAAGGTGCACAGGTACCCGACGATGGCTGCCTCTTCGGCCTCGGAGAGGGAGACGCCATTATCGTTCATCTCCCGAATCAACGCCCACGCCTCATCGTGCATCGATATGGAAGCGGAAATTGGGAGCTCGAGGGTGTGACACCCGCTGCAGGTTTCTGAGAAGAGCGCCGCGCCATCGATCTGCTGGACACCGCACCCAACCCCGACCCCCTCGCAGGGATCGGTGATGTCCGGACCGTCCGAGCACGCCAGCGCCCCGACGATTGCAGCCCCAAGAATGCATCCAGCGATCCGTCGCATGCTCTCCCCCCTTTCAAGGCGGTTTGGCGACCGCACCGGTCGCAATGCTGCTGGCGGTTCCGGCCGGTACGTCGTACGTTGCCTAGAGTACTTCAGGCCCGACACGTGGCACTGATCCGGTGATCACCTGGCGGTCACCGGGACGTGTCGTTTGTTGTTGGCGGCAGGTGGTCTGTGCTTGCCATCCGGCTGTTGGGTGCGGAGGAGGCCAGGGACGCGGACGGGCGGGTGTTGGAGGAGCTGCTCCGTCAACCCAAGCGGTTTGCCCTTCTGGCGTATCTCGCGGCAGCGGAACCACAGGGGTTTCAGCGTCGCGATGTCTTAATGGGTCTGCTCTGGCCCGACGCCGATCCCAGCCATGCCCGCCACGCCCTGAACCAGGCGCTCTACTTTCTCCGGCAAGTCCTCGGGAACGCGGCAGTCGTCACACGGGGTGCGGGCGAGGTGGCCCTCGACACCGACGTCGTGTCGTGCGACGTGTGGACCTTTCGGCAGGCGATTGAGGCAGGAAACTTCGAGGAGGCCGCGGCCCTGTACTGGGGATCCCTCCTCGGCGGGTGCACGTTCGGGACGAGCGTGGCGTTCGAGCAGTGGTTGGATGGAGAGCGTGACCAACTGTCGCGGTCATATGCTCGTGCTCTCGAGCGGTTGGCCGAAGCGTGTGCTGAGAGGGGAGAGCGGCAGGAGGAGATTGCGTGGTGGCGCCAGCTCGTGGATCACGATCCCTACAGCACGCAGGTGAGGCTGCGCTTGATGGCGGCCCTGGACGCTGCGGGGGACCGGGCCGGTGCGCTGGAGCAGGCGGCCCGTCACGCGGCGAGGCTCCGTGACGATCTGGATGCAGAGCCGTCGCCCGACACGGCTGCCTATGCCGAGCGGCTGCGGAGCCGGCCGCTGTCCCATGGCGAGATCGCAGCGGATCCGCTCGCGCGGTTGACGACCGTCGTTGGGCTGCGCTACATCATCGAGCGCGAGCTCGGCAGCGGTGGGCTGGCGACGGTGTACCTCGCTCGTGACCTGAGGCTCGGGTGCCGGGTCGCTGTCAAAGCCCTCCGTCCGGAGGTGACCGATGCACTCGGTGCCGAGCTGTTCCTCCGGGAGATCAAGATCACTGCCACGCTGAATCATCCGCTCATTCTGCCGCTCTTGGACTCAGGACAAGCGGATGGTTTCCTGTATTACGTGATGCCGTATGTGGAGGGGAAATCGCTGCGGGATCGTTTGAACCGGGAGAAGCAGATCCCGATCGACGACTCCCTGACGATCACCCGTGAAGTGGCAGATGCGCTAGGTTTCGCGCACGAACACGGGGTGTTGCACCGTGACATCAAGCCCGAGAACATCCTGCTCGAAGCCGGGCACGCCGTGGTCGCCGACTTTGGAGTGGCTGGGGCAATCGTGCGGGCAGAAGAAGCGGGGCTCCTCGAGGGCCTCATCGCGGTGGGCACTCCGATGTACGTGAGTCCCGAGCAGGTGGCGGGGTCGACGGATCTCGACGGCCGCTCCGATCTGTACTCGCTCGGTTGCGTGATCTACGAAATGCTGGCGGGCGAGCCGCGCTGCACCGGCCCGAGAGCGCGCGCGGCCCTGGCGCGGAAGTCCGTGGAGCCGGTTCGGAGTCTGCGTCTGTTCAGTGAGACGATCCCTCCAGCAATCGAGCGAGTGGTCGTGCGAGCGCTCGCCGAGACCCCCGCAGAGCGGTTTCCGACCGTGCGGGCGTTCGCCGAAGCGTTGTGCGAGGCCGGGAGTACAGAGCGTTGACCTCACTCCGCACATTCGTCCAGGACTGAGCGGAGTTCGAACGGATCCTCATCCGTCACGGTCCTACGCGTCCGCCCACTCAATGCCAGATACATCCGCTTCCGTATCCGGTAAACCTCGTCTGACGCCCGCCATACGACGAGGCCGTTTCGCAACCAGCAGTGGTGAAGTCCATGGTCAACGCCGACGGCCCGTCGTGGCCCCGCCGCCCGACCGACGTTCCCGCTTTTGAACCGGAGGGCCTGCTCGACCGCGTGCTCGTGTCGCACGACGCGGGCTGGTACCACGTCGGCGAACCCGGTGGAGGGACCTTTCGCCAGTACGACACGCTGTTCACGGAGTTCCTGTCAGCCCTCGAGGCCGCCGGCTTCACCAACGAAGAGATCCACCAACTGACCGTCGTCGACCCCGACTCGGCCTTTCTCGTCCGCGTCCGGGCGCGATCACCGTAGGGACTCGCCGGGGGCGGCCGGTGGACGATTCCGGTCACGCGACACATACTTGCGTCGGGCAATTGCACTCTGCTACAACACGCCAAACGGAGACGAATCGTGAACGCGAGAACAGTGTGGTGGCTCCTGTCGGGAATGCTGGTGGCGACCCTCGCCTGTGCGTCGGACGAGGCCGACCAGGCCGCCGATCCCTGCGCGGGTGTCAATGTGTTGAGCGACGCCGAGCGGGCCGAGGGCTGGACGCTGCTGTCCGACGGCAAGAGCCTGTCCGGATGGCACGGCTACAACGGCGGTGCCCTGGAGTCGTGGACGATCGAGGACTGCGCCATGAAGTCGGTGGGGACCGAAGCCAACTACGGCAGCGACATGCGGGTCGACCTGGTCACGGACGGCGAGTACACCAACTTCGAGCTGAGCCTCGACTGGAAGGCCACCGAGGGCGGCAACAGCGGCCTCATGTACGGCGTGGTCGAGGACGCGCAGTACGACGCCGCCTGGAAGACGGGTCCCGAGTACCAGCTCGTGGACGACGTCGGCTTTCCGGAGGGGTTGGAGGAGTGGCAGAAGGCTGCCGCCAACTACGCCATGCACCCGGCCGCCGCGGACAAGCCTCTGAAACCGGTGGGTGAGTGGAACACCAGCCGCCTCGTGGTGCACGGCAACCACGTGGAGCACTGGCTCAACGGGGCGAAGGTGGTGGAGTTCGAGCGCTGGACCGACGCGTGGGAGACGCTCAAGAACTTGGGGAAGTGGCAGGACGCCCCCGACTACGGCAGCGCCGCGACCGGGCACATCGTGATCCAGGACCACGGCAGCGTGTTCTGGTTCCGGAACGTGAAGATCCGCGAAAGGCGGTAGGTGGGTCGGTCGGTAGGGCGGTAGGAGGTGGAGTGAGTCATTTTTCCTACCGCCTAACCGCCTAACCGCCTAACCGCTCAACCGCCTCCCAGCGCGCCCGACCGCGCCGACATGAACGCATACAGACATCGGCTGGTGTTCGCCGCCGCGTGCGCCGGGATGCTGCTGTTCGGCATCGCGCTCACTACGTTGGGCGCGGTTCTCCCTTCGATCATCCAGCGTCTGGGACTCGACCGCACGGGGGCGGGCTCGCTGCTCGCGCTGATGAGCCTGGGCATCCTCGCCGGCTCGGTGGTGTTCGGACCGGTGGTGGACCGGCGCGGCTACAAAGGGATGCTCCTGGCTGGCGCGGTGTTGGTCGCGCTGGGTCTGGAGGGCATCGCCTTCGCGCCGTCGATCGCGTTGCTCGCCGGCTCGGCGATCCTCATCGGCTTCGGCGGCGGCGTGATCAACGGCGGCACCAACGTGCTGGTCGCCGATATCAGCGTCGAGGGCCGCGCAGCGGGGCTCGCCTACCTGGGCGTGTTCTTCGGCATCGGCGCCTTCGGCATGCCGCTGGTGCTCGGACTGCTGCGCGAGCGATTCGGCGACGCCGAAGTCGTGGCGGGGATCGGCGCGCTGGTACTACCCCTGCTGGCATACTATACGGCAATCCGCTTCCCCGAGCCCAAGCAGCCGCAGGAATTCCCGCTGCGGAACGCGGCCAGGCTGTTCCGCGATCCCGTCCTCGTGTTGCTCGGGGTGGCCCTGTTCTTCGAGAGCGGCATGGAGATCACGGTCGGCGGGTGGACCGCGACGTACGTGAGCGAGGAGTTGGCGCTGCCGCCGGAGCGGGCGCTGTACCTGCTGTCGCTCTACTGGCTGGGCATGACCGGAGGGCGATTGGTGTTGGGGTGGCTGCTCCCGCGCGTGTCGTCGTCGGCGGTGCTACTGGTATCGCTGGGGGTCGCGTTTGCTGGCGCGCTGATCCTGATCGGCGCCCGGACGACCGGCGCGGCGGGGGCGGGGACGCTGCTGACGGGTGTGGGGTTCGCGGCGGTCTTTCCGGTCATCCTCGGCCACGTGGGCGATCGCTACGAGCGGATGTCGGGGACGGCGTTCGGCGCGGTCCTGGTCATGGCGCTGATGGGCGGAACGGCCCTACCGTACGTGACCGGCGTGCTGGGTGATGCGTTCGGGCTGAGGGTATCGCTCGCGATCGTGCCGGCGGGCCTCGTCTGCGTCGCTTCGATCTTCCTTGTCGCGCGGCCGCGGCTGCGGACGCCGCCAACGGTGGGTGGGTGAGCGCCTCGGCGACGGAAGGACATTTCACGACTGACCGATCCCTCGATCCCACGATCACACGACTCGAACCGCCTGACCGCCTGACCGCCTAACCGCCTAAAACACCACCGTCTGGATCGAGTGCGGCGGCGAGCTGACCTCCACCGAGGAAGAGCCGACGGTGAGATAGTACTGCCCACCGGTTGCCGTTGGGTTCAGGACCACCACGGCCACCGTGCCGTCTTCGTTGACGAAGGCGGTGGCGAGCATCATGCTGCGGCTCGGTGAGACGAGGATCCGCTTGGCACCGGGACGGATGAATTTCGAGAAGTGGCCGATGTAGTAGTAGGAATTCGTGTAGATCAGCTCCCCCGTACGCGTATCCGCGTGGATTGGCGCGAAGCAGAAATTCCCCACGTGGTTGGGTCCTCCCCGTTCATCGAGCAGGATGTTCCAGTCGGTCCACCCCTCGGCACCTGAATTGAAGTCGTGGATCATGGACTGCCCATAGTCTTCGCCAAGATCCCATCGGTCGTACCCTGTCGAGTCGAAGCTCGCCGGCGTGCCCTCGGTAAAGAGGATGTGCTTGTCTGGGTAGAGTCGGTTCACCAGGGCCACGTTGTCGTACATCTGCGTACCGCCCGACCAGTCCTCATACCAGTGAAATCCGATACCCCACGCATACTTTGCGGCGTCCGGATCGTCGAAGATCGCCTGGGCCCGCTGAACGATCAGGTCGCGGTTGTGATCCCAGACGATGATGTTGACGTCGCCGAGCCCTTCCTGCGCCATCACCGGACCAAGATGGTTCTTGAGAAAATCCCGCTCGTCTTCGGCGGAATAGATGCTCGACTCCCAGATCTGGGTGGCCATGGGCTCGTTCTGGATCGTGATCCCCCATACCGGCACGCCCTCCTGCCGGTAGCTCGTGATGAACTTCGTGTAATAGCGTGCCCAGGAATCGGCATACTCGGGGAGCAGCTTCCCACCGTGCAGCATGTCGTTGTTGTCTTTCATGAACGCCGGCGGGCTCCACGGGCTGGCAAAGAGCTGAAGCGTGTTGCCGCTGGCGGCCATGGCCTGCCTGATCAGCGGGATCTTGAACTCCAGGTCGTGTGCGATCGAGAAGGACGTCAGGTCCTTGTCGCCTTCGTCGACATAGGTATAGCTCGCGCTCGAGAAGTCACAGCTGTTGATGTTCGTCCGAGCCAGGGTGTACCCAATGCCTCTCTCGGTGTCGTAATAGGCCTGCAACAGCTCTTCCTGTCGTGCCTCGGGAAGCTTCGCAACGGTTTCCGCTGAGGCATCGGTCAGCGCGCCGCCGATTCCCAGGAACGTCTGGAAGGTCGTCCGCGGATCGACGAACACATACATCCTTCCTTCCGACGTGGGTTCCGATGCCGCGAACGTGAGGGTGTCGGTGGGGGTGAGCCTCAACGCCGTGCCCTCGGCGGTGGTGTGGACGATGGCGCTCCTCCCGGCCACGTCGAGATCGACGTCTGCGCGGCTCAGGCGTGCGTCACCGGCCGGCCGCTGCCCGCATCCCATGAGCAGGAGAAGAACGATTGAAACCGAAGAGCTCTTCATAGCGTCACTCCAGAACGCGCGTGAGCCATACATCCCGGACGTTAAGTCTCAGCCACAATAGTGCGACGCCGTTCGTTCCGACAGCAGGGATGCCCTACCGCCCTTCCGTCCTCCCGCCTTACGGAATCAACGCCTCATGCAGCTCGTTCCACTGCCCGTTTCTGTAGGCGCCGAAACCGGCGTCGAATTCCCAGTAGGCCCAGGAAAAGCCTCGGCGTTCGGCTTCGCTTCGCACGAAGGTCGTCCAGGCGAGGCGGTCGTCCATGGCGGCGCGGGAGTAGGCGCCGAATTCTCCCATGAAAACCGTGATGTCGTGCTGCACGGCCCACGCGGCGACGGTATCGAAGTCGCGCTGTACGGCCGCGCGATCCTGACTCGTGCCCCAGGTGGTGCCCAGCCAGGCGTCGGACCCGGAGACCCATTCGGCGCCTTGATGCGTGAACTCGAAGGGACTGTAGTAGTGAAAGGTGAAGATCAGCCGGTCGTCGTCCGGCAGTTGCAGACGCTGCATCGCGCCGATGCCGCCCCATTCTCCCGTGCCGAGCATGACGTAGCGGTCCGGATTGCTCTGGCGTATCACGGCGAGGGCGTCCAGGAGGAACGCATTCCACAATTCCGGCGTCAGGTTGGTGTTCGGCTCGTTCAGCACCTCGAACACCAGGCTATCCGGATAGTCTCGAAAATGCGTGGCGATCTGCTGCCACACGGCCAGAAACCGATCGCGCTGCCCATGAGGATCGGCGAAGATCTCCTGGTAGTGATGCATGTTCAGCACCACCATCAATCCGGCGGACAACGCCTGATCCACGACCCAGGTCACGCGATCCAGAAAGGCTGCGTCGATCGCATACGGTGGGACTGCGGCGGCATGGGCACTCCAGCGGGTCGGGATGCGTACCGTCGCGAACCTTCCCCGCTCGATCGTGGTCAACATCCAAGCTTCGACCGGCGCGCCCCATTCGCCTTCGGAGGGCGCCTCGAGCTTGTTACCCAGATTGATGCCGCGCCCCAAGTGCGACGTTGGCGCAACGATGACCGGCGTCAGCCCCGAATCCGAATCACAACCCACGCCGACGATGGTCAGCGCGCCAAGCACAACCACGAGAGAGACCTTGTGCATCATCCGCTTCCTGAAGAGCAGTGAGCCTTGCCCGCTTCCACTTGCCGTGCTACCGCCTTTCATGGTGATCCCGCCGGCGGTTCCTCGCGCCAACCGCCTAACCGCCTAACCGCCTAACCGCCATCTGAGCGCAAACGGATCATCGTCGGTGTCGATCCCGCGCGCCCGCTCGCTCAATGCCAGATACAGCCGCTTCTGTATCCGGTAAATCTCGACGTTGCGAGCGATCGGCGTCTTGCGCCTCGCCACATCGAGCACCACAAACGGCTCGGCCACTTCGGCAAGTGAGACCTTCTGTCCCTGCTCCTTGGCGCACACCCAGGCGGCGTGAATCGCCGCTCCCAGCGCCGCACCCTCGCCTTCGACCGGCACCGTCTCCGCCTCGAACATGTCGGCGATCATCTGGCACCACGCAGGTGAGCGGGACAGGCCACCCGTGAGATGGATTGCCGTCGGCCGCACCGGCAGCTTCCGGAACCCACTCCACAAGTTCAGCACATGACCCTCGAGGACGGCCCGACTGAGCCGCTCCCTGTCGAAGTCGTCCATGGCAAAGCCGAAGTAGATGGGTGCGGCGTTCGGCAGGTCGGGCGTGCGTTCTCCCGTGTACCAGGGGATGAGCAGCCGGCCACCGTTGCCCGCGCCGGTGCGTGCGATCACCGCGTCGAACTCCTCGTGCCCCATGCCGAACCGCTCCAACACGGCATTGTATCCGTTCGCCATGTTCGAGACGCAGACCAGCGGGAGGTGGTGGCCGGTGCTGTCGCAGAAGGCCGCGATCTCTCCCTCGGGATCGACGTACGGCTCCTTCAGGAACGTGTACGCGGTCCCGCTCGTGCCGAGGCTGACGGTGACGATGCCGGGCGCGAAGTTCCCGGTCCCGATCGCGGCATACATGTTGTCGCCGCTGCCGGCATCGATCGCGCACGCCGTGGACAGCCCGTACGCCTGTGCCAGTCTCGGGGCGAGGGTCCCGATCGTCCGGTCGGACGGCTCGACCGGCGGCAGCTTGCGGGCCAGTCCCGGATCGATGGCGTCGAGCACCCGCTGCGACCACGCACCGGTCAACGGATGCCACAGCGCGGTACCCGACGTGTCACCGGGCTCCATGACGGCAACACCGCCGTTGGCGCCACCCGTGAGGTACCAGTTGATGTAGTTGTGAACGAGGAACAGCGTCGTTGCCCTCGCATAACACTCCGGCTCGTGGCGCAACATGTGGAGAATCTTCGGGGCGGTGTAGCCGGTCCGCTGCGTGTTGCCCACTTCGCTGATCATCCGCTCCGTCCCGCCCACCCGCTCCGTGAGCAGCCGGCACTCTTCGGTCGTGGAGAAATCATTCCAGAGCTTGGCGCGTGGACGGGCGAGGTTGCCGCCCTCGTCGAGTGCCACCAGCCCGTGCTGCTGTCCCGAGACCGCGAGGCACTGGATGCGGCGTTGTTCGACCTTCGGTGCCGCCTCGAGTCGTTGCAGCAGCAGTGCGACGGCCTCGATCCACATGGCGGGATCGGACTCGGATGCTCCCGCGTCCGGTCCCTGGACCGTGCCGTCACGGGTGCCGTAGTGAGGCAGGTCCTCATCGTAGCTGACCGCGTCGACATGCACGGTCACCCGCTCACCGAGATCGATCACAACTAGCTTGCAGGACTGCGTGGACACGTCCAGTCCTGCGAAGAGTCCTTCCATGGTGACGGCTCCTACCAGCTCTCGATCAGGATCTCCTCCAACTCCCCGCGATGGTCACCCGGGCGAAGGTGACACTCCAGAATGCGCTCGTGCGGCATGCGGCTCACCCGGTCCCGCATCTTCTCCAGGGCCCTGACGTTCAGCTCGACCGCCTTCTCGACGGGCATGTTCTCGGGATTGATGTCGATCCCGACGTACTCCTGGTATCCGATGCCCCAGAGGGCGTACAACAGCGCCTCGGTCTCGTGGACGTTCACGACCCCGACGTTGTTGTCCTGATCGTAGTTCCCATCAGGTTGGCTGTTCCAGTGCGTGTGGGCGAGCCGGCACTCCATTGCCACCAGCGAGAAGGCCGCCGGGAGCATCTCGAATCCCATCTTGACGTGCCCGACCTCCGGATTGAGGCCCACCAGCGTGCCACCGCCGTCCAGGATCCGCCGGTTCTCGGGATTCCGCAGTCTCGCTTCGATACGCTGCGCGGCGAGAATCCCCTCCGCCGTCGTGCGATAGATGTTGTTGGCCGCCGGCTCGTAGGGCTTGGGCTCGATCGCCACCCGCACGCCAGGGACCTCGTCCATAGCCTCGGCCATCGCTCCATCGAACAGATCCCACATGTGCATGAACGGCTTGCCGTGCAGATAGCGATAGCCGTCCATGCCCGGCCAGGAGATGGCGAGGTCCGCACCGAGATCCCGAACCAGACGGAGGCCACCCACGGCGATCTCGATCGCGCGGTCGCGTGTGCGGGAGTCCGTATTCGACAGCGACCCGAACTCGAACCTCGGATCGAAGAAGTGTGAGAACGGCACCGCCACGAGGCGGATGCCGGTTTCGTTCTCGAGCAGCCGGTACAGGTGCGCGTTGGACTCGTTCACCTCATCGGGGAAATGGGCCTCGATTCCCGTGATACCGAGCTTGGCCATCTCGGCAGCCATGTCGATGCGCTGCTCGATGGATGCCTCGGGAACGAACCGGTCATGGAACCGCCCGCCACCCGGGGTGAAATACCAGATCCCCACCGAGATCTTCATATCGAAGTCCCGCCGCAGATGCTCCAGCATGACGTGAGGATCCCGTGCCGCACGCTGGTATTGCAGGTCCTTGAGTCGAGAGCCCATGCACCCCTCTCCGATCGGCGTGTCCAACCTGTCATAACTGACGGGCCTGGCGGGAGCAAGCGCCGCCGGTCGAGAGCGCGATGCCAGTATCTGCTGGTTTCGCGCCGACCCAACGTTCATCTTATGGCATGGCCATCAGGGGCTGAACTCGGATCTGACCTCGGAAGGAGCTGATCCCACCATGGACCGCAGATGCTTTTTCGAGCACACCGGTGCTGCGTTGGCCGCCGTCTCCGCTGCGGGCGTCCTGGCGGCGTGCGCGAATCCCTCCACCGGTCGCCAGCGCACCGCCGGCATTGGGATGTGTGACTGGAACTTGGGCGAGATGTGCGACCCCGAGGCGATTCCGCGCGCACAAGAGGCGGGCCTGGACGGCATCCAGGTGAGTCTGGGCCGCAACCCGGACGAGATCGTCCTGCGGGATCCGGCGGTGCGCGCGCGATACGGGGAGCTCGGACGCCAGCACGACATCGCGTTCCATTCGATCGCGCTCGGCCTGCTGAACGGCAACCCGCTGGCGGAACAGCCCCGTGCCGCGGTCTGGGTGATCGACGCCATCGAGGCAGCGGTCGCCCTCGGCGCGAGCAACGTGCTCATGGCGTTCTTCGGCAGCGGAGACCTGCGGTTCCGCGACGAAAACGGCGAGTTCGTCAATGAGCCAGAAGACGGGTTCTCCGTGTACCGACTGGACGATGCCAAAGTCACCAACGTGGTGGAGGCCCTGAGGCAAATCATGCCCCGAGCGGAAGACGCCGGCGTCATCCTGGGCCTGGAGAACACCATCACGGCACGGCAGAACCTCGAGATCATGGAGCGGGTCGGGTCCGAGTCCCTGTGGGTCTACTACGACGTGGGGAACTCGACCGGCAACGGCTATGACGTGCCCGGCGAGCTTCGCATGCTCGGCAACGACCGGATCTGTGAGGTGCACCTCAAGGACTGGAACACACCGTTGCTGGGGAGCGCCGATGGCATGGTGGACATGCCGGCGGTCGCGGCGGCGCTCGACGACATCTACTACGACAAGTGGCTGGTGCTGGAGACGAGCGGTCGCGAGGGCCGGTTCCTGGAAGACACCCGCACGAACGTCACCCTGGTGAAGCAGACGTTCCTCGCCACGTGACGGTCACGACCGAACGTCGCGCCGGATGAGCTGGATCTCGAGGGCAGTGAACGCCGTGCGACGGCTGCTCAGACGGCCATACGCCTGGGGGCTCGCAACCGGGATCGTCCTGGTCGCGGGCGTCCGCGGCGCCAACGACGTCACGTCCACCGACACGTTCTGTGGCGCCTGCCACGTGCACCCGCAGGCGACGACATCATGGAGGCTGTCCACCCACTACGCGACGAAGAGCGGCACGGTGGTGCAGTGCGTGGAGTGTCACCTGCCGCCCGGCGGGGTCGCCTATGCGGCGCACAAGACCCGCCTTGCTGTCCGCGATGTGGTCGGAACGATCTTCAGAGAGCAGGACAGCCTCTTTTGGGAGGAGCGATCGCAGCTCGAGCACGCGACGACGTTCGTATTTGGCGAGTCGTGTGTCGCCTGCCACCCGAACCTGTTCCCGGTCGAGCTGACCGACAAAGGCGAAGAGGCCCACCTCCACTATGAGAACAATGTGGAGGAGATCCCGTGCATCAAGTGCCATATGCAGGTCGGCCACTTCGATCCCGACGCGGAGGAGATCGATTTCGGGCTGGTCGCTGCGGCGAGTGACGAGGTCTACGAAGCCCCCGCGATCGTCGAAGGCTTCACCGACTACACCGAGTATATCCCCGGCACCACGGTGTCGTTCGAGATGGTGGCGATTCCGGGCGGCACGTTCCGGATGGGAAGTCCCGAGTCGGAGCCGTATCGTCGCGCGGACGAAGGTCCCGTCCACTCGGTCGCGGTCGACTCCGTTTGGATGGGACGCATCGAGGTCACGTGGGACGAGTTCGAGGCCTGGTACCGCGCCACGCGGTCCGAGGGCCGCAGCGACACGAGACTCATGGAGGACGAAGGCGTCGATGCCATCACCGGTGCCACGCCGCCCTACGTGCCCCCCGATCAGGGGTGGGGCAAGGGTGACCGGCCGGCCATTACGATGACGTACCACGCCGCGGAGCAGTATTGTCGCTGGCTCTCACAGGTGACCGGCAAGCACTATCGGCTGCCCACGGAGGCCGAGTGGGAGTATGCCGCACGCGGCGGCAGCGACGGTCCGTACTTCTTCGAGGGCAGTCCCACGAAGTACACGGAGCGACGGTGGCGGAACCGGGTACTCGGGCGCAACACCGTGGTGCTCGACAGTTTCGTGATCCACCGTGGCAACAGCAATGGCCGGACGCAGCCGCCGTCGCTCGTCACAGCGAACCCATTTGGGCTCCGGAACATGCTTGGGAACGTGCGCGAGTTCACGGCGGATTGGTACGCGGCCGACACCTATGAGCGGGGTGCCGGTGATGGTGCCGTCCCGAATCCCCGCGGACCGGATACCGGGACCGAGCGGGTGGTGCGAGGCGGATCGTTCCGCAGTGATCCGGCCGATGTGCGATCGGCCGCTCGCGATCACACGCGGAGTCGCGCATGTTTCATGACCGATCCGCAGGTTCCGAAGAGCCGGTGGTGGTATTCCGACTGTCTGGATATCGGGTTGCGGGTGGTGCGAGCGGTGGCGCAACCGAGCGATGAGGAACGAGAGAGGGAGGAAGACGATGAGTGAGACCGCGGGAGGACCGAGCCGACGGGAGTTCATCGAGACGGTGGGGCTGATCGGTGCCGCAGGCGCCGTGGGCGCGCTGGTCGCCGGGTGCAGCCGTACGCGTGAGCAATACGCGCACTATCGGTGGCCGCCACTCCTGGATCAGGCGCCCGATGGCCCGGCACTCAGGGCCGGTCTGGTGGGCTGTGGTGGGCGCGGCACGGGCGCCGCCACCGACTTCCTTTCGGCAGGCCCCAACCTGGAGATCGCGGCGCTGGCCGATGTCTTCCAGGATCGGTTGGACGAGTGTCGCAAGAGCCTGCGGGAGAACAAGGGTGTCGAGGTTTCGGACGAACGGTGCTTCGTGGGGTTCGACGCCTACCAACGGCTCATCGAGACGGACGTCGACATTGTGATTCTCGCGACGCCGCCCTACTTCCGGCCTCAGCATTTCGAGGCCTGCGTGGACGCGCGCAAGCACGTGTTCATGGAAAAGCCGGTGGCCGTCGACCCGGTGGGCGCGCGGTCCGTAATGGCGTCCGCCCGGACGGCGGACGGACTGCGCTTGTGCGTGGTGACGGGGACGCAACGGCGCCACCAGGCCAATTACCTCGAGACGTTCAGGAAGGTCACGCGCGGCGCTATCGGTGACGTGGTCGCCGCCAACTGCTACTGGAACGGGCGCGTGCCGTGGTGGCGGGATCGGCAGCGAGGGTGGACCGACATCGAGTACATGCTGCGTGACTGGGTGAATTGGACCTGGCTCTCGGGCGATCACATCGTGGAACAGCACGTGCACAACCTGGACGTCGTCAACTGGTTCCTCGGCGATGCCCATCCCGAGAAGGCCGTGGGCTTTGGCGGTCGATGGCGGCGTCCGAGCGGAGATCAGTACGATTTCTTCAGTATCGATTTCACCTACGCGAACGACGTCCACGTCCACAGCATGTGCCGCCAGATCGCGGGCTGCGCCGACAACGTCTCGGAGTTCGTGCGGGGTAGTGAGGGCTACACGAATTGTCGGGACGAAATCTGGAGCCCGGACGGCCGCGCGCAGTGGCGCTATCCCTACGAGGTGGACGACGACGGTAAGGAAATCGATCCGCGCCCCTACGTGCAGGAGCACATCGATCTCGTCACGGCCATTCGCACCGATCAGCCGGTCAACGAGGCCGCCAGGACGGCCGTGGCGACGATGACGGCGATCATGGGACGGATCTCCTGCTACACGGGCCAAGCGCTCACGTGGGACGAGATGATGGAGTCGCCGCTCCGCCTGGGTCCCGACCGGATGGAGTTCGGGCCGTCGGCGCTGGTGCGGGCGGTCGTCCCGGTTCCGGGAACGGCGTAGGTCCGCTCCCGGAGAGGATGTGGCCGCGGGCGGCTACCGGTCGAACGCTTCGTCGAAGACTCGATCCGATTTCTCGAAATCGATGCCGTGGACGAAGTCGCAGGCCTCCTTGGCACCGTGTTCGCGGTCCATGGCGGCGTCTTCCCATTCGACGGAAAGGGGCCCCCGGTAGCCGAGCACGTTCAGTTCGCGGATGATCGCTTCGAAGTCGACCTCGCCGCGGCCCAGGCTCCTGAAATCCCAGCCTCGGCCCGGTGCACCGAAATTCAGGTGTGACGAGAGGATGCCGCTCTCGCCATCGAGCGTGATCGCCGCATCCTTCATGTGCACGTGATAGACCCGCTGGGGAAATGCCTGGAGGAACCTGACGGGATCCACCATCTGCCAATGCAAATGACTCGGATCGAAGTTGAAGCCGAAAGCCTTCCTATTCTTGACGGCGGCCAGTGCGCGTCTGGCGGTATGAATGTCGAAGGCGATCTCCGTCGGATGGACTTCCAGAGCAAACTTGACTCCGCACTTGTCGAATTCGTCGAGTATGGGATTCCACAGCCGCGCGAACTGCGTGAAGCCATCGTCGATCATCGTCTGGCCGACAGGCGGAAAGCTGTACAGCATGTGCCAGATCGACGAGCCCGTGAAGCCGTTCACGACCTTGACGTCGATGTTCTGCGCGGCCTTTGCCGTCTGCTTCATCGCCTGGATGGCCCATTTGCGTTTCTTCTCGGCATCGCCGTGACACTCCTCCGGCGCGAACATGTCGGATCGTGCGTCGTCATTGGGATCGCAGACGAGCTGGCCGGCCAGGTGATTGCTGATGGCCCAGCATTTCAGCCCGTGGTCTGCCAACATCTCCTTGCGGCTCTTGGCGTATTGCTTATCCTTGGCCGCCTTGTCGACCTCGACATGATCTCCCCAGCAGGCGAGCTCGAGCCCGTCATACCCCCACGCCGACGCCTTCTTGCAGACCTCCTCGAGAGGGAGATCCGCCCACTGCCCCGTGAATAGTGTGACCGGCCTGGCCATGGTTCCTCCTTACATCTTCACCCACGTGGCGCCCTTACCTGACGATTTGACAGCGGCCGCGATGAACTTCATGCCCCGAACACCGTCGGCCACTCCCGGGAAATCCAGAAACAGGGGATCGGCTTTCCTTCGTGCCATCTTCGCGCGTATGGTATCGGCGAAGTTGCAGTAGTGGTTGGCGAACGCTTCCAGGAACGCTTCCGGGTGCCCCGAGGGCAGTCGTGTGGCTCGGCCCGCCGCCGGACTCTTCTCGGCAACGTAGTTGTTCCCGCGTTTCCACACTTCCTGTGGAGCGTCGATCCGGTTGACGTAGAGGTAATTCGGATGTTCCTGGTGCCATTCGAGGCTCGCCTGCTCCCCATAGACCCAGATGGCGAGATCGTTCTCCTCACCGATGGAGACCTGGCTGGCGTGCAGGATACCTTTGGCGCCCTTGGTGAAGCGAAGCAGGCAGTTGCCGTCGTCGTCGAGTCTGCGCCCCTTCACGAACGTCGTCAGGTCGGCGCAGAGCTGTCGCACCGCGAGTCCTGACACGTATTCGGCGAGATGCCAGGCATGCGTCCCGATGTCACCCATGGAGCCGGCGGCCCCGCTTTGCTTGGGATCGGTGCGCCATGATGCTTGCAGATGCCCTTCGCGCTCGATGGGTCGAATCAGCCAGCCTTGGGGGTACTGGACGACGATCTTGAGAACCTTGCCCAAATCACCCTGTCTGACCATGTCCCTGGCAAGCTTCACCATCGGGTAGCCCGTGTAGGTGTGCAGCAGTCCGAAGACCCTTCTGCGTTCCCTGACGATCTTCTCCAGTGCGAGGGCCTCCTTGACGTCCATGGTCATTGGCTTCTCGCACATGACGTGAAAGCCCGCTCCGAGAAACGCCTTCGCCATGGGGAAATGCCAATTGTTCGGAACGGTGATGGAGACGAAGTCGATGCGCTTGTCCTCGGGGAGCTTCAGCTCCTTCTCGATCATCGTCTCATAGTCGGGATAGGCCCGCCTCGGATCGATGTATTGCTCGCGCCCCATCTGCTTGCTCCGGCGCGGAATGGCGTCAAACGCTCCGGCCACGAGCTCGATCCCGCCATCCATCCGCGCGGCTTTCCGATGGACCTCACCGATGAACGCTCCGGGTCCACCGCCAACCATACCCATTCGCAATCGTCTCGTCATAGCCACGCACCTTTCGGTCCAGGGACAGGCTCGTGATCGGCCACTAGCAGAAGAAGTCGCGTGGAGCAAATGGCGTCAACTCTCGGGGGGCTCTAGCCGTCTCACTCCTCGCGGTCTATCGTAAGGCAGTCCCAGCCGCACAGGAGCAAGCCATGACTTCGCGACGCCGTTTCGTGCGTGACTCCGGCACTGTCCTCGGGGCAATGATGGTCCCCGGCGTCCTGCGGGCCCGGGTCAAGCGGGTGGCCCCCAGTGACCAGGTCCGTGTCGGGGTAATCGGCTGCAACGGGATGGGATTCCAGAACCTGCGCTCCATCCTCAAGATCCCCGAAGTCGAGTGCGCGGCGCTGTGCGACGTCGACGCCTCGGTGCTGAATCGGCGCGCGGGCGACGTCGAAGGCGCTGCCGGGGTGAGACCCGCCCTCCATGACGACTTCCGCCGCCTCCTCGAGGATCCGGACATCGATGCGGTCATCATCGGGACGCCGGATCACTGGCACTGCCTCATGATGGTGATGGCCTGCGAGGCGGGGAAGGACGTGTACGTGGAGAAGCCGCTCGCCAATTCCATTGGCGAGTGCGCGCTGATGGTCGCGGCGGCGCAGCGATATGGCACGGTCGTCCAGGCCGGGCAGTGGCAGCGGAGCGGATCGCACTGGAGCGATGCGGCCAGGTACGTGCAGTCGGGAGAGATCGGGCGCATCCGCCTCGTCAAAGCCTGGGCGTACCAGGGCTGGATGAAGGCGATACCGGTCAAGCCGGATGAACCGGTCCCCGACGGCGTAGACTACGACATGTGGCTCGGGCCGGCCCCGGCCCGCCCGTTCAACCCCAACCGGTTCCACTTCAATTTCCGCTGGTTCTGGGATTACGCCGGGGGGCTCATGACCGACTGGGGCGTGCACATGATCGACATGGTGCACTACGCCATGGGCGACGCGGGCCCGCGACATGTGGCCGCGAGCGGAGGGAAGTTCGCCTACCCCGACGATGCGTCCGAGACCCCGGACACGCTGCAGGCCACGTTCGAGTTCGCCGACTACTCGATGTTGTGGGAACACGCGACGGGGATCGATCTCGGGCCGTACGAGCGCAACCACGGCGTCGCGTTCATCGGGAATCGCGGCACGGTCGTCGTGGACCGCGGCAAGTGGGAGCTTCTCCCCGAGACGGAAGTCGTCGAGGGCAAGCTGTCATACCTGACCACACCGATGCCCGTCCAGCAGCGACGGGATGACGGCGGGCTCGATGCCCATATGGTGAACTTCGTCGAGTGCATCAAGACGCGGGCGCAGCCGACGTGCAACGCCTCCGTGGCCGCGCGCGCAGCCGTGACAGCCCACCTCGGCAACATCGCCTTCAAGACGGGACGCCGGCTGACATGGGACGACGCCACGCAATCGTTCCCGGGTGACGCGCAAGCGAATGCGCTGCTCCGGCCCACGTATCGAGCGCCGTGGAGACTCCCGTCGGTATGAGGACGAGGAGCGTCGGCCTCGCGCTGCTCCTCGCCGTCCTGCCGGCGATCGGCGGCTGCAACCGCGCGCCGGATGCGGCGGACGCCACGACGGACACGCCTTCGTTGGAGGGGGAAGTGGAATCTCGAGCGCCGCGTCCCGAGGACACCGAGGTCTGGGAACCGGTGCCACCGGTGGTCGTGCCCGGCCGGAACGGCGCTCCCCCGTCGGATGCCATCGTGCTGTTCGACGGCAGCGATCTCTCGGCGTGGAGCGCCGAGAATGGCAGTGCCGCGGGATGGCGCCTCGAAGGAGGCGCCATGACCGTCGTGCCCGGGGCCGGTAACATCCGTACACGCCAGGGGTTCGGCGACCTGCAACTCCACATCGAGTGGCGCACGCCGGCGGAGGTGTCGGGCGATGGCCAAGGCCGGGGCAACAGCGGCATCTACTTCATGGAGCGCTACGAAGTCCAGATCCTCGATTCGTACGACAACCGCACCTATTCCAACGGGCAGGCGGGCGCGATCTACAAGCAGCGCATTCCGTTGGTGAACGCGTCCCGAAAGCCCGGCGAGTGGCAGCACTACGACGTGGTGTTCACCGCTCCGCGCTTCGGCGCGGATGGAGCACTCGTGAGCCCCACCTCGATGACCGTGCTCCACAACGGCGTGCTGATCCAGAACCACGTCGAGCTCCGCGGACCCACGAGCTACATCGGCGAGCCGCCGTACGACGTGCACGCCGACCGGGTTCCGCTCCTGCTGCAGGACCACGGCAATCCGGTCAGCTACCGGAACATCTGGGTGCGGGAGATCTCGGGATGGTGACGACACCGCCCCAACGAGTCCGGCCACTGATTGTCGGCCGGGGCGCGGCCGGGAAGGCTCTCCTCCATGCCCTCGCGATGTACCCCGACGAAGTGGCACCGGCGACATGGCATGAGCGCGGGGCTCCCCTCCCCAGGCCGGAACACCCGGACCTGGCACTGCTCGTCGTGGCAAACCCCCACGCGCTCCACGCGCCTCGGTTGCGCGAGGGAGCCGAACGCGGATACCGGTTTGCCATCTGCGAGAAGCCGGCCGCCGTCGACTTCGACCAAATCGAGGCGCTCGACGGGCTCCCCATGGCCACGTGGGTCTGCCACGGATACCGTCTTCTGTGGGGGCCTCAGGAGTTGAAGCGAGCGATCGCCGCCGGGCGCTTCGGCACGCTCATCTCGATCGAGGGTCGCTACTGGCAATCGAGCGCCACCCGGACGCCCACCGGGGGTTCTTGGAAGGACTCTCCCGACCTCGGCGGACGATTCGATGTGCTGCTCGACCTGGCCACGCACTGGGCCGATCTGGTGACTCACCTCTACGGACGCCCGCCCGACAACACATCGGTACGCAGATGGTTCGTCAATGCGGCGGCACCGCATCGGGACACCCACGTCCACCTCACGATGGAGTTCGGCGATCTCGTCAGCTTCGGCTCGATATCGAAGACCGTGCACGGGACAGGAAACAGGCTGGAGTTGGAGATCATCGGCGAACGCGCGTCGGCGAGTTGGTCGTTCGAGAGGCCCGACGTGATCGTCTGGGGCAACGCCGGGTCGCGCTCGACACAGGTTCGCTCCGACGCGGCGCTGCCGGCGCGTCCGGCGCCGTTTCACGGCCTCGGATGGATGGAAGGCTACGGACGCCTAGTGGGCGAGGTGGTGGCGCACATGCACGGAAGCCGCGCGGCGGACGCCCCGACACTGCAAGAGCATCTCGCTGTTCTGCGGTGTCTGCTCGAGGCGGCCGATCGCGAACCTGCTCGCTGAAGCCTCGCTGGGAAGGATTCGTTTGGGAGGGTGACCGTGAAGATCATCATACTTGCAGCCATGCTAGGTGGATTCATCTCGTTGGTGGCACCCTCCGTCGCGGAGGGCCAGAAGACCCTGGCCGAAAAGCTGGGTTACGACGCCGACGCGAAGCTCCTGATCGTCCATGCGGACGATATCGGGGTGGCCCGGTCCGTGAACATCGCCTCGGCACGAGCCTTCGAGAGCGGGGGGATCACCTCGGGGAGCGTCATGGTTCCCTGTCCGTGGTTCCCGGATTTCGCGGCGTACTATCGGGAACACCAGCCCTTGGACGTCGGGATCCACATAACCCTGACGGCCGAATGGGACTACTACAAGTGGGGCGGCATTTCACCGGCCGGCGAGATTCCGAGCCTCCTGGACGAGCACGGGCATTTCTACTCGACCGTGGAGGAGGTGGGGACGCACGCCGACCCGGTGGAGGTCGAGAAGGAGATCAGGGCGCAGATCGAACGCGCCCTCGCGCTGGGGATCAGGCCGACGCACCTGGACACGCACATGGGCAGCGTGATGGCCAAGCCCGAGCTGGTACAGATCTACCTGAAGCTCGGGAGAGAATACGACCTCCCCGTGCTGGTGATCTCCGGCAGCTGGTTACAGGATGCGCCTGACGACATCCGCGACGCCATTGCCGCCGAAAAGCCGCTGCTGGACGGATTGTACATGATGCTCGCCGATGATCCTGCCAAATCGTGGAGCGAGGCGTACGCCGAGATGCTCGCCACGATCGGACCCGGGCTGAACCAGCTCATCGTCCACCTGGCAATCGACGACACCGAGATGCAGGCCGTTACCGTCAACCATCCGGATTTCGGATCGGCGTGGCGGCAGAAGGACCTGGACTTCGTGACGAGCAGGGAATTCAGAGATTTGTTGGCGGCACATGACATCACGCTGGTGTCGTGGGACCAGGTTCGGAAGGTGATGTAGTTGTACCGAGGCCGGTGTCGCCCGTCTGGCGACGAGGTCACGGGCAACTCGGAGATGGGAGGATCGTGTCAGATGGTCATGCATGCGTGGAACCACACCGAATCCGTTGGGAGCTGGTTGCAGCTCCCGACACTTGTCGTGCTGCTGCTCGTTCCCATGTCCTCCGCCACGGCGCAACATCCTCCTCGACTCGGCGAGAATCCCATGGCCGACGTCGTCGGTGCCATGACGGTGGACGAGAAGGTCCGGCTGCTGGTCGGGATGGGCTTCCATATGGATCTTCCCTTCCTCCCGCTGATGGACCCGGAAGATGCGAGGGTGCCGGAGAAGGTGCCGGGAGCAGCGGGACGCACGCACGCCATTCCGAGGCTCGGCATCCCACCGCTGACCCTGGCAGACGGGCCGGCCGGCCTCCGCATCGCTCCGGTCCGAGAAGGCGACTCCGGGCGGGCGTATCCAGCGACCGCGTTTCCGGTGGCGACGCTCATGGCCTCGTCGTGGGACACCGCGCTGGTGCGAGCCGTCGGCAGCGCGTTCGGCCGAGAGGTGCGTGAGTACGGTGTGGACATCCTCCTCGCGCCCGGCATGAACATCCACCGAAACCCGCTCGGCGGCCGCAACTTCGAGTACTACTCCGAAGACCCGCTGCTGTCCGGCCGTCTCGCTGCCGCCTTCATCGACGGCGTGGAGTCTGAGGGCGTGGGCGCGTCTCCCAAACACTTCGCCGCGAACAACCAGGAGTTCAACCGGATGCAGTCGAACACCCTGGTCAGTGAGCGGGCACTGCGGGAGATCTACCTCAGGGGATTCGAGATCGCCGTCAGGGAGTCGCAACCGTGGACGGTGATGTCGTCCTACAACTTCATCAACGGCACGTACGCGTCGGAGAGCCGCGACCTCCTGACCACCATCCTCCGTGACGAGTGGGGCTTCGCAGGGTTCGTGATGACGGACTGGTTCGGGGGCCGCAACGCCGTGGCGCAGCTCGAGGCGGGCAATGACGTCCTCATGCCGGGGTATCTGCAACAGACCAACGACATCGTCGACGCCGCGGCGAGTGGCACGCTGAGCGAGATGCAACTGGACGAGAACGTCGAGCGGGTGCTCCGTATCGTCTTGCAGTCGCCGTCGTTCACGGAGTACGCGTACTCGGACCGGCCGGACCTCGCTGCCCACGCCATCATCGCGCGCCGCGCGGCCACCGAGGGCATGGTGCTCCTGAAAAACGACGACCATGCCTTGCCTCTTCCAGCATCGGGAACGGTTGCCCTCTTTGGGAATGCCTCGTACGACCTGATTGTGGGTGGGACCGGAAGCGGTGACGTCAACGAAGCGTATGCCGTATCGCTCGATGCCGGGCTGGCGAGTGCCGGATACGTCGTCGACGTTTCGCTCCGGGACCAATACCGTCGCTATGTCGCGGAGCAGAAGGCGCAGCAGCCGGAGTCGCCGATCCCGTTCATGCCACGCCCGCCGATTCCCGAACTCGTGGTGGCCGCAGATCGGATCACCCGGCTTGCACGCGCGGCGGATTTCGCTGTCATCACCGTCGGCCGGAACTCCGGTGAGTTCATCGATCGGAAAGTGGAGAATGACTTCCTCCTCTCGGATCCGGAGCACGCGCTGATGCGCAACGTCGCCGGGGCGTTCCACGCCGAGGGTAAGGACGTCATCGTCGTGATGAACGTGGCTGGCGTGATGGAAGTGGCGAGCTGGCGTGACCATGCCGACGCGATTCTGCTCGCGTGGCAGCCCGGGCAGGAAGGCGGCAACGCTATCGCCGACGTCCTGCGTGGCACCGTGAACCCGTCGGGAAAGTTGCCGATGACGTTCCCGATGACCTACGCCGACGTGCCGTCCGCCGACAACTTCCCCGGGAAGGTTCTTCCAGGTGAGGCCGATCCGGCCATGCCGTCGCTCTTCGGGGTGCCGACCGAAGTCACATACGACGAGGGGATCTACGTCGGGTACCGCTACTACAACACGTTCGACGTCGAGCCCGTATACCCCTTCGGATACGGCCTGTCGTACACCAACTTCGACTACAGCGACCTTCGGCTGAGTGCGTCCGAGTTCGACGACCCAATCACCGTGACGGTCGTGGTGAGCAATGTCGGTGCCACCCAGGGCCGAGAGGTCGTCCAGCTGTACGTGAGCGCACCGGCAGATGCGCTCGACAAGCCGGAGATCGAACTCCGGGCATTTGCGAAGACGGGCCTGTTACAACCCCGTCAGTCGGAGACCGTCACCTTCACGTTGACCGGCAGTGATCTGGCCTCGTTCGACACCGAGCGTGCTGCGTGGATCGCGGAGGCCGGAACGTATACGGTGAAGATCGGGAGCTCGGCGCTCGCCATCAGGCAGCAAGCGGCGTTCGTTCTTCCGCAGGAAGTGATCGTTCAGCAGGTGCAGAACGTCCTCGTGCCGCACGTGCCGATAGAGGAACGGACGAGCCGAGGGAGGTGAGTCGGGTCCGGCGACACCGGTCGCGCGATTCACCTCCCCACGGGTGGTGCTCACATGATCGACAGGCTCACCACCCCTGTCGCCTGGAGCTTCTCTGCCTCTGCGGGCGGCATGCGCCAGTCGTGGTCGAACCGCCCCTCGGCCACGACGTTCTCGACGAATCCGCTGAACAGGAGATAGTCACCGAGACCGATCAGGCCGAACGCGGGCACACTGCTTCGAAACGGCGAGCGGGTTTGAAACGACCCGTCCGAATGCCACCACGGCAGCCCGGAATTGACGAGGACGTACCGTCCATCGAGAGGGAAGACGTAGACCAGGCCGAAGGCCTCGGACGCGCCGTCGAGATGCATCGGCAGGCGGTCCGCGAACCGAGCGATGATGCCATTGGTCTCTTTCGTGCCAAACAGGACCAGGTTGGCGCTCTCGAGATCGCTGGGCCGTACCTCTCGGTCGGACACGATACGCGGGAACACCATGACGCGGCCCCAGAAGGGTCCCCGGTCCACCGACCACTCGGCGGCTTTCAGCGCCAGTGCCCGGCGGGCCTCTAGATCTTCGCGCGAGGGATCGCCGCCGGTGCCGTAAACATAGAGATGCCGGCTCGCAATCACTTCGGCCATCGGGCCTTCCACCCCGGGCCGTTTTGCCCGTGCCACCGCTTTGCCGGCTCTCCACTTCCCTCCCTGGCGGTTGAACGACGGCGCATCCGTCGCCGGGACCCGGATAGATGTTCCGTCGATCTCTACGGTGAGAGACCCCTGTGCCCTGAAGCGCGGATGTCCCGCGAGATGTAACGTGAAGCCCTCCAGCTCGGAGGTCGTCACCGCGATGCGGTTGGGTGCGGTGAGCTGCGCGTCGATGCTTGCCAGGGTGCCCGGCGACAGGGCGTCGAGTTGCACCCAGTAGGCCGAGTGGTACTTGTAGCGATCGCTCACGAAGCGCACACGGTTGGGATGGGGGTTGCGCTCGAACTGGGCAAACCAGCCGAAGATCTGGCCGTTCGCATAGGCCGGTACCCAGCTATCGTGCCCGATACCGGGGTACTCGTCGTATTCGATGTGCGTGCCCAACGCCTTGAGACGCTCCACCCACACCCGCACGCTCTCGGGACGCACGACGGGGTCCGCCCCACCCTGAAGGATGCGCACCGGGAGGTTCAGTGCATTGGGAGCCAATGCGTTGGTGCCTTCCGGCGGAGCCGGGCACACCGGCACGATCGCCGCCCAGACGTCCGGGCGGGTCAGCCCAAGCCAGAGTGTGCCGCCGCCACCCATCGACAACCCCGTGAGGTACACGCGGTCCTCGTCGATGGGAAAACGCCGCTTCACGTCGGCCAGCACGTCCAGGACGTCCTTTTCTGCAACACCCTGATAGCCCATGGTACCACGTGCGTAGGGAGACGCCACGATGAAATCCACGTCGTCCCATTCAGGGAAGTAGCGGCTGGCCTCCACGTCGTTTTCGCCGTCGGCGTTGCTCCTTCCGAAGATCCGCCGGAGGTTCAACCGGTGGTTCGAGCCGGCACCGTGCAGGCTGATGACGAGCGGGTACTGCCGCGATGTGTCGAAATTCGGCGGCAGGTAGAGCGCGTACGGCTGCTCGCTGTCATCCACGTCGGAATGGAACGTCAGGACCTGCGGTCCGGCGTCGAGCACCTGCCCGACAGCCGTGCCGGGACAAGACAGGATCAAGACGGCAGTGGCCGTGGCGATGAGAAATCGTTCACGACGCTTCATCATGCACACTCCGGGGTGATACAGTAGCGTGAGAGCGTACCGGGCGACAGGCTGAACGCCTCCCCTTCCTCGATCGCAATCGGGATCTCGACGATGGTCGTCCCCCACTGAAACGCCAGCGTCGCCTCCGGTCCGTCGACCGTGGGAAAGTGGAACGTGAGGGTCTCCATGTGTTGCCCGGTGCCTGGTGCGGTCGTGAACCGGAGGGCGTCTTCGCCTTCTGGGTACGGCGTATGGTAGGCTCGCCCCACTTCACCAGGGCACCGAAGAGGTCCCGTCCGCGAGCCACCGGGCGCCGGTAGCGGATCTGGATCTCGATGTTGCCAAGCCATTGGGTCACGCTCCCGTACTGGCTCCAGGGGATCATCTGGGCTGAGGCCGGAGCGGCAGCCCCCGAAAGGAGACCCGCGGTCAGCGCAGCGAACAGACGTCTGTGCATCTCGGGCGCTCCATGTGTGGATTCCGCTCGGTAACGCGGCCGGGCCGCTCCGGGTTCCGGTCGCGGCCGTTCGGCCAACGCGCGTCGGTCATGATGTCGATGAGGTAATGCACTCACGACTCCCTCGATGTCCGTCGGGCTACAGACGCATCGCGTACTGGGCCTTCACGAGCAGCTGGTTGGACTCGAGACGCCACGCACCGACGCGATCGGCCACGTTGTGGTTGTAGACGACGAAGAGGTCGCCGAAAGGATGAAACGTCCAACGCAGCCGACTGTTGGCGCCCACGATGTCTGACTCGTTGTCGTACTGCACGAGCGCGTTCCACTGGAGATCGGGTGAGAAGTTCACCTGCAGGCGGCCGCTGAACAGATACCGATCGAAATCTCCCTCCGGAAGCCGCGCCGCGTTGTAGTCGCCGGAGACCTCGAAGGTCAGGAACGGGGTTGGCTTGGTCAGCAGGGTCCCCTCGACCTGGTGCAGCGTGCCCCCGTAGAAGCTCCCGAACCACCACGTGACCTGCCCGCTGACAGGACGTTTGGTGGCGATCTCGGCTTCGAGTCGATAGCGCGTCCACCGATACGAGCCGGGCGGAATCACGACGCCCTCGGCGATCTCGAACGCCTCGACCAGGCGTTCCCCCTCCGGGACGACGTTGACCTCCACGCGGTCCCCGCTCTCGAGCTGCCAGTTCACCGGCGTGATCTGGAATCGGTAGCTCTCCCACCCACCATCGAGATCCAACGCGACCGTCGGCCGGAATTCGAAGAACATCACCCGCACCCACGTCCACGCCGGACGGTAGCGCCAGTCTGCCGAGCCCCTCCACAGCTGCACACTCCGGCGCGGGACGAAGCTCAGGGAGGGGTCGAATCCGTCGCCGATGCGCTTGTATGTGAGGGATAGGTCCCAGGTGTCGTTGGGAAAGTCGATGGCCCCGCCAAAGGCGGTCCGATCTCCCGTGAGGCCCTCGCGATCGGTGACGAGGCCCCATGCGCCCACAAGGAGGTTCTTGTCTCCCCAGAGCCGAGACGTTTGGAACGTCGCATCGACACCGGTCGTCCAGCTGGCGGATCGACCTTCGGGATCCCCGAACGTGGCGATGGCACCGATCGACGATTCGGCAAGGACATTCTGCTTGACACGCGCCGCGCCCAAGGTCGCGGGCGCCACGACGGTGGTGTCGCCGTCGAGCGTGATCGTCTCCTCGCCGGTCCGCACGGCGAACGCGCCGGCGTTCGTTTGCCCGAGCCGTCCGTTCATCTTGCCGCCCACCAGTACCGGAATTTCCTGGCCCGAGAGGAGCCCGATCCGCCTGCTGAAGAACGGCTCGAGGTCCGGACGGCGGAACGTCTCGAGCCCGATGCCGAAGTCGAAAATGTCGGCGCCTTCGAGGAAGAAGGTCCGCTTCTCCGGGAAGAACAGCGGAAACCGGGTGAGGTTGGTCTGCCGGGTGTCGACCTCGGTTTCGGCGAAATCGGTGTTCACCGTGAGCGACGCAACGGCGTCGGAGCCCAGTTGTTGGAATACGTCCAGGCTCGGCTCGCCGGTCGCCTTCGTTTCGGCGTCGAATGCGGGTTTCTCGAACCCCGCAACCACGGCTGGCCGAACCGTGAGGCCGAGGCCGAGCGAGAAGGCGGGCAAATCCTGCAACCGCCCGGCGCGGCTGGGTTGGGTGACCTTCGCGTCCCTGACGGGGCTCGCCCAGCGACTCACCTCCTGGAGCCGCTCGAGCCGGCGCTCGACGTTGAATCCCCACTCGGAAACGCCCGACCGGAAACTCAGGCTCCGAATCGGGATCCGGATTTCCACCGACCAGCCGTCCATGCGACGCGCCGTGCCGGCGTCCCACACCGCGTCCCACGCGCTGTTCTCACCCTCGCCGTAATCGGCGATCAGCGCGTCATACCGCGCCCCACTCGGATTGACCGCAACGACATATCCCGAGCGGCCGTCGAGGAACGTATCGAGGATCAGCTTCACGTGATCCTCGTTCTGGAGTTCGGAGTCCCGGGCCTTGGAGAAGCTCACGATGCCGGAGACGTCGGGATCGTGGCAGTCGATCCCGATGATCAGCGCATCGGCGTCGGCGAGCACCCGGACCGTCGTGCGCCCGACCAACACGCCGCCCTCGACGGGTTCGATCATCGTGAGGACGGGGATGGAGTCGGTCTCGCCCCAGGATGGCTCGTCGAGCCTGCCGTCGAGCGTGATCGGCCCAGTGATCCGGCCCACCCGCAGTGTCGGACGCTGCGGGTCCTGGGCGGCGGCGCGATGCGCCAGCGGTCCAAACGCCATGCCCATGAGCACGCCGAAAAGCAGGGGCAGGCGGTTGCGCATCGTGAGGTTCTCCTGTGTGGCGGGCGGATGGCGTATCGTCGTCTGGTATACGTGGAAGCGCTCTCAGATGTTGAGAGCGAGGCCCTCGGGGCGCCGGCGCGGTCTCCGGCTACCCCCTCTCGACACCCAGCTTCCGCAGCTGCGCTGGCGGACAGCCGGTCCACTCGGCGATGGCGGTGTTGCCGATGTACTGGAGGTCCATCACGCCCATCTTGCTCGACCAGAATCCGCTCGCGGTGAGATCCCGAAAACTGGTGAAGAACGCGACTCCCTGGGAGCGATCCGCCACGGCACGATCCGGGTACGCGATGTCCTCCAGGACGGCGGTGCGTTCCTCCTCCGTGCACGACAAGAAATCGTGGCCGAACCGCTCGCGGCAGTCCGTATCGAGCCACGCCAGCCCGCCGCGCATCGCCGTTTGCCGGCGCTCGTTGTTTCCGTCCAGCATGAGGAAGTCCATGAACTCGGGGACGCCGGCATCGGTGGCACTCCCCGACCGGGTATCGCGCGGAATGATGATGTCCGCGAGGACGCGCACCGTCTCCCACTCGTGGGGAGTGAAGAAGCCGGGGGTCTGCGTGTCGCGGGGATGCCTGCCGGGTTGGAGGACGCGTGCGGCCCGAGCGACCTCGTCAGGCGTCCACGTGAAGGCGGCCGTGGTGGTCGCCGCCACGAGGACCCGAACGACGTCCCGCCGCGACACCTGAGCGTCGAGAGTCCTCTGTGCCGTGTCCGTTCTCGGTCGCTCCGTCATAGGGCCCCCGTGCGTCGTTGCTCGATGATGTAGTCCGCGGTCCGCCAGGCCAGCGCCAGAATCGTCCACGTGGGATTCTTGTCCGCCTGCGAGACCAATGGCCCACCGTCGGCGATGAACAGATTCTTGACGTCGTGTGCCTGACACCGTGCGTTGAGCACGGAACTCGCCGGGTCGTCGCCCATCCGCGTGACGCCCAACTCGTGAATGATCCTTCCGCCCGGAGCGATGCCGTACCCGTCGTCGGCCGAGGGCATCACCCCAAACGGCTCTCCACCCATCTCGCGAAGCAAGGCGCGAAACGTTTCCTGCATGTGCTTCACCTGCAGGTACTCGTGGTCGGACCACTTGAAGTGGAACCGCAGCACCGGAATGCCCCACTGGTCCACCGTGTCGGGATCGAGCTCGCAGTACGTATGTGCATTGGGCACCATCTCGCCTCGCCCCGAGAACCCGACCAGCGATCCGTAGTAGCGACGGTAATCGTTCTTCAGGGCGATCCCGTAGCCCCCCTCCTGGCCCGGGAACTCGTGGATGTTCCCCATGAATCCGTAACTCGGCATCCCTCGGCCGCCCCACATCTCGATGTGGTAGCCGCGCGGGAAGTCGAGCGACGCATTATCGAGCCACCAGGGCATGTACAAGTGCGCGCCGCCGACGCCGTCCTCGTTGTGGGGGATCCCGTCCATGAGGCTGGGGACGAACCCTATCACGTCGGTGCCCGTGGTGTCCGTGAGGTACTTCCCCACCGTACCGCTGGAATTGGCAAGGCCATCGGGGAACATTGCGGACCGCGAGTTCAAGAGGATCCGTGCCGACTCGCAGGCGCTCGCGGCCAGCACCACCACACGGGCGCGCACGTGCTCCTCGCGTCCGGTCTCCGTGTCGATGAACACGACACCGGTCGCGAGGCCGCGTCGGTCGTGGGTGACTTCGCGCACCATCGCGCCTGTGCGCAACGTCAGGTTGCCGGACGCGAGCGTAGGGAGGATCAGGACGTTGGGGGAGGTGAAGTTCGCGTTGACCGTACATCCCCGGTTGCACTGCCCGCAGTAGTGACACGCCGGTCGGCCGTTCAGCGGACGGGTCAGGATCGACAGGCGCGACGCAATGCACGGAATGCCCAGACGTCGCGACGCCCGTTGCACCACCAGCTCCCAGCACCGCGGTCTCGGCGGCGGTTGGAAGATCCCGTCAGGCTGGTTGTGAATACCCTCGTTGCTCCCGAACACGCCGATCAACCGGTCGACGCGATCGTAGTAGGGAGCGATGTCGTCGTACCCGATGGGCCAGTCGTCGCCCAGGCCGTCCAACGTACGGCGGCGGAAGTCGTCGGGGCCGAAGCGCAGTGAGATGCGTCCCCAGTGGTTGGTCCGCCCCCCGAGCATGCGCGACCGGAACCAGTCGAATGTCGTGCCCGGCGCTTCCGTGTAGGGCTCGCCTTTGAGTGACCACCCGCCGAGGTTCGCCCCGAATTCCCCGAATTGTCGCTCTGGCGTGGATGCCCCGCGACGCGGCGAATCGTAGGCCCACTTGAACATGGCCGAATCGGTGGTGTTGTCCCACATCGGTCCGGCCTCGAGCATCACCACCCTTGCCCCCGCCTCGGCCAACACCTTGGCGGCCATCCCGCCGCCGGCGCCCGAGCCCACGATACAGACGTCGTATGCGTCCTGCTGCCGCTGTCTGGCCATCGTACCTGCTCCTGCGGGTCCGTCCGAGAAGGTACGTCGTGGGGCGAGGCGGTGACAGAGGAGCCACGGAAACACGTCAGAGCGTCCCGTGTCGTTCATGCGTGGCCCGAGTGCAGGAGTCGCACCACAGGCCATTCTCTGTCCTCGATGAGGGGATCAGTCGGGCGGATAGAGTGGCAGGCGCTCGACGCGGTGGAACGTGATCCCGAACGGGGCAGTGGGTGGTGTGATGGTGGTTTCAAACACAACGTCGCGGGTGGTGTAGTCCACCTCGACCACCTTGCCGTACGCACCCGGGCCAAACCCAGCCGCCCCCGGCATGAAGACGATGTTGTCTGCTGCCGCATGGTAGTCGACATCCGAGACGATACGCGAGAACGTATCGCTCCCGCGCTCTTTCCCGTATTGCCAGACCTGCTGGATGGTCATCGCGCTCGGATCGATGCGGTAGACGACGGCGCGGCTGTACAACTGCTGACCCGTGTAATTGCGGTTGTCGCCATTGTCGAAAAGCAGCAACGTGCCGTCTGGGAGGAGTTCGGGGGCGTGCTGGTACCAGGCCCACTCGAAGTCGGGGTGGTTGGTCATGCCCTCCAACACAGCCGCCTCAGTGATCGGCTGCCCGGCGGCGTCCAGCGGTTGCAGCAACCGCGTCGCGAGGTCCGTCCCGTCGCCTGCTGTCATCCAGTCGACGTGGGGCGCGAGAATCCACACCACCTCGTTGTCGTTCGTGAGCTTGACCGTGCCCTGGGTGCGGCCCGAGACGATGATGGTGTCGTCGCTGGGATCGTAGGCCAGGCCGTTGGCGTGAAACCAGTCAACGTTGAGGTCCGCAAAATTGGTCGGCCAAGCCCGGCGGGTGTTGTCGAGGGCCTGGTTGAGGTCCCATTCGCGGACCATCGCCCCCGTCGCTCGGTCGATCTCGATGATGAAATCCTCGACGGTGGCCGCGCCCTGCTTGTCAACCGTCAGCACGAAGTTGCCGTTCGGCTTTTCGAGGACGTGGTGATGGAAGTCGTATCCCGGCATCGTCCACTCGTTGACGATGCGGCCCACCATGTCCATCTCGATGATGCGCCCCGTGCTGCGGTCGCCGAAGAACAGGTTGCCATTCGCCAGACGCTCGACCCCGTCGTCGTAGAACAGGTTCGAGAGGTTCGGATGATTGGTGAAATCGAGATACCAGCGGATCGCCCCGGTGGCATCGAACATGAACGGCCGCTGCGGTGTGAGTGCGCTGGCATGCCCGAAGTAGCTCACCAGGTTCATGCCCGACGTCATGGCTGCGGGTATGGCAGCGTCGATCGTGACGGTGGGAAGATCCGCGAGGAGCGGGGGCGTGGTAATGGTCCGGCTGGTGTCGCCAAGCGCCGCGCCGTTCGCATCAAAGAAGCGCAGGGTTATCGTGTTCGCCCATCCCGGATACAAGCCCAAGACCGGGAACCGAGCCTGCCGGCTCACGGTGTCGAAGCGATGCCGCACGTCGCTCGCCGGCCCGTGACGTCCCGCCACGAAGACTTCCACCTGCACCGGGCGGCTCGTGGTCAGCGTGACCTCGGCGGTCAGTGGCGCATAGCCGAACGGGTTGGGCGTGATCGACAGGGTCGTGATGAAATCGAGGTCTGGCTCCCCGACGCCTGCCGGATTGCCGTCGCAGCCGGCCAGCGGGATCAGGCAGGCGAGGGCAAGAGTGTGGACGGCACCTGCGCGTAGCCTATGAAGCATGCGGGTCAGACCTCGGGGCTTTAGGCCTTGCACGGCTCGGCAGGGCGTAACGAAAGCAGGTCGTACAACGGGAGCTGCCCAATCTCGACAACCCACCCCGACGCACTCATCAGGTTCTCGGGCGGCGTATAGTACGGGACAGTACTCGCCAGCGCGATGACCTCGATCGTCCGCACCTCATGGTACATCCCCACCCGAACGCACTTGCTCTCACCGGGATGGACCTGCACCACGATCGTAGGACTCACCGTCACCCGATACACCAGACTGCTCTCATTGACGATCTCCAACGTCGGACCCAGGGGAGGCATCGGCTCCCGATGCCGCCCAAGACACCCAGACACCCAGGCACATGCCGAGATCATAGCAACGCCTGCCCAAGGTTTGTTCATGACAGTCCCTCTACACCTACGTCGAAAGGAGACACCATCCGCCCAGGAGCCCCTCGACCGCGATGAGCGATGAGCCCATCCCATAATACGATACCCCAAAAACGGTCAGGCACCTAGCGCAGTGGACACCTATCCGGCGCGGATCCGACTGGTTGTTATCCACTCGACACGTGTCCCCACGAGTTGAGCTGGGCCTCCTGGCCGGCTACGATGTAGAACAATGCCTCCACTCTGAGACCGTCTTCATGCATTCAAGCCAGGTACGATTCGGCATTGTCGGCGTGGGCCGAGTGACCCGGAAGCGGTTCGCACCAGCACTGGTGAGCACGGAGCATGCGGTGCTTGTGGCGGCGGCCAGCAGGGACATACGCCAGGCAGAGGCCCTCGGTCCCGAACGGGCCTATGATTCCTACGCGGCGCTTCTGCGAGATCCGGATGTGGACGCGGTCTACATTGCCACCCATAACGGGCTGCACAAGGACTTCGTGATCGAGGCCCTCCGGCAGGGGAAGCACGTGCTGTGTGAGAAGCCCCTCGGCTGCACGGCCGCCGAGTGCGACGAGATGCTCGCGACCGCCAACGCGACGCAGCGCCTACTCGTAGAAGCCTTCATGTATCGCCACCATCCGCAGATCCAACGTGCACAGGAGTTGGTGCAGGAGCGCGTGATCGGCGAGCTGATGGTGGTGGAGGCGTCGTTCAGGTTTCACTTGGCGGACGCGAACGACGTGCGCTTGCGTCCGGAATGGGGTGGCGGTGCGCTCCTCGATGTCGGGTGTTACTGCGTGAACTTCGCCAGACTGTTCCTGGGAGATGCTCCGCGAGACGTCCACGCGTGGGCAACCATGGACGGCGTGCACGGTGTCGACACGAGCGTCCAGGCTGTCCTGGAATACGAGTCCGGGAAGCATGCTACCCTGTCTTGCGGATTCGAGAGTGGCCTCTATCAGCGAGCGGCGCTCGTGGGAACGGAGGGCGTGCTCGAGCTCAACGAGCCGTTCATCACGTGGGCGCGTCCGCCGCGTCTCTCCGTCCACGTTGGCGAGACCGAGGAGGTCATAGAACTCGAGCCGGTGAACACCTTTCAGATGGAGATCGAGGACTTCTGCACGGCGATTCGCGGCGGCACCGCACCGTTGCTGAAGTCAGACGAGGGACTCCTGAACGCTCGCGTTCTCGACCGCATTGCGGCTGCAGCAGCGACCTGACCCGATTCCAGCCTGCTGAGGGTTGCGAGTTCCATACGGGCGGCCGGGAGCGGGCCTCAGTCTTGCAGTTCGCATTCTTGGACACCGGTGTCCGCAGTTTGGAGGAGTCTGCCGTTGCCGACCTCGTCGAGTGTTCTATGCGACTGACCCTGTGCATTGTGGCGCTCATTGGCACGAGTGCCTGCCATGGTCCAAGTGGACCGCTATCGACGCAACCACCCGCCGACAGCCAATTCCTTGCCGGTGCGGTGAGCTTGTACCGTGCATCCCGCAACGACAACGGACTGTATCGTGACCGGCTGCGCTTCGACGGCGCCCACGACGGGCCGGCCTCAGTGGCCACGACGGGGATGGGATTGATCTCCTTGTGCATCGGTAGCCGCATGGGGTTGAGCACGAACGCGACGGCACAGGCAAAAACGACGGTGCGCACCATGCTGGGAATCGGGCACGCTCGGAACGCGGCAGGTTTTTACTACCACTTCCTCGACATGGAAACCGGCAGTAGAGCGGGGGACAGTGAATACTCGAGCATCGATACCGCCATCCTCATGAGCGGTGCGCTGTTCGTGGCATCCTGTCTTGCTGGAGACGCCGAACTCGACTCGCTCGTGGTGGCGCTATGGGAATCGATCGACTGGTCACAGGCTATAGCAAATCCCATGACCGGGGCGGTCTATCTCGAGATGTTGGGAGATGGATCCGGAAAACCGGGATCGGTCACCTTACCGTTCAATGAATACATGCTGGTCGCGTGGTTGGCCACATTGGCCGATCAAGCGGGGACTGGACAGGCCACAGATCTCTGGAATCGGTTCTATGCGAACGCCGATAGTCTGCCAACGTCCAGTTTTGCGGGACATGTCGTCCTCACCGACCGGCCAGGCGCTTTCCTTTCCAGCTTCGTCATTCAGGTAGCGTATTACCTGTGTCATCCATTCACGACGGGTGAGCGGTACCGTGCCTTCATGCGCAGCGCTCAACGTGCGGACCGTGCGTGGTGGCAGCAGTCGACCGCGGCACTGGATTACGAGTGGGGCCTGGGAGCGGGGAGCGGCCGCACGATGGCGTATCACGCAGATGCCATCAACAACAATCCGGACCACATCGTATCTCCTCACATCGTCGCGGGATTCCTTCCGGTCGATTCGAACGGAATGAGCGACCTCAGAAGGCACGATGCGGCGATGAGTAGAGCACTGCGCTCGATCGACGGCGTGAACGGGAACCTCTTGTGGCGCTACAGTGTGTCGGATCCCTCCTGGATTGCAGGGGAAATCCAGGGCATCGATTACTCTTCTATGATGCTCGGCCTTGTCACCCACATTGTCGGAAGTTCTTTTCTCGAGGAACACAACGATTTCGAGGCGTGGCTCGCTCGAGTTCGGTGAGTGCCCTGTCGGGGGTGGAAGATGGTATTGATTAGATGTATGAGAGACAGGTGAGGCATTGCCCACACCGAGGTGGCGGTGTGGTCCCGTCGTGAAGGACAGGTGACCGTCTCCCTCCTCCCCCGTTGGCTTTAGAGAGGTTTCGTCATGACACAGGTACGCTTCAGGTTGCTGCTCGCCGCTCTGCTGCTGGCCGGCTGCGCAGCCGACGAGATTGCTCAGCAACCCAATGGTCAGGACATCCCCGTGCCCCGCTGGGAGCTCGTGTGGGCCGACGAGTTCGCTGGCAGCGTGATCGATCAGAGCATCTGGACGCCGGAGGTCATGCCGGATCCGTTCAACGAGGAGCTCCAGTACTACACAGACCGGATAGACGCCGCGCCAGGCGCGAACGCCTGGCTGGAAGGTGGTGCACTGATCATCGAGGCGCGCCGCGAGGACTTCGCGCACCGGAAGCACACCTCGGCACGGCTCATTACGAAGGGCAAGCAGGAGTTCCGCTACGGCCGTTTCGAGGCGAGGATCCGGCAGCCGGGGGAGGTAGGCATGTGGCCCGCCTTCTGGCTGCTGGGCGGCAACATCGACCAGGTTGGGTGGCCGCGGTGTGGTGAGATCGACATCATGGAGGGCAAGGGGCGGCTCCCCGACTGGACGTCCGGCGCACTCCATCGCGGTCCCGATCCACCCAGCAACCGGATCACCGCGGGGGAATACCGGCTCGCATCCGGCAGCTTTCACGACGAATGGCACGTATTCGCGGTCGAGTGGGAACCGGGGCGCGTTCGCTGGTACGTGGACGACGTCGCGTACCTGGGGGTCGACAAGACGCCGGGAGAAGGCCCCGCCTATTGGCCGTTCGACGAAGGGCACGGATTCTTCATCATCCTCAACCTTGCGGTAGGCGGCTGGTTCGACACGCCGTATTTGCCGCCGGACAACATGTCACCGCAACGGCTCAACGTGGACTACGTGCGGGTGTACCAGCGAGCGGAAGGCTAGGTTGAACACCGTGTAGCGAGCCCTCTGCGCCTCACCCTACCGCCTCCTCGCACAGCTCGGCCAATCGGTCTGCCAGGCTCTCGAGCCAGCGCTGCTTACTGTGGACGACGGCGCGGTAGATGCCACGCGCCAAGAGGTAGGTTCCGCCTACCCATCCGGCCGCCCCGGCCAACACCAGCGCCACCGGAAGACCCATCGCGCCGAGCCCGACGCCGAAGACGACTCCCAACCCGCCGCCCCCTCCTCCGCCCATCACCCCCCCGAAGATCCCTCCCGCCGCCCCGCCCAAGCGCTGCTCCACGCGGATGTGCGTTTGGCCGCGGCCAGCGCGTACCCGCATGAGTATGTCAGATACCTCATCGTCCGAGTCGAAAATGCTGTCCCAGTCGAATCCCTTCCCGGTTTCCTTGGGTCGACGCGCAGTCCAGATCACCGTCCGCTCGGTCCTCGCGGTGTGTCCCACCGCCCGGAACGTCGCGCGAGCTTCTTCCACCAGATCATTGCAGTCTTCCGGCAACACTTCGCCCTCCACCACACGCTCGGCAACGAGCCTGGACGGCGCGCCGAGAAAGCCGCCCGCGGACTCCGGCGCGGCGGCAGGTGTCCTGTGGGTCATCGGAAACGGCGTGCCGGTCGGTTCGGCGTCCCACTGCCTGGATGGAGCGAGACCGCCAGACGCTGCGGCGGGTGCCGGGAGCGGTCGCACCGGCGCGGTGAGCGTCTCCGGCGAATCCAGCGCGGCGGCGAACTCACCGGGGGAAGGGAATCGCTCCTCGGGCCGCAACGCCAGCGCGCGGAGCAACGCTCGCTCCATCCCGGGCGGGAGCCGATCGAGCTGCATACGGTGTCCGGGTTCGGCGTCGAGGAATCGTCCTTCGGCAAGGTAGTCCGGCGTGACCCATGCGCGTGGCAGGGCTCCAACCAGCATCTCGTAGGTGACCACGCCCAGCGAGTAGACATCGGTGGTGGGTCCGACGTCGAGCACCCCCGCCGCCTGTTCGGGACTCATGTAGCCAGGTGTTCCCACGGCGAATCCGGTGCGCGTGAGTCCTGCGTCACTGGTGGCACCAATCGCAGCCTTGGCGATTCCGAAATCTGTCACCACCGGCCGCCCTCCCGGCAGCAGGATGTTTTCAGGCTTGATGTCTCGGTGGACGATCCCTTGCCGGTGGGCATAGTCGAGTGCGTCGGCCACACCACGGGTGATCTCTACCGCACCGTCTGTATCCATCAGCCCCACGCGATTCAGCAGTCCCCGCAGCGATTCGTCTTCGATGAACGGCATCACATAGTAGAGTTGACCCTCGGCGTCGCCCGAGTCGTAGAGCGGGAGGATGTTGGGATGGGTCATGCGGGCGGCGATCTCGATCTCGCGGAGAAACCGTACCGGGCCGATCGCCTCGCCTAGGTCGGCGCGTATCACCTTCACCGCTACACGACGTCCGTGCTTCGGGTCGTGAGCACGGTACACCGTGGCCATGCCGCCGCGGCCGATGATCTTCTCCAATTGGTACCGACCGCCCAGCAAGCGACGGAGGGATTCGGGGACGGTAGACATCGTTTTGGAAGGTAGACGTCTAGACCGGTAGACGGCCAGCGGGACGTCGAGACGGAAGAGCGGAATCCGCGCGGCACGGGGCCGGGCAGCCACAACCCACGGATGTCATCCGGAGACTCACTGTTTGCGGAGTATCCAGACGACGTCCTGCGGGTCGGTGAGCGTCATACTGTCTCCGTCAAAGCGACCGTCCCACGTCTCGAACAAGAACGCAATGGCAATCGTCTCTTGCTCCAGGTTCACGGTGTAGTCGCACTCATCGTACGTCTCGGTACTGCCATCGACCTGCTGGGTAAGCGTGCATAGTCCTCCATCGTACAATGCCCAACGGACGTACTGTGTGTCGTGGCTGTTTCCTTCGTATACCACGGTGCCCGGAACGGCATAGCCGTTGATCGACGCGGTGTTCCAGATCCCGAGGATGTCGTCGACCCCGAACGCGTCACTGCACGCGGGTGCGGCAACGAACCCGAGAATACCGAGCGTGAGCCATCGGACTATGCGTGGCATGGGTGGGCACCCTCAAGCGTACGCCAGCTTTCGAGGATCCCAGGTGACGATCCTATTCGTGAAATGGCTTTCATTGGCTGCCAGCGACGGTCCGGCTGCTTTCAAACCGTACGTGGCATCTTCGATGATGGCTTTCCCATCCCGCACCGCTGCGATCAGATTGGCCCAGTGGTCATCACGGTCATCATATCCGTCCGGTGGGCTATAGACGATCTCACTGGGTTCGGTGATGCTGGGGGGCACATCGTAGTATCTCAGATGGTACTGTCTGACAAATTCATCCTGGGCGTCTTTCGGGAACGTCGATAGGGAGTCATATCCTCCATACCCCGGTTTGGCAGAGAAGGGGGTGTGGCTCACTGTCAACGTATCCCCTGCGAACGTCAGTGTCCCCTCCGAACCGACCAGCTTCAATGAGTTTCTTCCCCCCCCACCGGCCACGAAATTGACTCGGATCTGCAAGTTGAAGGGTGCATGGGTTGCCGCCTGGGGATAGTCCACAACACAGGTCAAGACATCCGGCACATCTCTGCCATCTTTCCAGTATCGCAATCCACCGGAAGCGTAGACTCTCGTCGGTCCGTCGGAGCCAATGACCCAATGCAGCCACGAGAACAGGTGAACGAACAGGTCCCCTGCAATGCCGGTGCCATACGCCTGGTAGTTGCGCCACCTGAAAAAGCGAATTGGATCGAAAGGCACCTTTTGCGTATCGCCGAGGAACGTGTCGAAGTCGACCGTTTGCGGTGACGCATCGGGAGGAATGGAGTATTGCCAGGCGCCCAGGGATGAATGACGGTCATTCGTCGCTTCAACGAGGATCAGATCCCCAATGTCACCAGCTCGATACAAGTCCTGTGCCTTCTTCATGACAATCGAACTGACACCTTGGCTGCCGACCTGAAACTTTGCGTTATACTGCTTCTCGGCCTGTATCACCCGATGCCCTTCCGCGACCTCCTGTACCATGGGCTTTTCGCAATAGACGGCTTTCCCCGCCTTCATGGCATCGATGCTGATGATGTCATGCCAGTGATCCGGTGTGGCAATCAGCACGACATCGATGTCATCCCTACCCAAGATTTCACGATAATCTCTGGTTGCAACAACGTCCTGACCGAATAGCTCTCTCGCCCGTTTGAGTCTGCCATCATACAGATCACACACGGCGGCCAATTCAACGCCCGGAACGGTCAGTGCAGACCTGATGTTGTAGAAGCCAATGATGCCGGTTCCGATCACGCCTAACCGCACCGTGTCGTTGGCAGCGAATCTCTTATCTCGATCCGGGTGAGGATCTCGCGGCAGGATCACCCGTTCCTGTGAGGGTCTCCTTGTTGCGATGAAGGGAAACGCTCCCGCGGCCAATGATCCCTGAGCAACATCCTTCAGGAAGTCCCTTCTCGAAGATTTCTTCTTTTGTGGCATGGTGAATACCCACCCTTCTGAGGGAATGCCCGATCGCTCCAGCCCGCATCTGCCGATGTCCTGGCCATCAGCACTTCGATCATACGGTCGCGCATCTCGGCCAGCAAGGTTGTGGAGGTCGCGCCTTCAGATGCGGTGGCGAGCCAACGCGGTGCTGCGCTACCACGATAGCCTCAACTCCCCCAACTTTACACACGGAGTGCGGCCTGCTGGAGACCTACGACATGACCCAGGATCTCGGATCTCGTGACTAGGATGTGTTGGATCCGGACGGCCGATACATGGGTGTGGTGAAAATGCCGCCCCGCTTCACACCTCGCATCATCCTCGGCGGCAAGATCCACGGCGTATGGCGTGACGACCTCGACGTACAGTACGTCATGCGTCTGCGGATCGTGGAGGGCTAGTTGCGTTCGATCGCTCTGCTTCCCTTCCCGTAGGCTGCCGTTCGACCGTCTTCGATGACGCCGGCCCAGTTGAGCCCGAAGGCGAAGTCGTAGGCGTTGCCCTCGGCGTCGACGTAGGGTTGCATGTCGTGCGGTGTGTCTTCGTGCTGCTCCTCGACGGTCTGCATGTTCGCCGGCATCTGGAGAGGCAAGAGGCCGGAAGGCTCAACCGCACCGGTCAGAATGTCGAGGATCGCCTGGTCCTGCACGCCGAAGCTGACGACGATCGCCTTCGCGCTCGGCTCGAATTCCGACACAACGGTCGGGTTCGACAGGTTGAGGACGACGATCACAGGCTTGCCGTTCATCGCGGCGTGGGCATCGAGCACCGCGTGCATGTCGCTCACGTTCGAGGCGGTGACCGTCTTGCCCCGGTACGAACGGTCGGTGAATGTTTCGAGCGGATCCCCGCCGGCGATGCTCACCGCGCGTGCGTGCGTGGCCGTGTACGTGCCGTACTGGAGGCTGATCGGTACGTACCCGTTGCCGCCCGCTTTCACATCGGCTCTGTCGTACCCCGTTGCCATGCCGAACAGTCCCATACCCCCGGGACCGTTGATGACGACGACGGCTGCATCTGCTGCATCCGGATCATCCGTCACGTCGAAGTACTTCCTCGCGATCTCGATGTTGAGGGGATCCTCATCCCGGGCGGGAACCACGTTTCCGAAGAAGTCCCGGCTTTCCGGCACGTGGCGTTGGGGGATGTACACCGTGGCACCTTGCCGTAGCGGCAGGACGTCGTCCTGGTTCTTCAGCAGCACCAGGGACTTGAGCTGCGCCTCGTACCCGGCGGTCATGAAGGCGGGCTGGCCCACCGTGGCCGCGGTCTCCTCCACATCGAGGTAGGGGTTCTCGAACAGGCCGGTACGGAAGATGTTTCTGAGCAGCCGGACGGCGGACGCCTCGAAGCGCGCGCGCATGAACGCGTCGCCGTGCTCCGCCACACCCATCTCATACGCCTGGATGACCGGACCGGCGTCGTTGTTGCCGCCGAACTGATCGACCCCCGCCATCAGGGCTTTGTAATGCCGCTCGGCTTCGGAGAGACCTTCCACACCCCAGGGAGTGCTGCCAAACTGATCCATCTCAGCATGATCGCGCGTCACACCCCAATCGGTGCAGACCACGCCATCGAAGCCGTACCTCTCTCGCAGCAAGTCGGTGATGACGTACGTGCTGTAGGCATTGCCCACGTTCTCGCCATACGCCGTATCCTGATTGAACGAGATGGTGTAGTATGGCATGACCGCCGCCGCCATGCTGGTCTCGCCCTCCAGCGCGAACGCCCCCTCCGTGAACGGCAGCAGGTGGAGATCGAAGCTGTTGCCGGGGTAGACGGCATACTTACCGAAGCCAAAATGCGCATCTCGGCCGCCTTCACCCGACCCTCCACCCGGCCAGTGCTTGACCATGGCGTTCACGCTCTCATAGCCCCAGCCGTCCGCGATGGCCGCGTCACCCTCGGAGGTCTGAAACCCATCCACGTACGCGCGGGCCATGTCGGTCGCGAGGTGTGGATCTTCCCCGAAAGTACCGCTGAATCGGAACCAGCGCGGCTCGGTGGCGAGATCGATTTGTGGCGACAGGGCCGTCGTAATGCCAAGCGCACGGTATTCCTTGGACGCGACGTCGCCGAATTGCCTGACGATGGCGGGGTCGAAGGTCGCGGCGAGGCCGATCGCGCCGGGCCACTGGGAGATGTCACCTTCGGCACCCGCGTTGTATTCCGCAATAGCCTGCGTCTCGTGGCGCGGGTCTGAGCTGTTGTTCGCCGGGATCCCGAGCCCGATGCCTTCCACCAACGCCTGCACGTTGTTGTTCCAACGTGCCGCCACCTCGGGGCTCGTCACCGACGTGATCAGCACGTGCCGCAGGTCGTCGTTCGCGAGGAAGTCCCGCTGCTGGTCGGACAGATCCCAGGCGTTGGCACCGCTCTCGGCGAACGGCTTTCCGTCGTAGGTACCGCGGAACCACCCACCGGCACCCGGGATCGCTTGGTGGGCGCTGTACAGCATGAGGCCGGCGATCTGCTCGACCGACATCTTGGAGGCGAGGTCCTTGGCCCGTTCGTCGGCGGAGCGGCGCCAGTCTTCGTACGGATCCAGCGCTCCATTCCGGTTCAGGTCCTTGAAGGCGAACCGGTCAACGGTGAGCAGGCTGACACCCGATGTCGTCGCGTACCCCAGGGTCCGACCACCCCTGTTGCTGACCGTTCTGATCGTGCCGGATTCCGTTTCGCTCCATCTGGGAGTGCTGTCGAAACAGCCGTTCGGCACCACGAGCGTCAAGACAATGAGAAACGCATATGCAAGAGCTCGTTGAGGCTGGAAGTCTCTCATGATCGTTTCCTTCACAGTGGGTTGCGCCGCAGCTCGGAACATGCCTTCGCGGTCTCCTTCATACGCCCACGAATCTTGGCGTGTCAAGAATCACAAATGGAACGTGTAGGTGCATTTGACCAGGATCGTCCGGCTGTCGGTGAACGGTAGCGTCGGGGTGAGGCGATGCCGGTCGGTGTTTAGGCCCTCGTTGTAGACGATCCAGAGATCGTTGCCTTCGCGAACGTTGTAGCGAAATCGAACGTTGGCCGATACGGTGTTGGTGGCGCTGTTGAACTGGATGAACGCGTTGGTGGATACCTTGGTGTTGAGCGCCGTGCCGATGCGGAGGCGGGCCAGGTGCGCGTCGAAGCGCTGATCCCGATCCGGAAAGCGGATCCGGTTGAAGAGGTAGGAACCCGCCAGTTCCAGGTGAGGCGAGACGTACCATATCGGAGAGACCTCGGCCGTCATCTGCCACCCATCGAAGAACGTGCCGACCTCGACGCGCGGGCGCAGCTGAAACAGCCGCGTGTGCGAGACGTGGTACGAAGCGCCGACCTGGAAGAACGTGTAGCTCCCGGCGGGCACCACAGCCTCATCAGAAAGCGCGAACGGAACAAGCAAGTCTTCGAAAAGGACCTTTGCCTCCAGGCTGCCGCCCGCGCCCGACTTGGCGGCGAACTCCCACTCCGGTCCCACCTCAGCCGACTCGATGGACCGATCCCCGTTGCGCACGAAGGCGAACCCGGCCAGCCCCAGTGTATGCCAGATCAGCGACGACGTTTCACCAGGTAGCCAGGTGTAGGAAATCGCGTCCTCGAGCAGCGTGAAATCGTTGCGCTGGGTGAAGCCAATGCCCGGATCGTACGCAGGTCCGGCCCAGGCTACGACGGCGGTATAGCCCAATCCGCGCCGCCGTCGTCGCTCTATCTCAGCGGTAAACCGCCCACTATTGACGAGGTCCAGGTCGCCGTCGTCTATCCGTTCATGGTCGAAGGTCTGCGCCCATTGGAGGGTCAGATAATCGTCCCCAGCCAGGCGAACGACGCCGTCGAGCCCATAGGCCAGGTTATAGCTGCCATCCGTTCCGACGCGGCTGGTGACCATGGCGCCGGCATACGAATAGGCGTTGAAGACCTGACGCCGCAGGCGAAGCACGCCGAAGTTCTCAGATGGGAGCGAGTCACTCTCGGCGGTTTGCATGTCGAAGAAGCCGACGTCCCAGCCACCCCAACGGCCTACGAGGCGCGCGCCGCCGAGTACTCGAACCGGCTGCCCGTCTTCGGTCAGGCCGACGCGGCGACTGTGGAAGAGGCGGCTCAACCCGCCGGTCCTGAAATCAAAAATGCCTGCCCGTTCCTGGAAAAACTGCCGCTTTTCGGGAAAGAACAGCGAAAAGCGCGTCAGGTTGACCTGTTGATCGTCGGCTTCGACTTGCGCGAAGTCGGTGTTGACTGTCAGATCCAGCGTCAGGTTGTTCGTGAGGCCATACTTGAGATCCACGCCGGCCTCGCCTTTGAGGTCGTCTTGGCGGGGATAGCCGGTCCCGGTGTCGTTCAGCGGGAACGATTGCCCGAGGCCACTCAGTCCGTACGGCGTCACGTAGAGCGGCTTGCGCGCGCGAATACCTTCGAGAACGATCTTCTGAGCGAGCGAGGGCTTCAGAAACGCCCAGTTGGCGATCGACGGCACGGGCGGAAAGACCAGGCGCTCAGTCTTGCGCGCCACCTTACGCTGCAAGGTGATGCCCATCACCACCTGCCCGTCTTCGTCTTGAAAGCGAAGACTGGTGAAAGGCACCCGCATCTCAGCAAACCAGCCTTCCTCGTTTACTACCGTCTCGACATCCCAGAACGTATTGAAATCCCCGTTGATCCATCCGCCCGAGGCAATGCCCCCGCCACTGGCGTCGTTGGAGATGGCCGCGTCTTTGCGGATCCCCCCCGGCGTGGTCGTGAAGAGGACAGCCGTCTCATTGTCGTTGAAGGTGTCGAGGAGGATCTCGAAGTGGTCGTCTCCGCTGAGCCGGTCGCGATAGAGGGTGTTGGAGCGAATGCCGGTGCTGTCCTGATCGTACCCTCGCAGCGCGAAGTAGATGTAATCGTCGTCGTAGGCCACGAGGAATTCGGTGCGCTCGGTAGGCGGCGCGCCGTTGTCCGGTTCGTACTGCGTGGGCAGCCAGGGTTGGACGGCCTCCCAGGCCGGTTCGTCGCTCAACCCATCGAGCTGGATAGGCCCGTCGAGACGAGGCAAGACGAGACGCTCCGATCCTTGGGCCCAGACGACAGGGACGAGCACCAACTGTGCCAGCAACACAACCGTGCACGTTCGTCTGGTGGGGAGCAACTGGGGCATGGTAAATCGCTCGTTCGCTGGATATGTCGGCGCGCCGTTCAAGCTCAGCACAGCTAAAGGTCCCCTGCGTCGCCGCTCCTCAATGAACTTGCAGAATCTATCGCTACCAGCCAATGGGTTTGGTCGCCAGCCAATCTCGGTACGCTGGCCTGCCGTCGCGGTATGACCGATGTGGGACTGTACCTCGGAAGCCGTGTCGTGGCGACTGGGCGTCCTCCATGGCCCGCCAAGCCCCGTTGCACTGACACGAGGATTGGCGCGCGGCAACCCGGCCGGGCGTCGCGTTCGTGGCTGTCGGTCGAGAGTATTCCGACTACTCCTCTGCCTTTTTCCCGCGTCCCGGTGGGTGCTACTTTGGGATAAAGCCCCTCGCGGAGGTGCCCATGAGTGGGGTTGACCGAAGAGCGACCAAGTCCGAGGTGCGAATCGGGTTCAAGGACTTCGCGCTTCAGCAGCTGTCCGACACCCAGTGTTCGGCGCGCGTGGTGCTGGCTTGGCATCCTGGAGAGGAGTTTGTGGGCACCGCCGAAGGCGAGGACTCACCCCACGGCCAGCTGAGATCGGCTGCCGAAGCCACGGCGCGCGCGCTGGAGGCCGCGACGCACGGGCAAGTGGAGTTGACGGTACTCGCCGTCAAGGCGCTCACGACATTGGAGACGGTTCTGGTCGTCGTCTCGCTGTCCAGCCGCGTCGATCAACGGTCCGAGCGTCTCGTTGGGTCTTGCCTCATCAAAGAGCAACCGGCGCATGGTGCGGTGCTGGCCGTCTTGGATGCGACCAACCGACTTCTCAGCATCTACCTGCGCTGACGTCACGAATGACAGGGTTGCAGACCTGGCCAGCACGACGCAGGGGAGTTGATGAGGCCAAAGGGGTTGCTGGGCCGCCGGGGTGGCGATCCATCACCTGACGGCCAGTTGAGCATCGTGATGAAGCGCCGCCGCACCCAGTATTGCGGCGTGCTCGAGTTCTGAGACTTCAATTTCCAACGACGTGATGGAATCCGAGAAGGCAAAGGAGCGTATCGACTCCCACATCGCCTTCTGGAAGAACCGAAAAGCCTTACGAACGGATCCACCCAAAATGATCATCTCCGGATCGTAAGCATAGAGAACCATCTTGATACCCTGACCCAGATGATGACCGAACTCTGCAAAGATCGTCTCGGCCTCCCGGTCACCTTCTACGGCCCGCTGAAAAACCGTTGCCCCCGTTTGCCCCACATGACGAGTGAAGAATTGCCCGGAACAGTAATGCTCATAGATACTTTCCAAATACGGAATCATGCCGAACTCGCCCGCCCCACAATTCCTCCCGGGATACAACTTGCCATCGACGACGATTCCTCCGGCGAAACCCGTCCCCACAATGAGTCCAATGACTGATTGATGTCCGACACCCTTCCCAAAATGCTTCTCACCCAACGCAAAGCAGTTGGCGTCATTGTTGATCAAAACGGGGACTGAGTACTTCTCTTCGAGTATGGACTTCAGGGGCACTTCCTTCCAGGATGGGATGTTCTGTACGTCGTACACGATGCCCGATTCGAGATCCACCACGCTGGGAACACCGATCCCGATGCCGTCAACATCCTGTCGTGTCGTCCGATCGATGAGCCCACAGAGCTGGCCCAGCACCTCCTCCTCCGACCCCAAGGAATTGATCTGTATTGACGACACCTCGCCGAGCTGTTGATTGCGCACCAATCCAGCGCGAGCGTTGGTGCCGCCGAGATCAACTCCAAGAATGGTGGTTCTTGCCATTGTCCTCCAATCGGTAGGTGACCATTGTCGGGTCCTCGCTCACACAGCTTCCTTCTTGCGCGATGCGATCGTGACATTCGGGATCAGAGGCTTGGCCCAGAAACCGATACTGAGGATGAAGCCCATGGTCAGATAGAGGAACAGCATGCCGCCCCGCAGTCCAAACAGATCGCCGAGTCCACCGACAATCAGTGGCACAACGGCGCCCCCGATGATGGCACTAACCAATATCCCTGAAAAACTGCCGTGGTGCTCCGCAACGGAATTGAGCGCAAGGGAGAATATCACCGGGTACATGACAGCGGAAAAGAAGCCGACCAATGGAAACGCTATGCGAGCCACGGGCCCGGACAGAAAGAGGGCCGCGGTGAAGCTGATGATCGCGGCAATGGTGAAGAACACCAGCACGATCTTGCTGTCGATCAGCTTCAACAGCACGATGCCCGCGATACCGCCAATGGTCATGAAACCCCAGAACCAAGCGACAGCTCTCGCGCCGGTTGTCTGTGGATCATAGCCATGGTAGGTGTTCAGGAATTGGGACATCCAGTTGGCAATACCCTGCTCGAGCCCCACATAGGTGAAAATCCCCAGGAAGAACAATATGACGGTGGGATTCTTCAGCAGGCCCATGTGTGTTGTGAAAGCGCCGACCTGCTCCTCGGCTTTCCGTTCGACCTTTGGGATTCTCGAGACGGATACGATGCCGATCATGAGCAGGGCAATCACGGCAAAGAGCCAATAAAGGGATATCCAGGGGATATCGTCAGGAACGACCCGTGATAACGTCGTGATCAGCAGATTCGAATCGGCCGACCGGCTCTCGAGATTGCGCACGAGAGACGAGTATACGAGGGGACTGAGAAAGGAAGCGGAGCCGAAGACCAATTGGGCGACGGTGGCATTGAACGCGTAGTGCTCTTCTCCACCGGCCTCCCGCAACAGTGGGTTGATCGCGACCTGAAGCATGGCCATGCCGGAGCCGATGAGAAACAAAGACCAGATGGCGGTCAGATAGTTCGGATACAACGCCAACATCGAGGAGCCCACAAACGCCACGGCGAAGGCGGCAACCATGACCGGCTTTTCCTGGAACTTCTCGATCAGCAGTCCCGACGGAATGGACATGACACCATAGGCAATGAAGAACGCAAACGGCAGCACGGCCACGAGGGTGAGGCTCAGATCGAAGTCATCGATGATCTCGGGGACGAGAGGGCCAATGATGTTTGTCAGGAATGAGATGACGAAGAAGATCAGGAAGATGAGGCCGACGACATAGTAGCTTCTACGAATTGGCGTACCCTCCTATCGGTAGTCTGAGGTCTCGTGCCAAGTGCGCCGCCAGCACCCTACTGGAAGGCCACTCAGACGGCAGTCAATCGAAGAACGGGAAGAGCGTCTTCAACTCGTCACGGGATGGCTGGGAGCCGTACTCTGAAACCTCGAAGGCTTCCGCCTGCTTCACCTGGCTCCCCCGCTGCTGTCCGTACAGCTGGATCAGCAGTTCTCGGTAGGTCTCTCCGGGCTGGGACGAGCGGAATCCTCGAGTCTCGGCGAGCCACTCGCGCCGTTGCGATGGATCCCGTGGCACCGAGTCGAGATCCCCTCGGTTGTAGGGAAGCCATTCATACATCTGCGACTCGTGGCAATGGTACATGTCGATCTTCTTCTCGATGACATCGTCGATGGCCACCACGATGTCCGGAACGAAGGGCGAGGGTTCCGTGAAGCGGTCCGACATGTACAGAAAGACGGGATTCTTCATGAGGTGGGGGACCGAAGCGACGATGTTCGGCACGGTGACCATGTAGGCCGCGTCCCTCACCAGGAGTCCCGTATTGCGGTGATCCGGGTGGTAATCGTTGGGACGGGGGCTGATGACGACATCCGCCTGGAACTCACGAATCTGACGGATCACGTCCTCCCGATTCTCCAGCGTGGGCATGAGCTTGCCGTCGTCGTGGTCGAGGACGATGTACTCCGCCCCGATGGCCCGGCCCGCACACTGGGTCTCCGCGTACCGTCGCTGCGCGAGCGGGCCGCCGCCCATCGCGTAATGGCCCGCGTTTCCATTGGTCAACGAGACAAGTCGGACCGCATGACCCTGCGCGACGAACTTGGCCATGGTCCCACCCACCTTGTCGGGATCATCCGGGTGGGCACCGAAGACGAGGATCCGGAGATGGCGCTCGCCGCCCTGGGCGACACTGACATCCGTCCACAGCACACCGACGGCCGCCACCAGACAACAGACGAATCCGACTCTAGTCATAGGCCATGTCACTCCCGTGCCGTCGTGGTTGCCTCTGCCGTCCTTGCTACTCGTTGTCGCCGTCCGGCATGACGAAGTCCATGAAGTCGGGGGCCACCATCTGTGGCATCACGAATGCTCCGACATGGGTGTCATGACCGATGGGACGCGTGGTTAAAGGCCGACAGTATGAAGACGACGGCGGCGACGCCTCCGGCTGCTGATATTGCGACCCAGGGTGGCAATCTGGCAAGTCACTCTGCATCGCGCAAACAAGAACGCGGGCATCGCCCACACACCACCGTGGAAACGTCGACCGTACGGGACGCTAGGGTCCGGTGGTCGCTTCGGCGAACTTCTCCGGGTACTTCGCCATCTCCTTGCGGAATAGCGCGTGGAGCTTCGCCACCTCGACCGCCTCGTTTGGCCCAGGGGTGACAGGGCTCCCAATCCCCAGGACCCGCCGTCGGAAGTCGAGCGTCACGGGAACGATCGGCACGCCGGCCCCGAGCGCGATCCGGTAGAACCCGGTCTTCCACCGGTCCACCTTCCGCCTGGTCCCTTCGGGGGAGAGCCCTAGCACCCATTGTGGCCGGGTGCGGAAGTGCTCGACGGCAATGCCCACCGTGCCCTGCGCGGCGGATCGGTCGATCGGCTCTCCGCCCAGCCAGCGAAGCACGGGTGACAGCGGGAACCGGAAGATGGTGTGCTTGCCCAGCCAGCTGGCCCGGACGCCCGTGACGAACATCCCCAGGATACCGAGGAAGAAGTCCCAGTTGGACGTGTGGGGTGCGACGATTACGATGAACTTGGGGCAGGCGGGCAACTCGCCCTCCACCCGCCAGCCGGCTAGGCCGAGCAGCAGGCGGGACACCACCCGAGACACCGGCGCTCGGCGACGGGGGAACCCGGTTCCGACCGGATCAGTCATGCATTCAGATGACAGAGATGCTCTCTCTCACTCAACCGCCCAACCGCCTAACCGCCGGACCCGTCGAGCGGCTCGAGCGAGCCGTCACCAGCGACGCGGAAGAACCGGCCGCCCTCCCACAGGAGTCCTTGGAATGTGCCGAGCGTCTCGAGCGGGATGTCCAGCGCGAGCACTTTCCCCTCATACAGGCTTGTGACCTGGTCGACTCCCGTGTGGCCGACGACAATCGCGCGGCTGCCATAGGCGGCGAGGATGGAATCCACCTGCGGGACCGTCGCCTGCGGGTACCGCCCCTCCTCGATCCGGTGATAGCCCCGATACCAGAACGGCCCCTCGTCACTGTGCCCGTAGTAGTTCCTGAGCTCGTCGTCGAACGCGATCACGTACGATCTGGCGTCCACGGTCTCGCGCGCCAACGAGTTCACCCGGTCCAGGCTTGCACCGAGTGCGACCAGCCGCGGTGGAATGCCGCCGTGCACGAACAACACCCGGTTGAGCTTGATGACGGTGTGCTTTGTGCGCAGCCACCGTCCCAGCTCCATGTCGGGTCCGAACAGGTCGGTGTAGTTGACGCCCGTCGCTCGCACCACCCCGTCTGTGTATTTCGTGTTGACGTAGCGAAGGTCGCGGCGCAGCACCATGGTCTCGTGGTTGCCGAGCAGCACGTGCACCCGGCCGCCCGCGGCTCGCGCCTCGAGCTCGAGACGATAGAGCAGCCACAGGCACTCCGTCACCTGGTCGCCGCGATCGAAGGTGTCTCCATTGATGACGAGATGCCCGTCACCCCACGTCCAGTGCAGTTCCTCGTCGATGACGCCCGACGCCTCGAGCAGATCCACGAGCGGCTCGAATTCGCCGTGGATGTCGCTGATCGCGAAGATCTTCGACACGTTGTCGTAGGTATGCGGCTGAATCTCGGGAGCCTGAACCGGTACCACGTACTGCCACGTCGAGTCGCCGCAGAGGCCCGCGAACCGCAGCGTATCGCGCGGTTCGAACCGCTTCAGCAGGACCACCCCGTCACACAGGTAGAAGACCACGGCCTCTGACGGAGTCTCCCAGTAGACGTGTGGCCCATCGTTCAGCGAGTCCGCCGCTGCCTCCTGCACGGAACGTGATCCCGTCGGGGTGCAGGGGATGGCGGCCGGCAGGAGCACCAGCGCGGCTGCCGTTGCCATGGGGACGGTGACACTCGCGGTCACTCTCACGGTCGGTCTCCGGTTGGGGTGTGACGGGGCAACGGAGTCGCGTCCACCCGGGCGGATGGGCGGCAACCTTGTCACTGATACAAGGCGCTCGGACACGTCGCGTCAATGCTCCACGGTGGCCCGCATGTGGCACGCGTGGATGCGGGCGGAGGGGACCCATCGATCTATCCAACCGCCTAACCGCCTAACCGCCTAACCGCTCAACCACCTATCTTTCTCCTCACCATGACCAAACTGACGATTGTCGCGGCACTGCCGCTCGTGTTGACGCTCGCCCCGCCGCTCTCTGCCCAGGATGCGGCTCAGGCGGTACAGGACACCGCCTACGTGGCGGGCGAGTACCGTGTGTTCACGGGTGCTGGAGAGCCCGCCTCGATCGACGACATCGTGGCCGAGATGGGGCGGCATCAGGTGGTGTTCGTGGGCGAGGCTCACGACGACCCGACCGGCCACATGCTCGAGGCCACGCTGCTCCAGCGGGCATACGAGACGTACGCTGCCCCGCGCCCCGTCGTGCTGTCGCTCGAGTTTTTCCAGCGCGACGTGCAGCCGATCCTCGACGAGTATCTGGCCGACCTGATCAGCGAGAAGTCGTTCCGCGGCGACAGCCGGCCGTGGCCCCGATACGAGACGGACTATCGTCCGCTGATCGAGTTTGCCAAGGAGAACGGCATACCGGTGATTGCGGCCAATGCTCCACGCCGCTACACCACGCGGGTGACGTTGCACGGTCGCGAATCGCTGAGCGACCTGAGCCCCGACGCGTGGCAGAGCCTTCCTCCGCTTCCGTATGGCCAGCCGTCGCCGGAATACCGGAGCCAGTGGATGCAGACCATCATGGAGGTGATGGAGGAGGAAGGCATGAAGTGCGGCCTACCCATCCCCAAGCCCACGGAAGGGGAGGAGGCGGTCGAGGCACCGGCACCCGTCGGCTCGCATAACGCCATGGGGAACCAGCTGCACAGCCAGGTACTGTGGGACGCATCCATGGGCTACTGGATCTCGGAGTCGCTGGCGGCGCGGCCGGACGCGTTGGTGCTGCACATGGTTGGCGGGTTCCACGTCGCGCGCGGCACCGGCACGCCGGAACACCTCGAAGCGTACCGGCCTGGGACCTCGCGCATGATTGTCATGCTCCGCCCGGTGGAGAACGTCGAGGCGTTCGAGCCGGCCCCCGAAGGGCAGTGGGGCGACTTCGTGATTCAGACTGATGAGTCCCGGACGCTCGAGGCCCTCGAGTGCCGGGCGTATTTGGCCGAACGGGCGAAGTGACTCCGCCGTCGCGACTCGCGCAAACTGAAGTACGTTAAGCACTTGCATGACGAGGGTGTCCTTACGGATTCCCTCGTTTTCTCGCGTTGGTGTGCGAATGGTGTGCGAAACACCGGCGACTTCCTCGCGGTGTCGGTTTGTGGGTTCTATCTTAACCGACCATGTCCGAGATCACCCGTCTCTCGATCGCCCTCGCTGACCGCTACACCATCGAGCGGGAACTCGGCGCCGGCGGCATGGCGAGCGTGTATCTCGCGCACGACGTCAAACACGACCGCAAGGTCGCCGTGAAGGTGCTGCGCCCTGAGCTCGCCGCGGTCCTGGGCGCCGAGCGCTTCGTGCAGGAGATCAAGACGACCGCGAACCTCCAACACCCCCACATCCTCGCGCTCTTCGATTCGGGCGAAGCCGATTCATTCCTTTATTACGTGATGCCGTACGTTGAGGGCGAGTCCCTGCGCGACCGGCTCAATCGGGAGGGTCGGCTCCCAGTCGACGAAGCGCTCGCGATCATCGGTGACGTGGCCGCAGCCCTCACCGCCGCGCACGCTCAGGGCATCGTCCATCGGGACATCAAACCCGAGAACATTCTCGTGAAGGATGGTGAGGGACTCGTCGCGGACTTCGGCATCGCGCTCGCGGTCTCACTGGTAAGCGGGGATCGGCTCACCGCCACCGGACTCGCCATTGGAACCCCGGCGTACATGAGTCCCGAACAGATCAGCGGCGAGCAGGCCATTGACGGGCGCAGCGATATCTATGCCCTGGGCTGTGTGTTGTTCGAGTTGCTGACGGGCGAGCCACCGTTTACGGGCCCCACGGCTCAAGCGGTCATCGCGCACAGTCTTGTGGACGCCCCGCGCTCCGCGCGCGCGCTGCGTCAAGAGCTGCCGACCGAGATCGATGCAGCACTCACGCGAGCGCTGGCGAAGCAGCCCGAAGCCCGGTTCGACACGCCACGGGCGTTCCTCGATGCCTGTACGCCATCGCCGGCGCTCCCCAAACGCCGACGTTGGTCACTCGTGGGCGTCACAATGGCGATCGCGCTCGTCGCGGCGGTGGCGTTACCGCTCTGGCGCAGCGGCCAGACTGCCCGGGCTCGGACACTACTCCCTGTGATCGAAGAATTCGCGGACCAGGGTAACTACATCGAGGCATTCGATCTGGCAGTCGAGGCCGAGCGGCGCCTCTCCGGTGATACGACCTTGGCCCGGCTCTTCGAGACTGTCTCCGACCTCCTGACGATCAGCACGGAACCGGCCGGGGCCAGGGTGTACCTCCAGCGCCTCGCGTCGAGCGGAGAGGAGACGCGGACCGACAGTGTGTTTATCGGCACGACGCCGTTGCAAGATGTGCGCATGGCGCGCGCCGAGTACCGCGTCGTGGTCGAGAAGGACGCGTACGCCACGCTCGAACGCATTGCGTCGAGTGCCTTCGGCCGGTCCGAGTTGCGTACGGACGGCCGTGCCGTCGAATTGCTGCTCACGCTCTCGGCGGCCGACGCCATTCCGCCCGATATGGTCGCAGTACCCGGAGGGCCGTATGAGCTCGTGAGTCCCGACGTGCCCCGCGGACTCCGCGCGGATCTCGAGCCATATGCCATCGACCGGTTCGAAGTGACGAATCACCAATACGGCGAGTTCGTGCGATCCGCCGGCTTCACCACACCGGCGTTCTGGCAGCACGCCGCCGCGGATGGCGTTGACCCGAGCGAATTCGTTGATCGGACGGCATTGCCGGGCCCCCGGACATGGACGAGTCAAGAGGCGCCGAGCGGGGAGGGCCGCCATCCCGTGGCGGGCGTCTCCTGGTATGAGGCTGCGGCCTTTTGCGCGTCGGTGGGGAAGCGCCTGCCCACGTTGTTCGAATGGGAGAAGGCCGCTCGCGATGGGGTGTCGTCACGCCGCGGCGTGATCATGCCGTGGGGCTTCATGTCGGCCGCCGCGCAGACGGAGCGGAGAGCGAATTTCTCGGGCGCGGGTACCATGCCGGTCGACAGCATGCGGTTCGGCATCAGTGCGTACGGCGCGTACGCGATGGCGGGCAACGTGAAGGAATGGCTCGCAAACCCTGCAGGTGATGGCTTCGTCGTCGTTGGGGGTTCGTGGCAGGATCCGGCGTATGTGTTCTCGGGAATCGGATCGTTGCCGGGCGTGTCGGCGACGTCGGCGTTGGGGTTCCGGTGTGCGCGGGCCGCCGGGCCGGCCGCGGGCGAGCGGGGCGCCGGTCGCCTGAAGCTCGATGCGCCCACCCCCGTGTATCGCCCGGTCGATGCCGCCACTTACGAAACGCTGTTGAGCTTCTACCGCTACGATCGGCAACCGAGTGGCGCCCGCGGCGTCGAGGTCGTCGAGACGGCGGACTGGTCGAGAGAGCAGCTGTGGCTGAACGGTGTCGGGGGCGACTCGATCCTCGCGTACCTGTACCTGCCGAAGCGTGCCGCCCCACCCTTCCAGACGCTGGTGTACGTGGCAAGTGCGGGTGCCTTCTTCTTCCAGCCGGTCTGGCAGCAAGCCGAGGATGTGCTCGGTCCGCATATCAAGACTGGGCGTGCCGTGCTCGCCGTGGTCTTCAAGGGGATGGTGGGGCGTGCGTGGCCGGCCGACTTCGTTCTTCCACCGACCCCCTCCGTGCGATTCCGGGATCTGATGGTCCTGCATGCGACGGAACTGCGTCTTGCGATCGACTATCTCGAGACGCGCGGCGAGATCGACATGGAGCGATTGGCATACGTGGCGTTGAGTTTTGGGGCGGGCTCGCGACTGTCGTTCGCAGCCGTCGATGATCGCTATCGGAGCGTGGTCCTCATCGGCGCCGGCATTGACGAGCGAATGCAGCCCACGCTTCCTGAAGCGGCCAATTTCAACTTCGCGCCATACATCAAGCCGCCCAAGCTCGTGGTCAACGGCCGGCTCGACGAAGAGCATCCATGGAATACCAGGGCCCTGCCGCTATGGAACCTGCTGCGGGAACCGAAGGAGCTTGTGCTCGTGGACGGTGCGGGGCATCACCCCCCGGTCGAGCAGCACATCCCACCGATCAAGGCCTTCCTCGACAGGACACTTGGTCCGGTCGTGATGCGCCAGAACTGAACGGGGCTCGGGCAGACCAACGAAGACGAAGGCCGAGGCGGACATTGAGTCGTCGGGGCCCGCCCGAGGGGGTCGACGATCTGCACGGCAACCTGCACGCCGCAACGACGATGAATCAGATCAATGGAGATTACGGTTCATGAGGACACTGTCGATCGTGTTGACCGCAATCGCGGGTCTCGTGCTTGTCCAGTGCGGAACGGATGTGCGTCAGACTCCAGACTTCTCTTCCGTGAGCCGCGTGGACTCCGGTACGGCCGTCTCGGTCATGCTCACGAGCTACAGCACCACACTTCTGGCCAATGGGGACGATGGGACACGGCTGAGGATCGCCGTATCGGACAGTGTGGGAAGAGAGATCACGTCTGCCACCGATTCGGGTCGCGTCTACGTGAGCGGCGATGGCACGATCACCGAGTTGGATGGCACGAGCCTGCCCGTGCTGACGGATACGGCTGGTGTACCGTACACCCCGGCGAGGTTGGTGGATGGAGTCCGTACCCTCGCATTCAAGGCCGGAACGTCACCCGACCGCGTGAAGGTGGAAGCCCGTTCCGGTACGCTCTTCCCGGGATCGCACGAGATCCACACTATCCCCGGCGATGTCCGACTGTTGACCCCCACTGCGGCACAACTTCCAACCACCACGAAGCCTTTCGATCGGATGATCGGTGCGGATATCTCCTTCCTGCCGCAGATCGAGAACGGTGCAGGGAGGTTCTTCCAAGGAGGAGAGAAGTTCTTCGAAGATGGGCAAGAAGTTGACGCCATCGAGTTACTGAAGAACCATGGCTTCAACTCCATCCGCCTCAGGATCTTCGTCAATCCGAAGAACGAGAAGGGGTACTCCCCCGGGGTGGGATTTTGCGGATTGGACTCCACGCTGAGCGTGGCCAGGCGAATCAAGGATGCCGGCCTGGGGTTCCTGCTGGATTTCCATTACAGCGACTACTGGGCGGACCCCCAGCAACAGAACAAACCCCTGGCGTGGGCCGATCTCGATTACGAGACGTTGAAGGATTCCGTGAGGAGCTACACCACGGCAGTCCTGAGAGCCATGGAATGGCAGGGCACCCTGCCCGACATGGTGCAGATCGGGAACGAGATCAACCACGGGCTCCTCTGGCCGGAAGGTCATATCGGCAACCTGGATCAGCTGGCCGGCCTCCTTCAGGCAGGTGTGGAAGGGACCTCCGCTGTCAATCCCGACATGCCGGTCATGATGCACATCGCGCTCGGCGGGCAGAATGCCGAGTCGAGGTTCTGGTTGGACAACATGATCGCCAGGGGCGTGACGTTCGATATCATTGGCATCTCCTACTATCCGCGCTGGCACGGAACACTCGAAGACCTCTACAGCAACCTTCATGACCTGATCGATCGCTACAACAAGCCGGTCAACATCGTGGAGTACTCGGATTTCAAGCGGGAAGTTCACGACATCGTCTTCAACCTTCCCAATGATCTAGGAAAGGGCACGGCCATCTGGGAACCGCTTGGATGGCGAAGCCGGGCTGTTTGACAGGGAGGGGAACGTCACGGATCTCATGAAGCTCTATGACGAGCTGAGTGGGAAGTACCTTCGGTGGTAGGATAGTAGGACGGTAGGCTGGTAGGGTTGGGTGGTGATCCAACCGCCTAACCGCTCAACCGCCTAACCGCCCGTCCGGGATGTTCAGTCGTGCGAGGATGGCGGCGAATCGGGGATCGCGGTGCAGCGGCGCCCAGATGGGTGACCACAGGCTCTCTGCATTGAGCTTGAAGTCGCGGTTGTCGACTGCGCGGTCGAGCCACACGAAGGCTGAGTCGATCTGGCCCAGGCCAAGGTGGACGCGCGCGATCTCGATGTCGGCGCCCGTCCGGTCGGGGAGCGCCTGGAGCATGTGTAAGATCTCCAGCGCCTCGCGTCGCCGACCCGCGCGGGCATACGCGAACCCCAGGAGACCGTGCGTGTGTGGTGGAGCACCAGCGGCTCGCACGGCCTCCAGCTCCACTACCGCCGCCGAGTCCCGATCGAGGTTGAGCAGCGCCGAGCCGACGAGCCAATGCGCAACGTAGGCATCGGGGGCGAGTTCCACCGCTCGGCGTCCCGCCCGCAGGGCGTCCTCGGCGTGTCCGGCGACGGCCAACCCGATGGCATACGATGCCGCCATAACCGCGGAGACCGGATCCAGTTCGGTGGCCCGCCGCATTTCGGCCACGGCCGAGTCGACTTGGCCGAGGATGAGCAACTCCTCGCCATACCACTGGTGCGCCGAGGCGTATTCGGGATCGAGTCGAATAGCGGTGCGGAAATCGCGCTCGGCTTCGCTCCAGCGCCAGGCGTTGATCAGCAGGCTACCGCGCGAGGCGAACGCGGCAGCGAGCGTGGAGTCGAGCGCGATCGCCTGATCGGCCGCTTCGAGGCCGAGGGGGAGGATCGAGTCCGGTGGCACCGGCGCGTAGTAGGGCAGCACGCCGTACGCCTCCGCCAATCCGGCATGGGCTCCGGCAAACGCCGAGTCGCGGGCAATCGCGCTCTGGAAGTACTCGATGGCCTGCTGGAGCGACTGCTGGCCCCGTTTCGCGAACAAGTACCGACCGCGCAGGTACTGGTCGTACGCCTCGAGATCGCGCGTTCCCTTGCGGGATGCGACGGCGAGGTCGCTATCGCCGAATCGTTCTCGCAACGCCGCGACGATGGCCTGGGCAATGCTGTCCTGAACGGCGAACACGTCGCTCATGCCGGCCTGGTAGGTTTCCGACCACATCGTGAATCCGTCGTTCGCGTTGACGAGCTGCGCCGTGAGCCGCAGCTGGTTGCCGCTCCGCCGCACCGTTCCCTCCAACAGGGTCGATACCCTGAGGTCGCGGCCGATCTGCTCGGGCGACGCGGTCTCCCTCCGGTAGGCGAACACGGCCGTGCGAGAGGCCACGCGCAGGTTCGGCACCCGCTGAAGTGCGCCGATCAGCTCGTCGGTCATGCCGTCTGCAAAATACGTGTCAGCGGTATCGCCGCTGACATTGACCAGCGGCAAAACCGCAATCGATTTCTCGACCGTTGCGGGGCCGGCCGGCCGCGAACGCAGCGTGAGGTACCCGGTCAGCGCGACGGTCGCGGCGAGCAGGACCCCCGCGATCGCTCCCACGTGGCGGCGGCGGCGCGCGGCCGCGCCCCACGTCCCCGAGCGGATATCGGGATCGTCCAGCGCGGTCACGATCGCCCCGGCGCTCTGCGGACGCTGGCCCGGGTCTTTCGCCAGGCACGCCATGACGAGGTTCCGCAGACCCGCCGGTGCGTCCGGCCGCTTCAGGGGGGGTGGGGCCTCGACGAGGTGTGCAGCGATCAGGGCCGAAAACGGCCTCCCGTGGAACGGCGGCTGCCCGACCAACATCTCGTAGGCCGTGATCCCCAGGGAGTAGATGTCCACTCGCCGGTCGATCTCGGTGTCGCCGGCGGCCTGCTCGGGGGCCATGTATGCCGGCGTCCCGAGTGATGTGCCCTCCTGCGTGAGCGTCTCGGCGGCCGCCGTCGCGTCGGTCTCCCGCGCCGACCGCAGCGCCTTGGCCACGCCGAAGTCCGTGAGCGCGGCCGCCCCGTGGGACAGGAGGATGTTGTCGGGCTTCACGTCGCGGTGCACGATGCCGCGGTCGTGGGCATACGCGAGGGCGCGGGCGACATCCTGCAGCACGCTGATGGTTTCGGGGACCGGAAGGGGACCCGTCGCCAGGCGCTGCCTGAGCGACTCCCCCTCGACCCACGGCATGATGAAATACGGAAGCTCGTCCACCACGCCCGCGCTCAGCACCCCCACGATGTGGGGGTGTTGCAGGCCGGCCGCCACCATGATCTCGCGGTTGAAGCGCTCGACCGACACGTCACCGCGCAGATGTTCGGCCAGGACCTTGACGACGACCCGTCGATCGAGCGTCGTGTCGTGGGCCACGAACACGCGCGACATCCCGCCGCCGCCGAGTTCCCGCTCGACGGCGTACGCGCTGCCCAGCGCGTGATCCAGTTGTTCGCTCAGTCGGTCCACTCGGTGTCCTCCGCGGTCGTCAATCTACACCGATGTGACGTGACGGGTTCAGGATCGACGCCAGGCCGGTCGTGCCATCAGCCCCACCGGGAGACCCTACAGCAGGTACGGGATCAGCGCCTTCCGCTCCGGCGGGTAGTCTGCGAAATGCTCCCGGTACCATACGTGGTGCCTCACGGCCCTGGGTCCGAGGTTGGCAGCCGCGTAAAGGGCAAAGGCCAGGCCGGCCGTCGACCAGGTGGCGATGGCCCACCCGAACCACTCGAGGATCTCGCACAGGTAGCTGGGAACGGAGACCCAGCGGTACAGACCACCGCGGGGAATCCGGTACCCGGCCTCGCCGGGCTGCCGGAGGCTCCGGAGCACCGCGTCTGCACGGAGGTTCCCGAGCCAGCCGACGAGGAACAGCGCGGCGCCCAGCAGGAAGCGAGGGTCGGTGAGCCACGCGATCCCGTAGCGTCCCAGGTGTCCGATCCACCGGGCGTTGATGTAGGCGTTCAGCGTGTTGAATCCAATGGCCAGGAACATGATGAGGACGGGCATCCTCCGGCCCGGGGCGCGCATGCGCAGGGGGAAGACGAACGTCCGGTTCAGGTAGTGGAGCTGCCACAAGCCCAAGAACAGGAGAGGGACCACGTCGAAGCGATGGTCGCCGGCGAAGAAGACCAGAGCGAAGAGCGCCACCGCCGGGAGTTCCATCAGGACCCAGCCGACTCGCGCAGGAAGTGTCGGGCCCCAGCCCGTACGCTCGTACCGGCCGTAGGGTGCTGGCACGAACTGCAGGGCCACCACCGTGACGACGGCGAGGGCGAACTCGGAGCGGACGGCCCAGCCGTGCAACGCGAGCTCGTTCAACTCCGCTCTCGATGGGTGGTGGACTTGAGCGTGCCCGACGGCCGTGCGCCCTTACGGCAACGGCGCGAGTTCGAGACGGACAACTTGGTCTACGGTTCCGGCGTCGCGTGGCGGGAGCCGCAGCGTGAGTCCGTCACGACCCACGCGAAAGTCCACCGGCGTTCCGGTGGAAAGCAGTCGGGCGGTCCGCACGCTCCGCGGTAGACGGGGCAGCGACAGTTCGGGATCGGCCCAGTTCAGCACGTGCACGAATACGGTATCACCGCGTTGGGTTGTGACTCCCCAGGGCCGCGGCGGTATCGGGCCGCCCCGTGTTCCGTATACGCTGGTACCGTAGCGCTCCAGCCACGCCCCGACGCCGCGCAACCGCTCAGCATGCTCGGGGTGGATGGCTCCATCGGGCATCGGCCCCACATTCAGCAAGAGGTTGGCATTTCGTCCTGCAGCCTCGACGAGCATGCGAACCAACGATGCGACGGACTTGAAGTTTCCATCGGTGATCCGGTATCCCCACGAATCGCTGATCGTCTCCGATGTTTCGAGCGGTACGGCGGTGGACACAGCCGCACTATTCCAGCCGGCGGTATTGACCCCAGGGAGGTCCTTCTCGAACGTCTGCACGTCCTCACCCGGGAGCGGATCCTGGTGGTGGTTCGGAATGATGAGCGCCGCCGGTTGCAGCTCGTGGATCATCTGGTACGTCCGATCCAGGTGCCAGTCGGCGTCGGGACGATCCCACATCCCATCCAGCCACACGCCGCCGAGCGGACCGTAGTTGGAGAACAGCTCGCGCAGCTGAGCGTCCATGAACTCCAGGTAGCGGTCCCAGTTCCCGCCATCGGGCCGACCGGTCTGACGGCCGGTCCGGCCGCGTGGGAAATAGTCTGGATGGTGCCAGTCGAGTTGCGAGTAGTACACGAACAGCCGCAGCCCCTGGCGCCGGCACGCCTCCGCCATCTCCCGCACGATGTCGCGTCCGAAGGGCGTTCGATCCACGACATCCCAATCGGTGACGTCCGAGTCGAACAGGGCGAATCCGTCATGATGCTTCGTGATGAGGGTGATGTAGCGCGCGCCGGCGCTACGGGCGAGCGCGACCCACGCATCCGCGTCGAAGTTCCGCGCATCGAAGTTCGCCGCGAGACGCTCATACTCGGCGACGTCGATCCGCCGGTTTTCCATGACCCACTCGCCGTCCATCAGGAGGGCGGAGATGCCCCAGTGGATGAACATGCCGAACTTGGCATCCTGGAACCAAGCACGGGCCTCCAGGTTCGCGGCGGAGGGTGTGGAGATCCCCTGCGCGAGCAGGGCAGCCGGAAGCAGGACGAGAATCGTTGTGGCCCGAATAGCGCGCATGCGTCCTCCGTCGGCTGGATGCCGCTAGTTCCCTTTCACGACGAAGCTGCTCTCCAGGCCCGCATCGGAACTCGAGCTGACCCACACGGCGAATGTCCCGGGCTCGACCACCCGCTGCATGTCCTGATTGTAGAAGCCGAGTTCACTCGGACCGAGCGTGAACCGAACGGTTTGCCGCTGGCCCGGCTCGAGAAAGATCTTGGTGAAGCCCTTGAGTTCCTTGACGGGTCGGACCACACTGGCCACGAGGTCGCGGATGTAGAGTTGCACGACTTCGGCTCCGGCGACACGTCCTGTGTTCGTCACCGTCGCACTCACCGATAGGGTTCCATCCGGTGCAATCGTGTCGGCGCTCAGCACGAGATCGCCGTACTCGAATGTACTGTAGCTCAGTCCATGGCCGAACGGATACAGCGGAGTGTTGGGTGAGTCGAGGTACTTGGAGGTGAACTTGGATTCGGATCGTGGACGTCCCGTGACGTCTCGACTGTAGTAGATGGGGACTTGACCGACCGACCGCGGGAACGAAACCGTGAGCTTGCCACTGGGATTGGCGTCTCCCCAGAGCACGTCCGCCAAGGCGTTGCCGCCCTGAATGCCGGGATGCCACGCCTGCAGGATGGCGGGCACGTGTTCGGCCAGCCAGGGAATGGCAAGCGGCCGACCGCTCATGATGACCGCCACGACCGGCGTGCCGGTTTCGTGGACGGCCTCGATCAACTCCTGTTGTACACCGGGCAACGCGAGTCCGACGCGCGAGGCAGCCTCTCCCGTTTCTCCCTCTCGTTCACCGACAACGACAATCGCTACATCGGCATTGCGCGCAACCTCCACTGCTTCAGCGAATCCATCTCGGTCCGGCCCGACAACGGTCGAGCCCCGCGCAAAGGTGACGGTGGTGGTCTGGGCGGCACGGCGCCGAATACCCTCGAGCACGGTGACCACGTCCTCGGCTCGACCCAGCGCGTGCCACGCTCCCAGTAGATCCTGTCCGTTGTCCGCCAGCGGACCGATCACGGCGATGGAACCCACGTCGCCCGAGAGCGGAAGGAGCGCCCCGTCGTTCTTGAGCAGGACCATCGACTTCCGGGCGGCATCCCGCGCGGCCGCAACATGATCGTCACGGAGAATGACCGCTGCCTCGGTGGCCGGATCGACGTATGGATTCTCGAACAACCCCAACATGAACTTGGCCCGCAGCACTCTGCGGACCGACTCGTCCAGCGACCTCTCCGGGATCACATTGGTCCGAACGAGGTCCGCGAGCTGACCCGCGTAGATACCACCCATCATGTCCATGTCGATGGTGGCGTTGAGCGCGAGACGAGCGGCGTGGCGGCCATCGGCTGCGTACCCGTGATCGACGAGTTCACCGACCGAGTTCCAATCGCTCACGATGAACCCATCGAATCCCCACTCGTCGCGCAGGACGCGGTTGATGGTGAACGTGTTCGCCGTCGTCGGCACGCCGTTCAGCAGGTTGAATGCGCTCATGATGCTCGCGGCTCCGGCAGCGACGCCCGCCTTGAACGGAGGCAGGTAGATCTCCCGCAAGCTTCGCTCGGACATATCGACGGAGTTGTAGTCCCGTCCTCCGACCGGCGCTCCGTAGGCGACGTAGTGCTTGAGGCAGGCGATGATGCGGTCTGGAGACGCGACGTCGCTCCCCTGAAATCCCCGCACGCGCGCGGCGGCCATCACCGAGCCGAGGTAGGGATCCTCGCCCGCTCCCTCGATCATCCGTCCCCAGCGGGGATCTCTCGCGATATCGACCATCGGCGCGAACGTCCAGTGGACGCCGGAGGCGCGGGCCTCCCTCGCAGCAATTGCCTCGATGGTGGTGACCAATTCGGGATCCCAACTCGACGCGGTCGCAAGCGGAATGGGGAAGATGGTGCGGTATCCGTGAATCACGTCGAGTCCAAACAGGAGTGGAATGCCGAGGCGGGTTTCCTCGATCGCGATACGCTGAATTCGATTCGAGTTCTCCGCGCCGGTCACGTTCAGGAGGGAGCCGATCCTGCCCTCTCTGACAGCCGCAGCCCTGTCGTCGCTGAAATCGCTGTACTGCACCAACTGGCCTACCTTCTCGTCGAGTGTCATGCGGGAAAGCAGGTCGTCTATGCGTTGATCGATGGCGCTGGCCTGCGAGCTGGCGGCTCCGGGAAGGCTCGACGCCAGCAGGAGGACGATCGTCAATCGGCTAGCCGCGCGGCACAGTCTCATTTGGTGAGCTCCAGCGTCTCGAATTCTCGGTTGAACCGATCAGGCTGAGAAGGTACGTCGATCGGCATTCCAGATGAAGAGCCGCGCCACACGTCTGACCATCAGCCGGGACACGAGCACCCGGCGGACCGAATCCGTGCGTGCGGAGGTAACGCGGATGGGTTATGTTGTGGTTGACAGCCTCAATATCGGAGCCCCCGATGCTCTGGTTTTCGCAGAAGTCTCCTGGCAGCGCCCTGCTGGCCCGCACCCTGCTCGCCGGTATCCTACTCGGCTTCGTGTCCGGATGCGCGCGACCCGCCACCACGAGCGAAGCCGAGCCCGAAGCTGCCCCGCAGGAGGACCGAGCCACGGCCTCCGCCATCACCTCAAGCGAAGTGCAGAAGCGGTCCTACGAGTCCATCGCGAACCTCCTGCAGGGCCGCACTGCTGGGGTCCAGGTGGCAGTGAATCCCAACGGCTCCATCTCCGTCCGCATTCGAGGTGCGGCGTCGTTCTACGGCAGCAGCGAACCGCTGTATGTGGTCGACGGCATCCCCTTCAACCCCGGACCGGGTGGGGCCCTGACCGGTATCAACCCGTACGACATCGAGTCAATCGAGGTGCTGAAGTACCCGCCCGAGACGTCGCTGTACGGGGTGCGGGGCGCCAACGGCGTCATCGTCATCAAGACCAAGCGGCCGGATGAGTGAGCGGGACCGAGCGAGGGCGCTGGGTTGGTGCATCCTCGGCGACCTCGCCTTCATTGTTCAGTAGGGGCCGGAGCGAGTAACTCCTCAGCCCCGGGCGTCACGACGCGCTCGGGGCTTCGTTCGTGATATCGGCAAGATTTGTGGTGGGCGGATCGGCAACGGCGGCAGGCTGGCAGATGCTGGCGGTCTCACCGCGTTGCCGCCATATACCTCTATCGCCTTTACTATCTACCTACGACACTGCAAAGAGGGTCCGGCAATGACGAGGAGACTAGTGTGGGTTCTCGCGACAATTCCGCTTGTGCTCGGATACTCGTGTTACCGGGGACCGGTAGAGATGCAAACGCTGGACGTCCAAGTTGTCTGGAAGCTCGAAACCAACTTCGCAGAAGGCGGTGGACATAGGGCGCAGTTCACCATCCGCAACGACAGCGACGTCGAGCTGACGGCCGCCAACTGGGAGCTGTACTGGAACATGTCGCCCAGGACGGTGGATGCGGAGAGCATCACCGGGCCGGTCAGGATCGAGTGGATCAACGGCGACTTCTACCGAATGAAGCCGACCGACGATTTTAGGCTTCCGCCCGGCCGGGCCATGGAGATCGCGTACCGCGGCGACTACGCGGTGATCAAGGAAACGGACGCGCCGGCAGGCCTGTATTCGGTGCTGTACGCGGACGACGGTTCGTATCGGCTTTATCCGGTGCGCGAGTATTCGATAGCCCCGTTCGTTGGGCCCGAGCAGATGGATCGCGGGCCGGGAGACACGGAGCCGATACCGACGGCGGCATGGCTGTTCGATCAGCATGCGATCATCACGGAGCTGCCCGACGAGCAGGTACCGCGGCTCATTCCCACGCCGCGGTCCTCGGTTCTGGGTGACGGGCATTTCGAGATCACGCACTCGACGTCCGTAACGTACGAACCCGGGCTGCTGTCCGAGGCGGAACTGCTCGCGGACTTCCTCGGCGGCATCCTGGGTCGATCCGTCACGCCGACCGAATCGCGCTCACCAAGCGGGGCCGGCATTCATCTGCAAAATCGGGACGTCGATCTCCCGGGCTCGTACGAGCTGACCGTGTCCGGCAGCGACGGTGTAGTCATCTCGGGCGACGCGAGCGGGGTGTTCTATGGCTCGCAGAGTCTCAAGGCGCTGATCCCGGCCGAATCACTCGGCCGCACGAACGAGTCCATCCCAGTGCGGGTGGTGCGCATCCAGGATGCACCGGCGTTCGCGTATCGGGGCATGCACTTGGATGTGGGCCGGAACTTCCATTCGGCGACAAGCGTCAAGCGCCTGATCGACGCCATGGCGTTCTACAAGCTCAACAAGCTGCATCTCAACCTGACCGAGGACGAGGGCTGGCGAGTCGAGATCGAGGAGCTCCCGGAGTTGACACAGGTGGGGGCATTCCGCGGTCACACCACCGACGATGCGGAGATTCTCCAACCGTCCTACGGGTCGGGGCCGTTCCCGGACTCCACGATCGGGTACGGCAGCGGCTTCTACAGTCGTGCGCAGTACGTCGATCTCATTCGCTTCGCCGGGCAGCGACACATCGAGATCATTCCCGAGGTGAACGTCCCCGGACACGCACGAGCGGCCGTCAAGGCCATGGAGAACCGCTACCGACGGTTGATGGCACGGGGCGGGGAAGCCGACGCGGAGCAATATCGACTGATCGATCCCGACGACGCCTCCGAGTACCGATCCGCACAATGGTACACGGACAACGTCATCTCGGTGTGCCGGGAATCGGCCTACACATTCCTGGAAACGGTCATCGATGACTTCATCGAGATGCACGAGGAAGCCGGCTTTCCGCTCAGGGTGTTCCATACCGGCGGAGACGAAGTGCCGACGGGCGCCTGGTCCAGGTCACCCCTGTGCGCCACGTATCTCGAGGAACATCCGGAGATCGACAATCCCAGAAACCTGCAGAAGGTCTATTTCAAGCGGATCGAGGCGTATCTCGCATCCAAAGGAGTCCAAGCCGCCGGCTGGGAAGAAATCGCCATGAACTTCAGGGAGGACGGCTCGTGGACCCCGAACGACGAGTTCGCAGCCGGGAACGTCATCCCCTACATCTGGAACAGTCTCTGGGGCGCCGAAGATCTGGGCAACCGTCTGGCGAACGCCGGCTACCCGGTGGTCCTGTGCAACGTGACCAACTTCTATTTCGATCTCGCATACAACAAGGATCCCAGGGAGCCCGGGCTCTACTGGGGCGGCTTCGTCAACACGCGAGATGCATTCGAATTCGTTCCGTATGACGTTTTCAAATCCATCAAGACGACCCCGGATGGCAAGCCGTATACCAATGCCGACTTCGCAGGCAAGGAGATGCTCACTGTCGAGGGTCGAAGCAATATCCTCGGGCTCCAGGGCCAACTGTGGTCGGAGACCTTGAAGGGCCAAGACATGCTGGAGTACTACTACCTGCCCAAGATGCTCGGCCTGGCGGAACGGGCATGGTACGGGCAAGCAGAATGGGGAAACATCGCAGATCGGGAGGAGCGGGGCCACGCAGTAGACTCAGCGTGGGATGTGTTTGCCAATACGCTCGGCAAGCGAGAGCTGCCGCGGCTGGATCGGTTGAACGGTGGCTACAACTACAGACTTGCCCCTCCCGGCGCGAAGGTGCAGGATGGCCGCCTGGTCGTGAACACGGCGTACCCGGGGTTGGTGGTCAGATACACCACCGACGGATCCGTGCCCACGGCCGCCTCACCACGGTACACCGAGCCCCTGGACGCCACGTTCGAGACCGTCATGCTCAGCACGTTCGATCCCCGTGGCAGATCCAGCCTGCCCACCGTCGTCACTTCTCAAGCGCGGTAGTCCGACACGATGACGAACTCGCTCGATCCGGCAAAGCGACTCATCTCCCTGGACGCCCTGCGGGGCTACACCATCGCCGTCATGGTGATCGTCAACGACCCGGGGTCCTGGAGCCACGTGTACCCGCCGCTGCTGCACGCGGAGTGGCATGGGATCACCCTGACCGATCTGGTGTTTCCGTTCTTTCTCTTCATCGTCGGCGTGTCGATTACGCTCGCCTACACCAAGCGACTGAAGGCTGGAGCGGAGAAGAAGGACCTCTACAGAAAGATCGTGTCCCGAGCCGTCAAGATCATGCTGCTGGGGTGGTTCCTCTGGCTCTGGCCGAACTTCAGTCTCGAGGGCATGCGGTACGTTGGGGTGTTACCCCGGATCTCCATCGTCTTCCTCGTCTGCGCCGTGCTCTTTCTGAACACGACCTGGAAGCAGCAGATCTGGATCGCCTCGGCGACCCTGCTCGCCTACTGGGTGTTAATGGCCCTCGTGCCCGTTCCCATCGACGACGTCATTCGCGATGCGCTGGCCACGGGACAGGTGCAGTACAGCGGGGGGATGTTGGAGATCGGGCAGATCCGCCAGATCTCCGATGCGTTCATCGCGGCGAACTACGAGCCCGGTGTGAACATCACCGCGTGGCTCGATCGCCTCCTCGTCCCTGGTCGCTTCTGGCAGGTGACCTGGGATCCCGAGGGACTGATGAGCACGTTCCCGGCTATCGTCACCGGAATGCTGGGGATGCTGGTCGGGAAAGTGCTGCTGACGATCGACGATCCCTACAGGAAGCTCACGTGGGTCTTCTTCATCGGCTTCTCCCTGTATCTGGTCGGCGGGGCATGGGGGTGGTCCATGCCGTTGAACAAGAACCTGTGGTCGAGCTCGTATACGCTGTGGACCGCGGGCATGTGCACCATGGGTCTCGCGGCCTGCATTCTGATCGTGGACATGCTCGGGTATGCGAGAGGCACTATGCTCGGCAGAGTCTATGGAGCGAACGCCATTGCGTCATATGTGCTCGCCGGCATGCTCACCGTGGTGTTCTATTCCGACATATTCGGGGGTGTTTCGCTGAACGGACTCTGGATGGATGGACTGACCAGCGTTGGCATTGCGCCAAAGCTGTCGTCTCTGGGGTATGCCGTCCTCTACATGCTCATCATCTACATTCCGGCGTACGCCTTGTACCGGAAGCAGATCTTCATCAAGGTATGATTCCCATGTAGCGCTAGGCTCCGCACGGATACGCCGGGCGGAGGGAGAGGACGTCGTACTGTGGGAGTACGCCGATCTCGACGACCCAGCCCGACTCACTCATGAGATTCTCAGGCGGCGTGTAGTATCGCTCGCCGCCCGCCATGGCGAAGAACTCGATCGACCGCTGTCGGTGGATCTTGCCCAACCGGACACACTTGTTGTCACCCGGGTAGAGCTGCACGACGATTCCTGGACTCACGGTCACCCGATACACTAGCCCGCTCTCGTTGACGAGCTCCAGTGTCGGCCCCAACGGCGGCATCGGTGCCTCATGTATCGTCCCCCCGCACCCCGCTATCCCGGCACACACGAGGGGTACGGCGAGCCTCGTCCAGCGTCCGTGCACGACCACCTCCTGCAGCTGCAGCGACCCGAGACACCATCCGCCACAGGAGCCCCAACATCTCTCACCTGATACAATAGTCCGAAAACGAGATGGACACAAAGGACGCGGCACCGGCGGGCCGGCCCTTGGGTCTTGGCGACTGACCGGAGTGCCCTTCCGCTGGCGGGTGCCGCTCCACGAGACCATCTTCGTTTTGTATGAGCCTTCAGGAGGCCCGCTGCCCCTGTCTCGCGGCGGATCGCAGGGTGCCGAGGAGGACACATGAAGCGCTGGTGCACCGTGTTGGCGGTCACGCTCTTGGCCGCGTCTGGACTCGAGGCGCAAGCCGATGCCGCGGTCGACTCGCTGCGTGGCGTGTCGGAGACGGCTCCGTTGTTCGCCTCACACGACGTGCTCGAGCTGAGGATCGAGGCCCCGTTCAACACGATCTTGAAGGACCGGGACCAGGAAAGTGAGTACCATCCCGGCACGCTTTCCTACGTCGACGAGAGCGGGGATTCGGTCGTACTCGACGTGCGGGTGCGGACCCGCGGCAAGTTTCGGCTTCAGAAGCGAACCTGCGGGTTTCCGAATCTCCACGTCAACTTCCGTCGGCAGCAGGTCGAGAACACGGTGTTCGCCGGCCAGAATCGGCTCTCGATCGTCGCTCACTGTCAGGACACGAAATCCGAATACGAGCAGTTCACGCTACAGGAGTATCTCATCTACCGCACGTTCAATCAGCTGACTGACAAGAGTGTCCGCGTGCGGCTTACCCGCGCGACCTACATCGATACCGAGGCCAAGCGTGACTCGTTGACCAAATACATGTTCATCCTCGAGTCGTTCGATATGCTGGCCACCAGGCACGGGTGGGAAGTGATCGAGGTTCCCGTCGTCCCGCCGGATCAGCAGCATGCTCCCAGCCTGCTGCTGTTCGAGGTCTTTCAATTCCTGATTGGCAATACGGATTGGAGTGCCTTCCAGGCTGCGGCAGGCGCGAGTTGCTGTCACAACGCCAAGCTGATTGGTACGATGGCCGGACCGGTGATTCCGGTACCGTACGATTTCGACTGGTCCGGCGTGATCTCCGCGCCCTATGCCAAACCGGATCCCAAAGTCGGCGTGAGCCGAGTGCGGGACCGACGGTACTGGGGCATCTGCCGTCCACCAGAGGAGTTTGAGCCCGTCTTCGCTCTCTTCAACGACCGCCGAGATGCGATCTACGAGATCTGGCGCGAGCAGGAAGGGTTGGAGGAGCGTCGCCTCGACCGCACCCTGGAGTACTTCGATGAGTTCTACGAGATCATCAATGACTCACGGAAGGCCAAACGCGAGATTTTGCTGAAATGTCGGCAGGTGCCTTGAGGGGGTAGCGGGGGAGTACGATGTGTCTGGACTCGCTCCCCTGAGCGGACGAGGGGCGCGAGGTGCGTGGGAGACTTCCGTCTACGCATCTCACTAATAGACAATCCTGACTAATCCAAACCACTCTTCAATGTCGTCAGGATCTTGTGAGAATGAATCAGCAAGTCCGAACTTCCACCAGGCATCGAGGAATTCGTGGATAATGACACCAGCAGTAGGTGTCAGAGAGGAATCGATGTCATCGAGGTTCTGTAATAGGCCTTGCGCCTGATCAGTCTCCGTGTTTCCACCATAGCCGTAGTCTGGAGGGCCCACACGAAGCGCGTTGGGGGAAACGCTCAACCCCGTTTCGGTGATTAACAACGGTTTATCACTAAACCTGGATTTGAGTTCCTCAATCCAACCCTGAAACTGTGTCCCGGAACCGCTGCCCGGCAGTGTAGAAGGACGATAGTACGGAACCGCGTAGGAATACGCATTGTGACTGCGAAAATCCAAGAAGGGCGTGTCTATCAGATCAGCAGTCCGAATGTCATTTGAGTAGGAGACCAACGAAACGTATCCATAGGTGTCCTTTTCGTATTCCTTCACATAGTCAGCCATTTCGGCAACAAAAGCCTCTGCCGCATTGATGTTTGGCCCTGTATCGATGAAAGTTCCAGCATAGTGGTCTATGTCAGGATGAGCGGCGTTTGTGGAGCTGATAGATGATTCACTTATTTCATTCCCGATTAGGTACGCGATTATGGGTGGTTTTGTGTCCCCGTATACTGAGTAGATTCTGTCTATCACGCTCCGTGTGTAGGCCTTTGTGGATTCTTTGAATGCCGGGTCGTGCAGGTCAGCAACCTCAGTGTCGACCCAGATCGTCTGAATAAAGAATAGACCTCCTGCGTTTCTCAACGACTCGTAGCAATAAGCAGGCGCACCCCAGAAACGTATGGTGTTTGCTCCAATAGACTTGATCTGGAGAATATCCCTGTCAATGCTGTTCCTCAGTTTGTGAGGAAGTGATCGGGCATTCTCGATGTCCCAGGGTACGTATCCTGGATATCCCGGAACATAGACGACCCCTTTCACAAAGAAGGGGGAGCCGTCTTTCAAGATATGATGATTATTGGTGCCAAATGTCTCATCCCCAGACACTTCTAGAGCTGCTGTCCATCGGTTCTGGAGTGCTGCAAGGGCCGGACGGGCAGTTACACTGAAGAGGTTGTCGATACTGCTGTCGGGACCTTGTTCCTCTCTGATGCCAGGACCTTGTTCCTCGCACCCTTGGAGGATGATGATAAGCACGACGGATACGACATAGAGCCTTTTCATGTCGGAACGTACCCGCCTTGGTGTCTTTCTACCATGCTCACGCTAAGCACGAGTGAAGAAGGTCTCGTCAGGCTTCGCGTGAAGGCAATTGACACACCGTTGCGCTCAACTCGCTGGGATGTTGCCGTACCCTGATCGGACGGGCGGGACCTACAAAACCCCTGTTCCTACACGTCGCAGGTCTCGACGGCCTGACGCAGCGCCGCCATCGGGTCACCGGTGGGGTTGAATTCGTGGGCCAGATACCCCTGAAATCCCTGATCGGCGATCGCCGTGGCGACCGCCCGGTAGTTCAGTTCCTGCGACTCGTCCAACTCGTGGCGGCCTGGGACGCCGCCGGTGTGGAAGTGGGCGATGTGTTGAATGGTGTCGCGGATGGTACGGATCACGTCGCCTTCCATGATCTGCATGTGGTAGATGTCGTACAGCAGCTTCACGTGCGGTGACTCGACGCCGTCGATCACCTCGATGCCGAACCACGTGCGATCGCCCTGGTAGTCCTGATGGTCGACCTTGCTGTTAAGGAGCTCAACGCACACGGTGACGCCGTGCTCCGTGGCGAGCGGGGCGATCTCCCGTAACCCTTCGACGCAGGCCGCGATCGACTCCCCGTCACGGCGACCCTCTCGGTTCCCGAACATCGCGATCACGTTCGGCACGTTGTGCCGAGCCGCCAGCGGGATGGTCTCTTCCAGCTCCGCGAGCAGCATGGGGTGGTGCGTGCGGTCGTTGAATCCGGTTGCGATGAAATCCTGCCGATCGGTCGGCTCGCCCATCGAGCAGACGAGGCCGTGAGCTCGCACGCGTTCCCAATCCTTGGGCCGGAGCAAGTCGATCGCCCGAATGCCCATGGTGGCGGCTTCTTGGCAGAACCGATCGAACGGCACGTTCGCGAACGGCCAGCGGGAGACGGACTGCTTGAGGCGGCCACTTGGCATACGAGAATCGGACCTCAGGACGCCAGGACTGGTTGCGGCACCGACCACCGCAGCAGCCGTGCCGAGAAGCCACTCGCGACGGCTCGCACCGCGCCCCCGCATCAGAACTCGAGAGCGTGCAGGTGACGGTAGCTGGCTGCGAGGCTCGCGAACGGGTCGGCCGGGTTGTCGTGTTCGACGAAGTAGTGCCGGATTCCAGCCTGGTCGCTGTGGGCGAAGAGGGCCGCAAAGTCGAGGGTGCCGGCCCCGACATCCGCCATGGAGCCGTCGGCAGCCATGTCCTTCACGTGGACCAACGGGAACCGACCGGGGTGCTCCCGGAAGGTCTTGAAGGGATCTCCGCCGGCCTTGGTGATCCAGTAGAGGTCCAACTCCAGCTTGACCAGTGCGGGATCCGTCCCCTCCATGAGGACGGCCCACGGCATCCGGCCTTCCAACGGCTCGAACTCGAAGTCGTGATTGTGATAGCCAAACGTGAGCCCGGCTGCCTTGGCTCGCTCACCCACGCGGTTGAAGCGGTCGGCCATACTTCGATAGTCATCGAGACTGGTGCGATTGGCGGGGGCAATCCAGGCGACTACGATATACTGGTGACCGACCTGGGCCGCGAAATCGACCGTTGCCTCCCACTCGTTCTCCAGCGGCTCCAGCGGCATGTGTGTGGCAGGCGCGCTCAGCCCCGTGTCGTCCAGGACGCGGCGAATCTGCTGCGCTGACCGACCGAAGTATCCCGCGAACTCCACTTCGTCATACCCGATCTGCGCCACACGATCGAGCGTGCGTTCCACGTTGTCCTGCATACTGGATCTGACCGTGTAGAGCTGCGTCCCGATCCGATCCAGCCGTCGGGCGGCTGACGCCGCGCCGCATCCCGTTGCAGCGAGTCCCGCCCCAGCCAGGCCCGCGGCACCGATGGTCTTCAGGAAGTCTCTGCGACAGGTCATCTCAAAGCTCTCGGCGTTTCATCTGGTCAACGGCATAGGCACAGGCGCGAGCGGTGAGCGCCATGTACGTGAGCGAGGGGTTTTGGTTCCCCGACGAGGCCATCGCGGCGCCATCGGTCACGAACACGTTCGGCACGTCGTGAGACTGGCAGTATCCGTTCAGGACGGAGGTCTGTGGATCACGACCCATCCGCGCGGTGCCCATCTCGTGAATCGTGAGGCCGGGTGGGTTGTCCACGATGGACGACTCGACCTCCTGGACTCCCGCGGCTTCGAGCATCTCGGCTGCCGTGACCGCCATATCCTGCAACAGCGCCCGTTCGTTGTCGCTCCACACACAGTGGATGCGGAGCGTGGGGACACCCCACTTGTCCTTGTTGTCCCGGTCGATCTCGACGTAGTTGGTGGGCCGCGGCAGGCATTCCCCGAATCCGCCGAGCCGCATGCGCCAGGGTCCGGGCTCACGCAACGCATGCTTGAAGTCAGCGCCGAATCCAGGCATGGACATGCCCCGTCCCCAGCCGCTGCGCCCTGCACCACCCTGGAATCCGTAGCCACGCAAGAAGTCCGGGTGCGCGGTCGTCACGTTACGGAAGCGCGGAATGTAGATGCCGTTGGGCCGGCGTCCGAAGGCGTCACGGTCCGTGAAACCGGGGACCGTGCCGCTCGCGCCTCCGCCCATCGTGTGGTCCATCAGGTTGCGCCCCAGCTCACCGCTCGAGTTGCCGAGTCCGGTGCCGAATCGCGGCGAGGTAGAATTCAGCAGGATGCGCGTGGATTCGAGTGTGGACGCGCAGACGAATACGACGCGGCCGCGGAATTCCATCTCCTCATGCGTGACGGCGTCGATCACCCGCACACCCCGGGCCCGGTCGGTGTCCGCGTCGAAGAGAATCTCCGCGACCACGCTGTCGGGTCGGAGCGTCAGACGCCCTGTCGCCGCGGCTGCCGGCAGGGTGGCGGTGAGCGAGCTGAAGTAGGAGCGTGTGATGCAGCCACGATGACACGGTCCGCAGTAGTGGCACGCGGCGCGGCCGTTGTGGTCTACGGTCAATACCGCCGCGCGGCCGATCGTCATCACGCGTTCCCGCCCGTACGCACGACCGATGCCCTCCTTCACGAACTGTTCGGCGCAGTTCATCGGCATTGGCGGCAGGAACTGGCTGTCGGGAAGCTGAGCCAGGCCGAGCCTCTCTCCACTGATGCCGGCGAAGCGCTCGACGTGATCGTACCAGGGTGCGATATCGTCGTACCGAATGGGCCAATCGACACCGTGGCCGTCCCGTGCGTTGGCCTCGAAGTCGAGGTCGCTCAGGCGATAGGACTGGCGAGCCCACATGATCGATTTCCCGCCCACCTGCCGCCCGCGAATCCACAGGAACGGCTTGTCGTCCGGCACGGAATACGGGTTGTCGATATCGTCAACGAAGAACTTGCTGGCGGCTTCATCGCACGCGTAGCAGGTGCGTTGCACGGCCTGTCGCCGAGCCAGGGATTGACGGTCGCCCAGGCCGCGGAACCGGAAATGCCAGGCGGGTTCATGCTCGACGTAGTCGGTTGCCGGGTCGATTGCCCGACCCGCTTCGAGCACCAGGGTCTCGAGACCGGCTTCGGTCAGTTCCTTGGCGGCCCAGCCACCCGATACCCCGGAGCCCACCACGATGGCGTCGTACACTGCTTGTTTCATTCCCATTGTCCCGATGCCTCCCGCCTCACCGGCCCACACGGGTCGTAGCGACCGGGAGCGATCACCTGCTCCAGTTCCTGGGTCGCCCCCACCTCCGAGGTGTAATAGCCGTACAACGTGAGCCACTTCATTTGCTGGAAGAAGTGATCGTTCGTCGGCCGGTCCAGCTGCCGCAGCGCGGCCAACTCGGCGTCCAATCCGCGGAGCAGGACGCTCTGTTGGACCTCGTCCAACTCCAGAAACGGCGTGCCGAACGTGTTCACGCTGCGGGCGTCCAGGGCCACCAGGCCGCGCAGGAACGCCTCTCGCCCATCCTCGTCGAACCACTCTGCCAGCATGACGTCCACAAAGCGGTTGACCTGCGCGGCCGTTGCGCCGGGGGTGTCCGTCTCAGGGATGATCAACTCGGCAAGCACGCTCACCATGGCGTTCTGGTGTTCCGAGAGCGCCAGGAGCGCCCCATCCTGTCGCGCGCGGCGAATCCGGTTGTGGACTGCCCGCGCTGCCGCCCACATGGCTTCCGGCGTGAGCGCGTCGATGGTGGGAAGGGCGAGCCCGGTGGCGACGGCTCGAATCACGTCACGTCTCAGCATGGGCAACTCCTGGGTTTCCTCGAAGGTGCTGCGAGGTCCTTGCTGGCGCCAGGGACGTGATGGTGGAGGAAGTGGGTGGGAGGGTGTCGGTGGTCAGTCCGGTGAGGTCTCCGACAAGGATCGAGTCGACGGCACGGAGACGCGGCCTCTGCGAGCGTCCGGGCGACCGATGAATGACTATTTCCCAAACATATAGGATCACTTCACTCCCATTTTCGCCCTGGGGGGCTCTTGCCATGACCTGCCAGATCACGTATAAACAGGATCGATAGTATTTTGATTCGGTAGGCCCGGGGTCCCGCCGCTGGACGCGCATCGCGGTGTGAGCGCGAGCGACGACGAGACTGTTGTGGTGGTGGCAGGGGTACGTCTGGCGGAACGACCGGGTCTTCCTGTATTGGGTGGGGCAACGAGCGGACCCTCCGCGTTGCCCGGGAATTCGCCGGAACCGTCGTATCCGAGCAATTGCGTCTACAACCTGTCGTCACTGACCGTCCAAGAGCCCGATCTGACAGATCGGGACTCGTGCGCTAGTATCCATGACGCTCACCGGTGTCCTTGAGGCGCGGAAGCGACAGTTCATCACGTATCGCGAACAGATCGCGAAGGAAGGCCTGAAGGCCAGGCCATGACCCGCAGCATGAGGGAGGCGTTTGCCATGCAACGAATGCCACAGGGAAGACCCCCATTCCGGAAGGGCCGTTTCGACTTCTTCCGCGGTGTGGGGATGAGTCTGCTGTTCGCGCTGGTTCTTGTCGGAACTGCGCTCGGCCAGCAGGTGCAGGTCTCCGGAATCGTCACGTCCGTTTCTGGTGAATTCCTTGCGGGGGTCAACGTAGGAGTCCAGCGGACCGATATCCGCGTGACGACCGATGCGGGCGGGAGATACGCGATCACGGCTCCTGCAGATGGAGTGTTGGTCTTCTCGTTCATCGGGTACCGCGCGCTCGCGCTCAACGTCGCCGGGCGCAGCATTGTCGATGTCGTCCTGGAACCGGCGGTGGCGGTGCTGGATGAGCTCATCGTGACGGGGTACACAGAGCAACGGCGGGCCGATATCACCGGTGCGGTTTCGAGTGTCGACGTGGCGAGCATGGCCAAACAGTCGTCGGCAAGTGTGCTCCAGAGGTTGGATGGCCGGGTTGCCGGTGTCACGGTCGATGCCAGTGGCTCGCCCGGCTCACGAACCACCGTGCGAATTCGGGGCGTCAGTTCCTTTCAGAACAACGACCCCCTGTACATCATCGATGGCACGCCAACCGAGGACACGTACATCAACTGGCTGAATCCGAACGATATCGAGTCGATACAGGTCCTGAAGGACGCATCGGCTGCTTCCATCTATGGGTCTCGGGCGACGAATGGCGTCGTCATCATCGAAACCCGGAAGCGGGGAAGCTCGACCACGCCCCGGTTTACGGTGGATGTGAAGACGGGTATGGCCACCCCTGTCCGCGGCTATGACGATTTCCTGATCCTCGATGCGCTGGACTACCACGAGATCGTCAAGCGAAGCTACGAGAACGCGGGATTGCCCGTGCCGACCAACGTGTATGGAGATCCCAACAATCCCACGGTACCTGCGTACATCTGGCCCAACGACGGCGTCAATCAAACGACGACCGTGGATGAGAATACGTATTCGTTTCCGAACACATTGATCATGCCCGGCAGCGCCGGGACGAACTGGTGGGATGCCGTATTCGATCCCGCGGTCGTCACGGACGTCAACCTGGGTATGTCAGGGAGTGGTGAGGGTCACGGCTATAACGTGTCTCTCAATTACCTCAATCAGCAGGGCACCGCAGCGTTCAACCGGTTCCAGCGCGGCAGTGCTCGCGTCAACACCCAGTTCGAGCACGGCCGGTTCACCGTCGGTGAGAATCTCGCGGTCGCGTTCGAGCAGTTTGTCGGTGGAGCGGGCGACCCGGGTGGCTTCGCCGAAGGCGGCATTCTCGGCAAGAACATCCTGATGCAGCCCGTCGTCCCCGTGTATGACGTTGGCGGGAACTTTGCCGCCGGGAAGGCCGTCACCCTGGGCAATCAGTCGAATCCGCTCAAGGAGGCGTGGGCCAACAAGGACGACATTGGCAAGAACATCAAGGTCTTCGGAAACGTCTTTGCGGGCGTGACACTCGCGGAGGAATTACAGCTCACGACGAAGTTCGGGTTCAACCTGAACGAGCAGTCGATCACAGGATACGATCCCATCGACCCTGAGCTCTCCGAGCCGTCATTTTCCAATGGGATCAACGAGAGCTACAGTACGTTCAGAGATTGGACGTGGAGTAACACCCTGAGCTATTCGACGACGCTTGCCGGACGGCATGAAGTCGACGTCTTGCTCGGGCAGGAAGCAAATCAGAACCGGAGCAGATTCAACGCCTCCAGTATCAACAACCTGATCACCACCGACATCAATGCCAGATACATTCAGGATGCCATCGGTGATCCGGACACCAAGAATGTGAGCAGCTCCGGTGGTACGGGCGCGCTGTTGTCCTTCTTCGGCAAGGTCGACTACAACTACGCGCAGCGGTATCACTTGAGCGCCACGGTGCGACGAGACGGCTCGTCCAGACTGGGGCCGAACAACCGGTGGGGAACGTTCCCGGCATTCAGTGTGGGATGGAGAATGTCTCAGGAGCCGTTCATGCAGGACAACCAGTTCTTCACCAACGTCATGCTGCGGTTCGGATGGGGCCTGACCGGAAACCAGAGCATCCCGACCGGGCGCATCGTGAGCCAGTTCGGTGGCGGCAGGGGTGATACCTTCTACGCCATTCAGGGAGGCAACACAATCGCGGCCGGATTTCGGCAGACGTCGTTGGGGAACCCCGACTTGAAGTGGGAAGAGAACCAGTCGATCAACGCGGGTCTGGATCTCGAGTTCTTCGGCGGCTCCACCAGTCTGGTCATCGACGTGTACCAGCGGGAGACGGATAATCTGCTGTTCGACCCCCCCACGCCGGGTGCGGCTGG
>Ga0224512_10000073_pt1 | contig 106580 bp, 126 predicted proteins | sample SF_May12_sed_USG_4_FD_169103 | JGI IMG/M metagenome (GOLD analysis project Ga0224512, IMG submission 169103) | Sediment microbial communities from San Francisco Bay, California, United States - SF_May12_sed_USGS_13 | ecosystem: Environmental > Aquatic > Marine > Sediment | place: USA... | reverse complement strand
AGAAGAGAAGGTGGAAGATTTGACAGTCCAAGAAGAGAAGGTGGCGAAAGAAGAAGAGAAGGTGGAAGATTTGACAGTCCAAGAAGAGAAGGTGGCGAAAGAAGAAGAGAAGGTGGAAGATTTGACAGTCCAAGAAGAGAAGGTGGAAGATTTGACAGTCCAAGAAGAGAAGGTGGAAGATTTGACAGTCCAAGAAGAGAAGGTGGCGAAAGAAGAAGAGAAGGTGGAAGATTTGACAGTCCAAGAAGAGAAGGTGGAGATAATAAACAAAGGACAAATTCAAACAAAAAGAGAAAGAAGTTTGGAAGAAGATAAGCAATCATATTTTTGGGTAAAATCAGAAGGACAAAGAAAAATAGCTACTGAGAATTTAGTTCAAGGAAATCAAGTTTACAAAGAAAAATTAGTTATTCAAAAAGGAGTAGAATATAGATTATGGGATCCATCTAGAAGTAAATTAGCAGCTGCAATAATGAATGATTTAGATTATTTCCCATTCGAAAATAAAACTAAGGTTTTGTATTTAGGGGCATCTACTGGAACTACAGTAAGCCATATTTCAGATATCGTAGGTCCTAGTGGAGTAGTTTTTGCAGTAGAGCATGCAAGTAGAGTTGCAAGGGATTTCTTAGACAGAGTTGCATCATTTAGAACAAACATTATGCCAATTTTACAGGATGCAAGAAAACCAAAAGAATATTTTTCGATATTTGGAAAAGTTGATGTTGTGTATGTAGACATAGCACAACCTGATCAAACAAAAATTGCAATAGATAATTGCGACATGTTTCTAAAAAAAGAAGGATATTTCTTTTTAGTAATAAAAACAAGAAGTATTGATGTTACAAAATCTCCTCAAAAAATTGTAGAAGAGGAAAAAGAAAAGTTGAGAGTTAAATTTGATATTTTACAATCAATAGATTTACATCCATATGACAAAGATCATGCAATGCTAATTGCAAAATACAAAAGCTAGTTGTTTTTTACAATTTTTTGAACAGGATTCCAACTTTTACGTACAAAGCTAGGCAGAGAATGGTTCAGTTTGTAATAATTCATCACGAATTTCACAGTTATAGAGTCAGAAGGATATCCACTACCTAGATGATAATCTTTCCTTAATTTCACAATGGCTCTATCACGTGTTACTTTGGCAAGAATAGAGGCGGCAGATACAACTACAAATCTACTATCTGCATAATGATATGATTTAATTTTATGATTGTCAGACATTTTAGATATTTTTCGTCCAAATCTAGTTGGATTGACATCACATGAATCAACATATGAAGTATCAGGATTTAATTTTGATACAACTTTTGCCATGTATTTTGCCTCCAAATCATTAAGGCAATGATTTTTTACGCTAGCATCAATTGATTTGGGAGAAATTTTTACAATGTAATAATCATCAACTATTTTGAGAATTTTTTTATAAAGAATTTCACGTAATTTTGGAGAGAGTTTTTTTGAATCTTTTACTCCTAATGAAGATAATTGCTTGAGGTTTTTCTTTTCCAATGAGATTCCAGCTATAACGAGTGGTCCCAACATAGAGCCACGTCCTGCATCATCCACACCACAAATTTGCACAAGTTTTCTCTTAAATCATAATTATTAAACTCATTTTATACTCAAAAATATTAAAATTAATTTTTGTGAGAGGTTTTAAACATCCATTTTGGATAAAAAATCTGTTCAATCAATTTTTGTGTGTTACTAATTTCTTTTTAGAAATATCAGTCATTCTAACAATTTTCGATTAATCATGTCTTAAAAAATCTGTTGCAATCATTATGTTAGATTCAGAGAATATTTTTAATTCATTTTGTCACAAATTAAAAATTATGATTGGATATAGGTTATTTCTCAATTATTTTCTCTAGATTATTTATTTCAGGATATCTACGAGAAAATCTGTTATTCAATGCATTTAACATATTTTTTACATGATTTGAAACATAGGATAATTCATCAATCATATTGAATTAATTTTAAATCTATTTCTAAAAACTAATCTAGAAATCAAATTTTTTGAAAACAATTCTGTAAATATTCAACATTCAAATTTGTGAGTACCCACAAGTATTAAACCAATACGAGATTAAAGGAATAATTGGAAATTCCAAATGAAACTTTTCAGGAGATTATCGAAGGAGACACAAAACTTCTAGTTCCAAAGAGATCATTGACTGATAAAGTTCCACCAAAAGAACCAGCATTTTTTAATCCAAAGGCAAAAGTAAATAGAGATTTTTCAATAATTGCATATGCAGCATTTTTGAAAAATTTTCAAGGACCAAGGATTTTCTTGGAAGGTATGTCTGGTATTGGTGCAAGGGGACTTCGTGTATCTAATGAACTAAAAGTTGAAAATACAATAATCAATGATCTTAACCCAACTGCACTAAAAATGGCAGAATATTCAGCAAGTCAGAATAATCTAAAAAATATTGAATTTTCAGAAAATGAAGTCTGTAGATTTCTAAGTAATCATTCAAAAAAGGGAGAAAGAGGCTCAATGGTTGATATAGATCCATTTGGCTCCCCTGCGGCATTTTTTGACTGTGGAATAAGGGCAACCATGCATGGTGGAATTTTTTCTACTGCGGCTACAGATCTTCAAGTACTAAATGGTATCTTTCAAGCTGCATGTAAGAGAAAATACGGTGGAGTTCCAGTTAGAGTAGAATATGGGAATGAGATGGCAATCAGATTAGTTCTTGGCTGTCTAAGAATAGTTGCGGCAAGACTAGGAGTAGAAATTATTCCAATGTTTGTAGAAAGTGAAATGCATTATTATAGAATTTATGTTAAAGTCTTAAACAGACCGGATCAAAAAGAAAATCTTGGGTATATTTTACATTGTAAAAATTGTGGACATAGAAAAACATCAACAAAACAAGAAAAAGAATGTAAATTATGTAATTCAAAAATTAGTGTTGCAGGGCCACTGTGGATTGGAAATATTTTTGATAGAGAATTTATTCAAAACATGTTAGTTGAAATTCCAAATTTAAAAGTAGACAAAGTTTGTGAAAAAACTATTCAAAAATGTCTTGCAGAATCGGAAATGCCAGCAACATATTTTACACTAGATGAAATTGCATCAAAAATGAAAATATCACCACCAAAGTTGGAAAAAGCAATACAGAATTTAGAGCAAAATAACTTTACGGCTAGTGTAACAGCATTTAATCCAACTGGATTTAGGACTAGTGCAAACATTAATGAAATAACTAAAATTTTTCAGACTAACCAGTAAAACCTAAACAAACATAGTATAACTCACTACTTTGTTTTCTACTGGCGTTAGGCTTTGTAAGATTAATCCTAACAAATTTTTTCTTGATATAATCTCTAAACTCCATAGAATATGGACCATCAAATACTTTGAAAACAGCATTTCCTTTATGTGCTAAAACTTTATCCATGATTTTGGTGCAATCATAATTCAGGGAAATTTGCTTTGCATGATCAACTGTCCAGTTTCCACTAACTTGTGGTGAAAGATCACAGATCACAGCATTTACTTTACGCCCAAAATATGATATTATCTCGTCGATTACATGTTCATCTTCTATATTCTCTCTAATTATATGAGCACCAGGAATCTCTTCAACATAGGACAAATCTATACCCATCACCTTTCCTTGGTTACCAACTAATTTTACAGCCATCTGAGTCCAGCCACCAGGCGCACATCCCAAATCTAGAACGTAAAAACCAGGACCAATTAAACGATATGAGTGATTTAATTCTTTAAGTTTGAATGCAGCTCTACTTCGAAAACCTTGTTCATGTGCCAATTTTCGATAGTGATCTTTACGAGCGTCGATTAGTTTCATTTGGACTTCGCAGGTTTTTTCATTTCGGCAAGTACCCAGTCTTCAATGAACTGACAATTTGTAGGACTGATTTCTCCTTCAAGAGAACATTTCTGTTCAACTGGACAAACCAAACAGGGGGCATTCTCAATTGATTGAGTACTGATTGGAGTCTTCTTTAAAATTAATTTGTAAGTCCAACGATTATTTTCAAGAAGTTTTTCTCTAGTAATAGTACCCATTCTTTCAAGTTTTAGGGAAAGGCGTGAGCCATCACGACTTGATAGTTTAAGTTTTTTCCACAATTCACTTTGAAACATTCCCTCAGATTCATGTTCTGCTAAAACATCACAAACTTTGTTGGTAAGCCTTTCCATATCGACTTTTTCAATTTGAAAATTTTCAATTTCTTCATCAGTAAGTTGTTCTTCTAATTCTTCTTCTAATGTTTTTTCAGCTTCCCTTTTAGCCTCTTCTAATTCTTTTTTAGTTAATTTCTTTACTTTAACAGGTTTTTCGATTGGTTTTTTTGGCTCAGATTTCTTTGTTAATTTTTTTGGCTCAGATTTCTTTGTTAATTTTTTTGGCTCAGATTTCTTTGTTAATTTTTTTGGCTCAGATTTCTTTGTTAATTTTTTTGGCTCAGATTTCTTTGTTAATTTTTTTGCGGGTTTTTCAATTTTCTTTGAATTAATTTTTTTGATAGAAGATGAATCAAGTACCTTCTTTTTCTTTTTTAATGCAGCAATATCTGTTTTGATTTTTTCTGCCTCGTCAATTAGTTTATCTTTTTTCTTTACCATCAAATCACCTTATTTTCTAATTTTAATTTATTATGTATTATTCAATATCTTGTTCCTATTTAACAGTAAATATTCCCTTTGTTGAAATATTCTTCATGTCTTTTGAGACCATTTCTATGATTATTTCATACAAGCCTGGAGTCTCGATAACCTTTGAGAAATTATCTCTTATTGGAAGAAGATTGTTTTCATCAAAGCATTGGTTAAAGAATCCACCTTGGGTTATAGCAGTACTTTTCCCAGAAGAATAAATTGTAATATAAAGATCTCCACATCTAAATGAGGAATCATCAATTTTGACTTGGATTTCTACAGGTTCAGAAGTAGAATATTGTTTTGACAAACCAATTATTTCGATTGGAGGACTATCAGAGGAGAATCCATCTAAAGAGGACATAGGCCACAGGTTTAATTCTCTATCAGGAGTCTGAAGAATTCCAGATAACACTACAACACCAATAATTAGTGAAAAAATTACAGGTAAAACAAATACAACAAAAATACTCTTGGATGCCATTTTGTTTTAAAATCTATAATTCCCTTATATCTATTTAGCAAAATTAGATAAATTCAGAACAATTTGACGAATGAGTTAAATCGTAGCCGACTAAATATCGCTAGATGCGACTTAGAAAATTCAGAGTTAGAGCATATCGTTGTATTCATGATTCTGGGGAAATTACAGTGGGAGACTTGGCAGCGTTTGTTGGAAGGAATGAAAGTGGAAAAACAACAATTCTTCAAGCTCTAACGCTGCTAAATAGGGATGAAATAGTTTCAGAACTAGATCTTTGTGATGAGATGAGTGAAGATCTAAAAGATGAAATGAGATTAGCAGAAGGCGAATTTGAATTAAATCAACATGAAATTAGCCTCATAAAAGAAAAATTCCCAGGTTTACCAAACATTAAAAAGATAAAATTAATCAGGACAAATCGAAATCCAAAGATCCAGTATGAGTTTGAAGATATAAAACTTGGTGAAGATGAAAATAAAGGGATCAATTCATGGGAGAATTTTTCAAAACAAATTTTTGAGTTTTTAGATACAATTCCTAATCACTTGAGAATACAAATAGATACAAAATTCTTTGAAGCAAAAGTTCCAAAGAGTCAAGAGATATTTGATAAAGGGATGGCAGAATTTAGTAACCAATTTCATGTTATAGCCATTCAAGAACCCAAAGTGATTGAAGAATGGGAAAAAATCTATGAAAGTCCAGAAAACCAATTTTCAAATCTTCTAAGTGGTGAAAGCGAAAGAACAGCAATACAAAATTTCATTGCGTCTCATTTGCATCCAAGATTCGTCTATTTTTCTGATTATAAGAAGATCTATGGAAACATTAACCTTAATGAATACCTCAGAGAGGAGAAAAAAGAAAGAGCTAATTCAATTGAATTTGTTGAGGAATTTGACAAAGCAGAAACTGTAAGAAATTTATTCTATCTAGCTGAATTAGACATCAAAGAGTTAGACGAAGTCAAAGAGAGTCCTTCAAAATGTATCAAACTTCTCAATGCAGCAAGTAATAGATTAACAAGGAGGCTAAATCCAGCATGGAAAGGAGATCCAATTCATGTTGACTTAAGATATAATCCAGGAAATATCATGAGTGTTGTAATTTCAGATGTTCATAAAGATGGAACCATTACAAATACAGGATTATTAAACCGAAGAGCAGAGGGTTTTAAGTGGACATTTTCATTTATTGTAAACTTTGCAGCAGAAACTCAGAGGGCCGAACTAAAAGAAGCAATCTTACTATTAGATGAACCTGCAAGAAATCTTCATCCCACACAACAGATGGGAATTTCAGATTTGTTAAAAAACTTGGCTGGATCAAACCAAGTTTTGTATGCAACACACTCACCATTTATGATATTCGATTATACACCAGGTAACTTACTAGTTGTAGAATTGGATAAGAGAAAGCATCTCAGCAGAATCTTTTATGATTATTGGAATGCAGATGACAAGACACTAACACCTATTTTATATGGATTATGCAGAGGTCAAGTTGAATCTATTGTAGATAGAGAGATTGGAAGAAACTCAAGACCGATAATTATTGTAGAGACAATGTCTGATGCAATGTATCTTAATGCATTTGATAAATTCTTACAAGATCCAAATATTTCAATGAATCCACTTAACGTTATTGCAGCATATAACAAAAACTCAGTATTACCATTAGCAATTTTTTACAGGAATCATGGTTACAAGACGTTTGTTTTATTAGATAATTCTCAAGAATCCAAACAAATTTCTGCCCAGCTGGTTTCAAACGAGTTTTCAACAATTCAGACAATTTTCTTTGAAAGAGAAGGTAAGAAATTAGAATCAATTGAAGACTATATTGCACTCGAAGATTATCTCTATCCAGTAAATCAAACTTATGAAATTAAGTTAAGACACGAAGGATTTTCAAATCTCACTCCTCAGGATATAATAGATAAAGAAGGTGGAGGAGTTTTGGAGAAATTGAAAAAAATATGGCAAGAGCACAGAGATGACGATTGGGGAGAATTTGATAATGAGGAAGTCACTCGTTATATTTGTGAAAAAATCACATTAGAAGAAACTGATTTCCTTACAGATAAAACCAAAGACCAGTTTAGATCATTGTATAGATTAATTGCTGAAAGAATTAGACAGTATCAAAATGTTTCTACAAAATCAGACCTTGACAGATTTCAAAAGGCCAAACATTGAGATTTAAGAAGTTTGCTCATAAGGAATACTAAACTAAGAAATAGAAAAATGAGAGAAGTTCTTTAAGGTTTAAGTGAGAGATGAGAAGTTTAGATTCCATGAATAGATCCTCTACTAGGGGAATTATCCTCTCAATTGCATTATTGTTTTCAGTAACATTAATTTTAATTCCAGCACATGCAGAAGAAGTAACTGTCAAAAGTATCGCATTAGATGAAACCACAGTTCTAGAATTAACTAATGATTCAGATGTAGATATCACCGCATTTAGAATTTGGCTTGGAAGTGATTTTAGTTTTACATCTTTTAAAACTGAGAAAGGATGGGTTGGTGAAAAAACACCACAAGGAGTTATAATTTTTACATCATCAGAATCCATCAAACCAGGTGAATCTGTAAAATTTGGGGTAAAGACAGACAAATCAAATTTAGGTATTAATTGGAAAGCATTAGATAAACAAGATAAACAGATTAGCATAGGCAAATCAATTGCCAGTAGTTTACCAAATGAGGTTGAAGATCCAAATAGTAAAGGAAATACAGATGTATCTATTTCTCCAGAGTCAACATTTAGAATAGTTCCAGAGAAACCAAATATCGGATCAACAATAAGAGTTACAGGAGAGAAGTTTGGAGCATCACAAATGTTTGATGTTTATATTGATTCAACAAAAATAGGCAACTTTGAGACAAATGAAGATGGTAATTTTATGACTACAGTGAAGATTCCAGAAAACCAAAACGCAGATAGAGCAGATTTTAAAATAGTAAACAAAAATGGTGAAGAGAAAAAAATTAGTCTCAGAGTAGGTCAAATTACAAGTAGAGTTATAGATTCAGTAAACATACCACTTACAATCCAAGGGATTCCAAATGTGATTCATAGAGGGGACTTGTTAGAGATTTTTGGAACCGGAAATCCAAATAGTGCAGTTAAAATGGAGATTACGGGACCAAATGGAGATTTGACCAGAGCAATCGCAGCAGAAACAGATAGTAAAGGAAATTGGGAAGTAGAGCCACTCTTAGTTCCATTAGATAGACCATTTGGTGAATACGTAGGAGTTCTTACAGATGGAAGAAGCAGTAAAACAATTAATTGGACATTAGAATCTGACAAAAAAATAATTATCACTCCAATCACATTAAAATTTGATCAAGGCCAAACTATAAAATTTAATGGTACAGCTTTACCAGGTAAGTCTATTGAATTAATATTAGAAGATCCACTAGGAAAGGAAATTACTTCAGATATTATTCAGGTTGATGAATCAGGTATTGTAAGTTTTGAATTCCCAACCACTCAAAATACAATGGAGGGAACATATACCCTAATTGCAACACAGGAAACATACAAAGAATTTATTCATGTAGGAATTGGTCAAATGCCTACAATCCCAGTTAATTTAGAATTTGATAAGTTAAATTACAAAGCAGGAGATACTGCTGTCATTACGTTATCAGGGAAAGCATCTGAGATCATTAGTTTGTTAATAATTGATCCTTCCGACAAACCCAAAGGGGATGCTATATCAATTAAATTGGAACCAGATGGGCGAGGAACACACACTATAGATTTGAAAGGATATTCATCAGGAGTATATACTGCTGTCATTAGTAAAGGAAGTACTCAGAGTTCAGAGACATTTACAGTAGGTCTACAGACAGGCTCTGGAGAGATCGATATTAACACCACAAAAGTTGATTATCATCCAGGTGATTCAGTTTTGATTTTAGGAGAAACATCCCCCAACAATCTATTAACTGTAAGCATGATTGACCCAGATGGAAAGGAAATTAAAACTAGAGATACTTTTTCAAATAAAAATGGAAAAATTTCTGAGGGGTCATTTAGAATTCCATCAGATGCAAAACCAGGGATATGGACAATTAAGGCAACAAGTGGTTCAAACTTTGATAATACAAAAATCAATGTTCTAGGAGTTATTCAAGAAGGAATGGTAGTAGTTGTAGATGAAGGAAAAGCAATTCCAGGATTTGGAAAGACAATCAACATTCATGTATATGGGGCAACACAAACAGTTCAAATTGAAATTGTTGATCAAGGTGGAAAAGTCATTGAAGAACTCTCATTTCCGGCATCAAAATCCGGTGAGATTAATCAACCATGGATCGTTCCTCAAGATACAGAACCAGGAACATATACAATCAAGGCTTCAGATGCATTGAAGTCTGCTGAAACAACCTATAAGATCCAGTAGTATCAAACAATTTTATTTCACCTAATAGAGTGATTAATTATGAATCTAAAAGATAAGATAGCGGAATATCCAAACTTTCCTAAAAAAGGAATATTGTTTAGAGACTTTAGTCCAATTTTGAAGGATCCATCGGCATTATCTTTCATTGCTGATGAATTTGAAAAACATTTTCATCCCAATGATGTAGATGTGTTTGCAGGAATAGAATCAAGAGGGTTTATTCTTGCATGCATTTTGGCTTCAAGATACAATAAGGGAATGATAATGATTAGAAAAGTAGGCAAGTTACCTGGAAAAACAACAAAATTGTCATATCCCAACGAATATGGTAAAGACACTATAGAGATTCAAAAGGACATCATCAAAGAAAAACAAAAAGTTCTCATCTGTGATGATTTACTTGCAACTGGCGGAACAGCCAAAGCATCTGCAAAATTAATTGAAAAAATAGGTGGAGAAATTTCAGGATTTGCATTCATAATAGAATTAGCAGAATTAAATGGAATGAATGAAATTAGTAATTACAATTGTAAATCATTGGTGAAGTACTAATGGAAAAAGATGTAGAGATTGGAATTTTTGGCGGTACTGGAATCTATGATTCAGGATTGTTAGAAAATCCACAGGAAATAAACATCGATACACCTTATGGAAAGCCTTCAGATACAATCACAGTAGGAGTATTTAATGAAAGGAAAATCGCATTTCTTCCAAGACATGGAAAAAAACATACAATTCCACCTCACATGATTAATTTCAGGGCAAATATTTGGGCATTTAAAGAATTAGGAATTACAAGGATAATTGCACCTTCAGCTGTTGGAAGCCTGAAAGAAGAGTTAGAACCAGGTCATTTTGTGTTACCTTCACAATTTTTAGATTTTACAAAATCAAGAAAAGGATCATTTTCAGAAAAAGGAAGAGTCATCCATATTTCAGTAGCTGACCCTTTTTGTCCAGAATTGCAGTCATCAATATTAAATGTAGTAAATAATCAAAATATGCAAATACACAAAGATTGCACATATATCTGTATTGAAGGTCCACGATTTTCAACCAAAGCAGAATCAAAATTTTTTAGAACAATTGGAGCAGATATAATTGGAATGACACTTGTTCCAGAATGCCAGCTATCTAGAGAAGCTCAGATGTGTTATGCATCAATTTCAACAATTACAGATTATGATGTATGGAAAGAGAAGCCAGTTACTGCAAAAGAAGTTCTTGAAATACTTTCAAAAAACGTCGCAAGAACAAAGACAATACTTACTGAATTAATAGAAAAAATTCCAAAAACTAGGACTTGTTCATGTGCAAAGGCATTAGAAGAAGCAGAATTTTAATCATCAACAAATGATTCTCGTTTAAGACCTTCTGGAAGGGTTAAATCACCTTGAAGTAGGCTTCTCTGAAGTAACAAAATAATTTCTTCAGGATCATATCCTAATTTTTCTAATTCTTTTTCAGTAGATTTAGAAATCTTTGCTCCAATATTTTGACCCCCTATTCGTCCAAATGCAATTGCGGTAAAACGAAATTCATTGTTATTAATAGTAAAATTACCGATGATCTTAGCAGCCATCTGACTTCCATGTATATTGTTAATGTGAACTTTTAGATCCATTTTAAAGATTAAATTTCCACAGCCTTGTTGATATTCTCGTCAATTAAAAAGCTCCAATGATTTTCATTTTCAACTTTAAAATTATTTACTTTGAGTGGGATTACCTGTTCATCCAGGCATTCGTGTTTGATTTCGCCATTTTCTTTTATTCTTACTAGTTTCCATTTGTATTTTTCTTTTTGTAGTTTACAGATTGTAACTGCCCATTTTGCATCTGAATCAATTTTTGGCATGCCTACAAGGTCAGCTAGTTCTTCAATTCCAAGTTGTTTTTCTTCACAGAATTTTTTCTTGCAAACACCACATCTCCAAACATCTATTGAACCAATTGTGCGCTCATCTATGTTGATGTTTACAACTCCAAAATAAACTGGCTGATGTTTACAAGTTTCAGTGTCAGTACTCAATATTTTTTCTCATCTTTAGCATTATTTAGTTCTTGCATCATTATAGGGTTTTTCTAAAATTGCTCCCATATTATCAACAATTTTATTTCGTTTGAATTCAATATTCTCTCTTTCACACATCTTCCGATACATGTTAACTAAAGTGAATCGTGGATGCATTGCCTCAAATTCGGTTTCAGAAATATCTATGAAAGCACCAAAAGCCATCAGATCTTCAGATATCTTTTTAGATTCATTAAATGAGATCTTTAATTTTTTTCCAATTATCTCTGGTGACATTTTTCCATAACAGGTAACCAAAAGGAAGACTTTGGCATGAATGGGTTCTAAATGAATTTCAGAAACTAAATCATTTTCAATCTTAGAGGAATACATATCTTGTAATAAATTGCGACACCATAAAAAATATTCCATAAACTCATTTTTTTACCATGACATTTTTAGAAATTTTTAGTGAAAATCCCATTGCAATGAAATGAACTACTCCACCCAAAATTACAGCAGATATCAAATTTTCAAGAATTATCCAACTAATAAAAAATGTAATAATTGATGGTACAGTAATAATTACAGCAATTATTGTTCCTCTCAGTACAATTTCACTAGTGGTAAGTTTAGATTTGTTATCATCAATCAACAGATGGATTTTTCAAAATGGTAATAAAAATGGAATATATATTATAAATTTTGTATAGTTTTGATTTTAATCTGAATCTAGAAGATTTTTTCTAAAAAAAAGAAATACATTATTAATTTTGAAGTATTAAAATTTAATTGATTCTTATGTAAGGTAATTAATAGAAATTCATGTCAGAAGAACGTAAAATGTATCCTATGAAATGTACCGATTGCGGTACAGATTCAGAAGTACCTTTTGAACCAAAACCAGATAGACCAGTCTATTGTAAAGAATGTTTATCAAAACATCGTAGTAAGTGATTTCAGATCAGTTTTGTTTAATTAATTTTGAACTTAATATATCACATATTTCCAATATTCTTTTTTTATTTCATACAAATTAACTCAAAGTGGATAAATTTTCATAGATACTTTATATTTGGTAGTTACTGATTTGTACTGTTTGGCAAGTTACAAAGGAGCATATTCAAATGAGAAATCATTAAATTTTGTAATACCAATTATAGTGATTTTATTTTTAGGAGTTATCTATATTATGACACAAAGAGCAGATTCAGGATTTGTTAGCTTTATCTTGATAGGTGTTGCAGCACTGACAATGTTTTACTGGGTAAGAGTTCTAAAAAAAATGACTAAAAATCAAAAACCAGCATACACTCAAACAAGAGAACAAGAAACAAAAAACTGGGTTTATGATCTAATAAAGGGCGAAGGGGAATTTGTATTTGTAGCTGAAGTACCAGGACCAGAAGATAAAATTGCAGTTAGGTTAGTAGATGGCATATTATACATACGTGGAACTGCTGGTTTCTCGAAAGAGGTTCCCATAGAAGATGCAAGTAACATGCAGATATTTGATTTCAAATACAGAAATGGCGTCTTGACACTCAGAATAAAATAATCAGAGACTTTTTGCCAGTTCTAATTTTTGTGGTAAATATTTATCGGTAATATTCGTAAGCCCATATTTTGAGAAAGCTTCCAATTCTGCTTTTCTTTTTAGTCTCAAAAACACATCCAATTCTTTTTTCCAAATACCATCTTCATATCTAGGATCTTTTTGAAGATCATAACATCGTTTAATGTCAGATTCAGTCATAGGAATAGTAGGTAGTTTATATTTTTCAATGTCTGTTGCCCAAACTCCTACCCATTTTGCATCAGGTACGGTTAGCTCTCTTAGATGAGCAGCATTTGCTGAGCCGGATTTGATAACCATGGCAATATGTTCTCCATACACGTCACCATCAGTAAGCACAATTACAGGTAAGTTCATTTCATCATGTAATCTTTTCAATAAAGTTCTAGTTGAACGTGGAGCTTGTCCACCAGTATTAATTATAATAGATTTGAATTTTTTATCAACTTGCTCCTCAACAAATCGTGTGAAAAGACCACCTTTTTCAATAGCAATTACAATTTCAGCACTAGTATCTACTAATTCTGCAGTAGTTAAACTAGGACCTATTGAGTATCCATCAGGATGATTAGATAAATTCATAGTTTTTCCTTCATATCCAGGAATAGTATATTCTATAGTTAAATCACCAAAGATCGAGCTTCTTTCCTCAGGAAAAATGTGAAAATCTTCTCGAGGTTTTGAAGTTACTGCCTCTAAATCAACAATTATGTTATCAGATTCAGATTGATCTTCAAACTCAATTGCGAAAGCTTGTGATGAATAGTAAACATCTCTTAAGGTGGATGATTTTTTTTCTTTGGTTAATCTATTTGCAAAAAATGCTAGCCACATTAATTGTGTAAAAGATCTTAATTGAGAAGAATTTCTTGAACTTCTCAAAGCAGCATTGTTTCCTAAAATGTATTGTCTAAGTTTTTTATCATAAACTATATTGCTAACAGATCTACTCGGAATTGAGAATTTTGGAAATTGTTCATTATTTAAGTCATCATATATTTTTGCACCATGACTTTTAAGCATCTCAAGAATATTCTTTTGTTTTTCATCAGCCTTTTTACTTCGTTCTTTGGACTTACTAGTTTTCAATTTCAGCTTCCTCCTTTACTATCTTTTTAGATTCAAATGAACTTTCATCTTCTAATAATTTCTTGTAATTAGGTTCTTTTTTCTTATCAGCCAGTTCAGTACAAAATTGAGCAATTAATGGAATGTATTTTGCATAAAGATTAGCTCTTTTTTTTGCCATATCGGCTTGTCCTCTTTTAGACATGTATGCTGCTAATTTTCTTGACAAGTATTGTAACCCTAATCTTAATTCTCGTTCTATTTCTGGTCTATCAGCAACATTTTCTTTTCCTGCAGTTTTGTAAGGAATTCTAGTAGAACATATATGAGATACAATGATGAAAGGGGGATCACCTTTTACCTTGTATCTACCCCAATCAGCATCATTAACAACTTTAAGCACTACATCACTTCCTTCATCATAAAGTAATGGAATTCTGTTAGCATACCTGTAAACATGTGGTCCACCAGTTTTAATGTCACCACCATATGCAATACCCATTTCTATAATGAAAGGAAATCCAGAATAAGCTGATGCAGGGCGCTGAACTACAGCAGTAAAATCAGGATTAAAGAATTTTTTTATTCCTTTTTCTAACGATTCTTCTCCTAACGGTGCAAGACAGCTGGGATCAGGTGCAAGGAAATCTTCATATTTTTGCAAGGAATCACTAAGATTTACTAACTCTTGATTGGTCATAGTGCCCATCCGTTTTTCAGGCTTAAATCCTGCAAACTCTGCAAATTTTAGCGCAGTGGTTGGACCTATACGTTGAAATCTTTTAGTTAGAAAGGTGGTTAAAGGCTCACCTTGGACAGTATTTGTTAATTGTTTGAAATAAGAACTTGTAGGATCCAAGTCTATTGATTTCGATTGTGAATCACCAAAATCCCAATAAAATAATTTTTTGTTTGACATGTCAATATCTTCAATTTTAATTTTCATCAGCTTATCAAAATCCATTTTCAAAAATGACATCAATGCAATTACAACTCTAACTTGGCGTGGAAGTGTTTTCCATTTTTTTTTTGCTTTGTCCATAATTCCAGTAAAACTAAGACTTTTCATTGACAATCCTAAATCTTTTCTGACTTTTTCGATCATTGCATCATCAATAGTAGGAATCTCAAATTGGGATTCAACTATCATTCTCCTAATTCTTTCTACATCGATTCCATGTGGATGAGGTCTAATTATTGTAGGAGGGGGTGGAATATCTTTTACAAATCTAGGATGGCTAAATTTTTCTCCTTTAGGATCATCAAAAGAAATTGATGCATAAGGAGTAATCAAAGAAGTTTCATATACATAGTCTCTTATTTTATTTCCTGCTTTAGAGTAATCACCTTCTAAACAAACACTAACAGAGAGTCCATGTTTTGAAACTTCTTTAGTAGAATGTTTTACAATAACTGGTTTATTATTTTGAATATCCAGTAGCAATTCAAATTCATCTTGTATTTTTCCATCCACAGAGCTTTTTACTATAACAGGTTTGTTAGTTGTAATTTGTCCATACAAAATGGCCATTGTTGCACCCAGACCAAACATTCCTCTGGCTTGTTTTAGTCCAAATTTGGAACCATATAATACAGTTCCAAATGCAAGTGGAATGTGACTAGAATCTATTCCAGGACCATTATCTTTTACAGTCAAAATATAGGGCTTAGGATCAGATTTTTCAGGATCAACAGCCTTGATAATTAGATGAACGTCTGGAAGAATCCCCTTTTGATCACATGCATCTAAGGCATTTTCAACAAATTCTCTAACAGCAGTATACAGGGATCGTGTAGGATTACTAAATCCAGCTAAATCACGATTACTGTAAAAGAATTCACTAGGTGATATTTGATTAAATTTTTCTTTAATAGAAGACATCTTGATCTTCCCACAATTTCATTTTTTCTTGTTTATTTCTTCTGTTTGCAGCTTCTAATTTAGTATAGACTGCACCATGCATACTTCCACTTGAAATTGAAGATATTGCATCAACTGCTAATCGTAATTTACTTGCATCGCCAATAATTGAAACAGTTTTTCCATACACTGAGATATGTGTACCACTAAGATTTTCCATGTTTCTTCTAGCTCTACCACCTTCTCCAATAATCCTCCCTTTTATCCTTTCAATATTTGCTTTAGACTTTCCAGTAAATTCCCTGAGATCTATAATATGCAATACATTTTCACCTTGTAGTAAAGTCATAGCATTTTCAGGTGAAAAGCCTCTACCTATAGCAATAACAATTTCCATAGCTTTGAAAGGTTGAATTTTTTCAATACTATCTTGTGATTTTATAAAAACTTCCCCAGTTTCACCATCAATCTCCAAAGATACATGACATAATTGTTCAATTTTTGATTTTACATTACCTGACTTTCCAATTAAAACAGCAATCCTATCATTTGGAATACGAATTAGTTTTTCAAAACTCATTTTATAATCGCCTCAAATAATTCATCAGGGTTACTAACAGAAATTCCTCTTTTATTAAAAAATTTTGTAATATTATAAATATCTCTTTTAAGAAATTCTTGAGCATTTGGATGTCTAATGTCAACTCCAGAGCCCAAATCAAAAACTAGTAATCCGGTTTCTGTTTTAAAAATATTATATTCTGAAAAATCTCCGTGAACCAGTTTTGTTTTATTATAAAGATCTTTAATAATAGATATTGCTTGATTATAATCTTCCTTGTCTACTTCTGAGTATAATAATGACTTACAAGGAAAACCATTTGAACCAATAAATTCCATTACAAGAACATTTTTTGTGAGATATAAGGGTCTTGGAACTGGAAGTCCAGCATCATAGCATTGAATCAAGTTACGAAATTCCTTTTTCGCCCACAGATAAACTAGATTTTTAGTACCTTTTTTGACATTAGAGAATCTTGGATCACCATGAATGTAAGACTCACGTTTTTTAAAATTTGAAGTACTTACCAAATAAATTTTCAAAGCAACGTCTACATTATTTTCATCGACACCCCAAAAAACTACAGATTCCTTTCCAGCACTTATAGCTCCATTAACATATGCAATAACATGATCTGTGATCATTTTGTAAAGAGTCATAACAGTGGGTTTATCCAAAACTTCATTGATTACTTTACCTTTTTTGAAACCATCCTTCAAACCACCTCGATGAGATTTAGAAATTAATCTATTGTCAACATTAGATTCTATTTTTCTACTTAAGTCATCAACCAATAAATCATCAGAAATTAAATCATCAGACAATGGATATTAGTAAAGATACTAGATAAAAGAGATTTCTGTCATTATGAAAAATAATACAAGAATTAGAAATAAATTCAAACATATATCATATTTTGAAAACAATTAGAAAAGGAATGCCTGAAATAATTTTCACACCATTTTTGGAGGCAATACCAAGATCAATCGATAGTGAGACAGTCTTTTTTCCTACCATATTTATTATCGATGAATTTTTTAGTAGATCTTCTGCTTCATCTCTTTCAACAAATCTTTCCCCGTAATAGCTTTCACTAATATGCATTGTTAACTCATCTTGAATAATTTTTTTTCCTAAAAGATCAGCATCACAAATGCTCAACATGGAATTTTTTTGATATTCAGTAATTCGTACTGAGAATTGCATTACGCATATTTACCTTTTAAAGTAGATTTTGCTCCACATGCTTCACAAATTAGAAATGAGATTCGATTTTCTTTGAGAATTTTTGTATCTGGACTCTTACAGGTTGGGCACTCAAGATAATTTTTCACATAAATTTGAAATAATCTTGTAAAGTCATCGGGAGCTCTTCTTCCAACAAACATGGCTTTATCACCCAATCTTTCTGCAGGAACTGCAAATTCTTTTGATAGGTATTGGAGAACCTTATCTGGATCTCTTCGAAGAACTTTAGGAAATTCTGAGAAATTACGTAAAAAAGTCTTTTGTCCTTCCCACATCACATCCACTACTGGTAATTCAAACCTAGTTTGGGATTCTTTGCTAGAGTCTTCTAGTTTATCCTGGATACGTTTAAGCAAATTTTCATAGTCTGATTTGGTCACTAAAAAATAATATACATATGACCCTATATTGGTTTTGAAAAAGAGAATCGTGTGGACTTGTGTTTTAGATTATTCCATCTTTCCTATACGGAAAACGTTCGTACCACATGTTGGACAAGTACCTTTTACTGCTGGACGTCCATTTTTTAGTTTAGTTTCTTTAGGGTCTTTGATATCCCTTTTTGCTCTGCATTTTACGCAATATGCTTGAACCATTATGAAACCCATCAAACTTTGTGGTATTTAGGAAGAGCCTGTGAAAAATATTTAACTATAGACTAGATGTAGGTAAATTTTTTTTAGGTATGAAAAAAGGAAAAATAACAGAAATTTCAATTTATAAGGAAATTTTTTATAAAATCATTAGTTCAAATACAAAATAATATGTTTTCTTTAGAAATTATTTAATAAGTTAAAGATTTTTCAAATATTATCAATTATAAACACCATTCATAGAAAAGTATCAAAATGGCATCAAAAAAAGGGATTGCTGTAACAGGGATAATTTTGGCTGCAATTACGGGTGCAAGTTTTTTGTCATGGGTAATTCCACAAGATAATGAAACAACGTTTGTGGTATCTGACTATGAAGGCTATCTAGATGGAATCAAAAGTATTCATGAGATTTTAGAAGAATCAATCAATATCGAATATCAGAATCTTCTTAATGGAAAAATTACACCACAGGAATACATTACAATTACTGAAGTTACATCATCTCAAATAACTGCCAAAATAAGTGAATTTGTGACAACCAAACCATCTGAAGAATGGGTGGCCAGCTATATCAACTATATGGAGGCGTTAAAAAAATTTAACTCATATATTACAGAAACCAAAGTATTGGCTAATTTGATTGAAAATGATGATTCACAAGAGAAAATTGATGAAGTGATACAAAAAATAGAATTGTTGAAGAATGAATCTTCAGAATTTGTTAGAATATCAAATGAATCAAGACCAGGTTAGTCTCAAAACCGAGTTTTACTAATCATAATTGTTGGAAATTGTTAAAAAGTAATTCAGTAATAGAAAGTAGAATGTCTCAGAGAGTTGACAAAGTAGAAAAAGATGTGAATGCTTCAACTGCCAGTAAATTATTAGTGATTTGCATAGATAGAGATAATGATGTTGGAGAAAAAGCTGGAATAAACACGCCAGTCATAGGCAGAGATGCGTGTATAGAGGCAGCTCAAAGATTAGCATTAGAGGATCCAGAAGACGCTGATTCAAATTCTATTTTTGCAGCAATTAAGACATATGAAGATTTAATCAGTAAAGGGTATCAAGTAGAAGTAGTCACTATTGCAGGAATTAAGGATAGAGGAATTCATGCTGATGAAAAAATTCTTGCCGAAACACGAAAGGTTTTAGAAAAATTTTCTGCAAACGGTGCTGTAATTGTTTCTGATGGAGAAGATGATGAAAGCGTTATACCAGTTATTCAAAACGTCTTGCCAGTGGTATCAGTACAACGCGTTGTGATGAAAGTGAGTAGAAGTGTAGAGTATTCGTATGCCGTTTTTGGAAAATATCTAAAAATGTTAGCATATGATTCAAAATATTCAAAATTCTTTTTAGGAGTTCCTGGAATTCTTTTATTAATTGGTGGGATAGGGACTATATTTGGATACACAGCTGAAATATTTTCAATTCTCATAAGCATTTTAGGAGGAGCGTTCTTGATTAGAGCATTTGATATTGATAGAACATTATCAAATTGGTCAAAACCAACCCCTATGGGTTTTATCAGAATGTTTACAATGGTTGCAGGTGTTCTGTTAATTCTTTCATCAGTGCCAGCTGGAATTAATGCAGTAGATTCAAAATTAATTGAATCAGATGCTGAATTAATAACAAAAATTACTGATAAAATAATAATTGGTGAATTTATTACAGGGGCATTACCAATTTTATGGATTGGATTAGGTGCAATATTTGCTGGAACATTACTTAGTAATTGGATAGGTGGAATTCCAAGACAAATTAGTGATAGTTTAAGGATTATTGTCTTAATAGCACTCTATCCAGTTATATCTCAATTTACTAATATTATAATCAATGATGAAAATTCATTTACTTTAATTCCACCATTGTTAGGAGGATTGGCAGCAACACTAATTTCAGCTACAATTCTCTTTAAAAAATATAGAAAACATAAACATCAAGAAATGGTTTCAGACTAGATTATTATCGTATCATTACTTGAAAAACACTGATATCTTCAATCATATGAATTATCAAAGGGTGGCAAGACTTTAGCAAAATAATTGATGTGATTTTTCACATATCTGGGCTCTATAAGATTTATAGCAGACGATTGGAAAATGAGATTCAAAACGGGGACATTCCCAACCATGTCGCTTTAATTTTAGATGGAAATAGACGATGGGCCAAAATACATTTGACAATGCCAAAAAAAGGGCATTGGAAGGGAGCTGATGCTGTTGAAAATCTTCTTGACTGGTGTGAGGAATTCAATATTAAAATTATCACGCTATACGCACTTTCAGCAGAGAATTTAGATAGAAAGGATGACGAATTAGAATATCTCTATGAGTTAATTCGTATGAGATTAGAAAAATTATACAAGGATCCTAGAATTCATCGAAATAAAATGAGGGTTAAAGCTATAGGTAGGATTGAACTACTTCCATATTCGATCAAAGAAGTTTTAAAAAAATTAGATGATGCTACGAGAAATTATGATAATCATTTTCTAAATATTGCATTAGCATATGGAGGACAAAATGAATTAGTAGATGCTGTAAAAAAAATAGGACTAAAAATCAGAGATGGAACTCTAGATATCAATAATATTGATAAAAAAGAGATTGAATCAAACCTATACACATCTCATTTACCACAATCATCTCCAGATATGATTTTAAGAACATCAGGGGAAAAAAGATTGAGCGGGTTTCTTATGTGGCAAAGTGCGTATAGTGAATTAGTATTCATGGACATTTTTTGGCCTGAATTTAGAAAAATAGATTTAATGAGAGCGATTAGAACTTTTCAAGAGAGGAAAAGAAGGTTAGGAAAATGATTGAAGAGACATCTGCTGGAATTGTATTATTCAGAAAAGAAAAATCAAAAAAATTATTTTTACTTTTACATTATCCATCAGGTCATTGGGATTTCATAAAAGGAAAAATGGAAAAAGGTGAATCTATGCATCAAACCGCAATAAGAGAGGCTGAAGAAGAAACAGGAATTACAAATATAACATTTTTAGAGAATTTTGAAGAATGGATTGAATACAATTTTCAATATCAAGGGGAATTAATTCATAAAAAAGTGGTATTCTTCTTGGCCGAAACAAAAACTAAAGATGTGACAATTTCACATGAACATTTAGATTACACGTGGATGGATTTCACATCAGCTATGAAGAAAACGACATTTGATAATGCAAAAACAGTATTAACAAGAGCCCAAATGTTACTTAGAAATACTCTGTAGATGTAATTCTTTTGCTATATTAATTGGATTTTTAGAATTAAGAATAGTCCTTCCAACTATTAGGTAATCAGTTCCAGAAGAAATTACTTCATCTGCGTTGCCACCTTGAGTACCAACTCCTGGTGAAAAAATATACAGGTTTTTTCCTGCTTTTTTAGAACAATATTTGATGATTTTTGGAAAGGTAGCTCCAACCACAATTCCATCAACTTTTGCAGTCAAAGCCCAACTCAGAAACAATTGATACAATTGTTGTTTTTTGCCCATTTTTATTTCCATGTCATATGATAGTTTAGCCTCTGGTGCACTCATATGACATAAAGTGATAACACCTTTTTCATTTTTATGGGCAGACTTCACCAAATTTTTTAGACTATCCAAACCCATTATTGGATTTGCAATCACTGCATCAAAACCCAAATTCCATAAATGTTCTAATGCTATTTGATTTGTATTTCCAATATCATTAAGTTTGATATCTGCGATTGTTTGAAGACCATACTGATGTGCTGTCTTGTTAATCTTTAGAATTTCTTTACCACTAAGAGGAAGCAGTAATTGAAAATTTAATTTTATACCACATAAAAATGGATGTAATTCTTTGATATTTTGGATGGTTTTTGCAGGTAAATTTTTAACAGTTAGATCATAGTCATTAGCAAGTATTACCTTACCATTAGTTTTTGAGATCTGTGAAAGTCTAGTTTTGAAGGTGGCCATAATCAACAAGAGGGTGGGTATCTTTTAATTTTATTATCTTGATATAAGAATAACCATGTTCAGATGGACTATCTACAAACACAGGTTCAGTTCTATTTGCGGTTGAAAACTTGAGGAATGGTTTCTCTGGATCACTGTTCAATACAACATGACAAAAATATGATGTTCCTTCATCATTAAAATTCATAAAAACGCCAATTAGCCATTTGTTATTATGAGGAAAAAGGAATAAAGGGAAGGGAGTTTCTTCAAAACCCCATGTAAGTTTTGCAAGACTGGAAATATCTTCCAACTCTATTGGCTGATATCTATCTAGAGTTCCATTACCAGGTTGCAAAGTTTTTGGTAAAGATTTTATTCTTATGATTGGTGAATAAAGCTTACTGGCATCAGAAGTAGTATCAACAATTTCAGATTCTTCTTTACCACCTTTTAACCCGTAACAAAGATAGTGACCATTATGCTCCAGAGGAGTATAATATACAATTGGTTTTTCTTTTAAAACATCCATCTGTACAGATAAAATTTTTTTACCATCATGATCATGTAAAAAAGAAACACGCGGTGCACGTTCTAATGCACAAACAAGCCTGGTAAACTCCAAAGTTGAATGAACTTGAATATAACGTGGTAATTTATCAACTATAGGAGACTGTAATTTATCCACAGAGATTAGATGTAGATTATCAAATTAAACGTATCCAAAAATTTGGAGCCTAATTTCTTCTATCAATCACATCATAGATAGATGGACCAGTTCCAATAATTGTTACAGGCGTATTTAATTTATCTTCAACATTTTTTATAAACTCTTTTGCATTATCAGATAAATCATCAAAGGAGGTTTTCCCTGCACAATCTGAAAATAAAATATCCAATTTTGTAATAGCGATTTGTGTTGCACCATTGAGCATGATTGCACGCCTAGCTAAATCAAAATCAAAACTTGCAGCACGTCTTTGGCGGCCTGTGACGGTACCAAATTCAGACCATCCTTTTTTTTCTGCATCTTCAAATGAGAGTTCATCGTTTAATGGACCAGTTCCAACACGCGTAACATATGATTTGAAAACAACAATAACCTCATCAACTTTAGTAGGTCCAAGACCAATATCAGCACAGATACCAGATGCGGTAACATCTTTTGAGGTAACAAATGGGTATGTTCCATGCCATAAAGAAAGAAAAGTACCTTGAGTTCCTTCAATCAAAACGTGTTCATTTGCATCAAGTGCTGAATTTATCTCAAAAGGAACATCTATGACAAGTGAGGATAATGATTGAAAGTCTTTTGCTAGTTTTAGAACTCGCATTGCTCTATCGGCATTTGCAGGACCAGTACCAGAACCAGTACTTCCAATTTTTTCTTTTAATTCGCCTCTAGAATCTCGCTGTAGATGAATTTCCTCAATAACGCCACAATTTTTATCAATAAATGAACGTCCAATTACATCAAAATCTTCAATTTCTTTTTTGAGAACATCTGGATTGATTACAACACCAGGACCAATCATGACTTTAGCATTTTTATTTAAAAATCCACTTGGAAGCATTCTTACTTTGTACACTCTATTGCCATCTCTAATTGTATGTCCAGCATTTGGGCCTGCTCCACCACGAACTATAATTTTTGGATTATCTTTAATTGCCAAATATGAGATAATCTTTCCTTTACCCTCATCACCAAAAAACCCTCCAACAACTACAGTTGATGTCATAAACTTAAACATCTATTTGGTTTATTTAAGCTAAAGTATTTTTACATGATTTTATATTCAACGTAAATTCTTTTAGAATTATGGTTGGAGAAAATTTTGCTGGGAATATAATAGTCAATTTAGCTAGTCTCCCAGATTTTCTTAGAAATCCTATTTTAAAAAAAAGAATGATGGAATTTTTTTCACTGTCTGAATTAGATAAAAAAGAAGTAATCAATAATGCATTAGAAGCAGGACCAACAATCCCATTTCCGAACTTTTCAAAGCTTTTTAGAACATGGCTTAAAATTTTAACAACACTTACTGAGGAACAAAGAGAAGGATTATTTTCAGCATATATTATAGAGGTATCACAATCGCCACAAAAATTAATTACTTTTAATTTAGATGGGATTCTAGAAATATTTTTAACATTAGATAAAAATGAAAAAGAAGTTGTTGCAAATACAATTAAAAAAATTATCAATAATTTAGAGGATGATGCAAGAAGAAAAATTTTATTAGTGATACCAGATAATGCTAGAAAACATTTAAGACTTTAGAGGGATTTAGGTTCATCAGGTTTTCGATTATCTTCATTTGTGTAGTCTATTACTTCTCCCTCAGGAGATAATACACCTACGAAGATTTTTTCGTGCTTTTTCAATAATTTTCTATGATCAAGTAGAGACATGTCAAGTTTCATTTCATTCATTACCATAATTTGATATTCTTTCCATTCAGCCCAACATTTGGTACAAGTGGGATATTTTGCAGCAACAATTCCAAGTTCCTCATTATCAGGAATGATATTCTTACATTTGGTACAAGTACGACTCATAATAAAACCCAATTGAAACTCCTTTTATCTTTTATCGAATATATATTCTAAAATGAAGCCTTAATTTGTTCAATTTCTATATTCATAGATAAAAGTTTTGATCATCTAATGCTTCAAAATCATATTTAGATCAATGGTGAATTTTTGGAGATTTTAATTGTATTTCTATTTTTACCGTTATTTCATAATTAGAACAGAGCAAAGAGAATTATTTGCAAGTTTATTTAATGCACTCCCAAGAAAAAATCTTGCTATAGCACCAAGATCTTTACTTCCAACAATGATTAAATTGCATTGTTCTTTTTTTGCAAGTTTAACAATTTCATTTGGGATTTTACCTTCATAATTATTTTTGAATTCCTCCTTGTATAGTAGTAGTTTGTTTGTTTTTTGCTTTAGTCAAAATGTTATTTCCAAGTTTTTTTAAAATTTTAAGATACTATTTTTTATCCAATAAATTAACAAGAATTGATTTTTAAACAACAAACACAAGTATTAAACTAGATTGATGGTTTTTTATCATATTACATACATGTAAAAGAGCTTTTTCAAAATAAGTTGAATCATCTAGAGGAATTAAAATATTCATACAGAGTGACTTTTTAACAATAAATTCCATAAATTATGTATATTTAATTAAACACTTCATAAACAATATTAAAAACAATTTCTAATTCTCAATCAATAAAATCAACTTTGAAAATCAAGAATTCATTTAATTTAAAAATAGGAATAATTCAAAAAATAGAGCATCAATATGATTACAGATACAATCTATAAGCATTTGGAGGAGGTACAATCAACCAAAATTAAATCATTAATTTCTAAAGCAGTCATTATTGAACCATCAGATACACTTTCAAGTGTAATTAACAAAATTTCAAAAAATGATGCGTATGATGTTTTTTATTTCAATGGTAGATCCATCCTTTCAACTAACATACGCGCACTTCTAAATGCTAAAAACATTACAGAGATGAAAGTAGAGTCATTTCTATACCCGATTCCATACTTATCTCCAAATGATTCAGTTCAAAAAGCTGCAAACATCATAGCGCATTATAGAATCCGTGAAGTACCAATAGTTCAAAAAAATAAGATTATAGGAGTTGTCAATGTAAAAAGAATTTTGAGACTTATTTCCACTAAAGACAACAAATGGATAAAGGCAAATTTGATCCATACTAAAAATCCCACAGTGATATCATCTAAAGAAACTCTCAGTAATGCTAGAAGAATAATGATTTCAAAAAGAATAGATCATCTTCCTGTATTGAATAATGGAAAAATAAAACAAGTTCTCACATCAGCACATATCTTAGAGTATATTTTACCTCAAGAGCGTCAAGGAAAAAAATCAGTAGGAGTTAGAACATTACATAAACTAGAATCTAAAATTGGAAATATTGGAACTATAAGATTTCCTCAATGTACACCAAGTGACGATCTCAATTACATTGTAAATTTAATGCTAAAAACAAACACTTCAGGATGTTTAGTTAATCTTTGGGATAATCTCATAGGAATCATTACTTTTAGAGACATTCTGGGATTATTAACATCAAAAATAGAAACTCCAATTCCATTATACATAGTTGGATTACCAGAGGATCAGAAAAATGTAAATCTAATTAGTAAAAAATTTGAAGACACATTAAAAAGAATACAAAAAGTATATTCAGAAATTCATGAAGCACGAGTATCAATAAAACAACAAAGAACTGGAAATAAAAAAGAAGGAACATATGAAGTATCTATAATGATTATTACATCACACCATGCACCATTAATTTTTAGTTCAGTGGGGTTTGACCTAAGTGAAGTTTTAGAAGAATTAAGCCAGAAATTATTAAAAATACTGTCAAAACGTGCTAAAAATCGCTCTAAAACGAGTATCAGGAAAATTGGTTCACCGATGTTCTAAATTATGAACTAAATTAATGAACAGACTTTTTAATATAAAGTAATAATAAATATCAATGAGCTATCATTCATGAAGATAAAATGTCCAAGTTGTAAAAAAGATGCAGAATTGGCAATGGATTTTTCATCTGTAAAATGCAATTCATGTGAATTGGATATGAGTTATGGAGAATATGTAAAATTTGTAGCACACAATGAAGCTAAATATTCAGATATTCTTGGGGATTATACAGGTAGTACAGAAGGTCACACTTCAGGATCATTAGATGAATGGGATTAACAATATGATAAAATGATTCAGCAGATTAAAATAATTAGTTAAAGTTGCTAAACATCATTGGAATTTTTATTAGAAGAGATATTAAATCTGATAGGATTTTTGATAGGACTTGCTATAGGTATTATGGCATTAATAGGATTTAGAAATACTGGTAGCCCAACATTATTTAGATTAACAATTGCATTTTTTTCAATTAGTTTGGGTTTTTTTGTCATATTGGCAGGATACATGGCAGAAGATTTTGTCATAAAATCAGGTACAATAGAAAGATGGATTCAAACTCTAGGAATTGTAATTCAAACAATAGGGTATTTTTTCATTGCATTCTCACATAGCATCAAATCATTTTTTCCAAAATCCAATTACTTTAGATCAGTTGGAATCTTACCCCTATTCCTAGTTTCTTCTGTTCAACTCGAACATATCTTTAGATCAGTTTCATTCATTTTATTGGCATATGGTGCAATAGAAACAATGTTATCATATTTGGATAACAGAAACAAAGGGGCAATTTCAGTTTCTTTAGGATTAAGTTTTTTAGCGTTAGGAGAATTTTTGGGATGGTATTCATTTGTATTCCCTGAATCAATTTTATATCCAATATCAATGGTGATCAAAATAGGTGGATTAATAGCATTATTCATTCCAGTAAGTAAAGTACCGTTGACTAAGATAAAATTTGATACAGATTTAGAATAATTTTGATCAGGCTCAAAATTTATAAAAATTAAAGATTTGTCAAATTCTTTTATCTTTTTAGTATATTGGAAAATATCAATCCCCTATCATAGAAATTTGAAAATGAATCAATATCAAAATGGCAGAATATAGAACACATATGAAAATTATAGGCGATATTTTAGCAACAACCAGAGATGATCTTCAAGATGAAAATGGTGCAACAGTTACATATCTAATTAGAAAAGCAAACATTTCTCATTCTAGAATATCCAGAATATTAAAAACGCTAGTATCACAAGGGCTTTTAGAACAATTAGATTTCCAAGGTTCAAATAAATATAAAATTAGTCAAACAGGTAGAGAGTTTTTACAGGCATATCATACATTTACTAACTTTGCAGATAATTTTGGATTAAGTATTTAATCTTCTATATCATCAAATTCATCATCAAAATCATCCTCGAAATCTGTATCTTCATAATCAGATGGCTTAGACACACTTTTCAAATTAAAACAAGAACTGTAAAAACTTATTCAAAAGTAAATGATAATTAAACAAAAAAAGAGCATAACAAACATTGAAAGTGAATTGTGATAAAGAGGGGATCAAAAAAGCATCTCAAATTATTAATGAAGGTGGAATTGCAGTATTTCCAACAGATACAGTGTATGGGATTGGATGTAATCCATATAACATAAATGCAGTTAAAAAAATTTATAAGATAAAATCCAGAAACGTATCAAAATCATTTCCTGTTTTAGTATATTCAAAAGAATTAGCTGAACAAATTGCTCATTTTAATAAATATACTAGAAAAATTGTAGATAAGTTTTGGCCAGGACCGTTAACAATAATACTAAAAATCACAGATGATAAACTAAAGAAATCATTAAATTTAAACAATAAAATCGCTATCAGAATACCAAATCACAAATGCACTTTAGATTTATTAGAAAAATGTAATTTCATTGTAGGTACAAGTGCAAATGTTTCTGGAGAGCCGTCATTCACAAACTCAGATGAATGTTTCAACAAGATAAAAGATTATGACGTTTTTGTAGATGGTGGAACAATTACAAGTAAGGGGGAATCAACTATAATCGAGATAATAAATGATGAGATCAAAATTATTCGTGAAGGTTCTTTGAGTAAAAAGGAGATCTTAGATTTATGAATTTGATTATTACCTGTGCCAGACACCTAGAACCAGAAACTGAGGAAGAGCTAATCTACATTTTAAAAGAATTGGGGGATCTAGAACCAAAAATTTGTATTACAAATATGTCTGGGATCTTGACTGCCGAAACAAAACTCGATCCTATAGAGGTAGTAAGAAAAATTAGAGATATGATTCTTGATGAACCATGGAGTGTAAGATACTGTTTAAGAATAATACCAATACAGAAATTTATAGAATCAGAAATCAATCAAATAGAGAAAACAGTCGAAAATTTATCTGAGCAGATCTTAGAGGGTGAAACATACAGAATATCTATAAGAAAAAGAAATTCTAAACTATCAAGCCAAGCGATTATTTCAGAAGTAGCAAATAAGATAAAAAATGAAGTATCACTAGAATTTCCAGATAAAGTTATCTTGATTGAGGTTTTAGGAAATAAAACAGGAATTTCAATATTAAAAAAATCGGATGTGTTAAGCACTGAAAAAATTAAACGTAGTATTTCAGACTAAAATAGATGCTTTTTCTACTAATATGTCTTCTAGAGGATTCTTAGAATAAATTGAATCAAGTTGTTTTTTTGTAATCTTAAAATATTTTTTCAAAAATCGTTCATTATTTTTTAAAAATATATTTACAGAAATTGGTAATAATTCATCATATAATGAATTCAATGTTTTTTTATTTCCAATTGCAATTAGAATAAAATTATTATTTGATTTAATTCCAGCATTTTTTATCGCATCTGAGATTTGTTTAGATAATGCATAACGCATCAAAATATCAATTTCAAGTTTGTTTGAAAGCATTACATTGTTATTCTTGCATTTAATAGATAATGATAAAATTTTGATCAAATGTGATTTGTTAAGAATGAAGTCACTAGATATGGCTTGAAGCAAGATATTTGGATATTTTTTTCTTAAATTATCAAGAAATTGAACATTGATTGATTTTTGACCTTTGATCTCAATTATTTGAATTTTTTTTTTAGCAATTTCAAAGACCAATTTTTTCGATGAACCTCCATGAATAATGGGAATAATGCTTACAAGATCATTATTTTTTATCAATGTAGATTTTCCGTCCATGGCAGATGAGTCAACACCATTTATTGCAATCAGAATATTTGTAGTGTCAAGTTTGACAGAATCAACAGGTTTTAGTTTCAATAATAAACCAAGTAATTCATCAATAGAAATATCAGACTTATCAATTTGTAATTGTTCTGTTAGAAAAGACTTTTTTGCCCCACCAACAAATTTTACAGTGATCATATTCAATGGGGTTAGAAAATAGTATTTAATTTATTAATCACTTTTTTCGTCTGTCGTTTCAGTTATTTCATCTGCAGAAGTTAAGTCTGTTCCAATTTCAATTATTTCAGGTTCTGTGATTTCCATATCAATTTCTTCGTCCTTAATTTCCTCAGATTGTGAAGATTTGATTCTCACTTGTTTTGCTTTTTCTTCTCTTATTTCTTTTTTGAGAAAATTTGTGATATAACCAGCAATCTTATTTTTAAGACCTTTGGAGCGAACTATTGCAATCTGATTTAGGGCTTTTTTATTATCTGCAAAATCTTCACCAAATTTAGATTTATGACTAGCTAAGACTTCATATGAAAGACGCTTTATTCTATCCAATAGACGTTTAAAATAAGTAGGGTATTTTATACTTATATTCCAAGAAATGAGTTTGAATTCATTTCCAATAACGAAGTCATGTCATCAAAAGATTTTTCCAGTATTTTTGATGCACAAAAAATAACACTTGGAATAAAACTGATTTGTCCAGACTTCATTTCAAAACACCTAGAAAACCTTACAGGTCCATCAGTTTCAACAAGGATTTTTGATTCATCTGTATTGGCAAGTAATGTTTGTTTATCATTTGCGTAAATCATTACAGGTCCATAGGAGACAAAAAACTCCATATCCATGGCTTTTTTGAGTTGTTTTTTACTTCCATCAAACCAATGAAGTGAAGCATGTTTAATGTTATATGAAGTCATAATTTCAAAAATATTATCAAGACTTTTTCTTGAATGAATAGAAATGGGTTTGTTAAATTTATCAGCTAATGATAATAATGTTTCAAATACATGAATTTGTCTTTTAGTACCTTTGTCATTATGTACATATGTTGGATCTAATCCAATTTCCCCGATTCCAGAAAGATGTGAATGGTTGTTTTCAATCAGGGTAACCATATGTTCAAGTTCATCATTTGCACATTCAGGATGTATTCCTATGAAGGGTAAAATTAGATTACTTTTTTTAGACAGTTCTAAGGTTTCTATAGAATTTTTATTATCCATCGATACACAACATGCCTTAATTTTGAGATATTCCATTTCCTTTAAGATAAACTCCATGTCAGAACAATATGCATGATCAGACAAATGTATATGTGAATCATAATACCAAGTCATCTCTTTATCAATTCTTAAAATAGTCTGTATAAATCGATTTCTTGGTGATATTTTTTCACTCATTATCTTTTTTCGGAAAAAAATAAAATAAGATCCATGAGATCATCGGAATTGGGGTTATCTGCAATGTATAGAATTTTGAAAAAGGCAGGTGCAGAGAGAGTTAGTGACGAGTCAGCAGATGAATTACGAAGAATTATTGAAGAGATTGCAAATGGCGTTGCAAAAAGTGCGGTTGATATGGCTTCTCATGCAGGTAGAAAAACGGTAAAAGGGGAAGATGTTAAATTGGCTTCAAAGCCGTTTAACAAATTCTAATCTAAAGAATTTAATTAGATGTAGATATCTAATTAAACACTTGTTTTGAGCCAAAGTTTAGAAAAAATAATGTTATAACTTTATAGTCATTATAGCAAAGATATTTTTCTAATATTAGTTGTTAATAGTTTGTTTTGTATTAAATTTCACATCATTTCTCTCTTGGAATCTTACCGTTTTCATTAAACTGCTCTTGAATACTGTTTGTTGTATTTCCATACTTTATGTTTAATTCATTGTTGTATTCGATTAGTTCATTTTGGGTAACTGCTGCCTCTTGCTGGAAAATTTTTGTTGCGTCTACTGAAGACTTACCTTCCACAATTGCGTATTCCTTGGCTTTACGTGCATTATCTGTCTTTTCCTCAGTGAATAAGAATTGATGCCAGAAAATATTCTTTACAGAATAGTCAATGTCTGCTAAGAATCTCAAAAAAGCATTTCTTGGAGTATGAGCTTCATTTTTCTCTTCAAGAGATTTTAATTCATCTTCCAATTTTGAATATGTTTGTAACCTTTGTTCTGATATGGCTTGTGTCTTTTCAGAAACGATCTCTTTCTTTATGGTCTCTATTTTTTGTTTCTCAATGTCCTTAAGAATTGTCCGTAATTGGAGATCATACTTGCTGTTGTTGTAATTGCTTGTCTTGAGACCTTCTCCTTCAAGATTTACACTCTTGTCTAAAATCTTAGGTGATGTGATTACCTGATATTTGACTTGTCCTTTCAGGTGTAGTGAATCATTTGTTGCAAAGACAGTAATTGTGTGCTCTCCTAGATATGCAGGAATACTTGACGTTATTGAGAATTCTCCTGCAGAATCAGTAGTTGTAATTCCCACACTGGATGGAAAGTTTACTTGAATCTTGACATCAGGTATTGGTTTGCCATCAGAATCGGTCACAATGCCATTAACAAAAGGATGATGTCCAAGTTCAAATTCAGATAGACTACTTATAGAAAGTTTCATGCCACCACTCTCAGCCCACACAGGTGAAACAAAAAATAGGATCATAACACCAGATAACAATCCCAAAAGAGGAAGTAGGTTAAGCATTTCTTTGTATTTAAAAAAAATGAAATTAATTCCAAGTATTGAAAAATATGATCAATTCATTTGAAAATTATTGACTCATAAAAAAAATACAAAAGGTGCAATTAGAGTCCTATCTTTCCTCGTAGTTTGATTTCTTCTGATGAGTTAGATGGAGTAGATGTGTCAATATATCTGAGCTCATACCAGTCACCAATGTCAACAATATCTCCATCAATGGTTCGTGGAATTTTTATTATTACCTCGAATATTCCGGTGTTATCACCTGTCTCTCTAAGAAAAGATGAATTTGCATCAAATGCAGAATTATTTAGAGTTGTTCTTATTCCACCCTCTCCTCTGTACTCTATTTTGCTTAACGGAATCCTGTCTACATCCCTTGAGTCAAGATTTGCGTCAGGTTCATAGATTCTCACAGTAAACTCATGTCCGATTCGGGTCTTACCTCCGCTAGAAGTCTGCATCTGAGCATATGTATGTGATAATGGTAATGATGTTGAGATTACTAGTGGATCCCCTCCAGCATCAGACTCGTCAAGATATTTTATTTCGACTATATCGTCTTGACTTAATGATTTTTCATTTATGGAATCTGGAAGATGTAATTTTACATAAAACTGGCCAGTATCAGATCCGGTTTCAGTCATCTTTTGTGGACCCTTGATAGGAACTCCATTTATTGAAAATTCAAGTAGATGGGTGACATCAACAATGTCTACTCCGTTTGGACTAGTGTTCAAATCATGATCTGTGATATAGAAGTTAACTATAGAGCCCCTAGAGGCAGGAATGTTTGTTATTTCTGCAGTTGATGCTTTTCCAGTATCTCCTTTGATTGTTGATCCTGAACTAACATTTGCTGTGGCAGCAATGAATTCTTTTTTGATTTTTGTGGATTCATGTACAAATTCTTTGATAACTGATTTTATATATCCACGTTCTTCTAATTTTAGGAAAGTAGTTTTACTCACGCATGCTAGTTTGTCAGATTGTAAAAGAACCAACATGTGACGTGGTTTACACTGTACTTCTTTTGGGTCTATCTCGTTTTCCAGTTGTTTTCTAGGAGATTCTAAATCATTATCTCCAAATGACAACTCTGAGAATCCAATGCCAATAAAAAATGAAAGCATCAGAAAGATGGTAAGCAACTGGAGAAACTTTTGAGCCATAAATGTAATTATTTGACCAAGGTTAAAAAAGTTAGATTAGACATTATGTAAACAATAGAACCTTTAAAAATTTGTATTTGTGGAGATTAAAAGGTAAAACCAAGTTATATAATTTTGAAAATTTAGATGTTTTCACTTGATGTAACATCATTAGTCTGTACCACTTTTGTGTGCCTTTGGGTTTGTGGTTATAGCATATACATAATATGAGCAATGTTTCCTTCCCAATGAATAAAAATATCATATTAAGAACAGCTCTTCTATCCTACCTAATATCTTCCATACATTCCAGGCTTTTTTGCCTTCTATATTGAATTATTCCATTGTAAACCATTTCATCAAAAATTTTAAAAAATATTATAAAATGATCGAAAATTAATTCATTTTTTACTTATAAAAAAGACATTATAGGAGATGTCTTATTTTTGTCAAAACACTTCAAGCGATTAAAAATTAATTTTCACTCTTGATGCTAAATCCATATTACTTAACATACAGTATGAAAAAACAATCAGGACAAGAAGTAACAACAGTACAAGAAAAACCAATCCAGGACAGGCTAAAACATGCAAGCTGTATCAAAGTAGAATCAGCAATGAGAAACAAGGTAAACCTTAACGTCTCATGGTATGATGTTCATGGAGAAGAGCAGAGTCAGAAATATTCTATCTCAGCAGGATCAACCATAGAGTTTTAGAAAATTTTCTTTATTTTTTCTTTTTTTATAGTTAGAGTGCAAAACAATCCATTATCAAACAAATGTTGTTATTTTCTACAGTTGTTAATACCTATATTTCAAATCTTTAATATTTTGATTACCTCCTGCCACTTTCTTGGAGTTAACACATACTGTGGCTCCTAAGAAGTTGTGTGTATCAAAACAAGATTTATTTCATGAGTTTTTAGTTACTTGTCAACATCTCTTTTCGGATGAAAAGAAAAGTCAGTATTAAGATTATGTAGTGAAGTATGCTTTTGTACAGGATTCGAAATGATTCTATACCTTAGAGTAATCATTAATCCAACCAAATTAATTTCAACTCCCACCACCACAAATAAGGCACACACAAGATCTGCAAATATTGTCCCTATATTTTCAGGTAAAAATACAGATGCTGATTGATGATGCAACTGTTACTACACCATCTGTATCAACTACACAATAAAGTGTGGGGGTTATCGATAAACATAGATCTAGATATGACACATAGATAGTCAATGTTCACACCAAGAACATTTAGCAACTACTATAGTGACTATAATCAGTAAGAAGATTGCTAAAAACAAGAATAAAGACTCAAAGGGTACAAAGTAGGAGTAGATAAGTTTGTAGTAATGTTGATGGCAGGAAAATTATTGAATAATAATTTTTGATTTGTCTAAAAAGAGTAGAAAAAGCCTGTTTGTTTGTTAATGTACAACAAAAAGTCTCACACAAAATATAATCGAAAGATTCTCACAAGATGTTCTAATACATTTAAAGTATTACAAGATCAGTGAAGAATACCACAATAGGATAGAAATGTATGTAGACATAGGTAAAAATTAAAGTTTTGATACTTCATCTAATATGGTGTTTGTAAATCTTCTATCTGGGCGATTCCTTGTTTTTGCAATTGTTACCAGATGTGGACGTAATTCTTTATCATCAAAACAAAGTTTCAATAGATTATAGTATTCCAATACAATAGAGTCATTATTTTCCTGAATTATTTTCTCCATGATATTTTTTGCTCTAGATATTTTGTCTCTAATTGGGAGATTAGACATGCCGTACTGTAAAAATATCTTCACGATTTCTTTGTGTCTTTCTCCAATAGATACCGTTAATCTAAATTTTGATATTTTGGTAAACTCATCGTTTATCTTTAAAATTGCATTATCATATTTCATATAATATCTTTGCATTAATGGCATGATCTGGCGTAGTAATATTACATCAAATTCATAATGATTTGAAAGGTTTCGTTCTGCATCTATAGCAAGTTCAATTATTATAAATACAAATTTTAATGGATCCCTGGTTTCAATTTTTTTATATTCTACAGGATGTTTCATAAACATATTATTTAGAATGTTAATACTATGCGCAGATAATAAACCTCGTTTTTTGTCTGCATTAAGAGTTTTTATAATTTTAAGAAGTGTTACAGAAAACAATGAGTAATTTTTTGCAGACGCTCCATTTTTTTCAAGACATTGAATTTCAAAGATATTTGCAAAAATATCTAAAATTCTTGGAACCTGTTCTGTTTGTTCTATATTTCTAAAATTAATTAATTTATTTTTTGTATCGTCTGAATTGACAGTTGAAACAAATAATGGATTTGCTAGTTTTAATGCACTTTGAATTGATGTTAATTTACGCTTGTTACCTTTACCATATTTACTTTTTTGTAAATTCTGAATTGATTGTATTAGAGAATCATACATTGAATTATTACAATATCACTTTTTCATAAATATGTATTAGATTTAGGCATAAAATGATGAATTTTTTCCATTCTTATTTGTTAATTTTATGTAAAATTTCATTATAAGTATCAAAACATTTCGAATCATCAGAGATTATGAGATTAATAAAAATCAGAGTTATAGTATAGTATAAACTGTAATTATGCTACATATTTTTCGTAAAATAGTGATGATAACTCTTGGTTAATTATTCTATATGGAATGAGGATCACAGATCTTGTAAGCGTAAGAGTTACCTACATCAAAATTCTTTCCCAATTACCACATATTATTTCTCTGATCAGAAATTGTTTGTTGGACGATGACGAAGTCATAAGATAAGGGTTGAAATAATAACAAAAAATGTTAAACCTATTGTAGTTATGACAATCACAAAAAATGGTAAAGATAGAATTCTGTTTTTTCACAAAAGACTATCTTGATTTCTTTAATAGAATGAATTAGACAAACAATGTAGTTTTTATCTCTTGTATGTGATGCTTGGATATATCTTTATGAAAAATAGATGATAACTCCTTTGTGAATATCATGTCACATCTATAACACTTCCAAACAGTTACGGTTTCCAATAACATGATATTGTAAAGTTTGTATTTAACATTCAAGAAGAAATTCTACGTACAAATTAATGGTGAATCGTATAAAGATTTTAGTAGATAAGAGTTGGGCCAAATTGCCCAACCCATGGACGTGCTGGTTCGCTCAAACGGTAAGTGACTCTTCCGTATGAATTTTAAATATATTATTGTAAAGTTTGCATAAAAGATAAACTGATGAATCAACAGTATGATCTAAATACTAATGTGATAAAATGGCTGTGGATGTAGCTTTCACCTAACAACAAGCGATAAACATTCTTCATATACCATCAAGCGTTGTCCGTCTTAAGTTCCAAAACCATTATTTTGCTCTTGGATTTGCATTCAAACCAATATGATCTTCCAGAATATGACCTAGTTTTTGAATAATTTTATTAGGAATATTGATTCTGTATGGATGTATTGTTTTTAATTAGACTAGTGCGTTTGATCTAAAGAGTTTAATTGTTCATTTTGGGTTTTTTAAAACGGTACTCTGGCAGAACGGTTATGCGTGAGCCTGCAAAGCTTATACAAGGGGGTTCGACTCCCTCGGGTACCTTATTCTACTATTACTTGTCCATACATCCAAGGATGAAGAGTACAAAAATAATCATATCTGCCTGGCTCATTAAAAGTGAATGTGAATGATTCAGATGGATCTAGGTAACCACTATCAAATAGATCAGATGGCGTATCGTAAAAGCCTGAGGTTACACTATGAAATGCAGAATCCTCATTAACCCAAGTAACTTCTTTTCCAGATTCAATTGTAATTATAGAGGGAATATAACATCTGTCCATTTTTTCACATCCAGGACGAGAAACTTTTGAGGGCATTACAACATCACCTTTAACAATTAATTCCAATTCATCATTATTTTCTTCAGAAGAGGGATCAAAAGTTGATAAAGATATGATCAACAGAATTGCAGTTACAGTAATTCCTAAAATAGTTATTTTTTTTAACAAAACATATCACATCCAAAATTGGGTTATTACATAATTATAACATCCTTTTTGTATAAAATTCATTACATGGTTAATCATTTTGACAGCAATTCCACAAGAGAGTGCGGTAAATCTTACTGGAAATGCTCCTTTAGTATTTGTGACACATGTTCAGATTCAGATTTGGCATAGTTTGAATGTCAAATTATTTTTATAAATTCATACTAATTATGAAAATAATTAGAAATCAAATTCCTTGAAACTACTTAGTTTACCATAATTTCTTTTTTTTAAAATATGCTATCATTGAAAGACCAATTCCGGTCATACTTGCCAACACAATTGGATAAGCTATTGGTGAAGATAATTCAGGCATAAACTGGAAATTCATCCCATAAACACCTGCTAGGAAAGTCATTGGAATAAAAATAGTAGCAATCAAGGACAAAATTTTCATCGCTTGGTTTGTTTTTTGGCCCAGTACTGAAAGGTAAAGGTTATTCATTGCAGAAAATTTGTTATTTGTTGCATCAATTGTATCTCCTATCTGAGTAAGATGATCATTTACATCTTTTAGATAAATTCTTGTTGTTTTGGAAATTAACGGTGAAGTGCTATGTTCAATAGTTGGGATTAATCTTCTTAAAGGTAGGATTGATTTTTGAATTATCAATATGTCATCTTGAAGTTTATGTAATGATGTGAGATTGGAGGACTTTGGATTTTGTAAAATATTTTTTTCTAAATGTTCTATATTTTCACCTATATTTTCTAGTACCATAAAGTAATTGTCAACAACTGCATCCAGCAAGGCATACATGAGATAGTCTGAGTTACTTTCTCGTAATGTTTTCCTTCCTTCTCTAATTCTTATTCGAATAGGCTCAAAGACATCACTTTCTTTATCAAAAAAAGAAATAACAAAGTTTGAACCACATAAAACGCTAATGTGTTCAGTCTTGAGTTCTCTTTCTATTTGATCGAATCTAAACATTTTCATGACAATGAAAAAATAATTCTCATAGTCTTCCACTTTGGGATGCTGATAGGTATTAGCAATATCTTCTAAAACCAGTGGATGTATTTTCAACTGTTTTCCAATTTTCTCAATAACGTCTATCTGATGCAAGCCTACAATATCAATCCAACTTACATTAGACTTTTCAAAAAATGGAAAGCATTCTTCAACTTTTTTAATTTCGTTTTCATATAGATCTTCTTTATCGAAATTAATAACTTGTATTTTGGAAACATTATTTATTTCACCAATGTGAATTATGCTACCTGGTGCCTGCCCTGGTTTTCGTCCTGATTTTTTAAAAAGTCTAGCCATATTATATCCAAACACAATGGTATGATATAGATGGTTTGAAACACTACTTTTGAAAAAATCAAAATTGGTGCGGTTTTAAGACATTAAGTGCAGGTATTTTTGAATTTAATATGTTCGCTAAAAATAATTCAAAAAATCATATTACAGTTATGATCTTTTCACTTATCATCATCTTGGTCATTTTGTTTGGCATTTATTGTATATTTTTTTGTGATATTTGGTATTCTTGGACCAAAAATATTTAGAGCAATTCCCAATATTGCAAGAAAGTAATATTCAAAGCCTAGCGCCATACCTATGGCTGCAGAAACCCAAATACTTGCAGCAGTAGTAAGATTGAAAATCTTCTTTGCATCTCCTTTTATTATCATTCCTCCTCCAAGAAAACCAATCCCTGCAACAACATATGCTGCTATTCTTGATGTGGAGTTAGGATCCACGTTAGCTGAAAGATATGTGAATATCATAGAACCTGCTATTACTAGTATATGCGTGCTAATTCCTGCGGACTTTCCTCTATTCTCTCTTTCAACGCCAATTAAAAATCCGCCAATAATTGCAATCACAAAACCAATTGCAACTATAAGTTCATCTCCTCTGAGAAATACATCTAAAAATTCCTCTGACATGTTAGTTTAAGTGTTAAATTAGAGATAAAACTTTGTACAGTATACTTACAAAGAATTCATGAGTATTGCACATATGTTTTTAATTATACTTCATTAATCTGGTTTCATTATGATTTTGCCAAAAAAGTTCCCTTTTAGCATCTTTGTATGAGCTTCAGCTGCTTGTGAAAACGTATAAACTGAGTCTATCTGGGCTTTAATCTTACCCTTAGCCATCCATGCGAGTCCTTCATCCATCTCTGCTTTTGTCCCTTGAGTGGAACCAAGAACGTTAATTCCCTTAAAGAAAATCTGACGAATGTCAATTTTTGGGAAATATCCTGTAGTTGCACCACATGTGACTAGGGTTCCGCCGTAATTTAACAGAGATAATTGTTGGTTAAAATGAGTTTCACCGATATGATCAAATGCTAAATCAATACCTGGTCTTCTTCCAGTTTTAGCAGCAATATCTTTAGTAATTCTAAAAACTTCCTTTGACCAATCTTCCTTTCTATGATCTACTGCATAGTCTGCACCAAGGTCCTTACATTTTTCTAGTTTGTCTGGACTTGCAGTTGCTATGACTGTACAATTGTATAATTTAGCAATCTGAATACCAAAACTACCAACACCTGAACCGCCACCCATAATTAAGACGGTTTGCCCTGGTGTGATTTTTGCTCTTCCAACCAACATATGCCATGAAGTAAGAATGGTCATAGAAGCTGCTGCTGCATCTTCATATGAAACACCTTGAGGAATTTTAGAAACATTTGTTTCTGGCAAATTACAAATGTATAATCGGATTAGACCTCAAATTGTTGTTAGTGACATAGATCAAATGTCAGATCTGCTTTAAATTCTGCAATTTATCAATAAAAAAAGTATATTCTTATTCTACTTTATGAAAATCAGGATTAGTCAAATTATCTAATCCATAGGGTGTGATGGTTTGGTTAAACGGTAAATGACTCTTCCGTATGAATTTTAAATATATTATTGTAAAATTTGCATAAAAGATAAACTGATGAATCATCAGTATGAACTAAATACTATTGTTTTATTTTTAACATAACGAAGCGATGTGGAACTGTCACCAGAGTACTAGCGCTGGTTTTTGGTCTTAAGTTCCAAAACTATTATTTTCTTCTTTGTATTTACATTCAGAATTATTTGATCCTCATCATTCCAGCCTAATTTTTGAATAATTTTATCTGGAATATTGATTCTATGTTGTATGTACTTTGTGATGTACCAACACTAAAATGGAATACAATTCTCATACTTTTTGATGTTTTAGTTGTAAGATCATATTATTTTTTGAATTTACGTAGTACTCTATTTCAAAAATAATTAACAAGGTTAACACGATACTTCAAAATGAAAGTCAGGATATTTTGGAAACATATATGTAATTAATTTAAGATTCTTACTTTATTCCTTTTTAATAAACATCTTTTGAGATTACAAAATGACCTATACCTTTTAGCCATCTTATTAGCATATCTTAAGATGGGAACCCTTGCGACGCGGTATCTTAGGGATAAGCATTATTAAAAAAGTTACAAGAAGCAATGGTAATTACATAATTACCTAATTCTCTAAATATATAACATATTAGAAAAACAGGTTGGCTCAAAATAGAAATGGATTGTTAGAATACATACCAGGTTCTCATACGCTTTTGGTACAAAAAAATTCTAGTATACCTCTAGAAGGTTTTGCAGAAAATATAAGAGGAAGTATTCATGAATATGCAGAAAATTCTAAAAGTGAGGTCGAAAAAGGTAATAATTTTCTTCAATGGATTCTTACCAGAGTCTTTGAGGCAACAGAAGATGATGCAGCTGATGCTATTGTTGACGGAGCAAATGATCTTGGAATTGATGCCTATCTCCCAGTAGATTTTTCAGATAATACAATTAGATTATTTCAAGCAAAATATGGGACATCACACTCACTAGAAGCAATTGCAAAATTCAAAGAAGATACTAAACGATTACTTGCAAAAGACGTAACAAGAATGAGACCAGAATTAGCTCAACTTGTAACAAAAATTAAAGAAAAAAATCTAAAGATAAAATGCTGTTATGTTACAGATCAAAAAGTCGAATATGAAGATGAATTAGTTGAGATTACTGATGAAAGCGTAATAATTCAAAAACTATGGGATCGCATAAAAAAACCTGCGGCGGGTAAAAAATCATCAATTAAATTAGAGAAAATGCTCAGACATGAAAATACAGTATTAGGTATTTTAAAGTTAAGAGAACTGACTGAATTTGTTAGTAGAAATAGAGATTATGTGTTTGAATCAAATATCAGACAGTGGATGCAATTCAAGACTACAGTTAACAAAGGATTGCGTGAAACACTTCAAAGCAATCCAGATAAATTCTTTTTTTATAATAATGGGATCACGATTGTAGTTAGTGATTTTACAGAATTAGGAGAAAATATTATAGATCTTTATGCTCCTCAAATTGTTAATGGTGCGCAAACATCAAATTCAATTTTAGATCATTCAAAGAGAACAAAAAACATGGAGGGTTCTATGACAGTTACAATTATCAAAGCGGATGATGAACAAGAACAAAATAACATTACAAAATATAGAAATTCTCAAAACTCAGTAAGAGGAAAAGATCTCGTTTCATTAATGGATTTCCACAAATCAATTAAATCACAATTGAAAAATTGTGGTTACTTTTATGAAATTCAAGCAGGTTCTTTTGATACAAAAACAAAATCAAAGCAATGTGAATACGAGGGAGATTCAACATATAATAATTATCTTCCAGATAATCATAAGAAAGTAATTGTTGCCAAAGATGCAATTCAATCATTGGTTGCAGGAATAGAACAAAGACCAACTGAAGCATATAGTTCACCGGCCCAATTTCTCCCAAGAGGAAGTAAGTATGATGATATTTTTAATGATAATTTAAAAGATGATTATAGAATTTTACTCTATCCATATCTTGTTAAAGAATTTGCAAAAAAATCATTGAGATATGGAAAACAAGGAGGTCATAAAACAAAAAGATATGCAACTTTATTTTTTGTTGCAGTGTACTTTAGAATACTACATAAAAAAATCATTGAATCAAAAGGAGACTTTAAAGAAGATATAAGAAAATTGGAACCTATTTTTCGTAGTTTTAAACTTAATTCAAGAATTTTAAAAATTACGGATGTAATAGTAACCAAATTTCTTGAAGATACAGTAGTAGATGATGAAATTGAATTAGCAAATACCAAACATAATTTTTTCTCTCAGCATGTTTGGAATGACACAATGCTTCGCGTGATCGATAAGAAGATCAGGCAGGAAGAGGAGGAAATTGCGGCATTAAAAAAATTGGCAAACAGTTTATTTTAATTAGGAGGGTAGAGATCCAACCAAGTAAAAATCTTGCAGGAGGTTTACATTGATCAGACTCTACCTAAGTTACCTATAAACCAGTAATATTTAACATAATTTTTCTAAGTACATGTATTCTAGAATGTTTTTTATATTGATTAAAAAGAACAAAGATACTTTGGGGATAAAAGACAAATGTGTAATTTGTAGCGAAAAAGTCCAATTACATTTCAGAGCAATGGACGAATGGGGTATAGAAGGAACACTTTGTGGAAAATGTTATTCCAAAAAATTAGACGAATATTATCCAGGAGAACACATTAGAGTTAACAAACATTTAGATTAGTTTTTTTTAGATTTTGAATACTTGTTAATATTAATACAATTCCAAACAAAAGGATCACTTTTTACATTTTTTTCTTCTAAAAATTTAATGTCAGTAATAATTTTTTTTTTTTTCAACAAATTTATTTGAAAACTAGAAAATTTCTTGCAATCACATTTGTTGTAAAGACATACATCACAGTCTCCTTCATCGTGATCTTGAGCTTCATGCCCACAATCACATAGAGCGTCCTTTTTTACATCATTAAGGATTTTTTTTGTATAAACTCCTAATCTTAGATATGCTTCTCCTCCATGACCCTTCTTAAATCGTGTATAATTTTCAGATTTTGGTAATTCTTTGAAAAAAGATAGATTGGTTTCAGGCTTTTGGGAATCAGCACCAAGGATAAACCAATACTTATCAACCATTTCTAAAAATCTAATTTTAATGGATGGATCTACCCACCAGTGAATAATATCATGCCAAATGGATGTAGATTTTTTTCTGTCAGTAAATAATGGAACAACGTTCATTCTAAGATCATAGTATCTATAAGCAACACCCACAAAGTCATCAAACCACGGTATAGATGATTGGGATGACATTGGATGAAAATCAACTTGAAGCTTATTTATCTGATCTGAATTAATGGTAATACCCTTATATCTGAGTTTGAGAATAAGTAGAATATGACTTCCTATAGAACTAGTATGCAAATTGTTGCGGATTTACTAACTGCCACTCAACAATCGGGTCAAGAAGGCATTAAAACAACATCTCTTCTCACCAAGGCAAATTTATCACATTCAAGATTATCTAAATTTTTAGAGAATTTAACCGGTGCAGGTTTAATTAATAAAATCGAATTTGATGGAAAGAACACTTTTGTAATAACTCCTAAAGGTAGACAGTATTTAGATTCATACATGAATTTTTCAAGTATTGCTGAATCATTTGGGTTAGAGCTTTAAAATCTATTTTCTAGATCTCCTTTTAGCGTTAGCCTTTTGGCGGTCTTTTTTATCTTTGTAAGAGCTATAAACCAGAATAATTATAATTCCACCTATAGCTGCATAAAATAGTGGAATAAGCGGTGGATCTCTGAATTGACCCGTAGAAGGTTCAACAAATGCTATAGGAATGGTCACAACCATAAAGATCAAGATCACTAAAAGATATTTATCCACAAATGAACTAATTTACAAAACCATATATCTTTTTGATAGTACATGATTGCAACAGAAGATCATGGTAAAGATACTTGAAATTGTAGGATTAGTTCTTGTTGCAGTAATGTCGTTAGCCTTTGTAGGTTTATTTGAATCATATGGAATAAGAAACGGCACATCAGAATTATTTTGGGGATGTGCAGGAGGTACACTTTTGATAATCATATACAGAAAAATGAAAAGGAAACAAGAGAAGTAAAATTATTTTAGAATATGTTATGAAATGATTAATTATTAATCAATCGACAGATCTATAAAGGACAATTTTACGCAAATAATTAGAGAAGATATGACAGATCAAACAAAGCAATGGTGGAAAGGTTTAGGAAAAGAGTTAGAAACAGATATTGAAACCTTTGATGAATCAATCTCTTAAGAATTTTCTATATATTATTAAAAAAAATTAACAAAACAAAGTCTCGGTGGATTTTGAACGCAACCATTCAGAGTCCTAACAGATCGGGAATCAAAAGATCATCATCCTATAAAAGAAAAATATAACAAAAAATAAAGTGAATCAACATTATGACATTGTACTATACTCCAATTATTGCAATTATCATAAACAAAGGAAGATAGGTATTGATATTTTTCACAAATGTATAGTTGTAATTTATTTAAAAGGAAAAAAAGATTGGGCTATTTACTCCCAATTAGAAATACCACATTTGCGCTGGTATTGATTTCTTGATCGGATGAGAATATTGGTGTTGGTGCTGATTTTACTGCCATACTTTCAAATGCCATGTCATACATTGGCATGGGTTGAGGTATTGCAAAGTCAGATAAAGATACTGCCTTGACTCCAATAGTTGTATAATCAAGTGGAGAGAGTGCTTTTTCAGCTTTTTCTTTTGCATTCTCTATGGCTCGTCCAATCAAATCATCCTTTAGCATTGTCTGTCTGTCCGGAGAGATTGTAAAGTATACATTATCTACTCTATTTGCACCTGCAGTTACTGCATTATCAATGATTTCAGCTGCCAAATTCAAACTAGTGGTTTTTACAGATATGGTGTTTGTGACCTGGTATCCTCTGAGTTCTTGTGTCCATCTTTTAGTTAATGGATCCTCAAATCCATCATAGATTGGATATATGCTAAACTGAGAAGTACTAATCTCATCTTCTACAATTCCTGTGGTCTTGATTGCAGTTATCACGTCATTCATTGCATTAGAGTTTGTATCGAGTGCCTCTTTTGCAGTCTTTTCTTGTGTTTCCATTCCAAATGTGATTACTAGCAAATCAGGTTCTACTAAGGTATTAGCCATACCTGTAACAGAGATTGTTCTCTCTTGAAGATTATTTTCTGTTACTTGTGCTACTGCTTCATTGCTCGTATTCAGTACATTCACTGATGCCAGAACCGCTATTGCAATTATTGCACTAAGAAATATTGTCTGGTTTGTTTTCATTATAGTACAATGATATATTCAAAAGATAAGGTTTGATTAAATTATGATTTAATAGCAAATGTTATAAACTAAATTAAAAAGAAGGCGAAAAGAATTATTTGTTGCCATCAATAAATATCCATGATGATGTACGTACTTCCTCTCAGTTTAGCATTTGTTGATTCGTGCTGGGATAATTACAAAGTTTGTAGAAAAGGTTCAAGAATAATTTATCCAGTCAAATCATCAGTGAATGATATGAAAAGATCAAATGTACAATTATAAACTATTTGAAATAAAAATAAAAAAAGATCTAGACAAGCATTGTTGTATCTATCTTTTATACAGGAATATAGCATAAAGTAAATTGACATGTTATTTTGTTTTAATGTTAGAATTGTGTCAGTATACTCTAATCAAATATCGTACTAATCTTCAAAGGATCTCACCAAGATGCTGCTGGTAGTTTTTCGTCTTAAGAACCAAAATTATTTTTCATTAAATCAGTTCTAGAATAATTATTCTTTTTTATTTCTTAAAATCTGTTTGAATTTCAAGATTATCTTCTTGGAACTGCCTCATAGGTTGACTTTACAGTACTCCAGATTACTTCAATGTCTGAATCATTCTCGTATTTTTTTGCAATGTCAAGCATCATATCTTTTAGCTCTGATTCAAGAGATATGATTGCATTTGATTTATCTTGAATTATACTCTTTTTTTCTAGTTCAAGATTGTCTCTCACGACAATTATTTTTTTGCCTAGATCATCTTTGGTCATAGTTTGACTTGCATGAAATTCACTTAGCAGATCTTTCTCTACCTGTTTTGCAGATTTTTCGACATCTTTTAGGATATCATCATATTTGGTTTCTAATTGGACTAGCTTGAGGTCATATTCTTCATCAATGTTTGATATTTCCTGATTAATCTCATAGACCTCATCCAATATTATCTTGTATTGATCTTTTCCTGAGATGTATTGTAGTAGATCATGGACCTCGCCTGTTCCAGCACTTAGCCATTTTTCTGCAGTGGATTCTGAAACACACTGATAATTTGATTCTGTTATGTGATACAACACAGTGTATCCTTCACGACATTGAGTACCGGGGTTAGTAGCTACATTTTGTACCATAGAATTTTCATCAACTGATATTTTTTCTTCCTTGTCTACAATTTTACCCATTTCATGTCGTTCCCATATTTCTGCAGTGGACTCTTGGATGCAAACGTAATCGTTTTGATTTGTTCTGTGTACAACTACATAATCTGATCTACATTGCATATCGAGACTTGTATTTGATCCATAATTAGCTGAATATTCATCATCTGGATTTGCCAACAAGTATGTTGGATCTAGTCTGTAATCAGTATAGTACTGTGCAATACTTGTCTCAGCTGCAGGTGAAGGGTGGAACTGCCCTGTAGAGTTGAATAGTTGTTGTTGTCCATAGTATGCCAGATTATGTTTTACGTTAAATTGTGCATTCATTTCAATTAATTCAATCTTTTTTGTTGTGGCTGCTTTGTGGTATGCATCTCGTGCATCCTTTAGACTTCCGCCATCTAGTAAAACTTGTTTTAGAGCTTCTCGTCCTGCTTTGACCTTTTGTTCCTTGAATTCAAACTGATCCCAGAATACGCCTCGTACATATTCAGGTTTCTTGCTTACAAAACTCTCAAATGCATTCTTTGATGAATGCTTCTCCCATAACCTCTCCCATTCTTCTAAATCCTGCTGGAGGTGTTTCAAGGATAATATTCTTTTCTCTTCAAGATTTTGTTTTGCTTGATTTTCTTCAAACTCCTTTTGCTCCAATTCAGCAATGAACTTTCGTGTCTGTTCTATCTTTTTTAGAAGGTCTTGTGCTATTGGATCAGAAAGTAGGTCGTCAGACAGAGTTACTTGCTCATCTATCTTAACATCATTATCATTACTTTCAGTCTGGGCATAGGTAACTTGGATAAGAGAAACTGAAATCATACATAAAAAGATAAGGTAAAATAATTTTTTGCTATTTCTTGATAATTTTGTTTCTTTGATTTTACACAACTGAGTAAACACAGCCCCCATTATTTTGACTAATTTGTTGTAAATAATAAAGATTAGGATACTAATGATTATATTTAAATGACTTAATTCTTAATTAATATAAGACTAATTACTACATATATAACACATATTGAAAAAAGAAAAAGGTAAAGAGGTAATCTGAAATTAAAACACTAGATCTTAGAGAAAGCATAGGACTTTTGCTAAAAACATCAGCTAAATCATGGGAAAAAGCAGCAGACATTAAGATGCATGAACGTTTTGACTTAACAGGTGCACAATGGAAGATAATTGCTGTACTTTCAATAAAAGAGGGGATTACTCAAAAGACTATTGCAGATATGATATTTGTTGAGGCCCCTACTCTTGTACCAGTGATAGACAAGATGGAAAAAGAAGGGTATCTTACAAGACAATCAGACCCAAAAGATAGGAGAAATAATCTAATCTTTATGACCAAAAAATCCAAAGATGTAGTGGATCCAATAATTGATTCAATTTTGGAGATAAGAAATATGGGATTGGATAAAATATCGAAAAAAGACATGGAGGTTACCAAAAAAGTACTAGAGCAAATAAGGGCCAACACTGAAGAATTCATCAAGCAAATGGGAGAAAAAATGGATCCCGACCTGTGGACTGATCCTCAAAACAAATCACAAAAAATACTGGTAAAGTTATAGCGTTCATATTCCAAATATGACTCATATGTAAAACATTTTGAGATATTTTTTATAATATGATGTAGAACCTGTCTCCTGATCTTTTAGGTCACCGTCCATTTAAACTATTTTTGTGATGACCATATCGATATCTTCTTTCATCGTAATGTATGTAGTTAGGGTTATTAAAACTAGTGTTAAAAGCCTCGGGCGGGATCTGAACCCGCGGCCTAACGCTTACGAGGCGTTCGCTCTACCAGGCTGAGCTACCAAGGCACGTTTGGATAAACCCATCAGAGTTAATAAAAAGTCTTTCTGAGTTGGATTAATTGAAAAAAACAATTTCTGGGATAAGAGGAATATTTGGAGAGGACCTTAATCTAAATGACATTTTAGAATTGTGTGGTAATTTTTCATCATTAATCAAATCAAAAAAATGTGTTGTTGGTAAAGACACCAGACCATCAAGCTCAATTATAAAAGAAACAGCTAGTGCGGGATTAATGGGAAGAGGGATTAATGTTTTCAATTTAGAAACAGCACCAACTCCTGTAGTTTTTAGAGAGGCAAGGAAATATGGTGCGGGATTAGTTATTTCATCATCTCATAACCCAATTGAATGGAATGGGATGAAATTCATTATTGAAGGTAGAGGAATTAATGAACAAGAACTTCCACAAATTATTAAGTATCAAAAAAAATTAAAAACAGAAATAGGCACTGAAAATGATATTACATCTACGTATATAGACGATGCAAAGAAAATCATAGGAAGCATAGAAAATAATCCAAAAATAGTTGTGGATATAGGTGGAGGGGCTGCTAGCGGGTATGCACCTGAATTATTGAAAATAATTGGATGCGATATTGAAATTCTAAATGAAAGTCTTTTAGGATGTTCCAGAGGTCCAGATCCCACATCCGATGAGTTATATGAATTAATTACAATATCAAATAAAAAAGAAATAGGATTTGCATTTGATTTAGATGGAGATCGTTTAGTCGTAGTTAGAAAAGGAAAAAAACAAGCTCCAGATGTGACATTAGGGTTAGGAGTAGCGAAATCTCTAGGATTAGGATACAAAGATTTTGTCCTAAGTATAGATACAAGTATTTCAGTTGAAAAATTCATCAAAGAAAAGGGTGGAACAGTACAAAGATCCAAAGTAGGAGAAGCAAATGTGATTGATCTAATGTTAAAAAATAATGCGCAAGCTGGAGGTGAAGGGAGCAGTGGTGGATTTATTTTACCAGAATTCAATTATTGTAGAGATGGGATTATAACAAGCGGACTAATTGCGTCAATGTTAGGAACATCAGAATTCAATGAAATTTTGAATTACATGGAAAGTTATTGTCAAATCAGAGAGAAAATAAAAGTTGATTCAAATTTTCATGATAAAGTAATTGAAGAATTGACATCTAAAATTTCAAAAGAATACTCAGGAGTAAATACATTAGATGGGATAAAAGGGATTATTGATGAGGATAGTTGGATCCTAATCAGAAAATCAAACACAGAAGATATCATTAGGGTTTCAGCAGAATCTAATAATGAGATAAAATGTAAAAAAATCGTAAAGGATGCATTAGAGTTGGTGAATCAGAGTTATGAGAAAGTTAGATGAATCATCAATAATCAAGATCTTTCAGAGTAAATTAGGTAGTAAGAAGTTTGTAACTGAAGATGTTGAAATTTGGAAATTTGGGAAAAACAAAATTGCAGTGAAGACAGACACATTAGTTGAAAGTACAGATATTCCATCTAAAATGAAATTATCAGATGCTGCAAGAAAAAGTATTGTTGCATGTGTAAGTGATTTTGCTGCAAAGGGTGTAAAACCTCAATTTGGGATAATTTCAGTAAATCTACCAAAGACAATTTTACGCTCAAAAATTAATGAAATTGGAATAGGTTTTAAAAAGGCATGTAATGAATACGGTATTTCTATTCTTGGAGGAGACACAAATGAAGGGAAAGAGATTGTTTTCAATGTATGTATTTTTGGAGAGACAGATGGAATAGTAGAAAGAAAAGGATCTAAAAAAAAGGATCTAATATTTGTGACTGGACCGTTTGGCTACACATCTGCTGGATTAAACATACTTCTCAATAAGAAAAAGGGAAATGATATTTTTGTGAAAAAAGCAATTAAATCAGTAACACAACCAAAACCTCAATTAAAATTTGGTTTAAAAAATAAAAAATATTTTTCATCATCAATGGATTCTAGTGATGGTTTATCTACAACATTAAATGAAATGTCAAAACAAAGTAAAAAGAAATTTGTTATCAACAATCTTCCACATATGACAGATTTAGAAAAATATGCAAAATCTCAAAAACTTAATTTAAATGATTTAATTTTTCATGGAGGAGAAGAGTATGAATTTGTATTTACAGTGTCGCCTAAATACAAAAAAATAGTTCAAAAAAATGCTAAAATTTACAAGATTCCAATCATCGAGATTGGATATGTTACTTCTGGTAATGGCGTTTATGTGAAAAAAGATAATGGTTTTTTTCGTCTGAAAGATTTAGGATGGAAACACTTTAGATAACTATTCACCATATGGAGAGTTTCTTTCTACGTTATTTACGATATTAAATATAGAATCAGCAGGTAAAACAGAAACGCACTCTTTTATCCATAAATCATCTAAATACATCAAACGCTGAAAATCATTATTAGGTAATTCATCTGGATTTGAATTAGGGTAAATTTTATGAATTTTGTAACCTTCATTGGCTATTTGTTGGCATTTTTGTTCTTGAGGGGATAAAACAAAATCGGAGAGCGGTGTCAGAAAGGAGAATATAGCAGAAGCCAATAAAAGAGTTGCAACCCCAATTCCGAGTGCTAATAAAAAAATAGATGTCATTAAAATTAACCAGAATACCACAGTATATGAAGAATCACAAATTTTAAGTCAAGTGACCAAATGGAATAAAGTCAAAAAATCAATGTTTTTTAAACCCTTTAAGGTGTGGATAGACATTGTCGAAAATTGAGGCGGAAATTAAAGAAACTGAGTCAGTTGTAGACGAAGTTGAATCAGAAGTTGAAGAAACACAATCTGAGCCGACAGCAAAGAAAGATGGTCCTGAGAAATGGGGAATAGTTCACATTTACAGTAGTTATAATAATACAATTATTCACATGACCGACCTGACAGGTGGCGAAACTGTATCCATTAGTTCTGGTGGTGTACATGTTAACGCTGACAGATACGAATCATCTCCATTTGCTGCAATGAAAGCTGCAAATGCAGTAGTAGAGGTTGGAAAAACCAAAGGATTCACAGGGTTCCATATTAGAGTTCGTGCAGTAGGAGGGGTTGGCTCCAGAGTACCTGGTCCAGGAGCACAAGCTGCAATCAGAGCTTTAGCAAGAGGCGGTTTTAAAATTGGAAGGATTGATGATGTAACACCAATTCCTCATGATACCACTAGAAAGAAAGGTGGAAAAAGAGGAAGAAGAGTTTAATCAGATATTTTTATTTTAACGTCGCTACCTTTAGAAATAAAAAAATCATTAATAAAATCTGCAAATTTTTGTGTATGATCACTTGAAGGATATTTTTGTATCATGTCAGAAAATTTTTCTTCAATACCATTTTGTAAATTTGGTTTAAAGGACAATTTAAAAAATGTCCATCCAAATTTTGATGATGGTTCACTTAGTACATATCCATTATATGCGCCAACTAAGCTTTCCATATGGGAAAGAGCTTTTTTAATTATAAGTAAATCATCGACATAATTTTTTGTTCCAACTTCTAAAACAATATTCATTATTCATCATTATCATTAGAGGATTGGTTACTAAGTTTATCGCTTAAGGATATAAATTTTCCATCTTGTTCAATGTTGATGTTTGTTTTCATTCGAACATTTATCCCAACTGATCTAAATAATGTCAACAGTTTCCCTCCATCAATAATTTCATTGATGTCACCAGTTTTAATTAATTCAGATAGTTTTTCAACAATAATTTTAGTTTCATTTGGAAATTGAGATTCAGCGTTTTCTAACACTTCTAATCCTCTAAATCCAAGTATTTTGACCAATAAATCTCGCGGATTTGGTGGGATTACTTGTTCTGGAGATTTAGGACTTTGATCTTTTCTAGAAGAAATATTTTTTTGCATTTCAGCTAGTCGTTTTGCCTTTAATCGTTCAAGTTCAGAATCTTCTTCATTCAACCTTTAATCACACCAATAGGTACTAATTTTGCAACTTTTGTGGCAATTCCCAGATTATGAGAGACGTTAACTACAGCATCAACATCTTTGTATGCAAGAGGAGTTTCTTCTACAACTCCATCTCGAGTTAATGCTTTGATAAATATGCCCTTGTCATTCAAGGATTTTTTTACATCATCTTCAGTGTAATTTCTTCTAGCTTTGGATCTAGACATTGTTCTTCCTGCCCCATGAGCAGTTGAGCCAAAACTCAAACTCATAGAATTGGGTTTTCCAAGTAAAATCCAGCTTGCAGTACCCATTGAACCCGGAACCAAAACAGGTTGGCCCAAATCACGGTATTTTGATGGTATTTCATCTCGGTTTGCAGGAAATGCTCGTGTAGCACCTTTTCTGTGAACTACAAGTTTACGTTCTTTGCCATCAACTTTGTGTTTCTCTACTTTTGCAATATTATGCGCAACATCATAAACTAATTTCATATCAAGATCAGATTCGGATTGATGAAACACACGTTCAAAAGAATTTCTTGTCCAATGAGTTATCATTTGTCTATTACTCCATGCAAAATTTAATGCTGCAAACATTGCTTTTCTGTAGGATTCACCCTCATCAGAATTATTAGGGACACAGGCAAGTTCTCTATCAGGTAAATTGATATCATATTTTGTCATTGCCTGTTCAGAAATTCTAAGATAATCACTACATACTTGATGACCAAAACCTCTAGAACCACAATGAATCAAAACTGTAATAGTACCTTCTTTAATTCCCATTCGACTTGCTGCTTCTTCGTCATGAATTTCTGCAACCTTTTGTACTTCAAGAAAATGGTTTCCAGAACCTAAACTTCCGAGTTGAGGTGCACCTCTTTTTCTTGCTTTATCAGAAACTTCGTTTGGATCAGCATTTTGAATTTGGCCATTCTCTTCACATACATCAGAATCATGTGATGAACCATAACCATTGTCAATTGCCCAATTAACTCCTTTTACTAAAACTTCATCAAGTTCTGAATGGGTTAGCTTAACTGCACCTTTAGATCCAACACCTGATGGAATAGAATTGAAAAGATCAGTTACAAGCTCCTTTAGTTTTGAACGAACTGTTTGTTCGCTTAAATTTGAACGAAGTAATCTTACTCCACAATTAATATCATATCCAACTCCACCGGGACTAATCATCCCTTCTTCAGCATCCATAGCTGCAACACCACCAACAGGAAAACCATAACCTTCATGACCATCAGGCAATACAACACTGTGGCCTATAATTCCAGGAATTGAAGCAACATTTCGTGCCTGCATTATTGTTCTATCAGACAGCATTTTTTGCAAAAGAGATTCATCAGCATAGATTCTCACAGGTACTTTCATTCCAAGATTTGAATCAGGTTCAATTTGGTATTGATTTTCTCCAATTTTTTTTGGAATAACAGTAGACATCAGTATTGATAAAATTTTCTTTCAATCCAATTTAAATCATCAGAAGATTTCTAAAAACAATTTTAAATTAAACAAAAGCAACTATAAAATGGGTTAGATCAAGCAACAATTACAAAAAAAGCCAATCAGTTACTTGCAGAACTAAGAGCAAACCCAGATTGGGTAATTGATGAGAAAAATTTTAAACAATGGTATTTCAAATCCCTAGAATGGGTTTTACAAGATACAGGTATTATAGAAAAATAACTTCAAAAAACTTTGCAAATTATTGAGAGTAGTAAAGTCAAAATAATTTAAGATTATTCTGGAAAATAAAAAAAATTAATCAGTTTTTTATTTAAAGTAAATTTAGATTATCTTGTATGATTTTCAGCTTTGAGATTCTAGAAGATCCAAATATGGAATGAGATACAAGTTAATTCGTAAAATGACAGAGGCAAAAATAATGACAATAGCAGATGTAATGACTAAATCAGTTGTTTCCATAGATGCAACAATGACAATCAATGAAGCTGCAAAAATGATGGAAGATGCAAAAGTTGGAGCAATAATTATTATGAAAAATAACCAACCAGTAGGAATTGTCACAGATAGGGATTTTGCAGTAAAAGTTGCTGCTCATGCATATCAAATTAGTACACCCATAAAACAGATAATGTCATCACCATTGATTTCGATAAGTTCAGATGAAACAGTGAGAGCTGCAGGAGATTTGATGCATAAAAGTGGAGTAAGAAAATTACCCGTAATTGATAAGGGGGATGTTGTTGGTATAATTACAGCAACAGACATTGTTAATTTATTGGCAGTATCAGTAGAAGAAGATATGAGAGACATGTATTTTCATTCAGTAGCAAAAATTTATACAAATTATAGTCCATATAATTAGAAATCATGGTAATACCAATTATTATTCTAGTAACAATACCAATTTTTCTTGGAATTGTATACATACCACCATTTGATCAGCCTGTAGATGAAGAATCAAGAGAAATTCTAGAAGAGCCGGATGTAAGTATTTTGTATTACATACTAATTGGGTTTTGGATATTGTATTTGATCAAAATTCTTCTTCAAGTGAAAAAAGGGACTTTCAAAGTGACACAGCGATACTAAAATGGATACAGTGCAATATTGGAGAAAGAAGGTGTGTCCAGATTGCAAGCGAATGTGATAGCAAAAAGGCTGTCTTTGTGATTGCCATAAATTAAGAGTCAGAGTAGATTTAATCTCTAAAGAAATTATGAACATTGATTTCATAAGTAGATTTATTTTCAATGTAAAATGACTAAGAATATTGGCAATTTTACCTATCGATAATGGTCGTTATGGCACAAAAGAAATGATGGATATTTTCAGTGAACAAAAGAAAGTAGATTATCAATTGGAGATCGAAGGATCTGTTGCCATTTCCCAAAGCGAGATAGGAATGATCTCAAAAAGTGTAGGTAAAGAAATTCACAGAGCTGTAATGTCTGGAAAAATCACTGCAAAAAGAATCAAACAGTTAGAGGCAAAAAGTGATCATGACACTGCAGCCTTGGTAGAAGCACTTAGTGAAAAATGTAGCAAAAATGCAAGACCATGGATTCACTATGGTCTTACAAGTAATGATTTAGTCGATACTAGTAATTCAATGCAGATGAGAGATGCATTACAAATTATTGAGCCTAAAGTTGCAAAGATGGCATCAATTCTTGCAAAAAAAGCAGTAAACCATGCAAAGATTCCAGCAGTTGGTAGAACACATGGTCAACATGCAAGTATTATTTCATTTGGATTGAAATTTGCAAACTGGGCTGCAGAGATGGCAAAACATGTAGAGCGAATTGAAGAGATAAAGAAAAGAATTTTGATTTGCAAGACATTGGGTGTTGTAGGGACAGGCTCACTAATGGGCGTAAAGTCACTTGAAGTACAAAAAAGAGCTGCAAAGCGATTAAAATTATTTCCAGCAGAAGTTACAACTCAAGTTGTTCCTAGAGAAAGATATGCTGAATATGTTTTTGAGTTGGCACTAATTGGTGCTACATTAGAAAAAATTGCAATAGAGATTAGAAATTTACAGAGAACTGAGATCGGAGAGGTTGCAGAACAATTCAAAAAAGGGCAAATGGGAAGCAGTGCAGTTCCTGTAAAAAGAAATCCAATAAAGAGTGAAAGAGTATCATCACTATCCAAATTAGTAAGAAGTCAAGTCGCGGTTGCATTTGAAAATATTCCATTATGGCATGAGCGAGATCTTTCAAATTCAGCCAATGAAAGATTTGTAATACCAACTGTATCCATTTTAGTTGACGAAATGTTAGAAACTATGACCAGAATTATTTCAAACTTGTTGGTAAATGAGAAAAGAATTATAGATAATTTATACATCACAAAAGGCCAAATCTTTGCAGAATTTGTTTTAGAAGCACTAATCAAAAAAGGTATTCCAAGATTTCATGCATATAGAGATGTTCAGAGAGTTGCATTTGAGGCAAACGATAAAGGAATGTTCTACAAGGATGCAATCAAAAGGGATAAAGCATTTTCCTCAAAGCTAACCGATAAAGAAATTGATGCAATATTTTCACCAGAAAAACACCTTGGAGCATCACCTACAATCATTAGTAATGTAGAAAAATCAGTTCAAAGTACAGTTAAGAAATTTATCTAGTTTTTAGTAAAGCCTTGTGAATTTTAGAGCCATACTGTAATGCTTTTTTTCGTTTTGTACAAGAAAGTTCTGGAACATTAATTTCTTGGGCTAATTTTCGTATAATGTGTTTACGATATAGATCTTCAGAGTCATGAATTTTTTCAGATATTGGGACAGTTTTTGCATATTCGATGAATTTTTGTGAGAGTAATGGTTGAAGTATTGTTACTCCAAATTCAGATGCAACTAGATTGACAGCCTTCATCATTTTTAATTCATTATCTAATTTAGCAAGAATGACTTGGTTAATTTTTGATTCTCCTTCAGAAAATACTTCTCTATATACATTATATCCACAAAATAATTCATCTATTCCATTTGCTGTAATTACAGTGTCAAGTTCTAAAGAGTTTGCTAGTTTAGAAACATAATGAAAAGCAATACAGTTTTCATTCCAAGATAAATTATCAGTCTCTATTGTTTGGTGAATTTTAGAGGATATTGAAGGAAATGTATCTGAATCAATTTCTAAAACATGATGAGGGTATTTTAGATATTCATTAACTTGTTTTGCAAATAAAATATCATGAGATTCATGGAATCCAATTGTAAGCAATATAATATCATAATTCATGTCAGAGCATATTTTAGAGATTAATGCACTGTCTACGCCTCCAGAAAAAGCGATTCCAATTTTTTTCACTTTAACAATCTCAGAAATAGAATTTTTGATATGCTCAAGTAATTTTTTGTTTATTTCATCCATGGTTTATATCACATATTCCATAAAAGGTAATGAATCAATCTTTTAATTTAACATTAAATATAATACAGTATGATACGATTATCCCAACAAGATATTGAGGATGAATTAAAGAATCTATCAGGATGGAGTGTTGTTAATGAAAAACTACACAAGGAGTTTCAATTCGATAGTTTCAATCAGGCATTTGGTTTTATGACCAGAGCAGCCATGGAGATTGAAAAAATGAATCATCATCCAGAGTGGTTTAATGTATACAATAGAATTACAGTGGAATTGACAACTCATGATGCTGGAGGCATTACAAAAAATGATGTAAATCTAGCAAAAATCCTGAATTCCTTCGTATAGTTACAAAGGATATATTTTTAGGCACAACCATTACGGAATTTATATTATATCCAAAATAAGATGACTTCACATGGCTTCAACTCCAACAATAATGGATTCAGATTTTAGATATGTTGATAAAAAGGGAAATTTGCTTAGGACAAGAACAGAGTTGACCATTGCACAGATGCTCACCTTTCTTGAAGAAGAATATGAATATAATCACAAGATTGTCTTAAAGAACAGAAAAGAAATTACTGTAGATTTTAAGACAAAGAAGGGGTTAATTGAAGTAATTGACAATGATGAAGATATTGAAAAATACAAACAGATCAAAGAAGACTTTCCAAAAGACAAAGTAATGGCAATTGGTCATGCAAAATATGTTGCACAAATTAAAGAATTACAAGATATTGTATTTTATGAAAAATCGCCTCAGACAGGTTCTATATTTTTAGAAGATGCATCATTCTCATTTGATTATGCACACATACTTCCATTAGTTGAAAAATGTTCTATTCTGCACGGGCATACATCTTCTGTAATGGTAGAACTTGTAGGACAGATGAAAGATAATTTACTATTAGATTTTGGGGTAGCAAAAAAAATCATCAAAGAGGTTGTAAATGTGTTTGATCATAAATTTTTCATAAATAGAAAATACTTGAGAAAGGAAGATGAGTCACATTATCATATTCAATTTGAAGGTCCTAAAGGAATGTTTGAGTTACAAGTTCCAAAAAATACTACTTATTTGTTAGAAGGGGAAGCTACGGTAGAAAATCTTTCAAGTGAGATTATCAAATTATTAGCGCCTAAAATGCCGTCAAATGTAGAAGCACTTGGAGTTTACATATATGAAGGCTACAATAAAGGATCTCATATTATTTCAAATATTTCAAGATAGATAAAAAATGGAACCTAAAATATCAGAAAAAGCATGGGATCCAAAGTTAGAGAAAAATATTCTAAAACAATGGGAAGAAGAAAAAACTTATGAATTCAAACCAGAAAATGAGAATTTTACCATAGATACTCCTCCCCCATATCCTTCAGGTAGACCATGGCATATTGGAGCTGCAGCACATTATTCACAGATCGATATGATTGCACGCACTGCAAGAATGGCTGGAAAAAATGTCTATTTCCCAATAGGAATTGACAGAAATGGATTACCAGTAGAGCTATACACAGAAAAAAAACACAACATCAGAATGAGAGAAACAGATAGAAATGAATTTCTAAATTTGTGTAGAGATGCACTTGATGATTTAGAAGCAGAGATGATTCTCATTATGAAAAATTTGGGAATTAGTGGGGATTTTGCAAATTACTACAGAACTGATTCAGAGGAGTACAGAACTCTAACTCAATCAACATTCATTGAATTATGGAAGAAGGGTCAGATATACCTGGCAAACAGACCAAATAACTATGATTGGGTATCAGGAACTACTATCGCAGATGCAGAGATAACATACGAAGATTTATCCACTAAACTGGTATACATGAAATTCAAAATTAAAGACACAGATCAGGAAATAATAATTGCCAGTACAAGACCGGAATTAATTTGTGCGTGTAGAACTATTATTGTAAATCCTGAAGATAAAAGATATTCAAAATATATTGGAAAGAAAGTGATAGTTCCAATTACTAATGCAGAGGTTGAATTAAGAACACATCATTCAGCACAAAAAGAATTTGGTTCTGGTGCTGTAATGATATGTAGTTATGGTGATCAAAACGATGTAGCGTTATTTAGAGAACTGGAATTAGAAGAGGTTGTTGCAATTGGATTAGATGGAAAGATGACAGATGCAGCTGGAGAATATGCAGGGTTAAAACCAAAACAAGCGAGAACAAAAATCATAGAAGACTTGGAAAGAAATGGCTTTGTAGAAAAAATTGAAGAAATTGTTCATAGAACGCCTGTTTCAGAAAGAAGTAAAACTCCAATTGAAATCATTCCAATGGAAGAGTATTATCTCAAACAAAAAGATTCAGTTGAAAAAATGAAAAAGTTGGGACAAGAAATAGAATTTCATCCAACAATGCATAAACAAATTCTAATCAATTGGTTGGAATCTATCAATATCGATTGGCCAATATCTAGAAGAAGGTATTATGGTACTGAAATTCCAATTTGGTACTGTAAAAAATGTTCAGAACCCTACGTTCCTGAGCCTGGGAAATACTATAAACCTTGGAATGAAAGATGTTTAATCAATAATTGTACAAAATGTGATTCTACAGAATTTGTTGGGGAAGAGAGAACATTTGATACATGGATGGATTCAAGTGTATCTCCACTTTTCATTAGTAAATTCAATAGAGATGATGAATTTTTCAAAAAGGTATATCCTGCTTCAATCAGACCACAAGCAAAAGATATTGTAAGAACATGGTTGTATTATACACTACTAAGATGTGAACAACTAACAGGAAAGAAGCCATGGTCTGAAGCATGGGTTATGGGATATGGTCTTGACGAAAAAGGAATGAAAATGAGTAAGAGTAAAGGAAATGCAATAGATCCATTACCAGTGATAGAAAAATTAGGTGCAGACACTTTTAGATTTTGGAGCGCAAGTGAAATTAATCATGGATATGATTTCAGATGTAATGAACAAAAAATTGAATCAACTAAAAAATTCCTCAGTAAGTTATGGAATATATCAAGATTCTTGTCAAGCTTTCCAGTAATAAAATCTGGAACACTTAGTGAGTCAGACAAATGGATTCTATCCGAATTAGATAACCTAGTGAAAGAATGTAAGCGAGGCTATGATGAATATAACTTTTTTATTCCTGCAATTGCAATTAGAGAATTCACATGGAACTTGTTTGCAGCTCATTACATTGAAATGGTTAAAGCAAGAGCTTATGGCATTAATTTCTCAGATGGAGAACGTGATGGTGCCATATTTACACTACATAAATCACTCTCAACGATTTTAAAATTATTAGCGCCAATCACGCCATTCATAACTGAACATCTTTGGAAAATTTTGTATTCAAAAGAAAGTATACATAAACAAAAACAAATCGAACCTGAGAATTTAGAAGATCAAAGTAAAATCACCAAAGAGATAACTGAATTTAATTCTAAAGTGTGGAATGAAAAAAAATCTCAAAGTTTGTCATTAAAAGATCCAATCAAAGTTGAAATTCCTGAAATTCTCAAGCCATTCAAAAATGACTTGAAATCTATGCATAATTTACTAGATTGAGCCTATTATACCACTAAAATTCCATTATTTATCAGGTATTGAATTCCTTGTACAAACGCAACATCATCAATTTGTCCATCAGCCCACCATCCAGCATTATTTTTAATCCAAGATGGAATATCTTTTCCAGACAAATCTCCAGATTCAGTTGGAGGGATATTCATAATGCCATTATTTATCAGGTATTGAATTCCTTGTACAAACGCAACATCATCAATTTGTCCATCAGCCCACCATCCAGCATTATTTTTAATCCAAGATGGAATTTTAGGTTCCTCTGAGAATATATTAAGAGAATCAGTTCCGATAATACCAATAATTGAATCACCCCCAAAAAATGGAATTATAATAGTTCTAGAGTCAGATGTTGAATCTATTTCTATGTAATTAGTTTCAAAACCATCAACTAAGATAAAAAAGACATCGTCAGAAGTATCAAATTTTGCATCCAATAGAGATCTTGGAATTGTCAACTCTATAGTTCCATCAGATATAGTATTCATTATAATGATCAATTCAACAAAATCAGGATCAAAGTAAATTGTTTCAAGACTTCCATTCTCAATATCATAGTTAACATCAAATGATTCTACAGAGATAGACCCTATTTCTCCATGAGATAATTGAATTGGTGAGATTAGAATAATTGAAAAGATAAATCCAAGAAAATAGAAACAATTTTTTTTAAACATTCTTAATTTCCAGTTATACCTGCTATAGTTTCGGATAATTCTATAGTTATTTCATCACCTACTGCATCATCTAGCATATCAGATTTTGCTTTTAATCTCTCTTGTATGTTTTCAGAGTTTTCTTCTAGTTTTTCTTTTCTTGCTTCAGATTTTTCTAATGTTTGAAGGTTTTTTTCAGATAGAGCATCAATCTTTTTTTGATATTTTTCTTTAATTTCTCTTAATTTCTCTTCATATTTTTCAGTTTGTCCACCTAGATTTTCTGTTAAGTTTTCTCTGTAATCTTCAGAATCTTGAGCAAATGCTGTATCAATGGTAAGAATTCCTATTGAGCATAATAGTAAAATAGATAAAATCGTAAATAATCCCAACTTTATCTTCATTTTAAAAAAAAAGCCTATATACTTAAAAAGAATTGCTCAGAAGTTATCAATTTAGAGATTGACTAATTTTTTGAGATCTTAATCAGATTTACAAAGAATTTGTGTAATGATGTATCTCCTGTTAGTTCGGGATGAAATGCAGTACCAATCACATTGCCTTTCTTTACTGCAATGATTCGTTCATTAAATTTTGAAAGTATTTCTACTCCTGAACCAACATCAGAGACAGATGGTGCTCTAATAAACACACCATTAAATTTAGGAATTCCAATAGAATCCATTGACACATAAGATTCAAAGGATTCTTTTTGTCTGCCAAATGAGTTTCTTTCCAATTTAATATCAAGAATATCTAAAAGAGGTTGATCAGTTTTACCCATAACACGATCATCAGCTGTTTTTGAAAGCATGATCATTCCTGCACAAATTCCAAGTACTGGCATTCCACTTTCAATTTTTTCCTTCAGGATTTTTAATGAACCATTTACTAGAGAGAGTTGACCAATTGTTGTACTTTCACCGCCAGGGATAATCAGACCATCTAATTGAGAAATTTCATCAGGGGTTTTTACTTCAGATACTTTAGCATCTAATCCTAATTGTTCAATTGCTGATTTAGTTGAAAGGAGATTTTCTTGAACATCTCCTTGTATAGATAAGATTCCAATATTAAGACTCATGCTGAACCACCACGATCTTGCATACGTAATTCAAGTGTTTTAACATCTAACCCTAACATAGATTGTCTTTCATCTATCATTTTTTGAGCTTCTTTAACTTTATCAGATTCGTTCCAAAAAGTAGTAGCTAAAACTATTGCTTTTGCTCTTTGTTTTGCATCATCGGCATTAAAAATTCCAGAGCCAACAAATATTCCATCACATCCAAGTGACATAAGATATGCAGCATCAGCTGGTGTTGCAATTCCTCCGGCTGCAAAATTTACTACAGGTAATCTCCCAAGTTTTGCAGTTTGTTTAACAATATCATATGAAACTTTGAATTCTCTTGCAATTCTAACTAAATCTTGATTATCTCCAGAATCATATATTCCCTTAATTATTCTCAATTCATCGTTTAATTTTTTAATATGAGTTACTGCTTCTGCAACATTTCCTGTTCCAGGTTCTCCTTTTGTTCTAATCATTGATGCTCCTTCTTCAATTCTTCTCAAAGCTTCAGCCAAGGATCTTGCACCATTAACTACAGGAGTAGTGAAGTCCCATTTCCAAATGTGATGAAGCTCATCAGCAGGAGTTAGAACTTCAGATTCATCAATCATATCAACATTAGTTTCTTGAAGAACAAGTGCTTCATGAATATGACCAATTCTACATTTTGCCATTACCGGAATTGTAACAGAATCCATAATATCTTCAATAATTCTAATGCTTGCGGTTCGTGCAACTCCTCCAGCTTTTCTAACTTCAGATGGGAGTTTGTCTAAAACCATTACAGAAACTGCTCCAGATTCTTCAGCAATTTGAGCTTGTTCTACAGTTGTGACATCCATTACAACTCCATTTTTTAACATATGGGCGAATCCACGTTTAAGAGTAGACGAGCCGCGTAAAATATCAGATGAGTTTATTTTTTCAGAAATTATTCCTTTTGCATCATGTCGTTCGCCAGATAGTGAAAGCATATTCTAATTTTTCCTAATGACTATTTGTATCTATTCACTAAGTTCAGACATAACTAAATCAAGTTCTGATTCAACCATAGTGATTATTGGAGGAATAAAATCATTTGTAACGTTTTGTTGAGGCCAGTGTATTTGATTGACATGACCATTAAGAGTAATTTTGACATTTGATTTCTGATATTCAGTTGCATTGTCAAAAACTTTGAAGGATTCAGATGGAATTGCAATGAATCCAGTTTCTTTTATCAGTGCTTTAATTTTATTAAGTTTTTTTTCATCTAAATGAGATCGAACATCAGGTTTAAGATAACCTTGTTCAGTAACAGAATATTTTGTCTCACCATCATTTTTTATGTAAAGAATTTCAGTTTTTTGTGCACCAGTTCTTTCAGTAATCCCATTAGAGATCTTTTTTAACTGATGTTTTGTATATTCAATTTCAATTTCATCAGTATAATTTGCTGCAGATGTAGGAATTTCATTTTTAATAATTAATGGTACCGAAATTAACAGAGCTACAATTACTGGAATAGCACCTAATACTAAGTAAATTGGTTTTACCATTATTGATAATCAATAGTAAATTAATTATTATTGCAAATAAATCTTGGTTAAAAATAACTTAAAATTCAAGTCTATTTTATTCTTGTTTGTGGGGTCGTAGCCTAGCCTGGTAGGGCGACAGTGTCTACGAAAAAGATCACCGCTAAGGGCTCCAAAGGTTAACTAAGCTAAACTGACTCACGGATGATGTAAGTTTGGAGCTGTAGTGACCCGTAGGTCGCCGGTTCGATTCCGGTCGGCCCCACGTCAAAAAAAATCTACTGATTATTCCTCAAAACATTCAGTGCAGAACCATTTTTGAACCATTCAATTTGGGATTTATTATATGAATGATTTAATAAAAATTCATCTTTACTTCCGTTTGCATGTGAGATGATGCATTTGACTTGCGTATTTGGTTCTAATTTGTTTAAATCTACAAGACTGATTTTATCATCTTCAAGGATTTTATCATAATCATCGGGATTACTAAATGTCAATGCCAAGATACCTTGTTTTTTTAGATTTGTTTCATGAATTCTAGCAAAACTTTTGGTTATAACTGCGGTACATCCTAAATATCGAGGAGACATTGCAGCATGTTCTCTGCTGCTACCTTCACCATAGTTATTGTCACCTACAATCATCCATCTAATTTGTTTTTCTTTATACTGTCTTGCAATATTTGAAAATGTTTCAAGTTTACTATTGAGAATATTCTTACCCTTACCTACTTCATCATTAAATGCATTGACTGCTCCCAAAAGCATGTTATCACTCAAATTGTCTAAATGACCTCTAAGAGACAACCATGCACCAGCTGGAGAAATATGGTCAGTAGTACATTTTCCTTTAGCTTTAACTAGAACTGGTAAATCAACAAAGTCTTTTCCATCCCATTTTGAAAAAGGTTCTAAAAGTTGCAGTCTTTTACTGTTAGGATCAATAATTACCTCAATATCATTCGAATCTTCAGGTGGTGCAATAAAAATTCCTTCAGGAATCATAAATCCATTTTCAGGAACTTCTGGTGCAGGTTTTGGGGGTTCTAGTTTGAATTTTGTTCCATCTGAAGCTGTAAGTTCATCTTTTAATGGATTAAAAGATAATTTGCCACCTAAAGCTAATGCAATAATCATCTCAGGACTACCAATAAAATTCAAAGTACTTCTACGACCATCATTTCGTCCTGGAAAATTTCTGTTAAACGTAGTAACAATTGTATTTTTTTCGTCATTTTTTAATTCAGGTCTATTCCATTGTCCAATACATGGTCCACATGCATTTGCCAGAACAGTTGCACCTATTTGTTTAAGAGAATCCATTTGACCATCTCTTTCTATGGTTCCACGAATTTGTTCAGAACCAGGTGTAATTAACAGGGGGATTTTAGATTTGATTCCTTTTTCTTTTGCTTGTTGAGCAATACTTGCGACTCTAGACATGTCTTCATAAGATGAATTGGTACAACTTCCGATCAGTGCAACAGATATTGGATCAACATAATCATTTGATTTTACATCTTCACCTAATTTTGAAATTGCTCTTGCTAAATCAGGAGTGTGAGGGCCAACAATATGAGGTTCTAACGTAGATAGATTGATTTCAATTACTTTATCAAAGAACTTTTTAGGATTTGTCTCGACTTCAGGATCTGCTACAAGTAATTCTTTATTTTGATTTGCTAATTCAGCGATTTCTTCTCGGTTTGTATATTTTAGATAAGTTTCCATTCTTTCATCATATGGAAAAATTGAACAAGTTGCACCTATTTCTGCTCCCATGTTGGTAATTGTGGCTTTTCCGGTACAACTGATAGATTTTGTTCCAGGACCAAAGTATTCTATAATAGAATTAGTTCCTCCAGAAACCGTCAATTCTTCTGCAACTTTTAGTATGATATCTTTAGGTGCTGTCCATCCATTTAGTTCTCCAGTTAATTTAACACCAATTTTTTTTGGATAAAGTAACTCCCAAGGAAGCCCAGCCATAGTTTCAGCTGCATCTAATCCACCAACACCAACTGCAATCATTCCTAGCCCACCAGCATTAGGAGTATGAGAATCCGTACCTATCATCAAACCTCCTGGAAATGCATAATTTTCAAGAACTACTTGATGAATAATTCCAGCTCCAGGTCTCCAAAAACCACATCCATATTTTGCGGCTGCAGATTGAAGGAATTTAAAAACTTCACTATTTTCATCAAGAGAGACCTTCATGTCAACATCACCTTGAACTTCAGCTCTAATCAGATGATCACAATGAACAGTTGTAGGTAATACTGATTGGTCAAGTCCAGCTTGCATAAATTGAAGCATTACCATTTGACCGGTTACGTCTTGTAATGCAACTCGATCAGGTTTAAGAAAAACATAGTCTTTTCCACCAGTAAGAGTTTTGTTAGGTACCTCATAAAGATGCCCAGATAAAATTTTTTCAGTAAGCGTAAGAGGTCTTCCAACAACGTTTCTATATTTTACAACATTCTCTTTAATTTTTGAATAAACATTTGAAACAAGTTGAGTGGTAGTACTGATATCCATGTAAAACATAGAATCTTCCCGAATTTAATATTTACAATTCAAAAATTAAGAAAAATACATAATTAGGCATAGAATTCTCAACAATTATAAACGAAAAGCAGTTTTATTATACAAGGTTGAGAAGTTCAAAATTTACAAAATTGAGGTGTAATTATGGTCAATAAAGGGTTCCCAAAATTTGGAATGTCTCAAGCAGGAGCATTTGTAGCAGCTCTTAAGAATTATAATTTACCAGATTTCATTTTAGTACTAGTAGCTAAAGAATGTAAATCTGAACTTCTTGAAAGAGGTAGGATTGATGATAGATTACAAAGTATGAATGATGACGCATTGGAATTATTACATAAGGTATTTGTCGGATGTGAAGAAGATAGTGCAGGAAAGTATGCACAGTATAGATTTTTTGCATATGTTTCAAGTATGTATCACAAATGTGAAGTCATAGTTAATGATACTATTCCTGGAATATCAGGAAAAAATCACAAGATTCCAGTTGCAATAAAAAATAATGGAATGTATATAGCGGTTGCATATAACAAAGCAACAGGAAACCCAGTCAATAAAAAAGAAACAACTAGATTTTATGAAATGGTTGATGATATCAAAAGAGGAGATCATGGAACAATGTTAACAGATGGAATTTATGGTTCTTCCGTAGGTTTCAGAGGAGATGCATTAGTAGAACTTGAAAAATTAAGCAAATCAAGATCAGATGATCCTGAAAATATGTTGAATTTTAAAACTGCAAACTTTGAAAATAACATATATTCTGTTACAAAGTGCTGATTTTAAAAATTAGATTACAGATTTAATTGTGAAGTATTCATTGTAAGAAACATGGGTTTTTCATTAGTTTTTTGAAAATTTTCATCAAATTGTTCAAATTCTAATTGTTCAAACAAATGCTTTGTCCAAATATCATGAACTACTTGAATGAATTTTTTATGACCAGATATTCTTAATAATTCATGAAGGAGTTCATGAGATACAGTTGTGCAGTTTTTTTCTGCAAGAAACAATGTATCATTTGTTTCTTTAGGTTTTTGCCAAAACACCATTCCAAAATTTTCAGCGTGATATCCTTCACAAGTGCAATCAGTCCACCAAGGTTTGAAATATGTCAAGTAAAAATGATAGATGTCATTTCCTCGTTGTTGGTGATCACGTAAAAGTGTGGGAGTGTCAAGCCTTTGAAGAATATTTCTTGGCGTTGTGATTAATTCATCACACTGAATCTCATAATCTTTATTAAATTTGTCTTTAATCCATCTTTTATAAAATTGGCCCATTTTCTTAACATATTCAAATTCAAACTGTCGCTTATCACGATCTTCTTCTTTTATTACAAAAATAAAATGTAAAATCATAATAAAAAAAAGATATTATGTTTGGCCTTCAATACCCATTAGGGTCAGGGTTGAACGAATCTTTTCAATTTTCCTGATTTTCCAGGTAATTGTTTCTCTTAGTTTTTCAACAGTATCAGATTCGATTTTGGCCAAAATATCGTATGCGCCAAAAGTTCCATGAACTTCCTTAACACCGTCCAAGCTCTTTAGTTGCTTTATAATAGCTTCTTCAGAACCCAGTTCACAGTTTATTAAAACATAAGCTGTTGCCATGATTCAACCAAACAAATCTACTATATCAATAAAGCGATTATAGTTAATTTTGAGAAATCTTTAGAATAGCATCCCATATTGGCTTCGGTACAGGCATTATAGATAATCTTGAAATTCGTATCAGTTCCCAATCTTTGAATTTTTTATCTTTTTTCATTTCATAAAGGGTTACAGGTCGTTTCAATGTTTTTTTATATTTTACATCCACTGCAATGAAGCGTTCAACATCTTCTCTGGGATTAGGGTAAGGTTTTGAAGTAACTTCCATTATCCCTACAGCCTGTCTTTCATTACCTGTATGATAAAACAAAACAAGATCACCAGCTGCCATTCCTCGCATATGTTTTAATGCTAAATTATTGTGAACCCCATCCCAAATTGTTGTTTTTTCTTTTTTTAGTTGTTCAAAATTATATCCTCTTGGACCACTAGGTTCTTGTTTTGCCAACCAATAATTTGTCATTTCATTTTTCTATATGATTAGCGGTGTTTTATGGTTTTTGAAAGATTAATGTTCCCCGGTTCTGACTCGCACAAAATCATGGGTACATAGCCATAAGCCTCCTCGCGTTCTGAAACCGGGGTTGCCCATAATGTAGCACACCTGGGTGAATTAGAAATCATTGGTATCATTACGATCGACATCATCCTAATCCGTCTGCGTGCCTGCTCTCGGGCATTTAATGATGTATCAACTCCTACTAAAAACCATTGATGAAATACCGTTTCATGAGATTATTTTTTGTTAAATTGAATTTTATTTTAAAGAATTGATTCTGACAGAGATATTTCAAAACCTATAACAGGTATACGAATTTTGTAATTTTCAACAATCTTGGAATCAATTTTTCCAATCATCCCAATTGGTTTACCGTTTGAAATCACACTTGCACAATGTCCTGCTTCAAATGTTGGATGAGAAAAGGTTTTTGTTTCAATTGAAATGCCAAAGCCAATTTTTAATGCAGATTGCAGTATGGACTTAATTTCAGTGAAATTTGCATCTTTATGGGCACAAATACTAGAAAAATTAATTTTTTCAGATATTGGATTATCAATAGTAAAAACAACACCAGTTTCAAAAAGTTTTTGAGGATATGATTCATGAATGTTTCTTGAAAGATTTTCTAATAATCCAGGAAGAATTGAATCACGTAAAATGGTATGTTCTTGACTTTTTGAATCAAGTACAGAAAGGATTTTAGTTGAATTTCTGTTAGTCATATCATACAAAACACGTTTACTGGTCAAGCTTGAATTTAGGGCTTCAAGATATCCAAGTCCTATCATAATTTGATTTAGTGATTTTAGTTGAAGAGAAACTGGATTTATTTGGCCAATTGTTTGAGAAGGAATCAAAGTAGGCTCAAGATTCTGAATTCCATATCCTAAAGCAACTTCTTCTACCAAATCCATAGGTCCAAAAATATCGAATCGATATGCAGGAATTGTACAAATAATTTTATTCCCATTAGAGATTGCATCTAGTCTAGATTTTTTTAGTGATGAAAGAATTTTTGAAGTGTTGAGATTCAAACCAAGAATTTGATTAATTAATGAAGTACTTACAGATATTTTCTTTGGATCTAGTTTAGGTGATGAATTTTTTGTGCCAGATATTTTAACCGATTCCAAAGCAAACCCGGCACTTTCTAGAATGGTTGCAACTACTGAAAGCATATCTTCAGCATCATCTTTATTAATTCCAGTTACCTCAACAAAGAGATTTTTTGTTTTTGTTGTAACAGTTGTGATTGCCGCATTGATGATTGGAGGTAGGGATATTATGATATTATTAGAATCAGTAATTATGGGTACACTTGAAGAATTATCTAAAATATATCCATAATTTCTACCTACATCAGTTTGTTCGAGTATTTCAGAAATAGTATTTTCTTTAGTAGATTTGAGAGGAATGAATTTAGTATTTCTGTGAGTTGTTGTGTACATTAGTGGAAATGAGATTTTATCAAGATCATGAATGCCAATTGAAGATTTTGTACGTTTTCTACCAATTCCCATATGTAGATCCTCTTGCATTTGTATGAGCTGTTCAAGAATTTTGTTGTCAATATTACCATTTTTTGCAATAATTCCAGTAAGAAAAGGGCGAATTTTTGATACTCCAGATTTTACAGATATTTGGTACTTGTTTGATTTTTTGATTTTTAGTTTAACTGCACCAGTTTTTATATCTAGTAATCCTTGCAAACCAAGTGCAATTCCAAAATCAGTAGAATAATCAGGTCTGTTTGGACTATATTCAATTCTGACAAGGTCTTTGTCTTCAGATTCAATATCTAATCCCAGAAAAGGTAATGAATCAGAAATTTGCTTTTTTGTTACCTTGCCAACTAATTTTTGAAGTCGCGTGTATGATAGTTCAACTACTGGCATTTTGTAACATTCCTTAACCAATCAAGATTATTATTATAAAATTCCCTAACATCATCTAGACCATACTTTAGCATTGCGATTCTTTCAATACCTCCACCCCATGCCAAAACAGGGGTAGTAATTCCAAGAGGTTTAGTCACTTCAGGTCTAAAAATCCCCATTCCAAATAATTCAATCCATTTTCCCAATCTTTCATTATACACCATTGTTTGAAGCGATGGTTCTGTATATGGAAAAAATGTTGGCCAAAATTTAATTTTTGTAATTCCAATGCGTTTATAAAATTCTCGCTGAATCCCCATTAGATTTCGAAGATTTGCATCTTTCCCAACAACAACTCCCTCGATTTGATTAAATTCTACAAGATGTTTGTAACTTACTTTTTCATTTCTAAATACACGTCCTAGAGAAAAAACTCTAGCCTCATCTAACTTATTTTCTGCTAAATGTTTTATTGTGACACAAGTAGTATGTGTTCTTAAAACCATTTTTCTTGCCTCATTGATATCCCAATGATATCTCCAATTTTTCTTGTGAGAATCAGAAACTTTTCTAATTTGTTCAGGTGTGGCGATTTTTTTGGCTGAAATACTATCAAGATAAAAGGTATCTTGCAATTCTCTCGCTGGATGATCTTGTGGAGTAAACAGAGCATCAAAATTCCAAAAACTTGATTGAGTCATATTACCAATTATTTCTGAAAAACCCAATGTGACAAATATTTCACGAATTTCATCAATAGTATCTTTTAGCGGATGAGTTTTTGCAACGAAAACATTAGGCACTTTTGCTTCAACATCTATTTCTCCGGAAGAATTTGAAATTACTATTGATTTTCCAGAATCAGTCAAAGTGATTTCTTTGGTTTTCACAATGTCTTCAATAATAAAATCAGGTCTTTTTAGAAGTGAAGAAAGATCATTATTATCAATTTCGTCTTTTGGTAATTTTTTTTCTCCAATTTGGTTGAGCGTTTTTTCACCAGGAAATTCTAATGGTGGATTCTTTATTGAAATATTTTCAGACGATGTTTCTATCCAATTATTTTTTCTTGCCAGTCCAATTGAAGTGCCAAAAACAGATCCAAGTTCTTTTTGTAGATCAGACAGTTTTCTAGGTCCACTTTTTAGCAAATCCAGTAATCTTCTTTCAGGGAGTCCTTTTTGAAGAGATTCAATTCCATTTTTACCTAAGCTGATAATACTTGATTTTGATTCATCTACATTAGCTAAACCTTTTAATTTCAACCATTCAATTCCTCGTCTAACTTGATCAGGTGAAAGCTGTGTGTGTTTTTCTAGAGTTCCAAGAGATTGTTTTGGGTTTTCTCTAAGAGCAAGGATAATTTTTTTTTCAATATCATGAAAAACTTGTGACAACAGCAAAGAATTCGAAAAAGACTTTTTAAACCTTAACCTAAGTCAAGAGGAATGTCAGTTGATGACTTTATTGTAACTCCTTGGCATGTGGAAGGAGACATAGATTATGATAAATTAATCAAGCAATTCGGTACTGAGAAGATATCTTCAGAATTATTGGATAGAATCAAAAGAATTACTGGAGATGATCACTATATGCTCAGAAGAGGGATTTTCTTTTCACATAGAGAGTTCAACAGAATTCTTGATGAGTATGAAAAAGGTAACAAATTTTTTCTATATACAGGTAGAGGACCATCAGGTCATACTCACATTGGGCACTTAGTACCATGGATGTTTGCAAAATGGTTACAGGAAAAATTTGATGTGAATATGTATTTTCAGCTTACCGACGATGAAAAGTTTTATTCAAAACCTGACTTGACTTTGGAAGAAACAGGAAGATTTGCGTATGAAAATGCATTAGATTTTATCGCTTTAGGTTTCAAACCAGAAAAAACAAAAATTATTATCAATACAAAAAATATTCAAACTCTCTATCCAATTGCAGCAAAAGTAGCAAAAAAAATTAATTTTTCCAATACAAAAGCTACATTTGGATTTACAAATGAAACAAATATTGGTATGATTTTTTACACATCTTTACAATCTGCACCGTGTTTTATTGAAGATAAACCAGTTTTAATTCCATTAGGAGTTGATCAAGATCCTCACTTTAGGTTAACAAGAGACATAGCACCAAAAATAGGAAAAACAAAACCAGCTCTAATTCACAATATAATGATTCCAGGTTTAGAAGGTCCAGGTGGAAAAATGTCAGCTTCTGATGAAAAAGGTACAGTTTACACAACTGATACACCAAATATTGTGAAAAATAAAATTAACAAATATGCATTTTCAGGAGGGCAGTTAGATGTTCAACAACATAGAAAGTTTGGAGGTAATCCAGATGTTGATGTGTCATATCAATACCTAAGAATATTTTTTGAACCAGATGACAATAAATTAAAATCAGTTTACGAGAATTATAAGTCCGGGAAATTGCTTTCAGGGGAATTAAAAGCAATTCTAATTGAAAAAATTAATAATTTTCTTGCAATTCATCAGAAAAAAAGAGAAGAAGCAAAGAATAAGATAGATGAATTCCTTTTTGAAAATAAATGAAAATACGCATCATATGTGACGATAAGTACGAAGCTACAAAGTTAGCCACATTGATTTTCATCAAGGATGGTAATGAAACTTTCATCACAGGTATTCTAAATGCTGTGAAAAATGAATTAATTATTTCATTGAAAGATAAATCAGCTCATAGTATATTATTAAAAGATGAAGTTGATGTAGAGAAATTTGCTGACTTTATTCAGTCAGTCATTGATAAAGAGCATCAGCTAGTTTCAACCAATATTCTTGAAAATATTGTAGAAATTGTTAAGGGGTAATCTACTGACCAAACACAGTATATAGAGTTATAACTCCAACTATGACAATCAAAGAAATTCCTAATGCCTTAAAGTCACCATTCATAATTTAATTTCAAAATAATTATAATTAAAGTGTTAATAAATTCTTAAAGATGATTTTAGAGGTTAACGTGGGAAATATCTACTCTTTTTCTGTTTAGGTTTTGAATAATTTTCTTCGGGTTTTGATATAATTTCTCTTAGTTCATTACAATTTAAACACAATACTTTAAGTTCTTTTCTGGCAAGTTCAGGTTCTGAGATATATTTTCCCATTAGAGAAGCATTACCTCGTCCAGTACCGTCAGATGAATCATCGCCAAATATGTAGCCAATTTCCAACGCTCTTTCGTCCTTAAAACCACAACTTGAACAAATCTTACCTCCCAATATTTCAAATAATTTTTCTTTTATTCCTGCATAGAATTTATCTGAACCATGAGAATAGAAACGCTCTTGTTTTTTTAAAAATTTATCGTTTCTTGATTTTTTGGATCTAGATTTGTTTGCACTAGATTCTTGACCATAAGATGATCTTGAACTTCTGTCATCTCTGGAATATCTTGAACTTCTGTCATCTCTGGAATATCTTGAACTTCTGTCATCTCTGGAATATCTTGAACTTCTGTCACTTTCTGAATCATGTGATTTGTTTCTTCTGAAACAATCACTACAATAAACAGGTCTATCAGTTCTTGGAACAAATGGAACTTGGCATTCAGCACTACAATCAGCACATGTTACAGTTGTAGACTCGCCTCTATTGTCATCTCTGGAATATCTTGAACTTCTGTCATCTCTGGAATATCTTGAACTTCTGTCATCTCTGGAATATCTTGAACTTCTGTCACTTTCTGAATCATGTGATTTGTTTCTTCTGAAACAATCACTACAATAAACAGGTCTATCAGTTCTTGGAACAAATGGAACTTGGCATTCAGCACTACAATCAGCACATGTTACAGTTGTAGACTCGCCTCTATTGTCATCTCTGGAATATCTAAATGAACGAAATGATTCATTGTTTCGTTTATTATTTCTGTGAGATTTTTTTTTATCCGAATATTTTGATTTGTATAATTCCATTTGCTGTATGTTTTAGATCTATTGTATATAGATACTTACGGCTTAAGTTTATGCCTAGAATACATATAAAGCATCAAACTAAGGATTTGTCCATTTCAGTTGACATTATTTCTTGTACTTTAAGAAAATAGAGTTTTGTGGAATATGGCATGTTATCTAAATTATTGTCTACTCCAATCATAAAATATCTGACAGCACGTTTTGAAATATCTAAATTAAATTTCATAGTAAGAATTGGATCTTGATGTACCTTGATTTTGTCGTGAAGCCAAGGTGGAGCCATTTCAATTGTTTCTTTGATAATTTTATGATACCAGAAGGATAGGTTTTGAGGATATAGGCCCTGCTTAAGGTTAGATACATCAGTATCTATTTTTTTCATCATACTATTGATGATTGTCATGTGACTAAATTCAAAAATTTTGTTTTATTCCAATTACTCAATGTTAGAGGAGCTACTTGTCAACAGATAGTAAGTTTCCATCTGCATCTATTTCTGAATTTTTAATTCTAGTTGTAGATATACGTCTACCATCTTTTGCCAAAAACATAGGAATTATAATTATTTTTACCGGTGGGAGTTTCTTTTCCTCTCTTAATTTATTTAAAATATCTCCTTGATTACTTGTTTCATCACTTACTACTAATGCTTCAACTTCTTTCTCTAAAACTGCAGGGCCAAAATCATTATCTAATTTACTAATTTGGAATGAAACATTTGGAAATTCTTTTAAGATAAGTCTTTTCAGATTTTCACAACGTTTTTCATATTTGTTGGTAAGAAGTTTTCCCTTTTTTATAGCAAGTTCATCACTAGTTAGACCAATTATCACTTTGTCAGAGATTCCAAATGCATTTGAAAGTAAAGTTAGATGTCCTTTATGAATAATATCAAATGTACCACCCATGGCAACAAGCAGAAATTTTGACATACTAACTTATCAAAGTCTGAAAATAAATTACTATCTTTTTTTCGTCGTTTTAATCAAAATAATATCAAAAATGGGATTAATTTGATATTTTCATTAATCCTTCTTTGATCAAGAATTGAATTCCTTCTACAAATGAATTGTCATCAATTTGACCATTTGCCCACCAACCGGCATTACTCTTAATCCAATTAGGGATATCATTGTCTTGAGAAATCGTACCTTGTTTAGTAACAGGTATTTTCATTAATCCTTCTTTGATCAAGAATTGAATTCCTTCTACAAATGAATTGTCATCAATTTGACCATTTGCCCACCAACCGGCATTACTCTTAATCCAATTAGGAATTTTTTGATTAGATGCTTCTTCTATAGATGATATGTCATTAGAATTTATCAAGAAAGAAATACTTTCAACAGTTGCCTTTGAATTACCATATTGAGCTTTAACTGTATATTTTCCATAAAGAAAATATTCATCAAGGACTAAACTATGGGAAAATGTACCATCAGTATCAACAAGAGTTTTTTGAGTTACAATTAGGTTTTTGTTAGAATCAAAAATTGAAATTCTCAGACTTCTATCTTCATCGTATTTATTGACATTTCCAGAAAATATAACAGATTCACCAAGATCGTAAGACTCCTGATTGGTGTTTATCTTTGTAGTGTAATTATTAGCACTGGTTTGTTCAGGAGGTCCGCCATAACCCAAAACTAGATGTTCTGAAGAGGCAGTGATAAATATCAACATTACAATAAAAACAAAAATTTTGTTAGACCTCATTATTAACATTAGGCATTTCTTTCATAATTTAAAGGGTTAGTAAATAATGAAATTAGAGATTAATTTACAATAATTAGTACCACAGGGCCTGGTTCTGCAATTGGAATATTATTTCTATCCCAAACAAATGTCTCGATGTAAAATAATCCTTGTTGTTGTGGAATCCAGTCAATAATTTGTATTTCTGATCCATCATCAATGAATCTTCCATCATATTTTCCAATGTATTCTATAATTCCAGGAGTATTACGATTATCAGAAGTTTTCTTAACTTGGATATAATATGTATAAGCAGTTTCATCAGATTTTTGATCCGCTGCAAATTCAATTAAGGTTTGACTTTTTATATTAACAATAGAACCAACTTTAAGTTCAGATAATTTATCACCGTTCAAATCCTCAACAGATACATTAGAAATTGTTACCAGTTTAGTTGACATTTGAGGGTGAGAGATTTTAACATCAACCAAATCAGAAATGAAAACGTCGGATTCTGCAAACAGGTATATTCCTATTGCTCTTGAATCAATCTTTTCATTAAAATTAAAAGAAACTTCAGAGTTTGAATCAATAGACCCAAGTTCAATTGTAGATACTTGTAGTATTCTTGGGGGTTCAAAGGCATCATAGAAAGCAAGATAGACATTAGTGTTAGAACTTGGTGCACCGCCATTTTGTAAAACTCCTGAAAATCTAAACGAGGTATTCAAAGATACATCACTTGGATTTACATGAAGTCCTTTTTGTTTTTCTACAGATGAATCAAACCCCAAAAGAGAAACAGATGCCTGAGTGATGTCAAGATTAGGTGTTTGAGAGCGAATAGAATAAGGGGACTTCCCATTTGGTGGAATTACGTCAAGAGTGGTATATCCATTAATTACTTCCAGAGGATTAGGATCAAAATCATCAAAGAAATTGACTTTTAGACTGACATTGGACACAGAAGCTAGAGGATTATTATTTTCAACTAATCCAACTATAACTGTGTAGCCTTCAGAATCGCGATAGGTAAAAGTTTCATTCATCAAAGAAACACTCAGTGTTGGAAGGTTATCGGTTTTTTCTGCTGAGAATGCCTGTGAAAAAGGAACCAAAAGTAAAATCATAAATGCATATACAAAAAGTTTCATCGCTAAATTTTCTTCAAATTAGAGATTAATTTCATGTAACATATGATATAGTGAACAAGAAAGGTAACAACGTTTAACCTAGTTTACACTACCAAAGAATAAAAAGAAATTAAAAATAGAGGTAATATTATTTTCTCTTTGCGGTAATTGCTATCCAGTAGATTAAACCTGGAGCCAAACCGACAATGAGTGGAATAAATACCGGCCAACCGTCTGCTGCACTTGCCATAAAAAAAAACGTAAACTTATCCTATTTAAACCCATGCAGTAATCTGAAATTCAGCGTAGATCAGAGACAATTAGAAGTGGACCGGACGGAATTTGAATCCGTGACCCCCCGCGTGCAAGGCGGGTATACTACCAGGCTATACTACCGGCCCACATGAAAAATGAATAATCTGTGGATTTTAATTGTTGTCTTCTTGGCAAGGATTTTATTTGAAAACAAGATTTTGATACCATGGTACTTTTAGAATCCCAAATCAAATTAAAAACAGGAGATATTGCGCCAGATTTTGAATTATTAGGAATTGATGACAAAAAACACTCTCTAAATGATTATCATGGAAAGAAAGGAATTTTGATTATCTTCATGTGTAATCATTGCCCATATGTCAAGGCAAAAGTTGATGCATTCAATGAGTTATATGAAAAATTTGGAAATGAGATTCATATCATAGGAATAAACAGTAATGATTCTACTGACTATCCTGAAGACAGTTTTGATGCAATGAAACAGACAGCAAAAGAGAAAAGATTTGGGTTTGATTATCTAGTAGATGAAACTCAAGAAATTGCCAAGAAATATGGTGCAATGTGCACTCCAGATCCATTCTTGTTTAACAGCCAAAAAAAACTAGTTTTTCATGGAAGAATAGATAATGCCATGAAGCCAGATGATTCAGCTACTGAGAAAACAATGATTAAAAATATCGAAAGATTGTTGTCTGGAGAAAAAATTGAAAAAGATTTTGAGCCATCAATCGGATGTTCAATCAAGTGGAAAGAAAATTAAACTTAAATGAGTCTTGCCTAGAGATTTGTTCGTGGGCTCGTAGCTCAGCTTGGCTGGAGCGTTCGACTGATAATCGAAAGGTCATGTGTTCGAATCACATCGGGCCCATTTTTTATTATTTTGTATTTTGAAAAACTGTTTGAGACCATTGTAAAACATCTCCAATTTTCTCAGATGATAAATCAGAGAGGATTTTGGCTTTTTTGGATGTTTTTCCACAAAGGATTAATTTCATATACTTGCCAGATTTTTTTTTGATAGGATTTATAGAGTCTGCAAAAAAGTTTAGACCTTCACTAGTTTGTGAAAATATAACTACAAGTAGTATTCCAGGTTTTTTTTTCCATATTTTTCCAATCAGTTTTTGAAAATCGAGATCAAACAAGACATTAATTGCAGATGACATATCACCCAAATGAGAAACCTTCCAACCATCAGAATGATATGCAGCAGATGCTGCTTCAGAATGTAATTTACTGTACATGTCAGCTGCAATTACAACTACATTCTTTTTTGGATCAGAAACTATCTGAATCTGATTAAAGATTTGAAGGGATTTGGAGATAGTGGTTTCAAGTAAATTTTGTTCTGCAGTTCCAATTTTACCCTCATCAAACAAATTTTTAACATGATCGATAGAAGGTAAAATTACTTCCAATATCAAACGATTTATCGCTCCCCCAGAGTAGAGACAATTACGTATTAAAGAATAAACTTGATCTTCAGTACCTTTTACCAAACATTCAATATATCTAGATACTACTTTGAAGTAATCATCAGGGAAATTGAAGGATTCCTGTCCTGATTCTAAAAACCACAATGTGATATTTCCAATATTTTTTTGTCGCAGTAATCCTTCAGCTGCAAAAACTTTGAGATATTTTGCCATGGTGATTCTATTAACACCTATTCTCTCTGAAATTTCAACACCAGACATTCCATCACTATGACCATCCAAAGACGAGATCAGTTTTCTTCTAATCTCCTCAGTTGAATAGCCTTTACCCATGGTGCTCTAGGGCAAGGTAATGTATAAAGACTAATTTCCATTAGCACACAAGAGTATTATTTAATCATAAAACATTATATACTTGAGTACTTTAAAGTACGGTAAGGGAAAGTAATTGCCAAAAGCAGGATTCAAATCAATCACCGTTTCAGAAACTGTCTATGATAAATTCCACGAAGTTTATCAAAAAAGTAAAGATGACCTAACAATGAAGGGGGTCAACAGTTTTGCAGGTTATGTAACTTACATGCTAGAGGAGATGATGCAAAAAGATAAAACATTTGCAAGATATGCTCCAAAAATTGAAAAAATTTCAGTTGATGATGATCGTGTTATTTTAAAAGATAATATCAAAAATAGAATTGCAGAAGTTACAATTCAAAAAGGTGAATTGTTTTGTCAGCTCTGTGATGAAAAAGATTGTGTACACGTTGGCTTTGTGTTTTCACTACCAGATATCTACGAAGTTCTAAACTCCAGAGGAATTAAAAATCCAAGATAAAGTGGAGGAGGTGGGATTTGAACCCACGAACTCCTGAGAGACAGGATCACCCATTATTTGATCTTAAGTCCTGCATGTCCAAAAGCATAGTGCTTACTTTGGCCAGGCTTGATTACTCCTCCAAAAGGATAAAAATCTGAGTGAAATTTAACAGTTTAGAGAAAATAGGTCCAGAATCAAGAATTATAAGGATTTTGTACACGGTAAATTTGTGCTTCGATAGCTCAGCCTGGTAGAGCGTTACATTGGTAATGTAAAGGTCACGGGTTCAGATCCCGTTCGAAGCTTCTAATAATTTTTAATTAACAATTCAAAGTGACCAGTTCTCTTTTTAGAGTTTGAATTGATTGATCGATTTGCTCTAATTTTGGCTATAGTCCAAGGTTTTGTAGAGAACATATCTACAACTTCGTTAGAATTAGAATTCGACAGAAGAACCTTACAGCCTTTAGAATCTAATTTCATACAAAGATCTGCAAGTCTGTTAAGATCATCATATGTGAAATCCTTGTTTGTGTAACTGGTAAAGTTTGAAGTGTCACTGATTGGGTGATAAGGAGGATCAAAGTATACAAGATCACCTTTCTTGACATCTCTTAGGACTGCCTCAAAATCACAACATTGAATAGAGATTCTACTGGATTGTAAAATATTACTTACAGAGTAGAGATTATCCTTATTGAGAATGTTTGGATTAGAATATTTACCTAGTGGGACATTGAATTTTCCCTTGCTATTTACACGGTATAAACCATTGAAACATGTTCTATTCAAAAAGAGCAATCTAGATGTTTTTTCAATTTCACTTCTAGGATTGCTTTCTCTAACAAAATAGTAGTATGATTTTGAATCTTTTTGGTAATTCTTTTCATGGTTTCTGAGAGATGTGATCAGATCATCTATTCTGTCTCGGATAGTAATATATGATAATACAAGATCAGAGTTAAGATCAGAGATACTACATTTTTGCCTATTACGTTCAGTTAACATATGAAATAGTAATGCGCCGCCTCCAAGAAATGGTTCATAATAAGTACCAAAAGTTTTAGGTAAATTCTTATTTAAAATTGGGATTAGTTGACGTTTTCCACCAGCCCATTTTACAAATGGTTTGGGAATTATTTTTGATAGTTGTGGAGAAAATTGCTGCTTCACTTATTATAATCACAAAATTACATATTGTTAAAACAGACAATAAAAGATCACAATATGTGCAGTATTTTTTAATCAAATTTTGAAGTTTAGAGAGTCGTCTAAACATGAATAATAAAATGAAAAGGAAAAGGTTGGAGTTTTAGTCCCACTTTGACCAAGCAGCCATCCATCTGTATGTCCAAGTGTTAAGTTTACAACCTAACGCTGCAAACGTACATGCCAACACTGCACCTGCACCTGCACCTAAAGCCACTGGGCTGTTATAGAACTTACCAACTTGTGGTTCTATCGGTGTCATGTATGGTGGTAATGTTGGTCTTGGATATTTGAATGCCGTTTCTAGTGGGTCTGCTACCGTTATCAGGTTTACCATATTGAATAATGGTAATGACATTCCTACCAGTACGCCGCCAAACAGTATCAAGGAGTGCTTGTTCTTCTTTGTTGCCCAGTAGACTAAGTCCAACAGCATTGCTGATGGTAACCAAACCGGAGTTACAATGAAGTCATATGGATATCCTAGCGAAAACCATGCGCCTTTTGCTATCCATGTGTATACTGTCATAATTAGAGCGTAGTACGTTGCTGTGCCTGGAACGCCTGTAAATGTTAGGTAATATGTAGCACCTACAATAAGCATCAACGTTTGCGATATTGAAAATACCGTATACGAAGTCCAAGCCCAGTCAGTGTAGAAGATGTAATCTCCTGCATTAATTGTTAACAGTGTAGAGTTAACTGCAACAACTACTATGAATAAGTAGTGTGTACATCGTCTTAACCAGACCATATGATGTCAAATAAATGGTCAGTATATAAAATTTTAGAGTGTGATGAAGATCGTTGTTCAGAATTAAAAAAACGTGTTCAGGTATTGCTTTTACCCTGAACTAAAATGAAAAAGAAATGTCTGAAGGGGTTTTTCCTTCTAGTTACCAACCGACGTACAGAGATACGAATAGAACAAATACTACAGAAGCAGCAATACTGCCACCAACTATACCATTACTATTCTTGTTGGAACCTTCTTCCATGACTTTAACACAGAAGATGTAACCTATTGCCTCAATGATTGCAAGTACGATGAATGCAAAGTGACCACTTGCTGTTGGATATGCCCATGGATAATAGAAATATCCTGCTGCAGTACCACCAAAAGTTGCCAACAATGCTGCCCAATATGAAATTGTGATCATACCAGTCATATTTTCAACGCGTCGTCCAATCATCCGTTCTATATCAGCGCTTGATGATCCACCAGCGCCGCCAGAACCGAATCCTTTAGGAAGAGTCATTCTAGAACTATTCTAATTCAGATTCTTTTAAGTCTTTCCTAAACTGACAAGATGGTACGATCTACGTTGTTTAAAAATAATAAAAGAAAAAAAGGTGCTAATGCACTTTTTCTAAGGAATTGCTCTGCTGTACAATTTGCCTTCTAGGGCCATCTTGTACATCTCAGCAACGTATGGGTTCTCACCAGGAGTTTCTGCACCTAATTCTACAAGTCGAGCATATACTCTGACTACGTATGCAAGTGCACCCATGAAAGCCACTACGACTCCCATGTTAAACATCCAGTGATTTGGAACTGCAAAGATTTCTTCTACAAACCAAAAGTGCCACATCTCATTGACTCCAATTGTAAACATAGTTGCAAGGTAACCAAGAATGGTCATCTTTAAACCTGTGTTCATTGAGTTATTTGGACCTCTAAGAACTGGTACTTTTCTATCATAGATTGCTGCTGCTCCCCATCCAAGTGGTAATGTAATGAAGTGGGAGTATAGCCACCAGTGAGCTGGTGTAAATGCACTATCTCTGATAGAGGTTTGATGTAAAGAACCATCAACGAAGTTGTCTACTTCGACTGATGCTGCAGTTGAACCCATAGCAATAACGATGAGCCAGATTTTCTTTAGTCTCTGGATCTCAACTTCTTTTGGGATTAATGCGGGCATCTGTGCCATGTTGTCTAACGTGTTAATTCTGAATATAAAGTAAGAGATTTGAAAATAATGGATTTGCATCAAATTTATAGCAAAATTACTAGTTATTTATAAAATTAATTTATTAAAATGATGTAAAAAAATTGTAATTTTGAATTAATTTGTATGAATTTTGTTGTATAACATCAATGTTTAACATTATAATAAATATCGATCTGCGTCATTAAAGCAAAACATATAACGATGTGTATTAATTCCTCAATATTAGGGATAACTATGGTCGAAAAAACAATTTTCGTATTTGGACTAGCTGTAGTACTTGCACTAGGAACACTAGGCTTCAACTGGGTTGAAACTATACTTCCAACTGCAGATGCACACGGTGTCCAAGCACAACTCCAGAGTCGTTTCATCAGAATTGAGGATGAAACCTTCAACAGACAATCCCTGCAAACTGGCGAGACCTTGACAGTTCAAGGAACTCTAGTCAGTTTAGTAGAGAGAGACCTAAGAGGATGGCTATCCATTTTCACAGAGTCTACCAACGCAGGTAACAGATGGGAGATGTTGGCAAGAGATCCACCAGGAAACGTCTTTGACATTTCAGGTAATGCTGTCGTCGATTACTCACTATCAGCCAAAGCACTTGAAGCAGGTGTTTATCACGTACACACCCAACTCAACATAGCACAAGTTGGTCCAGGACTTGGTCCAGGTCAAACAGTAGTTGTTGAAGGAGAACCAATTATCAAACCAATCCCATATACTAACATCGCATATCAATCAATCATAATAGGTGTTGGTTATGTTATCACGTTTGCAACACGACCCTGGCAAGTAATCTAAACAACCCAACCTTTTCCTTTTCATTTTCTATATACTAACAACGTTTAACGTAAATCCAACAGATCAAGTTTTATCTTCTAGAGAAAAGTAATTAGAATATGCTAAGTTTTAAGATACTCAAATTAGATATTTTTCAAAGTTATTTTTTTGGAGAAATAGAATTTAGAACAGACAAATACAAAATAAATATCCAAAATCAAAGAAGAGGTAAAGTTCTCAAATTGCCATTTGAACAACAAACAAAAAATGGAAAAGTCGTAGTTAGGTTAACAGGTCCAGGAGATTTATTTGTTGAAGACTATTTAGAATACAAAGGAGAATCAGAGTGGTTAGAAATTGACTCTGATGAAATCACATACTTTTTAGCTGATCATCAAGATCAATGTGATACAATCGAGATAATGATTGATTAAAAGAAAGGACTTTAAGTAATCGAACTAAAGTCATCACAATATGAAATACCCTGGAATGGGAGATCCCTACAAAAGGAAAAAAACCATTAAATTCCTTGCAATAACGGCAATCATTGCAGTTTCAATAGGTTTAGGAAGTACAATAATTCAAGCTCAATTAAATCAAAACAATCCTCTCAAAGTTTGTATTAATGATAAAGAGACACCATACAAAATGAAAGTCACTTTAGAGTTAGTCATAGACGGTCTCCCAACACCCATACCTGCAAACATTAACGCAGGATTAAACGGTGATGAATGTAAAAGAACTATGTATACACTTACAGACGATGGTACAATTTACGTAGAATGGGAAGAAAAGTATCCATTTGAAATAGGTCACTTTTTGTGGATGTGGGATTTTCCTCTGAAAGATATGGATCAGAGTAAATCAACAATATACGTCAACGATAAGGAATCGCCTCATTTCATTAATCAACCATTGCAAGATGGTTACAACTACAAAGGAGTCTTTACCACAAAGGCATATGATGAAACCAAGGATAAAGATTACCTCCCACCTGAAAAATAGTAAATGTAAATGAAGAAATCATATATTTAAAAACTCAATACACTTTCAACTTAAAGTATTAAAAATAATGAAAAGAAGAAAGGAAGTGATTTTTACCAGTATTTACCGTTGTCTGGAATAAGACCGATACCTTCTCTTTCGAAGTGTCTGTCTAATTCATCGACCCATCTCTCACGATTGTCTTTGTAAGCCCAACCGTGTACACGTAACCAGAATGAGATAATTCCGAGAAGGAATATTGTGAACATCATGGTTCCGAAGATGTAAATCATTACATCATAGAATAATGGATCATAGTTTGGTCCTAATTGTCCTGTAATTGAAGACAGAATACTTAGGAAGGTTCCTACGATAGGAGTCATTGTATATTTTGGCTCAATTTGTGCGATATATACATTTCTTTTATTATCATAAAGTACGAGATCAGTATACACTAAGGATTAAAATAAGAAAATAAGAAAATAGTGAGGTTTGTTTATCCTCTACCCATTGCTGCGTATTTGCCAGATCTTCCTCTAATGAAGAAAGCGCCTGCAACACCACCGAATACTGCACCTGCAATAACTGATGCACCAACTACACCGCTTGCGTCAAGATATGGAGTTCCTGAACCAGAAGCTGGATTGGCTTCAGCTGCTTGAATTCTTCTTCTTTGAATTTCAAGTGCTTCTTCTAATGTGTATGATCCGGTTTCACCTTCACTACCTACGTTACCCATGTATTGTGCAAATGCTATTGCATCCTCTCCATAGAGTCCAATAGTGAAGACAGCAACTAGGGATGCTGCTAATAGTACTTTTGTATTCATACCGTTTACCTGCTCATTTTGAGTCCAGAGACTTATTTAACTTTTATTCTAAACCCCAAATTTCTATAAAATGAGCGAGATCAGTAAAGTAACATTTAATTCTGTTCTTTAATGAGCAAAATTATGGGACGATTACACTCTCACAGACATGGAAAATCACATTCTATTAGACCAGCTACGTTGCGTGCACCTTCTTGGATCACACAAAGTCCTTCAGAAGTTGAAGAATTAGTAGTGAAATATTCTAAAGACGGGTTAACTCCTAGTCAAATTGGAATTAAGCTAAGAGATCAGCATGCTATTCCTCTAATCAAACCAATTACAAAAAAAAGCATGGGTCAAATTTTAGAAGAAAATGATTTGAAAGCAGAGATGCCAGAAGATTTAGAAAATATTGTGAGAAAAGCAGTTAATCTTCAAAAACACCTAAAATCAAACAAAGGAGATAACAGAAACGTTAGATCTTTGGAATTAATCGAAGCTAAAGTTCACAGATTATCCGTATACTACAAAAGGATTGGCAGAATTTCGAAAATCTGGAAATATAAATCAGTGGTTGCTCAATTAGAGTAATGACAAAGTCATTTAATGAGTCGCTTTCATTTTTTAAAGATAAAATTTCAGAATCAATAAAAACTAAAAAATCAATTTCAGTTACAACACATATTGATTGTGACGGACTTACGTCTGGTAGTATTATCACTAAAGCACTCATAAGAGCAGGTGCTAATTGTACTGTTAGAACATCAAAGGAATTTAGTAGAAAGGTAGTAGAGTCTTTCAAAACAGATTCTCGTGATTTTCACATAATAACAGATCTTGGGGGAGGGTTTGCAAATGAACTTGATCAAACCCTGGGAGACAACTGGATTGTTTTAGATCATCATCAAATTTCAGAGGAGGAGATAGATAATCAAAATATAATCAATGCATGGAAATACGGTATAGATGGAGGAGTTGAAATTTGTGCAGGTGGAATGGCATATCTTGCATCAATGGCTTTAGATGAAAGAAATTCAGATTTGTCTGCAATTGCAGTAGTTTCAGCATTAGGAGATAGACAAGATCAAGGAGAAAGGAAATCGTTTACAGGTAAAAATTTTGAGATTGCTAATATTGCCAAAGAAGAGGGTTTGGTAGACATTGATTTGGATTTATTATTAGTAGGTAGAGAAACAAGATCACTTCCAGACGCTCTTGCCTTTACTTCACAACCATTTATCGAAGGCTTAACATGGAATAGAGATGCATGTTTTTCTCTTCTAAATTCATCAGGAATTAAGCTAAAAGAAGAGGGAAGGTGGCGAGTTCCAGCAGAACTTAACGAGGATGAAAAAAAACAGGTAATTGAGGCTATTACAAAATTCACTTCTGGAAAAAACGCTACAGAGATAATGTCGGAATTAATTGGATACACCTATACATTTCCTAGAGAAGACAGACGAAGTTTCTTACGAGATGGGCGAGAATTTTCAACTATGCTAAATTCATGTGGAAGAATTAATCGTTCAGGTGTAGGGATGGCAATATGTATGGGGGATAGAAACAAGATTCTAAGAGAAGGAGAAGCCATTTTGACAGAATATAGAAAGATGATCAGAGGATACATGAACATCTTAACTAATGAAAGATGGCGAATTTCAGAAAGTGATACATGTATCATGGTAAATGGAGATGACATAGTTCCAGAAACCATGACAGGTACTATTTCATCATTGATTGCAGGATCGCCAAAAAATTCAGGAAAAATTGTAATATTAAGAACCAAGGGTGAAGAGAACACAATAAAATTTTCATCAAGAAAAGCCTTTGGATGTAAATCAAAGATAAATCTCAGTGAATTGATGAAAACAGGAGCTGAAAAATTTGATGGTGTAGGTGGAGGTCATAATGCAGCAGCAGGAGCAAAAATAACTAAAGACAAATTAGACGAGTTTCTTAATTATTTAGAAATAAATGTCATTAACGTGTCAAGTTCAGGTAATTCTCAATAATATATCAATAGAAAAGGCAGATGCGATCAAAAAAGCTCTAGAACCAGATAATGTGAATTTCCCAGAAGGATTGAGTCTTTATGTTGAGAATGTTGATAACAAACTAGTTTTTAATTTTGAAAGTAAGAAGAATATGAAACATCTAATTGGAACAGTAGATGAAGTTGTTGAGCATATCCAAGTTGCTTTGAAGGTGATAGAGTAATGTTGGATCCAAAAATAATCAAAGAAAACCCACAGGTTATTCGAGATATGCTCAAGGCAAGATCTGTATATTTTGATTTGGATGGATTAATTAAATCAGATCAAAAAAGACGAGAATTAATAATTCAGACGGATGAATTACGAAAAAAGAAGAATAAACTGGCCTTGAATATTTCACAAAAAAAGAAGGAAGGGAGAGATCCATCGTCAATTTTATCAGAGATGAAAAATATTTCTGAAAATCTTGCAAAATTAGAATCTGAACAACAAATTATTGAAAATATATATTCAAAACTAGCAATGACTATTCCAAATCTTGTTGATGAATCAGTTCCTATAGGAATGAATCAAAAGGCCAATAAGGAAATTCGAAAATGGGGAACGATACCAAATTTTGATTTCAAAGTAAATGATCATATCAATATTTCTGAAAATTTGGATTTGGTAGATTTAGAAAGAGCTGCAAAGGTAGCAGGAGCAAGATTTTATTATCTAAAAAATGATCTTGTAAGATTAAATCAATCATTAATCCACTATGGATTAGAATTTCTTGCAAAAAAAGAGTATTCGTTAGTTCAACCACCTTACATGATTAATCGAGAGTCAATGGAAGGGGCAGTTATTGCAGATGATTTTGAAGAAGTCATATACAAAATTGAAGAAGAAGATCTATACATGATTGGGACATCTGAGCATGCTATGGCAGCAATGCACTCAAAAGAGATCATAGATGGAAAAGATCTTCCATTAAGATATGCAGGTATTAGTCCATGTTTTAGAAAAGAAGCAGGAGCGCATGGAAGAGATCAAAAAGGGATTTTCAGAGTTCATCAATTCGATAAAATTGAACAGTTTATTTTTTCTAAACCAGAGGATTCTCGTAATGAGCATGAAAAAATGTTAGCAGTATCTGAAGAATTTTATCAAAATTTAGAAATACCATACAAAGTAGTTCTATTATCAACTGGAGATATGGGTAAAGTTTCATCTAAGACATACGATATTGAAGCTTGGATGGCAGGACAGAATACATATAGAGAAATTGTTTCTTGCTCGAATTGTTTGGACTATCAAGCAAGAAGATTAAAGATAAGATACAGAGATAAAACAAATGAAGACACCCAATATATTCACACACTTAACAGTACTTTGATTGCCACTACTAGGGTTCTGGTATCTATTATGGAAAATTTCCAAACAAAGGATGGTCATATTAGAATTCCTCAGGTTTTACAAAGTTACATGGGAAATCAGAAAGAGATCTAGTGACATACCCTTATATTTTGGATTCAAAGGTCGTTAGTAATTGGCACGTAGAAAAGGTCGAGTAAAGGACAAGTGGCGAGAAAAACGCTGGGTTACAGTGTATGCGCCAGATTCGTTTAACAATGTCCCGATCGGATATGTCCCAATTACAGATGACAAGAATGCTTTAGGTAGGGTTCTAGAAGTTACACTTTACGACATATTAAAGGGAGATCCATCACAGCATCAGTACAAAATCTATTTCCAGATTAGTAAGGTTGATGGTGATAAAGCATCAACAATTTTCAAGAGATATGAATATTCAAAAGAATTCTTGCGTAGTTTAGTAAGACGGGGTTCATCAAAGATCAATTTCGTTGTAGATATTAAAACCAAGGATGGATATGTCTTTAGAGTCAAAGTACTAGCTCTAACTCATAGACAACTAAACACATCTAGACAACATGCATTAAGATTGATTGCAAGAGATGTGATTAACAATACAATTCCTAGTATGAACATAGAACAATTTGTTCAAGCAACATGCTACAGTAAAATTAATTCAGATATCATGGCAGCATTCAAGAAAGTCATCAGAGTAAGACATGTAGGTCTTGAGAAAGTAAAACTCATCAGAACAGCTGATAAAGAAACAAAATTACTTGAAGCATAACCAGCAAGACTATTTCTTTACAATTATGATTGATAAAATTGAGATTACAATAGATGTGATCGTTCATGCCACTGAGGATATTTTAAAAATTTTTCAATCATTTGAAGACTATTTAGATCTGAAAAAGAGTGATTTTACAGTTAATGAGACTATAGGTCACTTTGAAAATCCAATAATTATCTTAAATGCAAAAATAGTAAAAAAACAGGCTCAGAATTTTATGAGAAAATTACTTGGGTTGTTGTCTGCTAAACAAATCGATCAATTAATTGATGAAATTGAAGAAAGAACCGCAGATTCTAGATTTCATATGAGAGTAGACAAACAAGAATTAATCAAAGGTAATCTTGTAGTTAGTCAAAAAGAAACAATAAAAATAAAAATTCACACCCCAATTTACAACAAAAAAGATACTGTCAAAACATTTACAGAAATTTTTCAAATTGTCACCTAGGTTAAATAGGAATGAGAGTATTCAGTTTGGGAATGAGGAAATATTAGCCGCTCCAGTCTGAGCTAACGCCTTGAAGAAGCCGCGACGAACCGACCCCAAATATCAATCGATCAATACTTTTGATATAGATAGTTAGTCATCACAGTATTATTTTAAATACGGATAGACGGGCCCAATTATTGTGGTAGATTATGATGTTATAATAGCAGGTGGAGGTCTTGCAGGCACAATTACTGCACAGTCTATTTCTCATTATGCAAATCAAAACTTGAAGATTTTGATTGTGGATAGAAGTCCAGAATTTTTACCAGGCAGAAAATCATTGGCAGGCTGGGTATGTGGAGATGCATGCTCCAAAGAAGCAGTTGACTTTATGACAAATAGAATAAAAGTTGCTTGGACTGGACCCGAAATAGAGCATGATGTAAAAGGAGTAATGGCATATTCTCCAGACAAAGAAACAGCAATCCCATTTGATGGTGCAGGATATATGCTTAATCGTCAAAAGCTACCAGAAATCCAAAATGAACGATGTAAGAAAATGGGTATTGAATTTCTATTTGAGATAAATCTTACAGGTTTGATTTATGAAGGACAACAAGTTGTTGGAGTTCAAGGAATAGATAATAAAACAAAACAACCTTTTAAGAAAACATCAAGAATTGTGATTGATGCTACAGGAGTTACATCTATGCTTAGGAATGGACTCCAAAACTCAACAAAGGTAGAAAAAAGAATCGACAGAAGAGATTTAGAATCAACTGGCAGATACATAATGTATTTTGAACAAGGCGAGAAAGATCTTTCAGAATTTGATCCTGAATACTGTATTATTCATTTAGATCAAGATATCGCACCTGGTGGATATGGCTGGGTATTTCCTAAAGCAGATAACAAAGTAAACATAGGATTAGGAGTTGAGAAATCACTTTTAGAAAGAAGGAACAAAAGATTAGGGAAAAAAGATAATGTAGAATCCCTAATGAAAGAATACTTACATAGAAATAAAGCAATTAGAAACCCAAGACTTTCAGAGGATCCAGAAGATATCAATAATAATTCAGGAATATTCCAAGTTTCAGTTAGACGGCAAAATGATTGTATGGTTTCTGGTGGGTATATGATGGTAGGTGATTCTGCATGGATGCCAAAACCAATTGATGCTGGAGGAATTGGACCTGCATTAATTGCAGGTACAATTATTGGAAATAATGTAGTAAAAGCACTAGAAGCTAATGATGTTTCAGAAGCAAGGCTTTGGCAGTACAATTTAGATTTTATTAAAGAATATGGATACAAAACTGCAGGTCTTGAACTTTTTAGAAGACTAGTTCAACAAATGAGTAATGAGCAAATAAGTTATGGAATGAAACACTTTTTGGGAAATATGGATGTTGAAGCAATTAGCAAAGGAGAGCATCCAGATTTTTCAGGATTGGGAAAAATTGGGTTGATCATAAGAGGCGCAATGAATAAAACAGTAGCAGATGGATTACGATACACATCAAAACAAAACCAGTGGTTAGTAAACCATTATGAGAATTATCCAAAAGATCCTTCAGGTTTTGATGAATGGAATAAAATATTACATAAAAAACTAAATGAAGCATTTGCAAAAGTGGAAGCATTTGGAAAATAGATCTAATATTAAATATTGTTCAAATCAACAAAAATATACTTTGAAAGAATTAGAATATCTAGATTGGAATAATTCAATTCAAATCATGAATAAGGCATATGAGGCAGGTCTTTTTGTAATCATAATAGGACCGAAAGGAACTGGAAAGACATCTCTAGTAAGAGATTTTGCAAAAAAGAAGAATATGAATTTAGAATCAATTAATTTTAGTTTAAGAACTAGAGAAAGCCATCTGATCGGTACCAAAACACTTACCAACGGAACAGTGAGTTTTGAGGAAGGAATATTGATAAAATCGATGAGAGTGGGAGACATACTTTACCTTGATGAAATTAATTCGGCAGAAGCAGATGTGTTACTCAGATTAGATGAAGCATTAGACGATAGACGACAAATTGCATTAAAAGAATCGACAGGAGAAGTGGTCAAAGCAAAAGAAAATTGGTTTGTAGTTGCAACAATCAATCCATTAACACATAGCGGTACAAAAGAATTGCCTCCACAGTTACTAAGTAGATTTCCAGTAAGAATCAAATTAGAATACCCACCAGAAGACATAGAATTAGAAATTGTAAAAAAGTATGTTTCCAGAGAACATGAATCAGAAATAATTCAAGCAATCAAACTTGCAAATACATTAAGACAAGCTGCTGCAGTTGAAGAATTATTTTATTCACCAAGCTTAAGAGAAACTATTGCATTTGGAAAATTACTAGATAAAGGAATGTCATCAAAAGATGCAGCAGGTATCGTGTTTGGAAATGTGTACACACAATGGGGAAATATAGAATATCAAAAAGTTAGTGACATAATTACTTCTATGTTTGGAAATTAAATGAAAACAATTCAGCTCAAAAATGAATCACTATTAGAAATCGCCACATTTCTAGTAAGAAGATGGTCTGAAAAAGAAAACATAATTGTAGAGATTTCAGATAAAGTAGAAACTAGAACAAGACTTAATGAAAATAAAGTGATGATCACACCACTAGAAAAAAGAATAGGAAATGATTTCCAAAAATATAGACAATTTAGGACATCATTGTGGTATGAAGCAATGAGAATAAAATATTGTAAAAAAATTCTTAGTAATGATCATGCATTTGGATTTATTCTCAATACATTAGAAACGCAAAGAATTCAACAATTAGGAAGAAAAATTTGGAAGGGAATGGATGAAGAATTAATTTTTAATTATACATACATGCTTGTGGCTAGACCTCAACTTCATACAGTATACGGTAAAGCAAGAATTGTCGAAGCGTTTTATCAATATTTTATGTTTGATGCAATCAAGGGCGAAATTCAATCTAGTAATTTTGAAAAAATAAAAAAGGCATCCAAATTTGCAAAAAAGATTATCAAGAAAGCAATTGATGAAAATCATAATACAAATTGGATTGGAAAAAATGTAACAGAGATAATCAAGATTTTAGACATTGATTCTCTTCTAACTATTCCAGTTTCATTACCTTTCATGAAAGCTGGAATGCCATTGTCTGAAGAAGAACTATTAAAAATTTTAAAAATAATTACTAGAAACAAAGAAGGTGATTTTGGTACAGTTGATCCTGCATCAGTGATTAGGGGGGATAATGTATATGATGAGTATAAAATATTGTTAGACGAAAATAAAAAATCAGAAAATAAAGGATTGTCATTAGATGCAATAGGAATTCAAATTCCATCTACAAGCAATATAGATGAAACGGTAATTTATGACATGAATTTAATTAATGGATTAAAAATGAAATTTAAAGAATGGAAATATGGTTGGAAAGAACAACATTTTAGATCTGGAGATGAATTTGATGAGGAGAGCTACATTGAGGGTAATGAGTCATTTTTTACGGATGTAAAAAAATCAATCAAAACTAAAATTGTAATTTTGTTGGATCATTCATCAAGTATTGCGTCTGATGCTATTGAATACAAAAAAGCAACTCTAGCATTATGTGAAGTTTTATCTTTTCTTAAAGTAAAATTTGCAGTATATGCATTTAGCACAGAAAACAGATCAGTAGTATGCTGGTCAATTAAACCAGAAAATATGAAATGGAACAACATTACCGCAAAGAGATTAGCTCAAATTGTTGCAAATGGATCAACACCACTAGCAGAAGTTTATGATAAAATGCTACCAATTTTACAAGCAAAAAGACCAGATATTTTTCTGACATTAACTGATGGTGAACCATCAGATTCTGATGCTGTTAGAAATATAACCAAAATATTCAAAGGATTAGGAATTAGGATGGTAGCGTTAGGTCTTGGTCAAAACACAGTAAGAGCTACAACTATTGCAAATAATTTAAGATATTTAGGATATGAGAAAACTATGGCTGTAAGCAGATTAAATGATATTCCCAGTAAAGTAATTAGTATTCTAGGTGCATAAAAATTAGTTATCAATAAAATAATTGATATAAAATGTAACAGATATTTTATATGAGCTTGAAAAAAATGTTAATTCAGAGGAAAAAGAATGAGTGAGATTGAAGGAAAAGAAATCGATAGTATTTTACTAAAAAGATTTGAGGATGAAATATGGTGTAATGTACCTCACTTAGAAGATGCAAAGATTATCAATCCTACTCCATTAGTTGATCTTACTGAAGATTTGATAGAATGTGCTAAAACCATTTATAAATTAGATCTGGATGATAAAGATTTGAAAGTTTATGGTAAGTTTGATTCTACATTACTAAGTGGCTCAATCAAAGTCAGAGCAGCAAGTCATATAATTCATAACGCAATACTTTCTGGAAAGTTGAGAAGAGATCAGACAGTAATTGAAGCTACCTCAGGAAATTTTGGAATAGCATTAGGACAATTATCAAAACTTGGAATTAATGTGGTTGTACTTGTTTCAAGAAAATTACAAGAAGGAGTCTTTAAAGAATTAAGAAATGAAAATATTCGAATTATGGATTTAGATATGGATATTTGTCCAGCACCAGGAATGGAGAATAAAGCAAATGAGTTAGCTGCAAAAGCAACTGCAGGAAATGTTAGATCTCAATTGTCAGATCTTGGATTTAATCCTGAAATTTTTGACAAAAATATTCAAGAGATAGAAGCATTGCTAGCAAAACAGGACATCATAAATTTGGCAAGGTTTCTTGCAAAAATTTATGATTTATTTTGCCCAAAACAGTATGATAATGAATTGAACACGGATGTTCATAGAACTATTACGGCTCCTGAAATTGATCAACAGCTGTATGAGAAGGGTGATTCATTAAAGGACTATCATATTATTTGTTCATTTGGTACAGGGGGAACTTCTGGAGGTTTGAGTCAGTATATGACTGAAAAATATGATAAAAAATCAATTCATGTAGTATTTCCTATTCCTGGTCAAGATGTTGCAGGAATTAGAACTAAAAGCAAAGCTTTGGGATTGAAATTATATAACCCTGACCTATACGCTGCAGAACATGAAGTAGATTTTGAAAAAGCAAAGTTTCTTCTCAAGTTTTTTGTAGATAAAGGTCATAATATAGGAGAGAGTACAGCGCTAGCATTGTATTCAACAATTCAAATGTTCAGTTCAGGAAATAATAAAAAAGTGGTCGTAATAGTGGCAGATGGAATTGAAAAATACAAAAAGAATTTTGAGCAAATAGGAGAAAATAAACTATCAATGAATATTTCTATAGATGATGCAGCATTAATAGCAAAAGACTATGATCGAATTATTTGGGTTCATACACAATATACACCACGTGAGAAAGGAATTGAATTAATAGCAAAATCATTGGGTATTGATAAATCAAAAATTTCCGTACCTAAAGCAAAAACTATAGAGCAATTATTACAAACTCAACAAATTCCAAATGAGTTTAAAAAAGAATTAGAAGGAACAAAAGGAAAATCATTACTAGTATGTATGGCTGGGAATACTTCGTTAATGACTGCACAAGTTTTAGCCAGTAAGGGAATAATTACGCAAAGTTTGAATGGCGGAATTACAAATTTACCGGAAGGACGAGGTAAAAACCCTGGTGAATTAATTAAGGTAGCAACTGAATAAAATCTTGAAATGCCTTTCTGTGGCTCAGCCATTTGCAGATTTAATTATTTCAGGTGAGAAAACCATTGAATTACGAAATTGGAGTACAAATTTTAGAGGAGAGTTTTTAATTCATTCTCCATTAAAAATAAGAAGAGATGATTGTATTAGATTAAAAATGGATAAAAAATTTGTTACAGGTGCAATTATTGGTAAAGCAGAGATTTACGATATAAAAAAATACAATTCATTAAAAGAAATAAAATTAGATAAAAAATTTCATTTGTCATCAAAAAAATTTCAAAATAAGACTTATGGATTCATGTTAAGAAACCCTAAATCATTTAGAATTCCAGTTCCACAGAAGGGTCAATTAGGATTATTTGATTTCAAAATACCTAAAATAAAAAATAGAGACATTATTACAGATATCATGGATAAAGAGCATAGCTATCAATTGATAGGACATCATTAGCGTTTGGCATATTTTTGAAAAAAATTTGACTAGTATATATAAAGGGGCTATTTAAAGTCCCTCGTTATGCCTCAAACAAAGCCTATTGTTAGTGTTGAGAACGTAGTTGCATCTGCATCAGTTGATCAAAAAATTGATCTTATTGAAATTACAGAAAAATTTCCCGATACAGAATATCATCCAGAACAATTTCCTGGACTAGTTTTTAGATTAGCAAATCCAAGAACAGCAACATTAATTTTTAGAACAGGGAAGATGGTATGTACTGGTGCTAAATCAGAAGAGATGTCCATTAAAGCTGTAAACACAGTTGTTCAAAAACTAAGAAAGGGAAAAATCAAAATAAAAAAAGATGCAGTGATCACAGTTCAAAATATTGTTGCAGCCATTAATTTGGGTGGAAAAATTCACCTGGAAAAAGCAGCAAGAACCTTGCCACGAAGTATGTATGAACCAGAACAGTTTCCTGGACTAATTCACAGAATGCTTGATCCAAAAACTGTAATTTTGTTATTTGCCTCAGGAAAATTAGTATGTACAGGTGCTAAAAAAGAATCGGATGTATATCGTTCGGTTCATAATTTACATGCATTATTAGAAGAAAAGGATTTAATGATTTATGATCAGTGATTTTTTATTTTAGAAATTGACTGAAGATATTTTTGAGCGTGAAAAGATCAAATTAACTCCTGAAATTGGATTTAATTTAGTAGGAATAGATTATTTTGGAGAACCAGGAAATCAATTGTATTTAATTGAGCATTTCGAAATGTATCAAGATGCATTGAACGCTAAAAAAGATAGGAAGAATCAAGATGAATATTTTATTTTATACAAAGGAACAGGACAAGAATTTTTCTGTAGATAGATCAAGGAAATCACCTAACTGTACAAACTCTCTTATCATCGAGTTTTAAAGTTAAAAAAAGATTATGACTGATGAAACTAACGATTTGATTGATACATTATATGAAAAAGAGAATCTAGTTAATTCTAAAGAAACATCCAGACAAATAATTCGCAAGAGTCCAAAAGCAAAATACCAAATTTTTGATGAACAGGAATTTAGTCGCGGGAGAGAGGTATTAGGAGATTTAATTGTTCATGGAATGATAGCCTCAGGTGGTACGGATATAGATTGGCTAATTGAGCACAAAGGAAGTTTTGTCATTCTAGAATTCAAAGGATTCCATAATGATAAGATCAATATTGCAAAGGGTCAAATGATAGCCTATGAAAAATTGCATGAAAAATTAAATCGTGTAACAAAATGTTATCTTTATGTTATAGGTTGTGATGACATTGAATTTTCAAATCCGGATGCAACAGTATGGATTTTTGGAATGGATCAGTGGAAAAATAATGCAATCCCAAAAAACACATCTAATATTTATGATGAAGGATCTGGAAGACAAAATAAATTCATTGTTTATCGTGAACATATGGAAGAAATTAGTGTTGAGAAATTAAGAGATTTAATTGATTCTCATTGGAAAGAATTTGAATAAACTATGCAATAAATGAAAATGTGCTTGATTTTGTTTCCACTCCATTATCTACTTTGATGGTATAAGTTCCAGAACTTTCCCAGCCTGGTCCACCAGCAATACATATAGTCGAATAAGATCCTTTATTTTTTAATGATACCTGTTCTGTCCATACAAGTTCATTATTTTGATTTACAATAGAGAGATTTACATTTCCAGAAGTATTAGATACACCACTTATGGATATCAGATCTTTTTTATTGTATGATGGCAAATCAGTTTGAATAGATAATGAAACAGGAATAGAATTATTTTTAGGATCTATTTTTGAAAGTCCATCTGACATTTCACTAAATGACACACCAACTACAATGATAATTGCCAAAGCAACAGTACCAATCCCAATAATCATTTTTGTATTTTTTGATCTAGATGGAATTTTTACTGGTTTTCTTTGAGGTGGTTGGATTTTTTGAATATGTGTTGGTTGTGACATCATAACATCTGTAACCACATTTTTTTCTTCAGCAGATGGAGTGGAAGTAATTTTGGGTTTTTTTCCCAGATATTTTTCTGCTAATTTTCTAACATAGTTTCTTTCATAATTACTAATGACTTCGTTATTTTCACAAGCTCTACAAATTTGCTTTAGAATACGATCATCTCCAAAGTCTTTATCTAAAAGAGCTTTTACATCATCTAGTAATGGATCATCCATGTGTATTTTCTCATATATTGATTATTTATGAATTCCTTGTTTTAGATTCTTAGGATTTCTTAAGAATAGAAAAAGGTAAATTTTTGAATAGGTTAAAACTATTTTGAATAAATCTTCTGGGCTTGAATAATTACTGTTCTAATGTAATCCTTAGCAGTTGAGTCAGTCACTCCCATTTGTTTGGCTCTTAGATATAGATCATATTCTTTAGGATTTGTCAAATAATATTTTAAAAGATAGTTTAATCTATGAGATCGTTTTTCATCACTTTTCATAATTTTGATTTAATTTAGTACTAAAAAGGTCAGAGGATTATAATATAACCAATTACCTTATAGTATCATAAAATTTGAATAAAAACATATAATCTTTTTTAAACAATGATAAAAGAAGAATTGAAATGAAACGAATTGAGGCAACTGTACATATTGATAAAACTGGTGCAGTATCAGAAGCAATAAAAGGAATAGTTGGCGGATTTACCATTCTTGAAGGTAATGGAAGAGGTTCTGGACAAAGACAAACCATAAGGGCAGGTAGAGGAACAGGTACTTTTATTGCTGAATTCAACAAAGTTGCAACGATTAGTACAATTGTGAATGACTTGGATGTGGACAAAATAACCACCGCAATTACAAATGCAGCATTTACTGGAAACCCAGGAGATGGCATCATAGTGATATCATCAGTTGATGATACCATCAACATTGCATCAAAAAAGAGAGGTAATGATGCTCTCTAATCATTTTCTTTTATTAAATTAAAAATAGTTACATGTGAATTTGATTTGGAATTAACTACTGAGAGGTTGCTACCCCTCTCAGTTAGGTGTCCCTTTGGAGGACCGTGTTTTTGAAGGGATGGTAACATATTACAATTTGAGTATAAAAGCAAGGTATGTTGAAGATTATTGTTGACCTTCAATTCCCATCAATGTCAAAGTTGATCTAATTTTTGGGATTTTTCTAATCTTCCAAGTGATGGTTTCACGCAATGCTTCTACCAGATTGGATTCAACTTTAGCTAAGATATCATATGCACCAAATGTACCATGTACTTCAACAACTCCGTTAATGGATTTTAATTCTGAGATTACTGCATCTTCAGAACCAAGTTCACAGTTTATGAGAACATAAGCTGTTGCCATTAGAAATCAAATCCTAAGTTCATACTTTGAACTATATTTTGAAATATATAAGAATAATCAAATTTTTTCAAAAATTTAGTACAAATTTTGGTACTATTATTAATAGATGTAAAGTGATTTAAAATAATTTAATAAATTTCTATTTGTTATATGCATCATTCATAATTTTCTTTAGTTCCTCAATATTTTTTGAAGTGGTAATTTTTGAACGAAGTTTAGAACCACAATACATACCTCTTGTAAATCGTATAGCCTGACTCTTAATATTTGCAAATTTGATTTTATACCTACTTGTAATGTGTAAATAATCAAAAAAAGAATCCAATCGATCTTTAAAAGAATATTCGCTATAGGAATTAGTTTTTAGATAATCATTAATTTGCTCGAATAAAAATGGGTTTCCCATTGCACCACGACCAATCATGACATAATCACAACCAGTCTCATCAATCATAGCTTTAGCATCTTCAGGAGTAGTGATATCCCCATTTCCAACAATAGGCAGGTTGGAAATTTCTTTTAGTTCTTTAATCATTGCCCAATCTGCATTTCCAGAATAACCTTGACTTACAGTTCTTGGATGAAGAGTAATCATTTGAATTCCCTCATCTTCAGCAATTTCAGCAATATCTCTAAAAAGAAATCTACTGGCATTTGTCACACCGGAACGAATTTTGAGAGTTACAGGTTTTTTTACGGCATTTACAAGTGTGCGAAATATTTGCTGAGTTAGATTAACTTCTTGTAAAAGAGCTCCTCCAGCCATTTGTTTAGTAATATGAGGTGCAGGACAACCCATATTGTAATCAATCATATCAAAATAAGGTTCTACAATTTTTGCAGCTTTTTCTAATGCAATAAGATCAGAACCGAACAGCTGAACAGATAGTGGGCGTTCTTGTTCTGAATATTCAATGAATTCTCGTATTGTTTGCATGTTTTCTTTAAGTTGGTTTTCTTTAGCTACAATACTATGGATATTGGTAAATTCTGTAACAACAAGACCAGCTCCCATGTTTTTACATTGTAGTCGAAGTGCAGGATCACTGACTCCAGCCATAGGAGCTAAAAATGCTCTACTTGAAAAATTTGGAAGCATAATTTAATTTTATAATCTGAATATATTTAGTATTTCAAATAATTAACATCAGTAATCAGGGCAACCATCATTATCTCTATCTCCATCATAGTCTTCAGGATCAAATGGACAGAGATCTTCATCATTAATGATGCCATCTAGATCATCGTCATGTACAAATCTTTGCTGTTCTGGAGCAGTATCAGGGCAACCGTCATGATCATTGTATTTATTCCATGTTTCAGGATTTATTGGACATGAATCAATTACATCTGGATAACCATCATTATCTAAATCAGTATATGTAGGAGCAGTTGATTGTGCACCAGGTACATCTGGACAGCCATCTTTATCTAGATAATCATTATAGTTTTCAGGCTCATTAATGCATGAGTCCCATCTATCTTCAATTCCATCACCGTCAGAATCTGGGAATTGGTATTGTGTAGTGAGTGTATCTGCAGTGTCAGGGCAGCCATCTTCATCTTGGAATTTGTTGTAAGTTTCAGGATTTATAGGACATGAATCTAAATTATCAGAAATTCCATCTCTATCAGCATCTCTTATACCAAGATCATTATCAGGACAACCGTCTTTATCATCAATGCTATTGAATGTTTCAGGACGATTTGGACACAAGTCAAGGTTATCAACAATTCCATCACCGTCAGAATCATGAGTGGTTAAATTATCTGCAACTGAGTCTGGACAGCCATCATCATCTTGGAATTTGTTGTAAGTTTCTTTATCAAGAGGGCATTGATCTACATCATCATAGATACCGTCGGCATCACCATCACCTATTGCTTGATAATCAATACTATCGGGACAGCCATCTTCATCTTGGAAGCCATTATATCTTTCAGCAATCATTGGACACTGATCTAAATGATCTGCTATACCGTCATAATCAGAATCAGGTAATGCAGATTGTGAAATTCCAGGTACATCTGGACAGCCATCTTTATCTAGATAATCATTATAGTTTTCAGGTTCGTTTAAACATTGATCCCATCTATCATCAATTCCATCACCGTCAGAATCTGGGAATAGATAGGATGAAGTCATAGAATCGTTTGAATCTGGGCAGCCGTCAGAATCTTGGAAGAAATTATAAGTTTCAGGTTCCAGTATGCATGCATCATTGATATTCAATATTCCATCATTATCTGAATCAAGAATAGAGTCAGAGTTATCAGGACAGCCGTCAGAATCTAAAAATCCATTATATGTTTCTGGTTGGTTTGGACAACGATCTAGATTATCAACAATTCCATCACCGTCAGAATCTGGAGATCCTCCAACTTTAGTTCCTGGAAGTGTATCAGGGCAACCGTCATCATCTTGGAATTTGTTGTAAGTTTCTTTAGAATAAGGACATTGATCAACACTATTAGGAATTCCATCACCGTCAGAATCACCTGAGACTGAAAGTTCAATTTCATCGGGACAGCCGTCAGAATCTTGGAATTTGTTATAGTTTTCACGCTCAAATGGACATGCGTCATATATATCTGGAATCAGATCATAATCAGAATCAGGTAATGCAGATTGTGAAATTCCAGGTACATCTGGACAGCCATCTTTATCTAGATAATCATTATAGTTTTCAGGTTCGTTTAAACATTGATCCCATCTATCATCAATTCCATCACCGTCAGAATCTGGGAATAGATAGGATGAAGTCATAGAATCGTTTGAATCTGGGCAGCCGTCAGAATCTTGGAAGAAATTATAAGTTTCAGGTTCCAGTATGCATGCATCATTGATATTCAATATTCCATCATTATCTGAATCAAGAATAGAGTCAGAGTTATCAGGACAGCCGTCAGAATCTAAAAATCCATTATATGTTTCTGGTTGGTTTGGACAACGATCTAGATTATCAACAATTCCATCACCGTCAGAATCTGGAGATCCTCCAACTTTAGTTCCTGGAAGTGTATCAGGGCAACCGTCATCATCTTGGAATTTGTTGTAAGTTTCTTTAGAATAAGGACATTGATCAACACTATTAGGAATTCCATCACCGTCAGAATCACCTGAGACTGAAAGTTCAATTTCATCGGGACAGCCGTCAGAATCTTGGAATTTGTTATAGTTTTCACGCTCAAATGGACATGCGTCATATATATCTGGAATCAGATCATAATCAGAATCAGGTAATGCAGATTGTGAAATTCCAGGTACATCTGGACAGCCATCTTTATCTAGATAATCATTATAGTTTTCAGGTTCGTTTAAACATTGATCCCATCTATCATCAATTCCATCACCGTCAGAATCTGGGAATTGGTATTGTGTAGTGAGTGTATCTACATTATCAGGGCAGCCGTCTTGATCCAAGTAGAAGTTGTAGGTTTCAGATTCTAGAGGACACGCATCTAAATTATCAGAAATTCCATCTCTATCAGTATCTTTTAAACTTGAAGCATCATCAGGACAACCGTCTTTATCATCAATGCCATTGAATGTTTCAGGACGATTTGGACACAAATCCATATAATCAGGATATCCATCACCGTCAGAATCTGGAGATCCTCCAACTTTAGTTCCTGGAAGTGTATCAGGACAGCCATCTTCATCTTGGAATCTGTTGTATGTCTCTTTTACAGTTGGACAATTATCAATGTGGTCTTGAATGCCATCATAATCAGCATCATACCATGGTACAAAGTCTGCTGGACAACCATCAATGTTATTTCCATATTGTGGATCATAGTCTTCTAGAAGATGAGGACAGTAATCGAGGTTATTTGGAACTCCATCACCGTCAGAATCAATTGCTTCATTAGCATATACTCCACTTGGAAACATTCCAATGGTGGTAGTAAGTAAAATCAAAAATCCTAAAAGATATTGTTTTTTCATTCTTCGATACACCTATTGGTCAGGACATCCATCTGTATCTCTGTCTCCATCATAGTCTTCAGGATCAAATGGACAGAGATCATTTTGATTGATAATACCATCCAAATCAGCATCATGCTTGTATCTTGACTGCTCAGGTGCAATGTCTGGACAGCCGTCATTATCAAGATACTTGTTCCAGGTTTCTTTTTCATTTATACACAAATCAACATTATCGTTTATTCCATCACCATCACTATCAATTATGACATTTCCAACTGGTAAAGTATCTGGACAGCCATCAGTGTCAAAATATTTGTTCCATGTTTCATTTTGTGTGGGACACATATCGATTACATCTGGAATACCATCACCGTCAGAATCAGGTTGTATGTTATTAACATCTGGGCAGCCGTCATCATCTTGGAAGAAATTATAAGTTTCAAGTTCCAGTATGCATGTATCATGGATATTCAATATTCCATCATTATCTGAATCAACGACAAATGATTTGGAAATAATATCTGGACAGCCGTCATCATCTTGGAATTTATTCCATGTTTCTTTAGCAGTTGGACATGCATCTATTGCATCTGGAATTCCATCTTGATCTCTATCAGTTTTTAAAATATAATTATCTGGACATCCATCTAAATCAAGAATTCCATTAAAAGTTTCAGGTTGGTTTGGGCAATGATCTTTATAATCATTAATTCCATCACCGTCAGAATCTGGAGATCCTCCAACTTTAGTTCCTGGAAGTGTATCAGGGCAACCATCTTCATCTTGGAATCTGTTGTATGTCTCTTTTAGAGTTGGACAATTATCAATGTGGTCTTGAATGCCATCATAATCTTCATCATACCATGGTACAAAGTCTGCTGGACAACCATCAATGTTATTTCCATATTGTGGATCATAGTCTTCTAGAAGATGAGGGCATTGATCTAGGTTATTTGGAACTCCATCACCGTCAGAATCAATTGCTTCATTAGCATATACTCCACTTGGAAACATTCCAATGGTGGTAGTAAGTAAAATCAAAAATCCTAAAAGATATTGTTTTTTCATTCTTCGATACACCTATTGGTCAGGACATCCATCTGTATCTCTGTCTCCATCATAGTCTTCAGGATCAAATGGACAGAGATCTTCATCATTAATGATGCCATCTAGATCATCATCGTGTACAAATCTTTGCTGTTCTGGAGCAGTATCAGGACAACCATCCCAATCTAGATATTTATTCCATGTTTCAGGATTTAATGGACATGAATCAATTACATCTGGATAACCATCATTATCTGAATCGGCATATGTAGGAGTAGTTGATTGTGCACCAGGTACATCTGGACAGCCATCTTTATCTAGATAATCATTATAGTTTTCAGGCTCATTAATGCATGAGTCCCATCTATCTTCAATTCCATCACCGTCAGTATCTGGGAATTGATACTGTGTAGTGAGTGTATCTGCAGTGTCAGGGCAACCGTCATCATCTTGAAATCTGTTGTAAGTTTCAGGATCTAGAGGACATGAATCTAAATTATCAGAAATTCCATCTCTATCAGTATCAATAGAGGATGTTTGATTATCTGGACAGCCATCTGAATCTAAAAATCCATTGAATGTTTCAGGACGATTTGGACACAAGTCTAGGTTATCAATAATACCATCTCCATCAGTATCAAAAACAAATTTGTTATCTGCTACATAATCTGGACAGCCGTCTGAATCTAGATATCTATTGTATGTCTCTTTAGCAAGAGGGCACTGATCTATATCATCATAGATACCATCACCGTCAGAATCTCCTATTGTTTGATAATCAATACTATCGGGACAGCCGTCATCATCTTGGAAGCCATTATATCTTTCAGCAATCATTGGACACTGATCTAAATGATCTGCTATACCATCATAATCAGCATCAAGCATATTACCTCCCGTTGTTCCTTCAACATCTGGACAGCCATCTTTATCTAGATAATCATTATAGTTTTCAGGCTCATTAATGCATGAGTCCCATCTATCTTCAATTCCATCACCGTCAGTATCTGGGAATTGATACTGTGTAGTGAGTGTAT